>Ga0209536_100012647_pt1 | contig 12246 bp, 6 predicted proteins | sample DeeMarSeWOR28_12_FD_187461 | JGI IMG/M metagenome (GOLD analysis project Ga0209536, IMG submission 187461) | Marine sediment microbial communities from White Oak River estuary, North Carolina - WOR-2-8_12 (SPAdes) (version 2) | ecosystem: Environmental > Aquatic > Marine > Intertidal zone >...
ATATAGTTAACACACTTCCAACTATCAGATAGAATTCAAAAACTCATGAGTTCAATTTATTCAAATCCCCCAATTTGAATAAATCTAATACTAAAAATAAAATTCAATTCTTGTTTATTATTTTTATCTTAATATTAGTTCCAATTATTTTCCGGGTTAATTTTAATGATAACAATAACTATCATGATAAATTAGTGGAATTTAATGATGAAAAGCATTTACTAGTTTACACATCAGGTAGTCCTCCAAATGAAGACTATTTTAGTTATTATAAGGAAATAACAATAGACCATACAAAAGTTTCTGGAGCGGCTAATCTCACTAATTTTCCAGTATTAATTTCAATTTTAGATTCCGATCTCCATGATGAAGGTCAACTTGATGGTGATGATATTGCTTTTGCAATCGATACGGAATGGTTAGATCATGAAATTGAATTATTTAATCCAATTTATAGTTCTACAGATGCTCAATTGGTTGCATGGGTACGTATCCCTCTTCTCTCAACATCTGAGGATACCATTATTCGAATGTATTTTGGAAATTTATTTACAGATAATCGAGAAAATCCTTCACAGGTATGGAAAAGTAGCTATGTAGCCGTTTGGCACCTCAGTGAAACAAGTGGAAATGTAAAAGATTCAACTTCTTATGATACAGATGGAACTCCATTAACAGGTGTTACACAAGGAGTTTCTGGTCAAATAGATAGTGCTTATAATTTTGATGGGTTGCACGCAGGAGTAAGTGTTGGAGACCCTGTAGATGGACATCTAGACTTTGGTACAAATAGTTTTTCAGTTAGTTTATGGCTTAATGTTGACCAGAGTACTGGTACTTATCAAATTCCACTTTGGAAGGGAGGCCACACAGCTACTGCCGAAGGATACGAGATTGAAACAAATATAGCTGCAACTAATTTAGAAATGGGAATTTCTGATGGTTCAAATCGAGAGCTTGCCCAAGTTCCCATAATTTTTGATCAATGGATGTATTTTGTTGGAGTGGTTGATAGATCTAGCAATCTTTTACGTGTATATAAAGATGGTGTTGAAATTGGAAGCGGAGTTGATATTAGCTTAATTAACAGCGTTAATAGTGGTTATGGTATGGCATTTTCACAGGCAAGCAATCCCTTCGATGGTTTAATAGATGAAATTAGGATATCTACTGATATTTGGTCAGCTGATTGGATCAAAACAGAATACTCAAATCAAGATGATCCAGATAGTTTTTATTCAGTAGGTAATGCAGAGAGTGTTTATGTTCCCTCAATCTTTGATTTCCAATATTTTAAGGAAATAACAATCGACTATACAAAAGTGTCTGGAACAAGCAATCTTATTAACTTTCCAATTCTTATATCCTTTTTTGATTCAGATTTACATGATAATGTACAACCAGATGGAGATGATATCGCTTTTAATAATGGAACCTCATGGTTATATCATCAAATAGAATTATTTAATCAAACTTATAATAGCACACATGCTCAATTGATTGCATGGGTTCGTATACCAATATTATCCCCTTTCGAAGATACTGTTATTCGGATGTACTATGGAAATTCCACTATGGAATCTCAAGAAAACAATTTTGGTGTTTGGGATTCAAATTTCCTTGGAGTTTGGCATTTAAGCGAACCAAGTGGACCTGTTTTGGACTCAACTTTAAATAGATATAATGGTGTCGTCACAGGGGCATCATCAACAGCATCTGCAATAATAGATGGTGGCTATGAATTTGTTAGATCAGAAACAGATTATATTGAAATGCTAGATACTGGTGATAAACTTCAATTAGAAGATTTTACTGTTGAGGTCTGGATGAAGACTCCAGACTCAACTGTGCCAGACGATTATTATCTTGTAACTCAAAGCTTATATTACGATACTGAATCATGGGCTATAAATATATGCGATGATACTGGACATTTGAATGAGGGAAGATTTACTATAAAAATTTCTGGAGATCAGCAAATTGTATATTCTAACTCTGAAATTACTGGGAATGAGTGGCATCATTTAGTTGGAGTAAGAGGTTCTTCACAGCTTTTTATCTATATTGATGGTTTATTAGCTAATTCTATTACAGATGATAAACCTGGTCAATTTATCAAATCATTTAAAAATATATCATTTGGTTCAGCTATTACTGTTGACTCAGAAGATTTCAATGGTTTACTTGATGAAGTCCGAATTTCAAGGATTGCGCGCTCAGCTGATTGGATTAAGACTGAATATAATAATCAGTTCACTCCAAACTCATTTTATTCTTTAGGTGATGAGATAAAAGTAGAAGATGATAAACCTCAGGATGATTTCTATTTTAGGTTTTATAAGGTAATTAAGATTGATAATAGTTTGGTTTTTGGATCCGGTTTTCATTCTAATTTTCCAGTATTAATTTCTCTTTTCGATTCTGATTTACATAGTGATGTGCAATTAGATGGAGATGATATTGCTTTTTCCTTAGGATCGAATTGGCTGGATCATGAAATTGAATTATTCAATCAGAATTATAATGGAACACATGCGCAGTTAATTGTTTGGGTACGAATTCCTGAACTCTCAACTTCCTTAGATACTTATATTAGAATGTACTATGGAAATTCTACTATAAGTTCTTGTGAAAATCCAGCAGGTGTGTGGGATGGTGCTTATAAAGGTGTATGGCATCTCACAGAATCGAGTGGCGTAACTATTGATTCTACTTCTTATAATGAAAATGGTATAGTTACTGGCACAGTGATACGCCCATCTAGTGGTCAAATTGGTAATGCATATAATTATGGGACCGATGGTACTTTCAATGTGGGAGATCCTTCTGATGGGCATCTTGATTTTACTACAGAGAGTTTCACGGTTAGTATGTGGATAAATATTGATACAAGTACAGGTACGTGGCAAATTCCACTTTATAAGGGTGCAACAAGCACGTGGAATCCTGGTTATTGTTTCGGAACTCCACCAACTGGAGATAGTTTATCTTTTCATATTACTGATGGAAATGATAACATTGGTAGTCCTGATGCTAGTATTACATTTGATACTTGGGCATATATAGTGGGTATTGTTGATAGAACAAATGATTTGATTCGAATATATAAAGATGGATATGAAGTAGGCTCAGGGACAGACATAAGCGGTATCCTAAGCTTAGCTGATACTGAAAATATAGAATTTCAATGTGCTAATCCTACATATGATTTTGATGGTTTATTAGATGAAATTAGGGTAATCAACGCAACTCGTTCTAATAACTGGATTAAAACAGAATATTATAATCAGTATGATCCTAATTCTTTTTATTCGGTAGGATTAGAACAAGGGGTGGCAGGAATTAAATATAGTAATATTCAAATTGATACTTTAGATTCATATGGAAATTCGGTACCTTTTGCTAATGTCTCTCTATATAATCAAACAACTCATGTAAGAAGTAATATAACTGATTTAAATGGAAATGCTGTATTTACGGATTTGATTCAAGCGGAGTATAATTTTACAGTTTCAATAACCTCAGATATTGGAAATTATGTCGAAGTTGTAAACATCACCTCTGAAGCGATTATGATTAATCAATCATTTCAAATAGTCACCTTAATTTGCAACGTTGGTTCGAATTTTTTTGAAGTAGTTGATATAGATGGAATTCATTTGGATTCTGGTTGGATTGTCGTTGGCAACAACTCTCATGAACTTCAAAACTGTTCGATTGATAGTAATGGTCAAGCTCGATTTTGGTGGGTAAATACCATACCTTATGAATATAATTATACTGTCTATTATCAAGATAATAATTATAACCCTAATATTATTCAAGTCGCTTCAGGAGATATAAATACTCCTAACTCTTCAATTCAAATACAAGCTGGTTTAACTACTATTGACTTTAATATTCAGACTCTCGTTACAAAACAACCTGTGAGTGGAGTTAAATGTATTTTAACAGCAACTACTACTGGAGAAAGTATTGTGAATCTAACCACAGATAATGATGGAATAGCAACCTTACGATGGTTGAATTCTACAGGAATTAATGGAAATTATTCAATACAGCTTGAATTCTTCGGAATTTCACGATTGTTTAATATGAGTAGTATTACTCAAACCTTGGTCATTGAAGCTAATTTTACAGTTTCAGTTAAAGATCAATTTAACATTTACGTTGAAGTTTCATTGGAAAACTATGAAACTGAACTGATCTCCCTAAACCCTACAAAATATATTTCTTTGGAATGGGGATCTCAGTTGAGACTGAGAATATTATTTAACGTGAGTAAAGCAGTAGGAGCAGAACAGTTATTGGGTCCTGCTTATAGCGATATAATGAGCTATAAAATCTTTAAAGGTGCAGTTCTTATTCACTCTGGAACTATGGGCAGTGAAAGTGGATATATAGGAACTCACTATTCACTCATCGAGACAACAGAATTAGAAAGTGATACAACTTATTTGATATTCATTTCAGCCGAAAAGTCTGGTTACTCCATTCCTCAAGACTTACTCCTCCAATTGAATATATTGAAGAGTAATTTAATCTTAAATCAATCAGAAAATGATGATTCAATCGTCTCAGTTTATTGGTTAGATAATGTTGACTTATCCCTAAAAACATATGGAGAAATTACTGAAAACTTTATCACTGAAACCAAAATATTTCAAGATATTGATCATAGTTTCAGCTTCTTTTTATCTAATATTAATACTAACTGGAATTTATCACAGATTACCTTCAACATTTATAATATCTCATGGAATGTTAATGCATCTGATATTTATTTGTCAATAATAGATCCCTATGGAATAAATAGAATATATAATACTTCGAATCATGATGGATGGGATTATAATCTTGGTATGTGGACCGGGATCATCATAGATCTGAATAAAGGAAGCCCAACTGGTGATAATAACTTCGAATTTGATATCAGTGGAACGTTTAATGGCACTATAGACGTCATTGCAGATACAACCTCTCTTAGAGATGATATTAATGTTCAATATTTCCAATACAATGTTTCAGATTCAATTTCAATTTTATCTGCTTCTGAAGGGTGGGCAATGAAAAATGTCAGTTTTATAATTCAAAATTGCTATTATACTTCTAACTGGAGTAACGTAGATTTAGCTCCTCTAACGAACTTAAATATAACTACGGTTGATGGATCCGCATATTCTCTTCGTTCTGGAGATAGTAATGGAAACGGGTTATTAATTATCGATGATAAAATTATCTATCCGGTTGATAATCAATTCTTATTTAGTGTTGAAAGTAATTCAGATATTATGTGTGATGTCGTAATTAAGGTTGAGTTTGTTCAAATTTTTTACCAGAATCAATATTTAGAAACTTCCAATAGAACAAATATGCAGCAAAATGTCCCTAATGGTGGAAGTTTTCAATTAAGTCTAAGTAATGAAGATTGGAATGAAGATTATGTAGTTATATTAGTTAATGGGATAAATAATGGCACTCATTACTTCAATCCGTCTCAATTAGCCATGAACATTACAATAGGAAGTCAGACTTACTCCATTAGTAATACACTTCCTGGACAAGGAATAATTTCATTGAATGAGTTTAATAAGGACTTATTATATACAGCGATAATTGAAACTAATAAACCTGTTAATTTTACACTTTCCTTTAAATTGAGTTATGTAAGGAGTATCGTCTATGAGACTTTAGGAACCATGAATTATTTCATCAGAGAATCTCCTGGCATATCTGGTATAGTTAACTATTATTTTAGTCTAAAGCATTATCTGCAAACAATTGATACCTCTATGATAGATGCGGGATATTATACTGTAAGATTTGAAATGTCTAAAGAAAATTATAATAATGCAATCAAGGATCTGGATATTATCGTTATGAAACGTTTAACTTTAATAAATGGTGATTCTAAAATTTTTAGAGAACTTGAATTCATTTATGTTAAAGATGAAATTTCCTTTTCATTCCTATATACGGATAATTTAACTGGTGTAAGGATTACAGATTTAACAACCCAGTATTATATGTGGGAGAAATATGATATTAATGGAAATGTTACTGCAAATGGTGATGGAGTATTAATACAAGAAGTTGATGATTCTCTTGTTTTAGATTTCGATTCTGAACTTAGAACTGTCGGAGATTATCTATTAATTGTTACTTTAGAAAAAGATAATTATGAATATAAAAACGCTATGATTTTTCTAACAATTAGACCTAGATATCTCTCATATTCTCTAACTAGCAATTTTAAAGATAATAAAATAAGTATTGTAAAAGGTAAAGTAGTACCAATCCAAGTCAATTTAACTGATCCAACAAGAGGAGGCATTCCTCTTTTAAACGCAAGTCTGATACTAACCATTGAAGGTATTGATTATGAATTTACCGAGTTAGCTAATGGTACTTATATCGTTAATTTCAACACAAATCATGTACAAGCCTTTTTTACTTCAAAAACACTTTCTGGTATTATAAATGTTACTAGAGAAGATTTCATTTCAGTAGAATTCTCCATTACTATTATAGTAGAAATGGAAGAAATTTTTCCTGGTATGCCATTATTTTACTTCTTAATATTAATTTTTAGTGTTCTTGCGATTGTGGGAAGTATTGTTGGTTATAGAATATATAAGCAAGCTAAGATCCCTACTTTCGTCAAAAATGTAAGAGAGATACAAAAGGAAATTAAAAAGGGAAAGAATATTTCAGAATCATTGTTATATTATCCAAAAGAAATTTTTGTTGGAGAATTATTAAGAGATAAATGGAATTCCATTGGACTTTCACTGGGAGAAATCTTAGGTATAGAAATTAAAAAGAGTAAGAGATTGGATGGGAGTATATATAATAAACCTGAGAAAACTCACGATTTTAATCCATTGGGATTAGTGTTGATGAGATGGGATGAAAGAATAGGAGTAGAGTCATTAGAAAAATATCCTCAAGACGTAAATGTTTCTGATAAAACTTTATTGCAAGTCTATGGAATACATGAATATAGTGGTGAAAAAGGAGCAATTACATTGATAAGGGGATCGTTAAATATTTTATCTTATTACACAGGTCCAGAATCAGGGTATTATATTATCTTGATCTTACATTTAGATGATGATCCCGACATGTATGAAGAGGCAATGGCAAATATCGCACAAATATTACTACAAAACCTTGAAGATGATGCCTATTTAAAGATGATTCCTTCACTTTTTCAACGTTTATCCATTTTTCCATCTCTGACATATGAGCAAAAACTTATCTTCTACTACCAGGATAATATTAAACAAATGATTATAAATATTTTAAGAGATTATGGAGTCATTACTAAATCGGAATTGAATATTTGGGTGAAAGACCAAGATTTAGAGAAGTTAGTTGACATAGAAGCAATTTTAGCTGACCTTGTTAAGATAGAATTGATCAAATTGGCTTCAGTAAAAGGAGTTCCGTCAGAACTGATATTTTTCACCAAGGATATTTTTATGTTAAGAATACCACCAGATAGTCTATATCAAGATCCAGAGAGTCATGGTTTGCCTAAAGAGGCTATTAAAATGTATCGAAACGAAATTCAGAAATTTTTTAGTGAATATCGTCCAACCGAAGAAGATAATCTTAGTCTCCTTGATATTTTAATTGACCCAGAAGTGTATCAAACATTACGTCTACTAAGAAAAGCTATTGTAACAATGAAAGATTTTGAAAAATTAAAGAATAAAGGTGTTAGTGATATTTATAAAGTATTGAAAAACCTATATGACAATAAAATGATAAGGATCTTCAAAGATCAGAATGAAACGGAATATTATGCACTCATAACCGACTTTTACATTGATCTTATATTTCCAAAATACCTTTTAAGAATTATAAAGACATCATTTGAACAAAAATCTAAAACAGATAAAGTACTATTAGAATATCTTAATTTACTTGAAGAAACATACACAAGCCAAAAATCAAAAAAATAAATTCCTTACTTTTTTCATCTTAATCCTTTTTCTTCTAGTTTTTACTTTTTACTAACAAAATTTATAATTTTTTATTTCTGATAATTGTTCTATCTTAAGTCTAATTGCTCTAAATTCTTTAAATTTCATTGAAAATAAGATTTATGTTTGATTCACTCTAAATTTTCTATTTTAAAATAGTCAACAGTAATAGTGCTCTTTGTCTCAATTATATCTCCGGTAATCAACACTTTTTTATCAAGAAATTTATGCAATTCAGGATCTTTTTCCCACATGTGAGTTTTTTTCCTTACCAAGACTTCTGTCCATCTACTTTTATAATCATCCAAAGGTTTTATGAAATATGTAGGCCTTCCGATCGTGTTCCTTTTCCTTGTATTATAGCAAAGAGAATTCCTCTTATTTCACCCATAATATAAGCTCATATGATTATTTATTTTTGTTTTGAAAGGTATCTGATTTTTACCAGTAGATCTCGAAGTTCCATTTTATCATTATCAGGTGTTATATATTTCTTTTTTACTCCTTCTGAAAGCGGAATTGCTTTAATTTTATTACCTTGAAGAGAGACCATATTCCCAAATTTGCCTTCTAAAACAAGTTTCATTGCTGCTAACCCAAATCTTAGTCCTAAAATCCTATCAAACGAATTAGGTGGACCAGCTCGCATAGTATGGCCAAGAACTACGCTTCGACACTCAAACTCAACCCCATTTTTCTGAAATTCTTGTTTTAAATCATCTCTTAAGTTTAACTCTTCAACAATTATTTTGGACATATTCAATTTTACTAATAATGGATTGCCAAATGTATCTTTAGGTAATTTATCAATTTTTTCCTTAGATATGGTTTTGAAATCTCGATTTAAAGATTCTCTATTTGGATATGCTCCCTCTGATGTAGCAATTATGTGATATTTATAACCAGCATTAACTCTTTTTTTCAAAACATCAATAACATCCTTTTCTAAATCAAACGGTGTTTCCGGTATTAAAATTATATCTGCTCCAGCTGAGATTCCGCTATACATAGTTAAAAAACCAGCATCTCGTCCCATTATCTCGACAACAAATACTCGTTGATGGGATCGTGCAGTAGTTGTAAGATTATCCATTGCGTTAGACGCTAATTGTGTGGCACTCCAGAACCCAAATGTATAATGAGTTCCCGCAAGGTCGTTATCAATGGTTTTTGGTACACCTATTACTTTAGCATTAGCGAACTTATACAAGGTATCAGCTACTCCTAATGTATCGTGTTCAGTTTAAAATAGATATTATTTTAAATCTCCACCGATAGCAATTAGAGCATCGATACCCAATATCTCAAATTGTTTTGCTAATTCTTTAGCTTTTTCTTCTTTCGAATCAGCTGATTTAAATGGATTTGTTCTGCTTGTATATAAGATTGTTCCACCAACTGTATGTAAATCGTCATGTTCAGCTATTTTCAATGGAATAGTCTCATTTTCCGTAAAACCTTTCCACCCTTTAAGGATTCCAACACATTCAACCCCTGCGTCATAAGCCTTTAACATAATTCCATAGAGGACAGAATTTAAACCGGGACAGTCTGTGGTTCATAAAGATGTCTTTTAAATGAATCTCCACCGCCCGTTAAGATTCCCACTTTATTAATTTTAATGAATATTCACCTTAATCATTTTTAATTTGGTTCATTAACTAATTAAATAAGCCATTTTTGATTAAAAAAGTTATGATTAAAGATAAAAATAATCTAACCAACGATAATATGGTTTATAGAACTCAGAATCTTTATCTTGATAGTGAATTAACTGAGTTTTCTTGAATTGTAATTATTGAGATGATAATAAAAACTATTAGCTTATTTTTCTGTTTTTAAATAAATTTTAATAATTTACGGTTAATTCGGGAAGATCATTAACGTTATAACATATCAACGAATTTTTTAACAATCTCTTTCAAGATAGGGTTTAAATCCTTAATCCAAGCCATACCATCTAATTTCTTATTTTTAAGGGTTTTTTCAAAATTTAATAACAGATCGGAAATAAAAGTATCCAATGAATCGAACTTATGAATTTCTGGTAATCCTGAATATAAACTATCTGTTAAATTTTCTATCAATTTATCTTTAAAATCTTCATATTTATATATTTGGCCAAATTTGAGAAAAGAGGATAAAAAACTAGAAATTGAGTTTTCAAGTTCCCTTTCAACTATTTTTCGTTTGTTAAAGCAGAACGATTTGATTAATCTCTCTAACATTGTCCCATCGAAGTTTGTTTTTATTGACAACGCCTTAAATTTAGTTTTGTGCTGTTCCATTTTAACTTGATCTCTTGACTTGTGCAATTCATTATAATCTTTCTTGATCATCGACCATAATCCCTCTCGTAATGTAAAGATATTAGTATTTACCTTTTCTTTCTCTTTAAAAATTGTGTGTACCCTTAACTCATTTTTTCTTAAAAATTCGTCCAAATTTGTAGATTCCATTTGATTAGGATTAAAGAATATCTCATATAAAGCACAAATTTCAATTTCACTTATATCTTTTATAAAGAATTCTCTAATATATTTATCATAATCTAAAAAGAAAAGAAAAATGGTGTCATCTATTGCACTGTTGGGGTGTTCATAAGTCGCTAAATTGATAAATTTCTTATATTCGAATCTAATTTTATTCGCTCGAACCCATTCAAAAGCGAAATCTAACATTTTTTTATTTTTACTAATTAGAGGTTTGTAATAATTGAGTATATCTAATATTCTATCAAGGGAAAATCCTACTGATTGATTTATCAAGAATTTAGCTATGATTTCTACATGATCAGAATTTTTAAACATACGATTTATTCTCTGATAATTCCATAATAATCTTTCATCATCAATCTTAAACAATTGTTTGAATTTGATCTCTTCCAAAAACCTTCCCTCAATACCTCTTTTTTTTAATTTTTGTTATCAAGTAATTCTTTAATTTTGCTAAGACCTTCATTAGAATTAGCACTCCATTTATCGAACGGATTAATTCTTGAATTTATTTCAATTATAGTCTTTTCAAAATTCCTCTTCTCATCTAAAATGAACCTTAATTTTTTTTTAAAAAATGAAATTTCATAACTTTCTTTCAATTTTTCCTGTGTTGGAATTAATATTAAACCATAGCTCTTTCTGGTTTGATTTTCGACTACAAATTCTTCTATGTATAAAACTTCAACATTAGAACCACTTAATTTTATTTTTCTAATGTTAGGATAAATATCTTTTTTTTCGAAAAGCTTTAAGGTTTCAAATATACGTTTTTCAAAATAATCTGGTAATATTGCCATGAAATAGTAGGAGGGAATAGCGTTTAAAAACCTTATTCTTAATGGATCATCAGTATCAAATGTATATAAGTTAGATTCAACAAAATCTCCATTTTTTATTCTTTCTATTAGGCCTATTGAAAAATATTTCTTTTTTTCTTCCCAGTACATCTTTCTCGGAGATCCTAATGAATGTTTGATCAGATTTATACCTCTTCGTAATTCTGCACTTATAAATTTGTTATAGTTAAATTCAACCCCATAAGTTTTTTGGTTTATATGTCTCCCTTGAATGATACTCTGATGAATATATTTATTGATTTTTTCATAAAGCAACTTAGGATCTTCTGTATACGGAGATCCAATGAATGCAAAGAGATAAGTCGTATTATTCTCTACTTCAACTAAAGAATTAAGACATAGGAATGATTGTATAAAACTTTCTTGAATCTTATATTCTTGATTTGACGATAATGTCGATTCAATAAAATTAATATTCCACTTTCGCTTATTTTCATAAGCGTGGCTCATAAATAAAGGTCCAAGAAACCTCATAGGTAAGAGCTTTATTTGCTTTATATTTTCTTCTGATAATCGTGTAGATAGGTCAATTTTTTCATATACAATGTTGTCTTCTGTAGAAAAGAATAAACCTAATAATAAATCTAAGCTTTCCATTTTTAGTAACGAATTATTATATCAAAATGATCTTAAAACACTCTGATAAATCTTTTCAGTTAAAATAGATCTAGGAAAGACAAAATTCGACAAAACTGTAACAATTAAGACAATTTCAATGTTTAATCTCAAATTTTTAAAGGAAAATGATAGTAAAAATTCATAAAGGTCAAACTCAGAGTCTAATTTCAATGAAAATTCAATGAAAAATATTCAATAAACAATTATGATAGAATTATATTTTATATTTATTATGATTCTTTAATGTCAAGTTTTTCAAATTTATATTTTGATTTATCTGCA
>Ga0209536_100012648_pt1 | contig 12245 bp, 9 predicted proteins | sample DeeMarSeWOR28_12_FD_187461 | JGI IMG/M metagenome (GOLD analysis project Ga0209536, IMG submission 187461) | Marine sediment microbial communities from White Oak River estuary, North Carolina - WOR-2-8_12 (SPAdes) (version 2) | ecosystem: Environmental > Aquatic > Marine > Intertidal zone >...
TCAAGGTAGCGCTTATCTCAGACGGGTGATGGGCGTAGTCGTCGTAGACTGCAATACCTCCTGCCTGTCCCTTTTTCTGGAACCGCCTCTGTGTTCCGGCATAGGAGGCAAGGGCCTCCGAAATGACACCAAAAGGAACCTCCAGTTCCAACCCCACCGCCATAGCGGCCAGGGAGTTATAGACGTTATGAAGCCCGGGCACAGGAAGCTGTACCTCACCAAGGCGTTCTCCGCCGATAGAAGCGGTGAACGTCGATGCGAATCCCTTGTGGACGATCTCGGATGCGGTCACATCCGCCTGAGCTGTTAAACCGTAAGCGATGACCGGCCGTTCCAGTTCTGCAAAGATCCCGGCGACCTCCGGGTCATCGACGCACAGGATAGCGCGGCCGTAAAAAGGCACCTTGTCAAGGAACCGGCGAAAGGCGGACCTCAGCTCCGTGAAAGTCCCGTAGTGGTCCATGTGTTCGTTATCGATATTTGTCACGACTGCAATGGTCGGGGTGAGCTGCAGGAAAGACCCGTCGCTCTCATCAGCCTCAGCTACGAGGAAATCACCCTCTCCCAGGCGCGCATTGGTTCCCAGGCTGCCGAGCTTTCCACCGATAACGATTGTAGGGTCGAGACGGGCTTCTGCCATGATGGTTGCAACCATCGAGGTCGTTGTGGTTTTACCGTGGGATCCAGCTATGGCGATCCCGTATTTCATTCGCATGAGTTCATTGAGCATGGTGGCCCGGGGTACGACGGGCACCCCTGCCTGTCTGGCAGCAGTGACCTCGGGGTTGTCCTGCCTTACGGCCGAGGAGATCACGACCACATCAGCTTCCCCGATATTCTCCCTGGCGTGACCGATCATCACCTTGCATCCCACCTGCACGAGATGCTTTGTTGTTTCACTGCCGACCAGATCGGATCCCGTGACTTCATAGCCCAGGTTCGCCAGCACCTCCGCGATGCCGGACATGCCGATGCCGCCTATGCCGACAAAATGAAGATGTCTCGTTTTTCTGAGTTTGACCAAGTACGACTCCTTATTCTATTGTCGTCGTGAATGCAGAACGTAAAATGGAGAACATGGAACAGGTGCACTGGATACAGCTCTGCACAAACGCCCTGCTCATTCTCTTATTTCCACCTTCCGCTTTAAGTCCTCCTTCAGTGCTCTTTCCCTGGCACTCCGATACCCCGTCACACCGATACCGGCTTTTCTCCGTGTCCGGTCAATCCAAGCCTTCTCAACTCCTCCACGACAATCCTCTCCGCCGCGTTCCGGACACCGGCTCTGTAGCTCGCCTCTGCCATGTCCGCCAGCAGTCCGGGTGTTTCCAGCAGCTTCTCCAACTGCCCGTAGAGCAGATCAGGTGTCACTTTATCTGGTTCGAGAACGACCGCTGCACCCCTTTCCTCCATCCAGTTTCCGTTAAGTACCTGGTGTCCCCCTGCCGCATCGGGATAGGGGATGAGGACTGCCGGAAGGCCGGAGGCGGTCATTTCCGAGATCGCCATGCCCCCCGCCCTCGAAATACAAAGATCTGCGCCCGCGTAGGCCGCGGCCATGTCGCCTATAAAGGGTGCGACCTGAACTTCAACCCCGGCGCTCCGGTAACCTTCCCGGACTTTTTCCTCATGGGCGGGTCCCGTCTGATGGACCACGCTCAATTCCGGAACGGCTGCCTTTAACCTCGGGACGACATTCAGGGCCAGGTCGTTTATCTGCTTTGCCCCCTGGCTCCCCCCGAGGATGAGGAGCGCTTTTCTTCCCGGCGGCCTTGCCAGATCCTCCGGGGGCAGGATCTCGGGTCTGATGGGGTTGCCCGTTACCCTTGTTTTTTCCACCGGGAACACCTCACTGTGACTGGCGAAACCCTGGTAGATCCTTTGAACAAATCGTGCCAGGACCTGATTTGCTCTCCCGGGCGACACGTTCTGTTCGAGGATCGACCGGGGCAGCCCTCTGGCAGCAGCGGCAAGCACTGCAGGCACAGAGGCATATCCGCCTACGCCGATAACAAGGTCCGGTTTCAGTCGGCCGAGGATCCAGAACGCCTTTACGGCCGCCAAGACGAGGGCCAGAGATCGCGAGATCCCTTCAAGGAAACCGAATCCCACGACACCACGCACGGGGAGGGTGAACAGTTCAAATCCCAGCTCAGGGACCATCTTTGTTTCCAGGCCTTTTTCCGCGCCGATAAAAAAAACCTTGCAGTCCGTCACCTGCCGCCTGAACTCACCGGCAATCGCCACACCCGGGAAAAGATGGCCCCCTGTCCCTCCTCCTGCGATGACCAGCTTCACCCTTCCTTGCTCCTTCCGGCGATGTTGAAAAGTATTCCGGCTGCGATCATCGAAGTCAGAAGAGATGATCCGCCGTAACTGATGAACGGGAGGGGCAACCCTTTGGTGGGCAGAAGCCCCAGAACCACCATGCAGTTGAAGAGGGCCTGCAGGCCTATCATGAGGGTCAGGCCGGCGCCTAATATAGCCCCGAAACTGTCGGGGGCCGAAGATGACACCTTCATGCCCTTTATGATCAGAACGCCGAAGAGAGCAAGAACCACCGCGACCCCGATGAAACCGAGTTCCTCTCCGATGACAGCAAGAATGAAGTCCGTATGGGATTCAGGGAGGAAAAAAAGCTTGCTCCTGCCGGCTCCCAGACCTGTTCCGAACAAACCGCCGTCTCCGAAAGCAACGTAAGATTGGACAAGCTGGAACCCGGGTCCGTCATATTCCTTCCAGGGATCGAGGAACGCCTTGATCCGTTCTACCCTGAAATCCTTCACCATGATCAGATAGGCGATAACAGGCGTCGAGGCCAGGGTGATGCCTGTCAGAACCCTTCCGGGGACGCCGGATACGAAGAGCATCACGCACCCGAGCATGCCTATGAACATGGCCGTCCCCAGGTCCGGCTCTTTGACGACCAGGAAAAAGACAACACCCAATACGGCTATGGGAGGAATGATAAGCCGCGGCTCGGTCTTCAATCGCTCGCCTCTCGCCGCCAGGTAACGGGCCAGATACATGACCACCACGACCTTCGCGAACTCTCCTATCTGCAGGGAGACCGGCCCTAGGCGGAACCATCTGGAGGCGTTGTTGGCTGTGTGCCCGAGGGGGGTCAGAACAAGGACCAGCAGCAGAACCGTTATACCCAGCAGCCCGATCACACTTTTTTCCCAAATTTCGTAGGGAATGGCCGCGCCGACGACCAGTGCCAGGATCCCGGCCACCAGGAAAAAGATCTGGCGTTTGAAATAATAATAGCCGTCACCGCCGTGCTCCGTATCTGCGCGGACAGCGCTCGCCGAAAAGACCATGACTGTCCCGAGGACCGCCAGGGCAAGCACGGCGATCACCAGCGTAGGATCGAGCCTCAGATGTCTCATCGCGCCAACCCCATGTATTTCCGCGCTGCCTCCTTGAAAACCCGGCCGCGTTCCTCGAATCCGCTGAACATGTCAAAGCTTGAACACGCAGGTGAAAACAGGATCTCGCTTCCGGACCTTGCACGCTCCACCGCGACTCTCACTGCCTCGTCCAGATCTTTGACCATCACGATCTCAGAGGCCCCATTGAACGCCTCTTTCATTCTCGGCGCAGCCTCCCCGAGGAGGATCAAATGGGTCACTTTCCTCCGGATCAGGCTCTCCAGAGGTTCGTAGGAGGTCCCCTTGTCCTTCCCCCCCAGGATGAGGATCACATCGCTGCCCATCCCCTCGAGGGATCTGACGGTTGCTCCTGTGTTGGTGCCTTTGGAATCGTTGTAGACCGGCACGCCCCTGAAGTAGCCAAGCAGCTCCATCCTGTGTTCGAGTCCCGCGAAGGTCTTCAGTACCTTTACGACGGACTCGAACCCGATGCCCATTCTGAAGGCCATGGCGGTAGCAGCCAGAGCGTTCTCAAGGTTGGGGGTCCCGGCCAGTGCAATGGAACCGGTCTCCATCACCGGGTACTGGGTATCCCCTTCACGGACCACGATCCACCCTTCCCTGACAAAAGCGCCTTCGGGCAGGACACGCTTCCTGCTGAAGGGGAACCGGGCTGTGACAAGGTCCCCTGTCTCCCGTGTGATCCAGTCGTCATCCTCGTTCAGAACGGCCCAGTCACTTTCATCCATACAAGAGAAGATCCTGAGCTTGGCTGCCACGTAATCTTCCATGTCGGGGTGGCGGTCGAGGTGGTCCGGCGATATGTTGAGCATGGCAGCGATGGCCGGACGGAAGACCTCAACAGACTCCAGTTGAAAACTGGACACCTCTGCAACAATGAAATCGGGAGTCTGGTCCTTGTCCACAAACCGGGTGACCGGTGTGCCCAGGTTGCCGCCCGTTGAGACGCGGAGGCCCTCTTCACGGGCCATGAGATCAAGGAGCGTAACGGTGGTGGACTTACCGTTGCTACCGGTGACCGCGACCCAGGGCGCCCGTGTAAGCCTGAAGGCCAGCTCCATTTCCCCCAGGATCTTCGCTCCCTTTTCTGCCGCCGCCTGCAAGGCTTCCAGGTCCCGGGGGACACCGGGACTGATAATTATGAGAGGGAATCGTCTGAAAAGTGACTCGGGATGCCCACCCCAGTGGATCTGGACGGAAGGATGTAGCTTGGACAGATCCACCAGCGAGTCCTGACGCTTTGTCCTCTCACTTACCTCCACCGCCAGCCCCATTCGGGCCAGGAGGTTGGCGGCAGCGATCCCTGAACTCCCCAGGCCCACCACGAGGACAGGAGATCCCTTTTCCAGGAGGAAGCGTATGGGATCGTGCATGTCACGGAAATGAATCTTCACCTGTCACCTTATCTTCAGAGTGCTCAGGGACACGAGCACCAGGATTATGGAAATGATCCAGAAACGGACAATGATCTGCGGCTCAGGCCAGCCCTTTTTCTCAAAATGATGATGCAGGGGCGCCATGAGAAAAACACGCTTACCGAAGAGGCGGAAACTGATCACCTGGATGATCACGCTCAGGGTCTCAAGAACAAAAAGCCCCCCTGCCAGAACCAGGAGTACTTCGTGTTTTGCCACGACCGCCAGCAGGCCAAGGGCGGCCCCAAGGGAAAGGGAGCCTATATCGCCCATGAAGACCTGGGCCGGATAGGTGTTGAACCAGAGGAAACCGAGGCTCGCCCCCACCATGGCTCCTGCAAAAACGGATAATTCACCGGCTTCCGGCACGAAAACGATCTGCAGATACTGGGCAAAATTGGCATGCCCCGACAGATAGATGAGCAGGGCGAAGGCTGAAGAAGCGAACATGATGGGACCTATGGCCAGGCCGTCAAGACCATCCGTAAGATTCACCCCGTTGGAAGTTCCGATGATGACGATGATCACGAAGGGGATGTACAGCCAGCCGAGGTCAAGCAGCGCATCTTTGAAAAAAGGCAGCTGCAGGTGATGTCCCCATTCACTGGACGGGAACCAGAATAGATAAAATGCCACGATGGTCGCCATGAGCAGCTGAAGGGTGAACTTGCTCCGGATCGTCAACCCCTTCCTCTTTTTTCCGTAGAGCTTCATCATGTCATCAGCCAGGCCGAGAAGGCCGAAGCCGGCAAAGGTCGCCAGTACGACCCACACCATGCGGTTGGACAGGTCCGACCAGAGGAGGGTTGAGAACGCAATGGCCAGGAGTATCAGCAGGCCTCCCATGGTGGGAACGCCGGCTTTAAGGACGTGCCCTTCGGGAAGGTACTCCCTGACGTAATTACCGGGCTGCACCGTTTTAAGACGCCCTATAACCCAGGGTCCCAGGATAAAACTGAATCCCAGAGCGGTGAGCACAGAAAGAGCCGTCCGAAAGGTAATGTATCGGAACACATTGAAACCCGGGTCGACGCTCCTCAAATGCATGAAGAATTTGTAAAGCAATTAAAAACCTCCTGAACCCGCTCTGGCTTTGTTCTGCCCGAAGGACTCCAATATCTGCTCCATTTTCGCGGCTCTGGATCCCTTGAACAGCACCCACACGCCCTTGATGAGGAGCGGCTCTAAGGAACGGATCGCCTCATTGCTGTCCTCGCACTCTTTGATCTTGGACGGATCCATCCCGTTCTCGCGGGCGCCCCGGGCGATGAGACCAGCGGACAGGCCTACGGTTATCAGATAGTCTATTCCCAGCCTTGCCGCGTCGCTCCCCGCCTGAATGTGGCCTTCTTCAGTAAAATCCCCCAGCTCCTTCATCTCTCCCAGGACAGCAACGGTGATTCCTTCATGGCTGAACTGCGACAGGCTCTCCAGAGCGGCCCGTACCGAAAGAGGATTGGCGTTGTAGGCATCGTTGATAAAGTGAACACCGGGGAAAGGCGATGTGATTTTGCCGCGTCCCTCGGCCGGCCTCCATGAGTTCAACCCGCTCACCACCTGTTCATCGGTGATCTGAAGAGGCAGGGTTGCCGCCACTGCAGCGAGGGCGTTCTCCACGAAATGCCTTCCGAACGCCTTCAGGTGGACCCTTTCCCTGCCGGAGGGCAAAACCAGGATAAAGGATGTCTCCCTCTCCGACAGGATAATCCCCTCCGCTGTCACATCACCTGAGCCGATACCGTAGGTGATCACCTCGCATGGGGCCAGTGCGCGGAAATCACTCTGATTCGGATCATCGGCATTGATGGCGCACCAGCCGGATTCCGGGAGTTTTTCCAGGACAGACCCCTTTTCGGTCACAATTTGTTCAAGGGTTTTAAACCCTTCAAGGTGCGCCCAGCCGATGCGGGTAAGGACCGCGGCGGCTGGGTTGAGAATGGACGTCAGGTAACGGATCTCCCCCGGAAGGTTGGCTCCGATCTCAAGGACGGCAAAGCTGTGATAATCAGCCAGCTCCAGAAGAGAGAGGGGCAGTCCGACATGGTTGTTGAAATTCCCCGGATTTTTCAGGCAGGGTCCTGCTGTGGAAAGGATGCTTGCGATCATGTCCTTGGTCGTTGTTTTGCCCACGCTCCCCACCACGGCCAGGACAGGCAGGGCATGGCGATCCCGCCAATAGGATGCCAGGGACTGAAGAGCCTTCAGGGTATCCTCCACGACGATCATGGGAGCGGGCGCCAGATCGGTATTTTCCGCGGATGCTTCCCTGTCCACAACTGTCAGCGCGGCTCCGTGCTCCCACGCCTCATGAAGATGAGCATGCCCGTCGTGAACCGCTCCCCGCAGAGCAATGAACACCTCTCCGGGCCTGACTGTCCGGCTGTCTATGGACACGCCGGTGAACAGCTCGGGACCAACTGCGCTGCTAAGGAGGGACCCGCCGGTTCCACGAAGGATGTCTTTTAGATGGAATCGGATCAAAGTTTGCCACCCATGACTTTCTTTATGGCCCTGCCAAGTTCATCAACATCGGAAAAGGGGAGTACACGATCACCGATGATCTGGTAGTTCTCGTGACCCTTGCCGGCAATCAGAACCATATCTCCGGGCCTGGCTTCCTTAACGGCATGTTCGATGGCCGTTTTCCTGTCTGAAATCCTTTCCACGACCCCTCGAGGGTCCTCGATACCTGCCATGATGTCATCCAGGATGGCCTCGGGGTCTTCGCTCCTGGGGTTGTCGCAGGTAACGATCACCACATCTGACAAACGCCCTGCTGCCTGTCCCATAAGAGGTCGTTTGCTGGTGTCCCTGTCACCCCCGCAGCCGAATACCGTAATGACCCGCCCCGCGGTGATGGCTCTGGCATTTTCAAGCACATTCTCAAGGGCATCGGGGGTGTGGGCGTAATCAACCACGGCAGTAAAGGGCTGCCCCCTGTCCACTTTTTCGAATCTTCCCGGGATGCGGCGTACGGAGGACAGGCCTTCGGTGATACTTGCTGCGTCCAGGTCCAGAAGACCGCAGGCAGCAACGGCCGCCATGATGTTGTAGAGATTGAATCTTCCGGGCAGACCGGTGTTTACATCCACCGCACCCCAGGGTGTTTCAAGGCGGCACCTGCTGCCCCACTCTTCCAGGATGACCGGCCCTGAGGGGGATATATCCCCCTCCTGCATACCGTAAGTCAGGACCCCGGAACCCAGTTCGGAGATAAGTCTCATGCCGTAGGGATCGTCCCTGTTCACCACACGATGATTGACTTCCCCCGTCTTGAAAAGGGTGGCCTTTGCCCTGTAATAGTCCTCCATGTCCCCATGGAAATCCAGGTGGTCCCTCGTCAGATTGGTGAACAGGGCTACCTCCAGTTTCACACCCGTGATCCTGTGAAGTATCATTGCGTGGGAGGACACCTCCACGATGCATGCGACGCTGCCCTTTTTAACCATGGTGTCCATAAGGCCCTGGAGATCAGGGGCTTCAGGGGTCGTTCGAGCCGCGCTGAGGACCTCACCACCCACCAGGTACTGGACCGTTCCGATGAGTCCGGCATCGATGCCGGCCTGTTCCAGGATCCCGTGAATAAGGTAGGAGCTGGTCGTTTTGCCGTTTGTCCCGGTGACACCCACGACTTTCAATTTTGAGGAGGGATTGCCGAAAAAATTTCTCGAAGCCAGGGCAAGAGTCTCTCTGACGTTGGATGAAAAGACGTAAGCACCTCGTGGTTTCGTGTCCACGCCTTCAGGCACCAGGAACGCCAGGGCGCCGCGTTGGGCCGCCTCTTCGATAAATTTCACACCATCGAAATTTACGCCCTGGATAGCGGCAAACATATCCCCCTGCGAGACCCTGCGGGAATCGTATTTGAGGGAAACAACATCCGTCGCACTGTTTCCCAGTATCCTAATATTTTCGATGCCTTTCATGACGTCCTTCAGTCTCAAACGGCTGCCCTCGGAACAAGTTTCAGGGACACGGTATTTTCCATGGCGTTTCCGGCCCCGGGGTTCTGCGTTACAACGATTCCGGACCCGGAAACACGAACGACTGCCCCGGAAGACCCCAGACGCGTCAGCGCTTCCCTGAGAGTCAACCCTCTGAGATCAGGCATAACGGTTAGGTCGTTTGCCGGGCCCGGGTCCGGCCCGCGCACCCATTTTTCTCCCATATTCTGGTCCTCGTCGGGGATCACTTCCTGACCATTGGGCGGTATATTCAAGTATTTGAGAGTTTTGCTGACGACCTCAGCCCAGATGGGCGCCGCTACAACGCCCCCGTATATGTCTCCCTTAGGCTCATCGATGATCACGATGGCTGTGATAGCCGGGTCCCGGGAGGGCGCAAAACCCACAAAGGATGCGATGAAGGCGTCGCTTAAATACTCATTCTTCTCAAGACTGAACTTCTGGGCAGTGCCGGTTTTGCCTGCGACGGTGAACCCCTTGATATCTGCATTGACCCCTGAACCACCTGGCTGGGTCACGGTTTCCATCATGCGTGTCACCTTCCTGGCCGTTTCCTCGCTGACCACCCGCCTAACGATACCGGGACGGTTTTGAAGGATCAGTTCTCCGGTAGATGAGGTTATGCTCGATACAAGGAAAGGACGCATGAGATTACCACCGGTGGCAAGGGTGTTTACCGCGGTCACCATCTGAAGGGGTGTCACTCCCAGGCCCTGTCCGAAAGAGATGTTAGCCAGATCCACCTGGGTCCAGCTATCCTCATCCCTCAGAATCCCTTTTCCTTCACCTGGAAGCAGGATCCCCGACTTCTGGCCGAACCCGAAATTTTTGATATATCTGCCAAGCCGTTCGCGTCCCAGCTCAAGCCCGACCTTGCTGGCACCGATGTTGCTGGACTTGCGGATGATGCCCATGAGGGTGAGCCAGCCGTGAGGCACATGATCGTTGATCACCACATCAGCAACCGGGAACCTGCCGTTATTACAGAACAGGATATCCATTTCATCAAAAACCTTTTCCTCCAGGGCTGCAGACACGGTAATGACCTTGAAGGTGGATCCGGGCTCATATATGGATGACAGTCCCCGGTTTCGAAAAGACCCCTGCTTGTAACGGCTGAAATCGTTGGGATTAAAACCCGGATAACTGGCCATGGCGAGGATCTTCCCGGTGGACGACTCCAGGATGATGGCAGTGCCTGTTATCGCACCGGACGCGACGCATCCCTCTCTTAAGCTCTGCTCTGTAAAGAACTGTATATTCCGGTCCAGGGTCAGGTGGACGGTGGATCCAGCCGCGGGATAGGTTTCCCACGGCTGGGCCGAGGCCATCATCTTTCCGCGGGCATCCAGGTTGAGGATTCTGACGCCATTTCCTCCTCGCAGGTGTTCCTCAAGGGAGGATTCGAGACCCTCCAGTCCCCCATCCGTACCAACAAATCCCAGGACGGCACCTGCCAGATCGCCGTTGGGATAGTACCTTCTCGATTCGGTTCCGATGCCAATACCGTCGAGGTCAATTTCACTGACCCGATCGGCGGTTTCGGGATCCACTTTTCGCTTGAGCCAAACAAACCCGTTTCCCTTTTCAAGCCTGCTCCTGAGATTTGCGGGCTCCATACCAAGCACAGGTGCCAGCTTGCGGGCCGTAAGGGTTTTTTCTTCAATGTTTTCCCTGACCGCGTATATGGAGGGTACCGGGACACTTATGGCAAGAGGCTGGCCATTCCTGTCCAATATGGCGCCGCGGCGGGGGCTGACCTTTTCCACGACCTGACTTTGACGGCTGGCGCGCTCCTTCAATTCATCCCTCTCATGGATCTGGAGATAAAAAGCCTTTGCCGCCGGCAGGAGCAGCAGGAAGCTAAGAAGGAAGCCAAGGAGACGGATACGGGCGCGGACTCTCGCTTCCCATTTGCTCACATTTCCAGGGACCCCTTTCATGGCAGCACCTTGACCTGTCCGGGCTCGGGTTCCCTCAGACCGAACCTGTCCCGGGCGACCTTTTCTATCCGCTCAGGGCTGCTGAGCATGGCCCGTTCGATCTCCATCTCATGTTTTTGATGAAGGAGCTCCGATTCCGTCCTCTCGAGCTGTCTGATCTCGTATCCTATCTCGATAAACGCCACCCGCCTCCAGACAGTCATAAAAATAGCGCTGCCGAGAACAATCATAACCAGCAGGGCCATGGCGAAATCTTTCAGTCCCCCTCTCAAGCTGATGCGGTCGGATTGTCTTGCTTTTGTTTCAGCGGCTACGGACATAACAGCAAGTGGAAAGGTTAAAGGCGAAAGGTTGAAGTGCAGGACCTTTCAATGATCACCTTGCCCCCTTATCCATTCTCCTTTTCCCTTTTCTTCTCAAATATTCTTAATTTGGCGCTGCGGCTGCGGGGGTTGATCTTTTTCTCATCATCTGTCGGGGTTATGGGACGTTTTGTTAACACCTTGCCCGCGCTTACTTTGCCGCACCTGCATTCAGGAAACTCCCTGGGACATCGACAGGGTTTTTCGAGCTCTCTGAAACTTTTCTTAACGATGCGATCCTCCAGGGAATGAAAGCTCACGACAACCAGCCTGCCAGCCGGAAGCAGGCGGTTGGCAGCAGCAGGAATGGCCTGACTTACTGCATCCAGTTCACCGTTCACCTGGATCCGGAGGGCCTGGAATGTTCGTGTTGCCGGATGGATATTTTTCACCCGGCCCATCCCCGGAACCGAACGGATCAACTCCGCAAGATGCAGTGTTGTCTGAATAGGCGCTGTTTCTCTTTCCATAATAATGGCCGCCGCGATGGCTCTGGAGCGCTTTTCCTCCCCGTACTGGAAAAACAGCCGGGCCAGATCCTCCTTTGACCACGTGTTAACAATGTGAGATGCCGTTACTTTGGAATGGGGATCCATCCTCATATCAAGAGGTCCGTTCTGTGAAAGGGAGAACCCTCTGCCGGCATCTTCCAGCTGCATGGAGGATACTCCCAGATCCATGAGCACACCATCGAGCGATTCCACACCGGCCTCATCAAGAACTTTGCTCAAATCTCGAAAGTCCGCATTAAAGAGCCTGACCCTGGCAGTGTAATCCGCCAGCCTGAGTGAGGCGGCCTCCAGAGCCTCACCGTCGCGGTCGAGCCCGATTATACGGGTGGACTCATACCTTCGCAGGACCTCGAGTGTGTGCCCTCCCAAACCGATGGTGGCATCCAAGTACACTCCGCCCTGCCGGATAGACAGACCCTCGAGGACTTCCTCCAGCAGGACCGGTACATGGCGCCACATCGCCTTACTTCCGGTCAAGTTCCACCTCCCGAATGAAATCTGGAGGTGGCAATCTAAAGGCCGAAATCGGCCAGTTCGTCTGATATATTGTCAAAGTTTTCCATGGCCTTCTTCATCTCCTCCTCCCACCTGACCTGACTCCAGATCTCAATGCGGTTAAGCATTCCAGCCACAACGACCTGCCTGTCAAGATA
>Ga0209536_100012649_pt1 | contig 12245 bp, 11 predicted proteins | sample DeeMarSeWOR28_12_FD_187461 | JGI IMG/M metagenome (GOLD analysis project Ga0209536, IMG submission 187461) | Marine sediment microbial communities from White Oak River estuary, North Carolina - WOR-2-8_12 (SPAdes) (version 2) | ecosystem: Environmental > Aquatic > Marine > Intertidal zone >...
CCGGGTTAACCTTCTCTATTCGCTCTAAAAATACTTGGATAAGTTCAGTCGGAGAGATGGTTCTTTTTCGGAGCATCTCTCTTAATTCCACCGCTGGAGTAAAACAAAGGTCCTCGGCGCTCAGGCTATCTTTTACGACCATGGTTCAATTCTCCTTCCGCTTACATCGAAGTCTGCTTACCTTCCCACTTTTTCTCCTTGAGCCACTGCTTCCGGTCGGAGTAAAAGTTCTCCCATTCCACATAGCCTATGGGCAGGCTAATGCCTCCATCCACAAGCAGCGTTGTTCCAGTTATCATCCGGGCCCGCTCTGACGCCAAAAAGACCACCGCATCCGCCTGGTCCTCCGGATAGGTAAAGTCCTGCAATGGCGTCGACTGTAGTGTCTTCTGTTTCACATCCGGAGATATACGGTTCAAGACCACCTCGGTCATGGTGGGACCGGGGCAGACGGTGTTGACGTTTATCTTGGATGGGCCAAGCTCAAAGGCACAATGGCGGCCAAAGCCAATGACGCCAGCTTTGGCAGTGCTGTAGGCAATCCCACCATACATGGTCATCCTCACACCAGCGAGGGAGGCAATGTTGACGATTTTACCTCCACCTCTCTTCTTCATCACCTCGGATGCGAACTTAGTACAGTGAAAAAGCCCCTTCATATTGATGTCCATCGTCCAGTCCCACTGCGATGTCGGCATGTCCTCCAGCAAATAGGCATGGTCGCCGCCCACATTGTTAACCAGTATGTCAATACCACCCCACTCGGCGACGATGCGGTTAACCATATCCTTTACTTCGACTTCCCTGGTAACGTCAGCTTTGAAGGCCATCGCCTTCTGCCCCAGTGCTTCTATCTCTTTCGACGTTTCGTCAGCGGCCTGCAGGTCGGTCAAGGCGATATCAGCCCCCTCCCGGGCCAGCGCCAGGCAGATGGCCTTGCCCAAGCCGCGGCCGCCGCCGGTTACCAGTGCCACCTTGCCTTCTATTCCAGAATACATTGGCTTAGACATAGTCAATTTCTCCTCTATTTTTCCCCAAGATTTCTGAATACGACAGATATTTAGAGCATGGCAACGGAAAAGCCGCCGTCCACGGGAAGCGCCACGCCGGTAACGTAGTCAGAGGCCCGGCTGGCCAGGAAAACGGCCGTTCCAGCCAGGTCATCCGGCACACCCCATCTCCCGGCAGGCGTGCGGGTGTTCACTCGCTCTTCCAGCTCCGGCATGTCAACTCTTGCCTTTCTGGTCAGGTCAGTATCAATGAAACCGGGAAGAATGGCATTCACCTGGATATTGTCTTTTGCCCAGGCATTGGCCAGACAGCGTCCCATCTGCACGATGCCACCCTTGCTCGTCGAGTACAGCAGCACTTTGGGTGCGCCGAAAATGGAGGTCATGGAGCCGGTGTTGATTATCTTGCCGCCACCGGCGGCTTTCATCGCCGGGTAGACCGCCTGTGAGCAGAGAAAGGCGCTGCGCAGATTGATATCCAGCACCTCTTCCCACTCATCCACCACATACTCCTGCGGCAACTTGCGGATATTGGTGCCGGCATTATTAAACAGAATATCTATCCGCCCGAATGTATCCAGCACCTTCTTCACCATGTCTTTTATCTGTTTTTCCTCCCTGACGTCCACCTTTACCCCGAGTGCCTTCACGCCAAACTCTTTTTCAAGCCCTTTCACCACTTCGGCCGTTTTGGCTTCGTTGCGGGCGGCGATAGCCACGTCGGCCCCCGCCGAGGCCAGCCCACGCGCTATTCCCAGACCGATGCCCCCATTCCCCCCCGTCACAATCGCTAGCTTGCCCTTTAAGTCGAAAAGGTCTTTCATTTTTTACCCTCCTTGAACCATGAAACTACGCTTTATCTTGGCTATTTCTGCGGCTCAATGATAACTTTAATAGAATCGCCGGCTTTAGCAACCATTTGAAAGCCCCTGCCTGCCTCCACCAGAGCCAAGCGATGGGTAATCATCTGCCGCACCGGAATGGTGCCAGGCCGGATTATCTCCAGCGCCGTCTGGTAATCGTAAGGGGCGGCGCCATAGCTGGTGGTCAGCGTGACATCGGTACGCCAGAAGACCTCATTCAGAGAGATGGGAACGGAAACGCCGGGGTCTGTCGGCGCGAAAAGTAAAATTGTGCCGCCGCGCTCCACCGACTGCAATGCCTGGTTGACCGCGGCGGTAGCACCAGCGCACACTATCACCAAGTCGGCCAGATTACCATTATTGACCTCGCGAAATCGGGCTGGCAAAGCTTCTTTCGCATGTATGGCGGCATCGGCTCCGAACTGTTTCGCTGCGTCCAGCCGAAACTGGTTAATGTCTGTCGCCACCACCCGGCCGGCCCCCAGAGTTCGAGCCAGTTGCAGATGAAGCAGCCCAGCGATACCGCTGCCGATTACGAGGACACTGTTGCCCGGCTGCATTCGTGCTATCCTTTGCCCCCGGAGCACACAGGCCAAAGGCTCAATGAATGTGGCCTCTTCATAAGACACCTCATCGGGCAGGCGGAATACTCCCCGCTCAACATTTATGGCCGGCAGGCGCACATACTCCGCAAAGCCGCCGGGGTCAAAGTTGGTCTTGCGCAGCGTGTCGCACATGGTGTGGTGGCCCCTCAGGCAGTAGTAGCAAATATTGCAGGGTACATGGTGCGCCGCCGATACGCGGTCGCCTTCTTTAAAGCCCTCTACTCCGCTTCCCACCTCCACAACCTGCGCCCCTATCTCATGCCCCAGTATCAACGGCGCTCTATCCAGCCGATACCACTCCATTACATCGCTGCCACAAATGCCGCTGGCTTCCACCCGCAGGAGCAGTTCACCGGGGCCAATTTTCGGGATGGGCATCTCTTCAATGCGGATATCCCGGTTACTATACCAAACAGCTGCGCGCATGTTTTCCTTGCCGGCACCGGTCATGACTTCTTCGCCCCGCCAGCTTTCTCGCTATCGTATATTTCCTGAGCTTTTTCCGGGGTTACGTTCTGGTGCACGACGGCGCGAATCGCTTTTATCATGGCCACGGGGAATTCATTCTGCCAGATGTTCCGGCCCAGATTTACCCCGATGGAACCCTTTTGCATACCGTCGTGGACAAATTCAAACACCTCCAGTTCCGTATCAACCTGAGGCCCGCCCGCCATGACCACCGGGACGGGACAACCCCCGGTTACTTTTTCGAAGTCTTCGCACCAGTATGTCTTGACCACCCGCGCTCCCAGCTCCGCCGCGATACGGCAGGCCAAGGCGAGGTAACGGGCGTCCCGCTTTTCCATCTCCTTGCCCACCGCCGTAACCGCCATCACCGGAATGCCATACCTTTCGCCTTCATCAACCAGCTTTGCCAGGTTCAGCAATGATTCCTTCTCATAATCAGAGCCAACGAACACGGAAATGCCCACGGCGGAAGCGTTAAGCCGGATAGCTTCTTCCATCGACGTGGCAATCCCTTCATTGGCCAGGTCTTTCCCCACCATACTGGTGCCCCCGGACACCCTGAGAATAACTGGCTTGCTATTATTTGGGTTGACGGATGAGCGCAAAACTCCCCTGGTGACAAAAAGAGCATCGGCATAAGGCAAGAGAGGCTCAATAGTCTCTCCGGGTTTCTCCAGTTTGCGCGTCGGGCCCTGAAAGTAGCCATGGTCAATAGGTAGAAACAGTGCGTGTCCATCGGGCTGGACTAACTGTGCCAAACGATTCGTCATTCCCCACGCCATCTCGATTCCTCCTTTCCGTATGAGCGATGCAGCCTCTTTAATTTATTTAACAGGCGCCCATTTGTCAACCGACAATCAGGTTTGACAAGCACACTCAAAGAAACTAACATTACATTTGGCACAGCGAAAAATAAGGAAGGAGCAACAATATGAGCACAATTGCATTGATGGGAGCGGGCGGTAAAATGGGTCTGCGCATCGCCAGCAAATTGAAGGAAAACGCAGACTATAAAACACTGTGCGTTGAGATAAGCGATGCTGGTAAAGCCGAACTTGCCAAGCTTGGCTTTTCGGCAACACCGCAGGATGAGGCCATCCAGCAGGCCGACGTCGTTATCCTGGCCCTGCCGGATAGACTCATCGGCAAAATATGCAATGACATAGTCCCCAAGGTCAAAAGCGGCACCATGGTCATGGGACTGGACCCGGCGGCGGGATATGCCGGAGAGCTACCGGAGCGAGAAGATATAACCTACTTTATCAGCCATCCCTGCCACCCACCGATGTTCGGTGAGGAAACGGACATTGGGGCACAGCGTGACTGGTTCGGTGGGGTCAAGGCGAAGCAGAACATCGTCTGTTCACTGCACCATGGCCCCGAAGAAGACTACGCCAAGGGAGAGGCCATCGCCCGAATCATCTTTGCCCCCGTGCTGCGCTCTCATCGTGTCACCACCGAGCAGATGGCAGTGCTTGAGCCGGCACTGGTTGAGACCCTGATTCTGACCTGCCTTATGGCTATCCGCGAAGCCATGGAAGAGGTTATCAAGATGGGTCTGCCCAAACAGGCGGTACTTGACTTTCTGCTCGGTCACATACGTACCACCGTGGCTATTGTCTGGGATTTCGCCGGCGCCCCTGTTTCTGACGGCGCCAAACTGGCCGCCACTCAGGCAATGGGACAGATTTTCCAGCCTGACTGGAAAAAGATTCTGAAAATCGAAAATATAAAGAAGAGTGTCAAAGATATTACCGGAGCGATGTAACAACCGAAAGCGGTTAAGCCACGATAGCTCGAAATTACCTTTGCCGTGGCCGATAGCTCTTCGGCAGCCTTCTGAAATAAGTGAGCGCTCCCTTTAGGGTCCGACTGATTTCTCGCGGCCCGAAAATCAGTTGCCTTAATTTCATCAGTATGTACCGGGGGCGCAGATAATATTCTCGATTGGCCCGCAGGCAGAACGCCTCCACGGCCTCGGCGGGAAGCCCTGGTATATTGAGCACGCTGCGGTACATGCCGCCTTCATCTGCCCAGTCAGCAAAGCTACTGGCAGTAAGGTAGCCGTTTTCCCTTGCCCATCGATAGGCTTCCGTGCCCGGATAGACAAGCAGCGGGAAAAACTGCATGGTATCACAGTTCAATTCCCTGGCCATTTGCAGACTCTTCGCCATTGTCTCCACCGTTTCTCCGGGATTGCCGATGATGAAGCAGCCATGAACCAGCAGCCCTGCTTTTCTGGCATCGTGCACGAACTGCCTTATCTGCGCCACCGTTATCCCTTTCTGCATCTGATTCAGCGATTCCTGGTCGGCGCTTTCAAACCCGACGGTGACCAGCCGGCAGCCGGCCTTCTTCATCCACCGCATTATTTCCAGTTCCAAGTTGACCCGAACATTGCAGTACCACTTTATATTTATCCCCCGCTCTATTATCTGCCGGCATATCTCCTTAGCTCTCTCCTGGTCGACTGTGAAGGTATCATCCTCAATGCCGATTTCCTTAACTTCAGGCAGGTTTTCCGTTATCCATTGGAACTCATCGACCACGTTGGCAGCGCTGCGCGGTCGGTACTGGCGACTGTGGAAAGTCTGCGGATAGACGCAGAAAAAGCACCTGTACGGGCAACCACGACCGGTAATAACCATGACTATGGGGTAGTTGGCCGCCGCAAAGTAATAGTCGCGAACATCAAGATGCCGCTTGTAGACCTCGCTGACAAAGGGCAACTCATCAACGTTATCAATCAGCGCACGGGGTTGGTTACGGACTATCTCACCATCCTTCCGGAAAACAAGCCCATCTATTGCTCTCAAATCTCCCTTCTTCTCCAGACAGATGGCGAGGTCGCGTATCGTATAGTCATACTCGCCGACGGCGATGGCATCTACTCCTTCGCTTAACTCAAGCGTCTCCGCCGGCAGTGCTGTGGGGTGGGTTCCCACCAGGGTCACAAACGAGGCGGGGAACTTTTCCTTGAGCTGTTCCGCTACCTGCACATCGCTGTAAATGCTCGGCGTGCTGGTATCGACCACAACTAGCCGCGGGGGCTCATTATTTATGCTCTCAATAACATCCTCAACGGAAAGTCCCTGTGCTGGAGCATCAATAAGCTGAACACTAAAGCCCTTCTGCTCCAGGACTCCGGCGGCATAGGCGAGCCAGAAAGGATAATATATCGTCCCGCCGAGAGTAACCGCCGGGCTGCGCGACGTTCTGGAAAACCTGCCTTTGAAGGGAGGATTCAACATCAGAACGTTCAATTTGGCTTTTCCCCCGCTGGCCCGGGCATCTTACGCGGCAGAAACACCTCTTTCCAGAAGCCGACGGTATAGCAAAGATGCTCAAAGATAAAGACGACCGGAATGGTAACCAGATATCTGAAATTTTTCTCTTTACTGGCGAAGTACAGACCGTGCAGCCCAACTATAACCAGATATAATCCGATAATGCAGAGCAGAATCCAGCGACTGACAAGCAGCGTCAGCAGGAGCAGTGGCGCCAGCAGTGGCGGCAGCACCGGCCAGTCCCAGACCCTACACTCCTTCCTCCAGCCTCCGTAGCGATACATATTCCTAGCAAATTCCTTCAATCCCCGGCTGTGGTCATGAAGAACACCGGCATCACTGACATAACGCAGCTTGCCCGACTTCAGCAGCCTCGCGTTCAACTCCGTTTCATCAGCACCGGACAGGTCAGGGTTAAAACCGCCAGCCCGTAACAGGTCACTCCTGCGGTACATGCTATTGCACCCGCTGATGCTCTTCACGAAGCGCTCCGAAAACGAAGCCCCACCCTGCACAGAACGACCACTGCCCAGAAATGTAGCCGATGCCAGATTAATGGACTTGGTCCATATTCCCCTGCCGATATTCTGTATCCCGCCACCAACGCCGACAATGCCTTCGCCAAAACCAGCGACCAGATTTTTCAACCAGTCTTTGCTGGGAATGCAGTCACCATCGGTGAAAGCGAGATATTCGCCCTCAGCCTGCTCCACACCAATCTGCCGGGCGGCCCCGGCAGCGCCGTAGTCCTGGTCGAAAACCTTCACCGGAAATCTCTGCGCCCTTTCCACAGTGCTATCCGCAGAACGGCCATCCACCACAATCACTTCGTGCGGAGAGAGCGACTGTGAAAAAACCGCCTCCAGACACTGCTCTATCTTCCCGGCCATATTTTTCACCGGAATAATGACCGATATCCTCGGAGTTTTTGAAGCCATCAATGAAATCTTCCCACTCTATTTATAAAGATTATTCGTACCGAACCAGCATGTTACCCGGCTGTAATTCATTTTACCATTATAACCCAGACAAAATAGGAAAATCATGAGCCTATATTGATGTTCTTTTCTGATGGTAACCAAAATCAACCGTTACCCGTCTATGGTCAGAGTGTAACAAAAAGTTTCAATAAAAGTATTTCCTGATGCTAGCATCCTAACTTCGGTCATAGCCGAAAGCTATTTATAGGCCTCTAAATTAGATACGGCCTATTTCTTATACGTCTGGATGTTTCACAATATAGTGCACCTCAATATCCTGACAAATCTCCGGAAAAACCTTATTCAGCGCCAAATGTCAAAAACGTGCGAAAAATTTGACAATTGGATATTTATATGTTTACAATTATAATGTCCGAAAGGGCTAGCAAAAAACGGGGTATGCTCATGAAGAAGAAACTAAACACAAAGAAATGGATTAAACTGGCCGAAATGGCTGCCGTGTTTACTGCCCTGTTATTGCTGCCGCAGCCAGTCCAGTACCACACGGCGTACGGTCAGTATGGCTATGGGTCTACCGGCTCGGCACCAGGAACCACCGGCGGAAGCGTCGGCGATATCGTTACCTCAGGAGGCGTATTCACCGAGGCGGTTACTTTTGAGTCAGAAGACGGAGACCTCATCATCTCAATTCCAGAAGATACCGTCGGCAAGACAGAAGATGGCGACCCTCTGCCTTCAATAAGCATAACCAAAAAGCTCAGTTTTCCCAACGCGCCGGAAGATGGGGCTTTCGTCGGTATGCCTTATGACCTCGAACCGGATGGCGCCACCTTCGACCCACCTATCACCATCACTTTCACCTACGACCCGACCAAGCTACCAGATGGAGTGGAACCAAAAAGCCTCGGCCTTGCCTACTATGACGAGGAGACCAAGTCATGGGTGATGCTTGACCCCACTAGCATAAAAATAGACCCGGAGACCAATACCATTACCGCCGAAATAGACCACTTTACATTATTCGGCGTCATGGCAAGCACGAAGCCGGCGGAATTCACCGTCAGCGGCCTGGTATTCCCTTCGACCCCGGTTGGTATAGCGGAACAGGCCGCCATCAGCGCCATGGTCGCCAATAACGGCGATGTCTCCGGCACTACCACGGTAACCCTCAAGATTAATGGCACAGCCGTTGCCAGCAAGAGCGTCAAAGTGGCAGGCCTCGAGTCAAAGAAAGTGTCTTTCTCCGTCGTCCAGGGTAAAGCCGGCGACTACAAGGTGGAAATCGACGGGCTCTCCGGAACGTATACCGTGGAAGCGGCATTCGTCGGGCCGGTGTTGATAGCCTCGCCGGTGCCCTCAGTAACAGCACCGGCAGCGCCACCTTCCGCGCCCACGGCACCATCAGTACCAGCCGCGCCTGCACCCGTACCGGCACCAACGCCCTGGACGGCCATAATTATCTCCCTGGTGGTAGCGGCTATTGTCGGCGGTGTCCTGGTGTGGAACTACGGCTTCCGCAGCGAATACTAAAGTGAACCAGCTAGTATAGATAACCCGATACCCGGGACTTCACATCCCGGGTATCGCTTTTTTATGCTAAAATTGCTAGTATACAATGTCAATGGGTAAACCGATGCTACTGCACCCCAAGGAGCTAACACATTGGTCCACGTTTCACAGTGAAACGAGGAGGTTCAAGTAATGCGTAAATGGTTACTGGCCTGGAATATTGCATTATCCGTAGTGCTGGTAGGCGGGCTGCTGGCTGGCTTTTTTTATATTAACAATTACAAAAACGTTACTGAGCAGGAAATTTCGACGCTGCACCAGCATATAGATGAATTAACCACGGTAGTGGCACAGCAGTCAACAGTGCTCAACAAGCATGCCTATATAATCAACGGACGCATGGAAAGCATGAACGAAGAGATAACAACTGCCATCGAAGAAAACGATAAGTTAATTCAGGATATGAACGGGCTAATAAAAGAATATCAACAGGTGATTAATACAAGCGCAACGTATTTTGAGGAAATCCTGGCTAACTTGGAAGAACTCTCTATTGCCGAAACTGAAGAGTCAAGTCCTTAAACAGATTTTTTAGACCAGACATACAGCCAGGCGCTACCATAATAAATTTCCGGTTTGACATCCCACTCCACAATATCGAAACCATTCAGTATCTCCCTAGCCTCACTTTCAGTGTAAGGAGCATAGAAGCGTGGCTTGCCAGGATAACTAACTGCCTGCTGGTCAGTATAAATTCCCTCGCCTTCACCCAGCTTCAGGCTACAGAAAAACGTACCCTGAGGCAGCAAAACCTGCCTTATTCCGCTGATGACCCGGTCAATATCACGCCTGGGGATATGATACAGGCAGTGCGCCGCCCACACGCCGCCGAAACTCTCTGGCCTGAAGTTCAACCACCGCATATCCATGTGACATAGCTGCGCTTCGGGAAAGTCCCGCCGGGCCAACGATAGCATGCCTCGAGAAAGATCAACGCCGTAAATATTCAACCCCCTCACCAGGAAATAACCAAGGTCATGGCCAAAACCGCAGCCTAAATCCAGAACCCTGGCCTTTGGAGACGGCAGCAGGGACACAAATCTATCTATCGCCAGCTTATGGTAGGCCTTCGACCCTCCCAGATAGGGGTCCTTGAGCCTGCGAGCATAATCCGCGGCGATTTCGTCATACGTTTCCCTTGTGATTTCAACCTCATTCATTCCTTCAGATTCCCTATACATAACTAAACCCCGCAAATATTGATATCAGTCCATTAAAGAATCAGCATGGCATCACCAGTACTGATTATTCCACGGAAATTTAAGGGAGTGCAAACATACCTTGAGGTCTTCCTTCTAGCTGGGATGCCCTGACCGTCGATATGGAGCATCCGATATAGGTATCAGACTTTAGGCATGGCATGTTGTCTGTACCGTATGCGCTAATTTTTGAGTACCTATTATAATAAACTACACAAAAGATAGATTATGACTTATCTATGATTATAAAATACTTCAACAAGATTATTTTCACCTTTGTATTTTTGGAATTCGCTGTCTGTGCTATTATTAATGAATATATATCCTCATTAACTAACTTTATTGACGTAATATGCATCAAGATAGGTAAACTTGCCTAACCAGCCTTTAGCGACATGATGCAGAGCTTGGACATATTCAGCCCCATTTGGATTTTTGCCTTTTTGGCTGTCTTATTGGCTGCTTTTATCCGAGGTCTAGCTGGGTTTGGCTTAGCGCTGATTCTGGCACCTATTCTGCTCCTCATATTAAACCCGGTGGCAGTTGTGGTTATTAATATTTTTCTCGGTCTGCTCAGCAATATCGTGGTCGTGATTCATTCTTTCGGCCAAATTGATTATAAACGAGTTCTCCCAATGGCTCTAAGCAGCCTGCTGGGTATACCCCTGGGTGTCTGGATTATAAGTGTGGTCGCAACTAATATTTTGAAGATACTCATCGGCGTGATAATAATCTTTTTTGCGATACTGGTAGCCTCTGGTTTCCGCAAGATCTTTTCAAACGAGAGATTGTCATCTAGTATATCCGGCTTCTTTAGCGGCATACTGTCGAGTTCAACCAGCCTTGGGGGCCCACCTGTGGTTCTCTTCATGCACAGCCAAAAATGGCCCAAAGAGCTAATTCATCCCAGTCTGGCGGTTTATTTTCTATTTCTCGGCTGCTGCTCTCTGGGAGCGCTTTCGGTATCTGGCCAGGTATCTGCTGATACTGTTATCTCCGCGGCGTCGCTAGCCCCAGCCTTGGTAGTTGGTACCGGTTTGGGAATGGTAGTCTTCCACAGAGTGAAAGCTCGCTTTTTCCGTGCTCTCTCGGTCGCTATCGTCATCTGCGCTGGAGTATTGGGTGTTATCTCAGGATTAGGTCTTTTACCATAGCCCTGGCGCTGTAAAGAGTACTCATATATCTTGCGAGAAAACGGACCAAAACTGTTTCGCACCAAGTTTGTCCCCGAGCAATAGAGCGTCTAGGTATCCAATTTACTTTACTACGCTATTAGGTTTCGCCACCGTTTACCAGATGAGCTCACAAACCCTAGCAAACTCGTGGTAATTGTGTATAGTTACCGATCTTTCTTTGTGACGGAATAGTGAATAGATCATTAAGCATAAGTAAATCCCTTGTTGTTTACGGTTACTTAAAAACAATAATAGCACAAGCATCCTATAGGTACTTGTGTAGCCAGTTTATTGCAGGTTCTCTGAACACAAAAGAGGAGCACTTCTGACCCCCTTGATTTCTTAATGGCTAAGTTCGATGAAACAAGAGAGTTTGTCATTACCACAAAAAAGGAACGATTGTTGATTGTATTACATAAAACAGACGATTGTTCAATTTGGGTAAAAATACAACCAACTAAATACTGCACATTAAGTTCAATTACTCTTCTTAAGAGGCATAATATCAGAAATATTTTATCCTATGACTATTTCTGCTCGGACTATATATGCGTGTTTGATAGTACCTTTACGTGATTGTCAATAATATGATGGGAAACTATCATTGCATTAGACAGAAGTAGCTATGGATTTAGTTGTAGCAATGTAAATATAGAAACCCAAAAACAAAAATAAGAGGGTGGCCTGTGGAGAGGCCACCCCCATGGAAGACTTCAGTATACTGACGATTGCGTGGCCAGCTTTCTGTTGCCTTCCACTTTGTAGTATCGGCTTGATAAACGTAATTGTCAATATCGCAGTATATCTATAGAAAGGGGGTGATAGTTGTCAAGGAAAAGACAAATATTTTGAAGAAGTAACCGTGATACCCAAGTCGAAAGACTATTGGGCAAATAGTAATAAAGGAGACAATTAAAAATGAAAAAGATAATAACCATATTCATGGTCGTGACCCTACTTGTAACACTTGGTTCAGCGCCAGTCTTGGCTGCTAAGGATGTAACAGGGAACGGCGCCCCAAGTGGACCACACTATAACCTGAACATCATCGGTGTATCCAAAGACAAATCTGCTCCTATGGACAACAATAGCGGACATCGAATCTTTGTACCTCTCGAAAAGAAAGCA
>Ga0209536_100012650_pt1 | contig 12244 bp, 13 predicted proteins | sample DeeMarSeWOR28_12_FD_187461 | JGI IMG/M metagenome (GOLD analysis project Ga0209536, IMG submission 187461) | Marine sediment microbial communities from White Oak River estuary, North Carolina - WOR-2-8_12 (SPAdes) (version 2) | ecosystem: Environmental > Aquatic > Marine > Intertidal zone >...
TTACTTAAAGGATCTGACATTAATTGGCTGCACAGCATGGGACGAGCCGGTTTTTCCCAATCTTATTTCCTATATCGAAAGGAACGAGATAAAGCCGCTGCTGGATAAAACCTTCCCTTTGGAGAATATTGTAGACGCCCAACGCGAATTTATGGAGAAAAAGCACTTTGGCAAATTCGTACTGATTCCGCCTCCAGTGGAGTCACCGTATGCAGCGGTATTTTAATGTTTATGGCCCATCGGGTTTACTTAAAACCGCCGTTGCCGGAATTTTCACTCATACACTGCCAGAAATACGGCCAATTTTGATCATCGGTACAATCACCGATAAAACCGCCGAAACGACCCAGTTCGAAATCATTGGTTATGATGTAACCATGGGGGGATTTAACCGGTTTGGTGGGAGCCGATGCAGCTGAATCTTTCTGCTGCACCACCTTATTCTCAATATCCGGCCCGGTTTGAGAAACATCGGACGGTCGGTGCGCGGCGCATGCAAACAAATTAATTACCACAATAAAAACCATCAACGCTCTCATCAGCACCTCCTGAAATTTTATACCGCTTTTCATAATTTTATTCCGAATTAAGGAAACGCGGCATAAACGCGTGTACGGTTGTAGAAAAAAACGTTCGAATACCGGAACGTTTTTTTGACAATCACTATAAGCCTGACTCTTTAAATTTAACGCAAGTTCAATTTATGTAAAGTGAAATTTAGCCGGAACCACTTGCCGGATTTTATTGCGGTATTACTCTTATACTGCCCAATATTTTTTACAGAATCGAAACCTTTTAAAAAAGGAGATCGAATTATGACAAAAGTTAAAACTTTCGCAAGTCCGTTAAAAATTTTTCATGCTAAAAAGGAACTCGAAGCACTCGATGCCATGGTTAACAAATTCATCGAGGACCATAAGGTACAGAAAATAATTTCTGTCAGTGATGCCCCCACCTCTGATGATAACGGGGCGACGATCGGCTTAATCCGAGTCCTGGCCTATGAATAGCTCGTGTTTTACTTTTTCGCTTTCGTATCAGACATAATGTATACTGATATTTAAAGTACAGATTATTTTTACAGGTTTTCCCGTTGATCCAGTTGAGCCGGTTAATAAAGAATTTTTTCCGATTTTAACCGAACAACGGGCTCAGCAGGCTAACTGGTAACGGGCTCAACCTTTTTGAGCTTCTAGTTGGGTTCAGGTGATTTGTGCTGATCGAACGCTTTGCGAAACTGTTTGCGCATATTATCGCGCCAGCGTTTGAAGAGCGGCTTAATCGCATTGTAGAATGGGCTTTGCTTGGATTCGGTGACCTCTTCGGCGACCAGCACCGTAAAGCTGGCGTGCTGATCGCGCGAATCATCTGCTTTCAACGGTTCTAAACGAATCTGCATGCCATTGGCAAGACGGATGTTTTGTCGGGCAATTGTTGCTTCTTTTTTACCGCTGGTAAAATTGCTGCGGTTGCTCCAGCAAATGTAGCCTTCTTTATACACCCCCATCACAAAATTTTTATCGGAATGATCCGGGATATTAAAATAACCGTCTTTATCAGAAAAATCCTGAGCAGAATCAAATGTTTGGCTCGTTGCGGAATTGGTTTCAGGCTGATCTTCGACCCAGCGAATAGCAACTGCGGCACCTTTAATCGGATGTTCCGTTTCGGCATCCACCACGCGTCCGTTAATGATGCATTTTGGTGCACAGGCAGCCAGGGAAAGATAAAGTAAGATTCCCGCCAGAAATAGAGCGGTTTGAATAAATTTGATTTTCATCAATCCCCCCTAAACGCTTTTGGAATGAGATGTGTGTTTAATCCAAACCTTCGGGTACGGAATAGCCGGCCGGTTCTCTGGTTCGGTACAGCCCCTGCCCTTATAGGACAGGGGCTGACTGAACCATAATCAGGTTAACCTCCGCAAATGCCGTTGTTTTTCCCGGTAACAACCCCAATATAAATTGAGGGCCCGACAAAAAAAGATGCACGCGCACTCGAGAAGTCTCCAGTCCACATATCGGCACTTTGCGATAAAAGTTTAGCAATTTTTAATGCTGCCGGCCCATCAAAAATCTAAAATCATTAATCGCCTTGCACCTTTTGGTTTTTATGCCGTTACAAATTGTTACAAACTGTTACACCCCTGAAAAGCATTCTGCCTTCATTCTGATTATATTTTTGCCATGGATATTTTAATTTCTTTTTCAAACTTTCATTCGTTGTTTTACAACAAAGGAGGAATCATGGTAAAAAAAGGGTTATCAATCGCATTGATCTGTGTTTTTATTTCAGGGGCATTGATTTTCACTGGTTGTCGTTCCCACTCGCATCAGGGCAAGGTGGAATTTATGGTGGATTACATTGCCGAAACCCTTGACCTGACCGACCCGCAAAGGGAGCAGCTCGATGGGATCAAAGAAGAGTTTATGGCCAGGGCCAAGGAAATGCATGCCCAAAAAGAGGCCATGCATGCTGAATTTATGGCCGAGCTGCGCAAAGACCAAATTGACCAGGTAAAAATTAGAGATCTAATTGCTCAGAAGCGGGCGCAGATGGATGAGATTATAGAGCTGGCGGTGACGAGCCTGACTGAATTTCACAAAACCCTGTCACCGGAACAAAGAGAAAAACTGGTGGCGAAGATTGAGTGGTTTCATAATAAACATCAACACAACTGGGAATAAAATACTTAGATATCGCGGCAGGATACCGCTCCCACTGACGGCAATACGATGTGGGAGTGGCTCCCAGCCACGAAAATCCAAAATCTGAAATCCGAAATCCAAAATGAGATGACCCCGACCATCCTGATCATCGATGATGATGCCAAACTGAATCAGCTGCTCAAAGATTTTTTAAAAGATTTTGGTTATGCGATCATCACGGCGACCCGACCGACCAAAGGGTTAAAAAAGCTGCAGCAGGAATCGCCCGATCTGGTGATTCTGGACATCATGCTGCCGGAGATGGACGGCTTTGAGGTCTGCAGGGCGATTCGCCAGACCAGCAAAATTCCAATTATCATGTTGACTGCCAGGGGGGAAGTCACGGATAAGGTGGTCGGGCTGGAGCTCGGGGCAGATGATTACCTGGCAAAGCCCTTTGAACCCCGGGAATTGGTGGCTCGGATTCAATCTGTTTTGCGGCGCAGCCAGCAAATTAGCGATAATCAGACCCTGACGTTTGATCGACTGACCATTGATCTGGATAAACGCCTTGCCTTGCTGGATGGTAATCCTGTTGACCTGACAACCAATGAGTTTACGGCATTGGCATTGCTGGCCAGGAATGCCGGCAAAGTGCTAAATCGTGACCAGATTCTGCAGGAGCTGCGCGGTATGGACTGTGATGCATTCAACCGCTCCGTTGATATCGCTGTCAGTCGACTGCGTCAAAAACTAAAGGACAACCCCAGATCACCTGAATTCATAAAAACGGTTTGGGGAAGCGGATATATATTTATCGGAAATCATGCGGATTAATTTTTTTAGCAGAATCATACGTTCAGTATTCACCAAGCTTCTGGTGGTGATCATCCTCGCCGGCATATGTATCAACCTGGTGGTGGTCGGCTTTTTTATTCACCTTCGCGACGCGTTTGTCGAACCCTTTCATAAAAATGTGGTTCAATACCTCAATTATCTGATTGACGATATTGGCACCCCGCCGACGCTGGACCGCGCACGGGAAATCGCCCGCGAGTCCTTTCTGGAAATTCGTTATGATAGTCCGGATCTGAGCTGGACAACATCCGATGCCCTGCCTGCGGTTTTCAAAGGCCGTCTTTACCCCGCACGCCAAAATCCCGATGTGCGCTTCGGCAAGCACCGGGGCCGGCATATCATCGAAGTTAACACCCAGGCGGGCCGTTTTATTTTCGGCCCATCCCGTAATCTGCCAGTCGAAAACGCCCGGCGCCGGCTGTTTGTCGTTGTGCTGGTCCTTTTAACGGCGATTCTGGCCGCCGCCTTTTTTGTGATTCGGCACATTTTGCGACCGGTAAAATGGCTAAACACCGGCGTACAGGAGGTCAGCCGGGGGAACTTAAAGCACCGGGTGCCGCTGAAAAAATCGGATGAACTGCGGGATCTGGCGGTTGCATTCAATGACATGACCGATCGCATCCGGGATATGCTGCATACCAAAGATCAGCTGCTTTTCGACATCAGCCATGAGCTGCGGACCCCGCTTACGCGCATGAAAGTGGCGCTTGAATTTTTGGAAGACGGCCAGGCCAAACAAAGCCTTCAGGCCGACATTGAAGATATGGAAAAAATGGTGACGGAGATCCTGGAAACAGCCCGTCAGCATCACAAATATGCAGATTTGAAGAAACAGCCCACCAACCTGACCGTGATTCTAAAACAAACGTTGACGGCATTTGAAAACCAGCCGCCGGGCATTGAAATTGTTGATCTTCCTTCTGAAATTGAAGTTGAGGTGGACCTCGAGCAGGTCAAGACTGTATTTGAAAATATTTTCAACAATGCCATCAAATATTCCGAACCGGAAAGCAAGCCCGTCCAGGTGTCCGGCAAGTTGAGGGAATCTTTTGCCGTCATCCGGATTACAGATTATGGAATTGGCATTCCGCAAGAGGAGCTATCACATATTTTCGAGCCCTTTTATCGGGTGGACAAGTCCCGTGCCAAAGATACCGGGGGCTACGGGTTGGGCTTGAGTTTATGCAAAACCATCATGGAAGCCCATGACGGTAAAATTGAAGTGCAAAGCAAGCCGCAAGAGGGGACAACCGTATCTTTATTCTTTCCTTTAACCATGAGTTGACAATCAGTTGATCGATCGGGAGAATAACAATGACGAAACATCACGAAACCAAACCGACAGGTGCCGGCAAAAACAGTTTTGGGCTGATTGACACGGCCAAATTCTTTCAAGAACTCGATTTAAAAAAAGGGACTACCTTTCTCGATGTTGCCAGCGGCTGGGGCAAATATTCACTGGCGGTTTCGGATATCGTCGGCAAAGACGGTCAGGTCTATGCGGTTGATTTATGGGAAGAGGGGATTTCCAGCCTGAGAAAAGAAGCCGATTCAAGAGGGATCCAAAACCTTGCAACCTTCGTCAGCGATGTTGCTCAAAATATTCCAGTAGAAGATGATGGTGTGGATGTATGCCTGATGGCCACAGTGCTGCATGATCTTGTCGCAGATAAAGTTGAGCAGCAAGTGATGGAAGAAATTGTCCGGGTGATGAAACCCAATGGTGTTTTGGCCATTGTTGAGTTCTATAAAAAGGAGGGGCCGCCGGGCCCCCCGAAACGCGTGCGGTTGTCGCCGCAAGAAGTGGATCACATCGTATCAGCATACGGTTTTAAAAAACAGCGGTTTAGCGAAGTCGGACCTGATAATTATCTGCTGATCTTTAAAATCAGTGAATAAATATTATAAGAATTGCAATAAACAACCCTCGATACACCTAACCCTTAACAGCCCCCAGCGTGTATCCGCTGATAAATCGATCGACAAAAAAGTTATAGACGATGACAACGGGTAATGATGCAATCAGGCACCCGGCCATTAATCCTCCCCAGTTGTAAACATCTCCGTGCACCAGGAAGGTCGGCACACCCACGCTGACAGTATAATTAGCTGCAGTGGTGACAAACGTCAGGGTGTAGATATACTCCTGTACCACCAGCGTGAAGCTAAAAATGACCACCGTCAGGATCCCTGATGTGGATATGGGAATGACCATCCGGACAAACGCTCCGAACCGACTGTAGCCGTCAATCATGGCGGCCTCCTCCAGATCCGGGGGGATGGCTTTAAAAAATCCCATCAACAGCCAGATGGCAAATGGTACGGTGAAAGATGGAAATACGACCACCAGCGACCACAACGAATCCTGCAGACCCAACTTTGCGACCACCCTTGACATCGGGATAAACAGAATTGTGGGGGCAACCAAATAAGTGAGGAATATTCCGATACCCAATTTTTCACCCCAGCGTCCGCCAAGGCGCACCAGGCTGTAACCGGCAGGGATGGCTAAAACCAGCGTGATGATTACCACTAAAGTGCCCACCCAGGCTGTATTCAATAGCCATTTCAAAAATAAAGTTTCATTGAAAAGATATTGCAGATGTTCCAAGGTCGGGGCGGAATTGAAGATAAACGGATTGTTGGTGCGGTTATAAAGGTCGGCATCCTGTTTGAAGGTGGTGATCAGCATCCATAAAAAGGGCAGACTTGCAAAAATGGCAAAAACTGCCAGGCTTCCCCAACGGGCGATCAGAATGCCTATTTTTTTTCTGGGTTTCTGATGCTCTGACATGTCAAGTCACCTCCGCGCGACGAGCGATTCTAAGCATAAATATGGCCACGGCGGCCAGCAGGGGGAAAAGGAACAGCGCCGTGGCTGCCCCTGTGGCCAGGTCACCGGCATCGATTCCCGTATAGAAGGCCTTGCTTACCAGGACCTGGGTGGAATCATAAGGGCCGCCACGGGTCAACACTAAAATAATGATGATATCCGTGGCAGTAAAAACAATACCAAACAACACGGCCACCATCATGATCGGCAGCATCATGGGAATCGTAATTTGAAATAACTGTCGGAAGTATCCCGCACCATCAACCAGAGCGGCGTCCTTGATTTCTTCAGGTATTGAAGCCAATCCGGCGAGCATGATGATCGTAGCCAGTGGCAGCATGCGCCAAACATGGACGGCGATAATGGATGTCATGGCCAGATTCGGCGTTCCCAACCACATGGGCCAGAAGTCGGGGCCAAATATCTCTGTTCGCTGAAACAACCAGTTAATGGGGCTGTATATGGAATCCAGCATCCACAGCCAGCCGATTACACCCAGGGAAATAGGGGCCACATAAGGCATCAAAATCAGTGCGCGAACAACGAATTTTCCTCTGAAATCTTTTACCAGGATCAATGCCAGTATCTTGGCCAGGACCAGGACGATGATCATGGAAATAGCGGTGAATAGGATGGTGTTTTTCAGCGCTATCTTGAATTCAAATTCCCCAAGGAGATTTTTTATGTTTTCGAATCCCACAAAGCCGTAATCGGCGCTGCCGATGGTGATGTCACTGAAGCTATAAATAAATGCCAGTATCAGCGGAAAACCCACCAGGGCCAAAATGTAGACCACCGCCGGTGCAATCATCAAAAGGCCCAGCACCTTTTCATTGTCGAAAAAGAACCTGAGGTGTGGGTTTCGGATTCGAAACGTGCCCTCTGCCAAATTAGACGCTGTTTCCATCGGTTCTCCTTATAGTGGTAAGGGTTCTGCGCGGAGTCCTGTTTTGCCGTCGAAGAATTTGACATCGTTGCGGGGTACTGCAAAATCATAACGCGTATTCGTTTCAATCGTATAGTCGGTGAAACTGGTGGGCAGATTGGCGATCACCGCGGCATGGCTAAAGCGCTCCCCCAGTTTGCCGTATATTAGCCGATCCGCGCCCAGGTTCTCTATGCGGGTGACATCGAAGGGCAAGAATATCAGGTCGCCGCCACCTTCATGCATCTTTTTGGGGAGAAAACTCTCAGGGCGAAATCCGACGATCCGATCTTGCGATTCTACCAGGTTCATGGGGGGAGAACCTAAAAAGCCGGCAACAAACGTATCGGCAGGATCAGAGTAGACGTCATCCGGTGTGCCCAGCTGTCGCACCTTGCCGGCGTTCATTACGGCAATGCGATCACCCATCCCCATGGCCTCTACCTGGTCATGGGTCACATAGATCGTAGTGATGGCCACATTCTTCTGAAATCGGTACAACTCCTCTCGTGCTGACGTTCTGAGCTTGGCATCCAGGTTGGAAAGGGGTTCATCCAGCAAAAACACATTGGGCTCTCTGACAAGCGCGCGTGCCAGCGCCACCCGTTGCCGCTCACCACCGGAAAGCTCACGGGGTTTTCGCTGCAGCAGGCCTTCGATTCCGAGCATGGAAGCGGACCAATCCACCTTCTTTTTCATATCCGCTTTGGGCATGCCCATGGCCTTTAGCGGAAAGGCGATATTTTTGTAGATGGTCATATGCGGGTAGAGGGCGTAACTTTGAAAGACCATCGCGATGCCCCGTGCCCTGGGGGGCAGGTGGGTGACAACCTGTCCCCCGATCAGTACCTCACCGGTAGTGGGTTTTTCCAGGCCGGCAATCATGCGCAGCAGAGTGGTTTTGCCACATCCCGATGGACCCAGCAGAACAAGGAATTCTTCGTCACTGCTGACAAGGTCTACGCCGTCAACCGCCTTTACCTCACCAAAGTGTTTGAACAAACTTTGCGTTTCTACCTGTGGCAAAGTATCCTCCTTTAATTTGCTGGTTATCTAAGATTCATTTTTCTAATCCATCTTTCAGCATTCGGGTTTCGAATGGAGCCAAAGAGAAGGGTTAGGCCGGAGCGGTGCTGTTTTTGTCAGTACCGCCCCGGCCAGATGAAAATCCAGCACCGTTACCCGCATTGCAGCTCTTTTTTTGACGTGTTAGGCTAAGCCTCTGGAACGCCATTTTTTGAAGATGGCTTGACATTTCTGATCGGCTGCTTTGACAGCGTCCTCTGGGCTCTGAAATCCCGTGGCAGCCCGGGCGAACATCGTGGAAATGACCCAGGTGCTGAAAATCTCGTCAATAGCTGCATTGGCGTAACCCGGGTATCCCACGTTGGTAGCCCAATCGAGAACATCTTCAAGCACATTGTACTTATCCGGGGGTTGCGCTTTTTTATCATTGGCAATCAAATCTTTAAGATCCGGAACCGTTTTGGCGAAGCAGGGGAAGTTGTAAAACTCGCTGGCCAAAAAGGCGCTCCGGAAGTTGGTGATGTAGTCGACCAGGAATTTTTTAGCGCCCTCGATATTTTCAGCAAACTTCCAAACCACATATACGTCCATGACATGCTCCAGGCCAATTCTGCGCACAGGGCCCTTACAGGCTTTGGCCAACCAGATTTTCTTTTCCATCTCCGGATCCTGCTTTTCTGCTGTGCGGGTGATGGAGATGGCATTCAACGCCAGGGATCCCTTGCCGGAAAGCATAAAGCGGTTGTTGGCAGAGGCGTCCCATGTGAAAACCTCCGGGGTCATGCACTCTTCGAACAAGGCCTTGACGTACTTTACAGCCTCTAAGGTGGCTTTGGAGTTCAGGACCACATTGCCCCCCTCATCCTGGACTGACGAACCGAACGAGTACATGATGGCCCGCATGGCCATATTGGTGTCAATTTCAGAAGCCAGGCCGATGCCGATCGGATTGCCGTGTTTCTGCTTAATCTTGGCGCCGCCGACCCGCACATCATCCCAGGTGTCTGGATACATCCCCACCGAATCCCAGAGGTCCTTGCGGTAGTTGACGGGATCCGGTACGAAGCTGTCGGAAAAGCCATAATATTTCTTGGTTTTGGGATTATAAGTGCTTCGCACGGCCAGGTCGATGGGTTTACCCATGTTTTTAGCAACTTCATCATAAATTTCCTTATGATCGATGACCTGTTCTTCCATATCCGGTTTGGGCCACAGGAACATGAATAGGTCATGCCCTTTTTGGGCGGATACTTCCGCCGCGGCCCTAGCGTTCAAACCTGCCAAACCGATGTTGTCAACAATGACCTGGGTGTCATTTTTCTGCCCCCATTCCTTAACGTATGTTTCATTGAACCACTTATCATATCCGGGAACGAAATGGACCCATTGCAGAATTTTGAGGGTTTTGGGCTGCGCCGCACCGTAGCGCGGAAACATCAAGGTCCCGGTTCCTGCAACGACAGCACCGGTGGCGGAAATTTTAAAAAACTGTCGCCGGGTGATTCCGCTTGTCTCTTTTTTGTTAATTTTGTTCCTTTTTTGTACCATGGGCTTGCCTCCTCTCTTCGGCAATGAAGGGTCATTTTACTGAATAAAATAGCATCTTCATTGCTAAAATGTAGTTTGAATCTGGAAAGTTGAATGAAACTTCGCAAAAATAGTCGGAAAATAGCCGCTCAGGGACAAAGTAAACACGACAGGGGAATTTGGGAGATCGAACCGATTCAGGATAGAAAGACAGGCAAGCGTTTTTAACGTGCGTTTGAAGTCAGATTTTTGTTACTCAGATGAAATCAATTTGCTACCGGTCAAAAGAGAACGTCGGATTCATTGGCAATTTCTGATCGAGGGTCAGCGGTTGCACATCCGAAATCAGGGGTCCTCTGTTTCCCCTGATTATCAAAATAGAATCCCGTGCCACCTCTTCCGGGCATTTGTCATCACTACCACAAAGCCATTTTTTATGTCAATAAAGCATTTCGGGGATAGCTTGATTCATCCGCTTTAGAATAGCCAGGGACAACCATGTTGGTTTTTTGTTAAACCCGTGATAACGTGAAAAGTCTGAGGTGCGCAGGTTATCCGCACCGTTCGGCCTGGCTGAAATGACGCAATTCGAGGATCAACACATGCCATCGAAGAAAACAAAATTAGACAAAGACAAAATGGACCGGATTGTAGCTGAGGCCTTGCGCAGCAGGCAGCAACGGGAGCAGGGTTATCGGGAGAAAGCGCTCAAGATGTTTCCCTGGATCTGTGCGCGCTGCGGGCGTGAATTCGAAGGCAAAAGGCTTCGTGAGCTTACGGTCCATCACAAAGACCACAACCACGACAATAATCCGCCCGACGGGAGCAACTGGGAACTACTGTGTCTTTACTGCCACGACAATGAGCACTCGCGATATCTGGATCAGGATGAGTTTGACGAAGCGGTGCCGGGCGGTGAGCAGGAGACAACTCCCATCCATAAACCCTTCGCCAATCTCGAAACCTTGTTGAAGAAAAAAAATAGCGCTTAACGCCGTTCGCTGAAAGCTAAATTCTTATATGCGCCAGGATTTCTTTTTCCTTTTTGTTTACCTGATTTTCAAGGTTTTCGCTTTCGCCGGTCAATTCTTTTACGAAGTCCGGGTCTTTAATGGCACTTAAATTAATTTTTACATTATAAAGGGCTGCCAGGGCCGCCGTCCGTGAAGCCAGAACACCAACCGCTCCATCGCTAAGCGCATTTTGATTTCCCTGTGCGATCGCCCGGGAAGCCAAGTCCATTATTTTGAGCGCATCGCGCGCAACGCCCAGTGGCACCGTTGCAGCGGTTTTGAAGGCTTGCTGAATGGCGCTGGAGCGCTGCTTTTTTTCGTCGTCCGTTTTTTTCGGCAGTTTAAAGGCCGCCAGCACTTCCCGGTATGCCTGCGCGTCATTGTCAATATCGTTCTGCAGTTTTTTTCTCAGATCCGCTGCGGCTTGCGCAATTTTTTTCATTTGATCTTCAACAGCCTGAAATTCTTTACGGCCGATGGTTAGATTGGCCACCATTTCTGTCAGACTGGCTGCCAGGGCCGCGCTGAGCGCAGCGGTGCAGCCGCCGCCGGGCAAGGGTTCTGCCGATGCCGTTTGTTCTAAGAATTCGGTTATGGTTAAGTCTTTTAGCAATGGATAATTCCTCCCTTTTCTTTATCAAAAACCAGGTTGCCCTGTTTGATCACTTTCTCGACGGTGCTGACACTCAGATGATATGGAATATAGTTGTAGGACGGAAATTCCAAAACGATTAAATCACCTTTCTTACCGGCATCGATGCTGCCGATTTGTTCCGCCCGGTTGAGGGCGGCGGCGCCGTTTATGGTCAAGGCACTAATGGCTTCTTCAGTGGAAATGTTCATATGAAGCGTTGCCAGGGCAAACACCAGCGGGATGGATTCCGTAAAACAGCTGCCCGGATTAAAATCGGTCGCCAGCGCCACAGCACAATTTGAATCTATCATTTTTCGCCCATTGGCATATGATTCTTTAAGGCTGAAAGCGGTGGCCGGAAGCAGGGTTGCCACGACATCGGCGGCCGCCATGTCTTTGATGCCCTGGTCGGATGCCTGCAGTAAATGATCCGCCGATACCGCCCCCAGCTCCGCTGCCAGTTCGGCTCCGCCCAGTTGTACAATTTCATCCGCATGCAATTTTAACTTGAGGCCCAGTTCCTTTGCCCGGGTCAGCAGGCGTCTGGATTGTTCAACCGAAAAAACGCTTTTTTCACAGAAAATATCACAGAATTCCGCCAGATTTTGATCAACCACCCAGGGTAAAACGTCGGTCGCCATAAAATCAATAAACGCTTCCTGTTTGCCTTTATATTCTTGTGGAACCGCATGGGCGCCCAAAAAAGTCGGCACCACATCGAGGTAGTGAATTTGGTTCAAACGGGCCATCACTTCCAGTTGCTTGATTTCGGTCTCGCGG
>Ga0209536_100012651_pt1 | contig 12244 bp, 6 predicted proteins | sample DeeMarSeWOR28_12_FD_187461 | JGI IMG/M metagenome (GOLD analysis project Ga0209536, IMG submission 187461) | Marine sediment microbial communities from White Oak River estuary, North Carolina - WOR-2-8_12 (SPAdes) (version 2) | ecosystem: Environmental > Aquatic > Marine > Intertidal zone >...
TGCACGATCAGGATCGGGTTATTCACCACGGTGCCCATCAGGATCAGGAAACCGAGCATCGAGATCATGTCGAAAGGCTGGTGGATCGCGGCGAGGCCGAATTGCGGCAGCATCCCGCCGACCAGGTTCATCAGCGCCAGCCCGGCGATGCCGCCGGCGACGCCGACCGGGATGGTCGTCATGATCAGCAGCGGATAGCCCCAGTGGGTAAATATCGCGACCATCACCAGGTAGACCAGCACCAGCGCCACCAGGTAATTGCCGGACAGGGCTTTCTGCGTGGCCTCGAGCGCATCGCTGGCGCCGGAAATATCGACGCTGACGCTGGCCGGGATTTCGCCGTTGTCGCGCAGGTACCCGAGCACGTCCGCGCGCACGATATCGACCCCGGTCTCGAGCGCCACCGTCTCCGGTGGAATGATGTTCAGGGTCACCGTGCGACGGCCGTCGATGCGACGCACGGTATTGGTGTCGACCGTTTCGACCACGCGCGCGATACTCGACAGCGGCACCACGCCGCCACCGGGCGTGTAAATCGGCATGTCGGTCAGGCCGTGCGGCGACGCGTCCGGGCCGGACTCGCTGAAGACGTACATGTCGATCTTGTCGTCGGCGAGGAAAAATTCGTCGACGTAGGCACCGTCGGTCAACGCCGCGACGGTGAAGCCGATGTCGCCGGTGCTCATGCCGAGCTCGGCGGCGCGTTCCCAGTTCGGATGAACCTCGATCAGCGGCTGCGACAACGACAGGGTCGCCGGGTTGGCCCGGATCCGCGGTTTGCCGAAAACCTCGCGCGTGCGGTTGTAGGCGGCGGTTGCGGCGGCGTAAATCGGCTCCAGCTCCGGCCCCGAGAAATCGAGATTGATGCTGCGGGTGCCGCCGTCGTTGCTGGTGATGATCGATCCGCGCGTGGTGAACGAGCGCATCCCCGCGTATTCACTGTACTTGGCGTCGATCGCATCCATCAGCGCGTCGACCTGGCCCTTGTCCTTGGGCTCGCTGATCAGGAACAGGCCGGTCGGACGTATCGACAGGATCAGGTAATCGAGCGCCGGCACCCGGGTCTCGCCACGCGCGAACTGCGCGGGGTCGTCATCCAGGTAGGGCAGGAAATAATTCTGCACGTCGTAGCCGATCTCGCGCATGGTCGGCAGGTTGTAGCCCGGCGGCGCGTTCATGCGGCCGAACACCTTGGGCTCCTCGCCCGGCGGCAGGTACTCGGCCGGCGGCGTCAATTCGAGGATGATTGCCGCGCACAGCGCAAGCGTCAGCGCAATCACGGCGATGCGGCGCGGCGCCGTCGCGATCAGCCAGTTGATACCACGCAACAGCCCGAGGCCACCGGCCCGAGGCGAAGCCTGGCCCTCCCCGGCGTCGTCCCCGACCTGGTGCAGCGCGAAATTGGCCGCCGCGGTCGGCACCACGGTAATCGCCACCAGCATCGAGACGAGTATGGTGGCGGAAACGCCGATCGCGATATCGCCGTAGAGCTGGCCGGCCTCTTCCTCGATGAAGATGATCGGTATGAAAACGAGCACCGTGGTCAGCGTCGAAGCCAGCACCGCCGGCCAGACGCGGCGAACCCCGACGATCGCCGCCTGCAGCCGCTTAAGCCCCTTGCGCCGCTCCCACTCGATGCTCTCCAGCACGACGATGGTGTTGTCCAGCGTCATGCCGATCGAGAAGGCCACGCCCGCCAGCGAAATGACGTTGATCGTGCGCCCGGCGAGCAGCAGGCCGATAAACGCGGCGATGGTGCAAATGGGTATACCGATCACGCCGACCAGCGTCATGCGCGCCGAGCGCAGGAACAGGTACATGATCAGCGTGGCGAGAATCGCGCCGAGCGCGAGGTTGCGCCAGACCGTGTCGATCGATTGCTCGACGTAGACGGTGTCGGTGGCGTTCAGGCGCAACTCCATGCCCGCCTGGTGCAGCAGTTCGTCGTTGATGCGCCCGACCTCCTCGAACATCGCGTCCTTGATGCGGATTACGTTGGAGCCGAGTTCTCGGTTGACCGCGAGAAACAGCACCGGTTTGCCGTTGACGAAGGCCTCCCGCTCGATTTCGAAATGATCGAGACGCACGCTGGCAACGTCGCCGAGGCGCGTCACCTGGTCGCCGCGGCGGGCCAGTATGAGATGGTCCAGCGACTCCAGGTCGTTGAAGCGGCCGATGGTACGCAGCAGGTAGCGGCGCTTGCCGGATTCGAGCTGACCGCCGCTGACGTCGAGGTTGCGCGAGCGCAGCGCGCTGCGCACGTCGGCCACGGTCAGGCCGCGTTCAGCCAGCGCCGCCGCGCGCAGCAGGATTTGCACCTGTCGGTCGGCGCCGCCCCAGACTTCGACGCTGGACACGCCGGGCACGTTTTCCATGCGCGTGCGCACGTTGTCGGAAACGAAGTCGCGCATCATATCCATGTCCAGCCCGCGCGGGTTGCCGTCCAGCGGCGCGACGCGGAAGTACATGAACGAGTTGCTGGAAAACGACTCGGCGAAAATGCGCGGCTGCCTGACGTTGTTGGGGTACGAGGGAACCTGCGACAGCGCGTTGTTGACCCGGATCAGCGTTTCGTTGATATCGACGCCGTGCGGAAACTCGAGCTCGATGCGCGCGTCGCCCGCGGACGCGGTCGCCTCGATGCGCTGCAGGCTGGGGATACTGCGCAGGTACTCTTCCTGCTCGATCAGGATCTCCTTTTCGATATCCTGCGGCGTCGCGCCGGGCCAGGAGGTGCGCACCTGCACCGTGCGCACGTCGAGGTCAGGGATCATCTGCACCGGCACGCGCAGGGTCGCGACTATGCCGATGACGACGACGATACCGACGATGACCGTCATCAGGGTGCCGCGCTCGATGATTTTTTCGAACATGGCCGCTACTCCTGGATTCTCACCTGTTGTCCCTCGCGCAGCGACTCGTTGCCACGCACGACGACGCGCTCGCCCTCGGTCACACCCTGCAGCACTTCGATGACGCCGTCGAAACCGAGCCCGGTCTTCACCAGCCGCTCGGAGACCACGTTGCGGTCGTTGTCGACCTCGACCACCCAGACCGTGGTGCGGCCGTCCGGGTAGCGAATCAGCGCGTCGCGCGGAATCACCTCGGCGCGGCGCTCGGTGCCGACGCGCAACTGCGCGCTGACCGACATGCCGGGCGCGAGCTGGCCCGCGGTATTATCGATGTCCGCCCGCACCATGAAGGTGCGCGCATCCGCATCGCTGACCGGCACCACCCGCGCAACCTCGGTTTCGATGCCCTTGCCGTCGAGCGCATCGAGGCTGATCTGCACCGGCGTGCCGGCCTCGACGCGGCCGAAATACTGTTGCGGCACCCGCAGGTCGAGCTGCAGCCGATCGGTCGCGATCAGCAGCAGCACGTCGCTGCCGGTGTCGACGCGTTCGCCGAGATCGGCGTTACGTTCGGCGATCACTCCGGCGAAGGGCGCGCGGTAGCTGTGGCGCTCCAGCGTGGCGGCAGCGTAAGCGCGCTCCGCCTGGCGTCGCTCGAGCGTCGCCTGCAGGCGCTGCACCTCGGCCTCGAGGTTGCGCGCCTCGCTCTCCGGGAAGGTTTTCTTGCTGACCAGCTCGCGCACCTCGACCACGCGCCGCCTGGCATTGGCCAGATCGGCCTCGGCTTCGTGCTCGCTGGCGACCGCCTGCGCCAGTTCCAGGCGCGCGAGTTCGTCGTCGAGCCGGAACAGAACCTCGCCCGCCTTGACGCGCACGCCGGCCTCGACATCGATGCGCACCAGCCGGCCCTCGACGTCTGGCGACAGCCGCGCGCTCTTCGGCGAGGTCAGCGAACCGCTCAAGCGCAGCGTTTCGACAATGTCGCGCCTGTCGACGTTGGCGAGCTCCACCGGCGGCACCTGCGCGAGCGCGGCCGTCGGCAGCAGCAAAAATACCAGCGCCGTCAGCCTGCCGCTATTCTCGGCCAGGTAGCGTCCCGCGAGTTTCATCATGTCGATTCATGCCCCTGTTGATAACCGGCCGGCGGCCGGCATCGAGCCATGTAAATTACCACACCTGCGCTGCCAGTGAAGCGCTATTTGGCGCCGGCGGAACGGCTCGAATTCAACTGTGCTTACGTATGCAATCCGGGATCGGATTGCACCGGCGGCGGGCGTCGCTCAGGCTTTGGACAGGCTCGCGGCGGATCCCTGCTGCGCCTCGACCATGTCGAGAAACTGCTCGATCCGGACCGGCTTGCTGTACAGGAAACCCTGCATGACGTGGCAGCCGAGGCTTTCCAGGTACTCGGACTGCTCGTTGTTCTCGACGCCCTCGGCGACGATGTCGATGCCGAGGCCGTGCGCCATACCGACGATGGCGGCGACCAGCGCCGCGCCCTTGCGCGAGTGCTCGATCTCGGAGACGAACGAATAATCGATCTTGACCGTGTGCACCGGCAATTCGCGCAGGTAATTCAGCGACGAGTAGCCGGTGCCGAAATCGTCGATGGCGATCGAGACACCCTTGTTGGACAGCACCTGCAGCTTGTGCGTGCAGGACTGTATGTCGCTCATGAACATGTTCTCGGTGATCTCGATCTCGAGGCGCGCCGGGTCGATGCCGAAACTCTCGGTGAAGGTCACCAGGCTTTCCGGGAACTCCTTCTGCCGTATGTCGGTGGCGGACAGGTTGATGCTGGCCTTGATGTCGCTTTCGAGGAAGCGCGGATCGCTGAACAGGTCGGCGGCGACGCGGTTCAGCACCCACTCGCTGATTTGCTGGATGATGCGCGACTCTTCCGCCTGTTCGATGAAATAGCCGGGGGCGCGCAGGCCGAGCTGGGGATGGTTCCAGCGCAAAAGGGCCTCGACGCCGACGATCTCGCGGCTTTGCGAATTCACCTGCGGCTGGTAATAAACTTCCAGCTCGTTGTTTTTCAGCGCGTTTCTGAGCCCACTCTCGATCGAAATCTTTTCCGCCGCGGCATGCTCGAGCTTGTCGTCGTAGAAAGCGTAGCCGTTCTTGCCGGTCGACTTGACGTCGTACATCGCCATATCGGCATTCTTGATCAGCTCGTTGATTTCGCTGGAATCGTCCGGGAACACCGCGATGCCGATACTGACATTGATGTAAACCTCCTTGTTGCGCAGGAAGAACGGCTGCTGCAGGCTGGCGATCAGTTTTTGCGCGACGATTTCCGCCTGCGCACGCGTCGTCGGCTGCGGCAGCAGCAGCATGAACTCGTCGCCGCCGAGGCGGGCGAGCGTGTCGCCGGTGCGGATTTCCGCCTTGAGCCGGTCGGCGACCTCGACCAGCAACTGATCGCCGACGACGTGACCGAAGCTGTCGTTGATCAGCTTGAAACGGTCGAGGTCGAGGAACATGACGATCAGCGTTTCGCCGGTGCGCACCGACTGCTTGATCGCGAGGTCGAGCCGGTCGAGCAGCATGGCGCGATTCGGCAGCTTGGTCAGCAGATCGTGGTAAGCCTGGTAGGTGATCAGCTTTTCCGCTTTCTTGCGGCTGGAGATATCGCGCGCGACGCCGTAGGTGCCCTGGTAGGTGACGACCTTTCTCGATCCCTTGATGTCGACCGAGTAAATGCCCATCGAATTCAGCTCGATCGGGCGCACGGCGACGTCGAAAGGCCGCGACGGGTCGGTGAAGTTGCACTTCAGGCTGAGCTCGACGGTGCGGTTGCTACGGCTGGTGCGGCGCCGTTCGTTGAACAGGTACTCGGCCTTCATGCGATCTTCGTCGGCGATGAACAGGCTGTAATGCTTGCCCAGCAGGTCGGATTTGTCGAAGCCGAGCAGCTTGGTCACGCTGTCATTGACGAAACTGAACTCGCCCTTCAGGTTGAGGATGTAAATCAGGTCAGGCGAGTTATCGACCATGTAACGGTGCAGGCGCTCGGAGTGCGCCAGCCGGCTCTGGATCTGCGTCTTCTCGTCCTCGATCCGCGCCTTGTCGAGCGCGTTGCGAATCGAATGCTCGAGCTCGTCGAAGCTGTAGGGCTTCCTGAAAATATCGTAGGCGCCGAGCCGCACCGCCTCGGTCACCTTGTTGATCGAGGCCTCGCCGCTGAGCACGATTACGGTCGTCTTGATCTTGCGGTCGCGGATGAACGCCAGCACCTGGTCGCCGGATTTCTTCGGCATGTTGAGATCGAGAATAACGATCCTGAACTGTCGCTGCTCGATCAGCGTTATCGCTTCTTCGCCGTCCTCGGCCTCGGTGATATCAGACCACTGCCGCCTGAGCAGCGTGGTCAGGCTCTCGCGGGCGCGCGGGTCGTCATCTACCACCAGGAAGGAGACGGGCTGGTCGAATCGCCCGCTTTTCTCGTCGAAATTGATGAACGAATTTTCCATGCTCAGGACTTATCGGACTTGTTCAGCAGCAGCGGCACCAGCACCTCGAAAGAAGCGCCGCCACCCTCGGTTTCGAAGTACTTGATGTGGCCGTTGAACTTGCCGAGGATTTCCGCCACCACCGACAGGCCGAGACCCCGGTTGGCGCCGCGCTTGGTGCTGGTCGAGGTAGCGAACAGCATGTTGCGGGTAATCGGATCGACGCCGCGGCCGTGATCGGCGATGGTGAACTGGGCGTAGCTCTTGCCGTCGATGTTGACGAAATGACGGCTGGAAACCGTGATCTCGGCATTGCGCGATTTCGCCTCGACCGCGTTCTTCGCCAGGTTGAGCACGATCTGGCGCAGGCCGTCGCGGCTGATATTGATTTCCGCGTCGTCCCCATCCAGCTGCCACTTGATTTCGACTTCCTGGCTGCGGCTTACCGATTTGACGTAGAGAGGAACGCAAACCTTGAGCTCCTCGTTTAGCAGGACCGTCGACGATTCGGTGTCTTTCGCATCCTTGAAATTTAACACAATATCGCCTATCCGCTGAAGCTCTTCCTTCAGGATCCCGATTTCGCGGCTGTTCTCGTCCTTGAGGTTGGCGCCGATGATGTCTATGTAGTTGCCGATGACGCTGAGCGGATTGCTGATTTCGTGCACCAGCTTGTCGACGTCGCGCTGCTCGAGCTCCTCCTGCAGGTCGTGTTCGATGGATTTCTGATCGAGCGCCTGGTTGTAGCCCAGCCACTCGCGGGCGACGTTGCGCAGGTAGTCGGCGAGCAGCCTGGACAGATTGTCCAGCGAGTTGCGATTGGCGCGGTTGACGCCGATGACGATCGCGCCGACGATCTGATCGCCGTGGCCGAGCGGCAGGCTGAGCGCGATTTCGTGGTTCAGCCGGCGGATGATCTGGCGGTCGGATATCGGCGCCACGGGATCGTGTTTCTTCTCCGGCTCGATCCAGACCGCGCGCTTGTCGAGAAAACCGCGGATGATCTGGCTATTGTTGTTGTCGATCGAAAACCGGCTCACCGGCTGTAGCGGATTGACCTGGTAAAACGACAGGTAGTCGGCGTTTTCCGCGTCCGGAATCAACAGCGCCAGGTCGGCAATGGAAAACAGCAGCTGCATCTCCTGCGCGATCCTCGACAACAGCATTCGCGGCGTATCGGCCGGCACCGCGCGGCTGTCGTCGCAGGACAGCACCTTCACCAGCGACGTGTCCCGGATCTTGCGCGCCAGGCGAATGGTTTCCTTCTCGATGTAACCGGCAAGCTTCGACTGCGTCAGCGCCGCCGAGCCGGTGGCCTTGATGCCGAGCCGCGCGGCAGTTTGCGCAACCTGCTCCTTGACCCGCGAGTAGATCGCTTTCACTTCGGATTCGTCGATCAGCCGCGACTGCCAGCCATCCTCGGCCTTGCCCTCGCGGCTCCAGTGCCAGGCGAGTTCGCTGGCTTCGGCCAGGATCCGGCAGAGAATGTCGCCGCCGCGAAGCTGCTCCTCGTCCTCATGGTGAAAACGGATCGCGTCGGCGACAGTCAGGCTCAGGCTCTGCCATCTTTCGACGATGTCGGCGCCGAGTTCGGTGTGGCTGATACCGAACTTGAGGATCTCCATGTTGACGGTTTCGGCCTCGGATTCCTGCTGCATGACTTCCATGTACTGCTCGTGGTGCTTGGCGTCGAAAACGATCTGGCCCAGATCGTGCAGCAGGCCCGCGAGATAGGCGTCATGCGGCACTTCGTAATGCAGCGCCGCGGCGATTTCCTCGGCGAAGGTCGCGCAATACAGCGAATCCAGCCAGGCGTTGCAGACGAACTCCTTTTGCGACGGAATCAGTCCGGAGAACAATTGCTGGATCGACAGCGTCAATACCATGGTCCTGACGCGGTCGTGACCGAGCAGGGTTACCGCCCGCTGCACGCTGTCGACGGGCTCGGCAATGGAAAAGGCGACCGAGTTGACCGCCATGATCAGGCGGCTGGTCAGCGCGGCGTCGATGCCGATGATTTCGGCCAGGTCGTCGGAGGAGCTATCGGGATCGTTACAAACGTCGAGAAGCTTGCTCAGTATGTGCGGCGGGCTGTGCAGTCGAACCAGTTCCAGCGATTCGATCAACGATTTCGGCGAGCTTCCTACTTCATACATCAGATAAAATTATAGTTATTGTCTGAGACGTTAGCGGCCCCCAATAATACACGATATTCGGCGGCCGAATCCGCCAATCGTTGCATTTTCGCCGAATCAATGTGCTCTGCATCACAAGTTGCTTTTTAACAACAGTGAAATGAGCGTTGTAACCGACCGGTGACTGTCTCATTTACATCAAAACATCCTGCTCTCGCGCCTCCTGGCCAGACCGTTTCAGGATTCCGCCTTCGCTTCTTCCCCGGGGTGCGACAGCGAGTCGACGCTGGAAACCGTGCCCGCTACGCGCAGCGCGTCGGAGAAATCGATGTGCTCCCGCAACGGCGCGGACGCGCGCTTGCGCAGTCGGTGCACGGCGTAGACGACGATGACGAAGTGTATCGTCGCGGTAAACGCGAACAGGCCGCCCGCGCCGATCAGGCGCATGAACACCGAGGCCACGACCGGGCCGATTACCGCGCCGACCGCGTACACCAGCAACAGTCCGCAGGCGACTTCGACATAGCGATTCTCCTCGGCGAAATCGTTGGTGTGCGCAACACATAGCGCGTACAGCGGAAACGCGAACAGGCCATAGGCGAAAGCGACCGGCAGCAGCATGTTGTCCTGCGCCGGATCCAGCAGCGCGAGCAGCGCGGCCGCGAGAACCGCGCCGGTGCATGCAAGCACGATGACGCGGCGCCGGTCCATGCGGTCCGACATCCGTCCGAGAGGCCACTGCCCGACCGCGCCGGCAATCACGGCGACGCTCATGAACACCGCGACCGTCGCCGCCTGGTTCGTTTCACCCTGCGCGAAGACCGGCGCCAGCGCCCAGAAGGCGCCATTTGTCAGGCCGACGCCAAGACAACCGATCACACCGACAGGCGAAGTCCTGAACAGTCCGCGGAAATCGATTTTCACCGACTCGATCGGCGCCGGCTCGGCCGATTTCGACAGCGCCACCGGCACCGCGGCGAGCGAGACGAGGATCGACGCGAACGAAAACAGCATGAAGTTGGAGGGCTCGTCGAGCATCAGCATCATCTGCCCGAGGGTAACCACGGTCAGGTTGATGATGGTATAGATGGAAAACACCATGCCGCGGTTTTCGTTGGTCGAGCGCTCGTTCAACCAGCTTTCGATGACCATGTACAACACCGCGAAACAGACGCCGGTGGCGGCGCGCAGCAGCCACCAGACCACCGGGCTGAAAACGAAGGCGTGCACCAGCACCGCGCAGGAAGCGATCGTCGCCATCGCGGTGAAGGTGCGGATGTGACCGACGCGGCGGACGACGTAGGGGCCGTAGACGCAGCCCGCGGCGAAGCCGAGGAAATAGGAAGAGCCGAGAATGCCGATGTCGATCGCGCTGAACGATTCGATGCTGGCGCGCACCGGCAGCAGGGTACCCTGCAAACCATTGCCCATCAGCAGCAGCGAAATACTGATCAGCAGCGCGAGTATCGGCGTGATGGTGGCAAGCATCGAATAGACCTCCCGGGGCGGTGCAAGCTGCAAGCCGATCCGGATGGCAGCGGCCGGACAGCCTGGCGATTATCGACAGGCTTATCGAACCCGCTCATAATACCCGACCGATACTACCGCCCCGAAAGGCCGCTTGACAACCAGGGAGACCGCTATGCCACGGCTATCGCTTCACATGCTGCTCCGCGCTCGCTTTGTCGGCGCGATAGCGGACGCCAGCGGCCGTGCCGCGTGCTCGGCATGAACCTGGTCTTTTCACACGGCAAGGAAAGCGGGCCCTGGGGCTTCAAGATAAGGCGGCTGGCGCCGATCGCCGAGTCCTGCGACTGCGCCGTCGACAGCATCGATTACCGCGACTGCGCGGACCCCGACCTGCGCGTCGAGCGGCTGCTGCAAAGTCTGCACGGAGAGCCTGGCGAGACCATCCTGGTCGGTTCCAGCATGGGTGGCTACGTTTCGCTGGTGGCCTCCGCCAGCCTGCCGGTGGCGGGGCTGTTCCTGATGGCGCCGGCGCTGTACATGCCGGGCCTCGGGCAGCAGCAATACCCCTCCCAGGCCGCGCACATCGAAATCGTGCATGGCTGGTCCGACGATGTAATCCCGGTACAGCATTCGATCGACTTCGCGCGCGAGGCCGACTGCGACCTGCACCTGGTGCGCGGCGACCACGCGCTGAACACGTCGATCGAAACCGTCGAAACCCTGTTCCGGGGGTTTCTGCACAGGATGCTGCAGCCTCGCGGCGACTGACGGCGCCGGCGGCGAACTAGCGGCGTGTACCTGTCCAAGTCCCAGTACCTGCGCGGCCTGCAGTGCCACAAGAGCCTCTGGCTATACCGCCACCGACGCGAACTGATGACGCCCCCCGACGCCGCCCGCGAAGCGGTATTCGCCGTCGGCCACGAGGTCGGCAAGCTGGCGCAGCGGCGTTTTCCGGGCGGCGTCGAAATCGCTCTCGAGCGCGATAATTTCGACGCCATGTGCGCGCGCACCGCCGAGCTGATCGAACAGGGCGCGAGGGTTATTTACGAGGCAACCTTCGTCCGCGACGGGCTGCTGGCGATGGTCGACATCCTGGTCAAAAACGACGACGCCTGGGATTTTTTCGAGGTCAAGTCGTCGACCCGGGTAAAGCCCGTCCACCTGCCCGATGCCGCCATCCAGTGGCATATCCTCGACGCCCAGCTCGAGCTCGGCAGGGCGCACATCATGCACATCGACACTCGCTACCGCCGCAGCGGCGCTCTCGATCTCGACCGGTTGTTTCTGAGCGTCGACGTCACCGCCGAAGTGACGCAGCTGCAACCCGGGCTGCCTGCCAGCGTGCAATCGATGCAGAGCATGCTCGCCGACGCCGAGCCCGATATCGCGATCGGACAGCACTGCAAAAATCCTTACGAATGCGATTTCAAGGCCTGGTGCTGGCGGGCGGTGCCGAAGCCGTCGGTATTCGATCTCTACAAGCTGCCGGGCGAGCGCAAATTCGAGCTGTTTCGTCGGGGACTGGTGCGCTACGCCGATCTGCGCGGGCAGAACCTGAGCGCGGCCCAGGCGCTGCAGATCGACACCGCGGCGAGCGGCGAGGCGCACGTCGACCGGCAAGGCCTCGGCGAATTCCTCGCCGCGGCGCGCTACCCGCTGCACTTTCTCGATTTCGAAACCCTGATGCACGCCGTGCCGAGGTTCGACGATCAAAGGCCTTACCAGCAGATACCCTTCCAGTATTCGCTGCACATCCTGCATGCCGACGGCGAGCTCGAACATCGCGAGTTTCTCGCCGAAGAAGGCAAGGATCCGAGAACAGCCGTCGCCGTAAGCCTCGCCGGCGACCTCGGCGAGCACGGCAGTATCGTCGCCTACAGCGAGCCGACCGAGAAACGCGCGCTCGGCGCGCTGGCGGAGCACTGCCCGCGCCAGGCGGCGGCGCTCGGCGCGGCGCAGACCCGCTTCATCGACCTGCTGACGCCGTTTCGGCAACTGATGTACTACCACCCCGATTTCAACGGCGACCTCTCGATCAAGTCGGTATTGCCGGCGATGTTGCCGAACGACCCGGAGGCCGACTACGCCGGGCTCGAGATCAGCGACGGACGCACGGCGATGAGGAAATACGACGAGCTCGCGCAGATCGACGACGAAGGCGAGCGGCGAAAAGCCCGGGACGCGCTTCGCGACTATTGCCGGCTGGACACGCTCGCCATGGTCAGGATCTGGCAGGAACTGCTGCGGCTCGCGCGGTAGCGCCGCGGCGCAGGCACCTCAGCGCGCACGCAGCAGCAGCACGCCGCCGTCCCAGCGATCTTGCTCGCGGCTC
>Ga0209536_100012652_pt1 | contig 12244 bp, 12 predicted proteins | sample DeeMarSeWOR28_12_FD_187461 | JGI IMG/M metagenome (GOLD analysis project Ga0209536, IMG submission 187461) | Marine sediment microbial communities from White Oak River estuary, North Carolina - WOR-2-8_12 (SPAdes) (version 2) | ecosystem: Environmental > Aquatic > Marine > Intertidal zone >...
AGCTACCCGCCCCACCTGGAGATCGTGAACCACGGCTACCGCCTGGGCTGGGACTGGATCCTCAGCCACCCCGGTGACTATATGTCACTGGCGATGCGCAAGCTGCGCATGTTCTGGAGCGGCACGACGCTTGGATTGACCGGTTACAACCTGCCCCTGGGCATGTCCGGCATCCGCAGGGCGGTCGACATGGTGGTGCCCGAAGCTGGACCCGGTGTCGCTCTCTGGCGTGCAGCGGGACTTGTCATTCTGTTGCTGGGGCTATGGGTCGGGCGCCGCCAGGAGGCCCTGGTGCCGTGGCTGCTGCTGCTGGCCACAAAAGTCATCACAACCGTTGCATTTTTTGGCTACGCGAGAGAAGGCGCGGTGATTATCCCGATTTTTGCGCTGCTGATCGGGCTGCTGACCGCCCGCGGATTGCCCCGGCTTGCCGCGTTCACCGCAACCAGTGTGAGTGAATTTCCCGACGCCAGGCGATGGCTACTGGTGTGCTGCGCGTTGGCGCTGATCCTGGTCGCTATCGAGGGTTACCGCTGGCATTCGCAGCCCGTCATCACCCTCGACGGCCGCGATGTTGCTGCAGGCACTCCGTTTCCCGAGCCCGACTATGAAGATCGGCGGCTCGACGTCAACTGAGCACCCACAGCCACGGACGATCCGCTTTCAGCGCCTGAGGTTGTATTTCAGAATGCACCAGATGGCCCACAGTCCGTCTTTCCAGCCGATCTTTTTGCCCTCCAAATAGGTACGGCCGAAATAACCGATACCCACCTCGTAAATGCGGAAGCGGCCGCGCGCGACCTTGGCGGTGATTTCCGGCTCAAAGCCAAACCGGTTTTCCTCGATATCGATGGACTGGATGACTTCGCGGCGAAACGCCTTGTAGCCGGTTTCGATATCGGTGAGGTTCAGGTTGGTGAGCATGTTGGACAGCAAGGTGAGCAATCCATTGCCCATCCGGTGCCAGAAATAGAGCACGCGATGGGGACGTTGGCCCATGAACCGCGAACCGTACACGACGTCCGCCCGGTCATCGATGATGGGCTCAAGCAGGGCCGGGTAGTCGCGTGGGTCATACTCGAGATCGGCGTCCTGGACAATGATGATCTCGCCGGTCGCGACCGCGAACCCGGCTCTCAGGGCCGCGCCTTTGCCCTGGTTGTGCTCCAGGTAGATGACGCGCGCCAGCTTTCCGTCGAGATCCTTCTCCAGCAGCTGGCGCGTGCCGTCGGTGGAGCCGTCGTCGACGACAATGATTTCTTTTTCGGGCCCCGGGGCATCGATGACCGCTTTCAGTAGCTCGGGAAGCGTCCCAATCTCGTTATAGCAGGGGATGACGACGGATAGTTTCATCCCGGGTTCGCGAGTGGGTCCGCTGCTAAAGTGCGAATTCCGCGACGGCGGGGGCGTGGTCGGACGGACGTTCCTGGCGCCGCGGTTCGATGTCTATATAGCTGGCCGTGCAACATTTTGCCAGTGCCGCGGATGCCAGCACCAGGTCGATGCGCAGGCCCAACTTGCGGCGGAACATGTTCATCCGGTAGTCCCACCAGCTGAACACCCCGTCCTCCTGCTCGAACAGGCGAAAAGTGTCCTGCAGACCGAGCGCCAGAATGCGCTGCAAGGCCTCGCGTTCCAGTGTGCTGCAGAGGATTTTTTCCCGCCATGCCTCCGGGTCGTAGACGTCCCGGTCCTCGGGCGCAATGTTGAAATCACCCAGCACGACAACGTTTTCGTGTTGCTCGAGCTCCGTCGCCAGCCAGTTCGTGACGCGATCGAGCCAGTGAAGCTTGTAGTCGAACTTTTCCGAACCGACCTCGCTGCCGTTCACGACATACAGGTTGACGATGCGCACGCCGCCCACCGTCGCCGCGAGGATTCGCCGCTGGTGGTCGTCCAGCCCCGGAATGTCGGTGACCGGGTCGGCAGCGGGTTCCCGGCTGAGTATCGCAACCCCGTTATAGGTTTTCTGGCCGGAGAATACCGACTCGTACCCCGCCTCCTTCAGCTCTTCGGCTGGAAACCGGTCGTCAGTCAGCTTGGTTTCCTGCAGAGCCAGTACGTCGGGCCGGGCGGCCGCGGCCCAGGCCAGCACATGGGGCAGGCGGACATTCAGCGAGTTGACGTTCCAGGAAGCGATTTTCAGCATGTTCCTGTCCTACCGCAGGCCATAGGATTCAAGCAGAGGCTCGGCTTCGGGCGAGCGGCCGCGGAAGGCCTTGAACGAATCAATGGCCGGCCGCGACGAACCGACGGCGAGAATCTCTTTTCTCAGGGCCTGGCCGACCTCCGGTGACAGCACGCCCTCCTGGCGGAAGCGGCCCCAGGCGTCGGCGGCGAGTTCTTCCGCCCACAAATAACTGTAGTAGCCCGCCGAATAGCCGCCGCCGAAGATATGGCTGAAGCTGTTCAGGAAGCGATTCCATTCCGGCACATGCACCACCTCGAGCTCGCTGCGGATCCTGTGCAGCAATGCCGTTGGGTCCAGCGGTTTTGCGGGGTCATATTCCAGGTGCAGGCGCAGATCGCACAAAGCGTACTCCAGTTGCCTGATGAGCGTCAGCGCTTTCTGGAAGCGGTGTGAGCGTAACAGCCGGGACTTCAAATCTCCCGGCATTTGTTTTCCTGTCTTGTAGTGACGCGCGTAGGTCGACAGGACCGGATCTTCCCAGCACCAGTTTTCGAGCAGTTGGCTCGGCAATTCCACGGCATCCCACTCGACATTGCTGATGCCGTTCACCTGTGGCCAGTCAATTTCGGTCAGCAGGTGATGCAGGCAGTGCCCATACTCGTGAAACAGGGTCTGGACGTCGTGGTGGGTCAGCAGGCTGGGCTGCTTGCCCGCGGGCGGGGCGAAATTGCAGGTCAGGTAGGCCACCGGCGGCTGCATCTCGCCGTTCAGCTTGCGGCGCGACAGGCACACGTCCATCCATGCACCGCCGCGCTTGCCCTTGCGGGAAAACAGGTCCATGAAGATGCCGGCAAAGCGGCTGCCGTCCGTATCTTCGAGCCAGAAGAAGCGTACGTCAGGATGCCAGGCTGCGACCGTATCGTCGTACACCAGGTGTACGCCGAACAGGCAACTCGACAGGTGCCGGAGCGCGTCGAGCATGTTGTCCAGCGGAAAGTACGGCTTCAGTTCCTCGTCGGACAGCTGCAGTTCGGCCTGCCGGAAACGCTCCGACCAGTAGGCGATGTCCCATGCTTCCAGCGGCATCTCCGCCCCGTGCGCGCGGGCAAAATCCTCGAGGTCCGCAAATTGCTTGCGTGCCGCCGGGGTCGCCTTCTCTACGAGTTCCTGCAGGAACGACAGCACCTCGTGGGGCGACTCGACCATCCTGCGGGACAAGGAGTACTCGACCCAGTTGTCGAAGCCGAGCAGGTGCGCCAAGCGGTATCTCAAATCCAGCATTTCCAGGATCAGCGGCCCGTTGTCCCACTGCCCGGCGGTCGGTCCCTGGTCCGACGCTCGCGTCACGTAGGCTGTGTAAACCTCGCGTCTCAGGGCGCGGTCATCGGCGTGGGTCATGATGGCCTTGTAGGCCGGCTCACCGAGGTCGATCATCCAGCCGTCCTTGCCATGTGACTTGGCAATGGCCGCCAACAGCTTGCGGTCAGCCTTCGGAAGCCCACGCAGGCTCTCCTCATCCACCAGGTGTTCGGTCCAGGCGTGGGTGGCGTCGAGCAGGTTTTCCGCAAACTTCGATCCCAGCTCGCTCAGGCGCATGACCAGTTCGCGGTAGGTTTTCTGGTCGTCGTCGCTCAGGTCTACGCCCTCCAGGTGAAAGTCGCGCAACTCCAGCTCGATGATTCGCTGCTGCGCCCCGCTCAGGCCCGCAAACCCGGCCGAGTCCCTCAGTGCCCGGTAAGCACGATAGATCCCCTTGTGATGCTGCCGCCAGTTCTCGTGCCGGGTCAGCAGCTCCAGCCCCTGATTGTAGACCTTGCGCAGCGCCGCGTTGTCGGCCACCGCCTTCAGATGCGACACGGGCGACCAGGCCCGGGCCAGGGCATCCGCCCAGTCGACTTCCCTTTCCACGATTGACCAGTCCGGCTCGCTGGACGTGGCAATCTGCTCCTCGACGCCTCGCCGGTAGGCTTCCAGCAGTTGCTCGAGCGCCGGCAGGACGTGCTTGGGACGGATCGCGGCAAAGTCCGGAAGGCGAGAGGCCCGGCCGGTGTCACAAAGCGGGTTCCGCATCACTTCAACGGCTTGCATAATGTTGACTCCAATTCAACAGCGAATGGTAGCATGAATGGCCCCAGGGCCTGTTTCCGCGGAGGAAAGCACAATGAAAACCTTAACCCTGTTAATTCTTCTGATACCCCTGGCCCTGGCGGCCCAGGAAGATGCTCCGGCGCCGGCGGCCGGCCCCTGCGATGCACCCGAGTACCGTCAGTTCGATTTCTGGATCGGTGACTGGAACGTCACCTCCGGCGAACAGGTCGCCGGAACCAACTCCATCCACAAGGTGCACGGCGGTTGTGCGCTTCAGGAGAACTGGCAGGGAGCAGGTGCCGGCGGGATCAGCGGCAGCAGCTTCAACATCTACGACCAGGCCACCGGCAAGTGGCACCAGACCTGGGTGGACGCCAGCGGCACGCTGTTGCAGCTGGATGGCGGCGTGGTCGATGGCAGCATGGTGCTGAGCGGATCGCGGCCGGCGCAGAATGGCGGCACAGCACTGCATCGTATCAGCTGGACCCCGAATGCAGACGGCAGCGTGCGCCAGCTGTGGGAAGCCAGCCAGGATGAGGGTGGCAGCTGGAGCGTACTGTTCGACGGTCTGTACATCAAGGAGGATGCCCAACCGTGAAACCCGGTGAGACCGGGCTGGCCCGCCTAATCGATGCAACCGGGTACTCCATCAAGGGCATCCGCGCCTGCTGGCAGAACGAGGCCGCATTCCGGCAGGAGGTCGTGCTGGTCATTGTGCTGTTGCCGCTGTCTTTCCAGGTCGCGAAATCCATCGAGCAGTGGCTGCTGCTGGTTATGCCGCTGTTCCTGCTGCTGATTGTCGAACTGCTCAATTCAGCGATCGAAAACGTGGTCGATCGCATCGGTCAGGAGCTTCACAAACTCTCGGGCCAGGCCAAGGACATGGGATCGGCAGCCGTGCTGATTTGCCTGCTGTTGACCGGTACATCCTGGGTCGCCATTGCCTGGAAGAACTTCGCCTAGCCCGCCTGTGGCGCCGGCTTTTTCTGCAGGTTGCGGTGCAGCCGGATGAACCAGCCCCAACCGGCCAGGGTGAGGCTGAAAGGCAGCAACATGGCGAACGCGCCGAGACCCGGCGAGAGCGACTCCAGGTAGTGGATGAAGACGACACCGAAAACCGGCATGATCAGTCCGCGCACGCCGGTCAACCAGACATGGGTCGCCATGTAGAGTGAGGAGTCCGTGTCGTCCGCGAAGTCGTTGTGACCGAGGTTCCATCCCAGGTGTCCACCGCCCCAGGCCAGGCCCAGCAGCACGGCACCGACCCACAGCAGTTGCGGCGCGCCAGCGATGAATGCCAGTGCGAAAAAGGCATTCGCGGCCACGAAAGTCCAGCTGTGCACAGCGCGATAGGAAATGATATGACGGCGATCCAGTACCTTTGCCCAGCCCCGCACGCTCAGGCACAGCACGAGGATCGGCAGCGACGAAGTGATCAGGACCTGCGTGAGGCGATCGAGGCCGAGTTGATCGTGCATCAGCACGATCAGCATGGCCACGACCATCAGGTTGCCGCTGCCGAACACCATCATGCCCAACATGTAGTTGCGAAAATCACGGTTGGAACGCAGGATGCCGCCCATGGAGCGAAACCGGATGCGGCCCTCCTGGCTTAGCGTTCGCGACTGCTCCGCCTGCATCAGGTGCCGCTGACGGCGGACGCGCGAGCGCCGGTAAACCAGGCTGCCGGCCACAGCAGAGAGCGCGGCGGCAGGGAACAAGATGCGCCATGCGGTGCCATCCGTCTGGATAGCGAACCCCACCAATGCGCTGAAACCGGCCGTCAGCAGCGCAGCCAACTGCGAAATCCGGGCGGTAACATGCCCCCGCCAGCGCCGCGGATAGTTGGCCCGCCAAACGACCGACCGAATCGTCAATATGCCGGACCAGGCCGCCATACCCACAACGGTCAGCAGGGCAAACACCACCAGGCCCGGAACGGAAACCCGGGTCATGGCCATCGCGAACAGGCATGCTGCAATCACCAGCATCAGCCGGGCGAGCAATTGGACCTTGCCGCGGCCCATCGCCCGGGCCACGAAGAAAAAGCTCAACAGGTTGGTGAACGAGGCGGCGCCGGCGACCATGGCCACCGCGACGTTGACCAGCACCGGCGATGCAACCCCGCTGAACTGGTTCTTGACGATGACCCCCAACAGGCCGCCTTCGAGGGCACCCATGGCGACGGCGACCAGTGACCAGCTCAGTAACTCCCGCGGCACCAGCGACGCCGCCATCCGGGGCAGGGATTCCGGGGCCTGCTGCTTGTTGGTATCCGACAAAATCAATCCTGGATCAGGTGGCGAGGGTCGGGTTGTTCCCGAACTGTAACGCATGCGCGCATGTCTGTGACATCCTGCGCCCCGCGGATAGGCTACAATCTACCGCAAGTTCACCGGCCACCGTGCCGGCCAGATCGAGGATTGAGATGAACATGTCGAGCAGAAGAGACTTTTTCGCAGCCCTGGTCCTGGTCGCGACAACCGTCTTACTGGCCGGTTGCCCGTCCAACCAGGTGGACAAGAGCAGGGGCGAGACCTTCAAGCAGTATGAAACGATCATACGCTGGAGCCAGTGGGATGCTGCTGCCGACTTCATCGCGCCCGAGTACCTGGCCGAACACCCGATTTCACGCCTGGACATGGACCGCCTGCGCCTGTTCCGCGTGACCGCGTACACGGTCCGCTCGACTGGCGTTTACGACGAGGGCATGACGGCCCGGCAGGTGGTCGAAATCAAGATGTTCAACGCCAACCAGGCGGTCGAACGGACAATCCTCAACGAGCAGGAGTGGCGTTACCACGAGGACGTCAAGCGCTGGCTGCTGCACAGCGGCCTGCCCGATCCGACCCAGCGCTACTGACAGGGGCGGGCCCGGACCGCTACCGGAGTCGGCGACCTGGATGCGGGTCAAAAACCGTAGACGCTGAACCCGCCATCAATCGCCAGGCACTGCCCGGTGATGTAGCCGGCGGCTGGCATGCACAGGAATGCCATCGCCCGCGCGCACTCTTGCGTCTCGCCCACCCGGCCCATGGGTGTCCGCTCCAGCACCTGTTGCCGATAAGCGGCGTCGGCCAATACCTGATCGGCCAGTGGTGTGCGTATGTACCAGGGCGCCACCGCGTTCACGCGAATACCCTCCCCCGCCCATTCGACCGCGAGGTTGCGCGTTAACTGGATCATCGCCGCCTTGCTCATGCCGTACGGAGCGCCGGTGCGCAAATGGGTCAGCCCGGCAACCGAGGCATTGTTGACCACGGCCGCCGGCGCGCCCCGGACCAATGCGGGGTGCAGCAGACGGCAGAGGTCGAAGCAGGACTCTAGGTTGACCCGCTGGACCTGGCGAAATTCCTCGAGGCTCAGTTCGGACATGCGCTTACGAATGTTGGTGCCGGCGTTATTGACCAGGATTTGCAGCGAATCTCCAACTTCCGCATGGACCTGTTCGCGGCCCGCAACGGTCGCGACATCGGCGGCAAGCACCTGCACTGAGCGCTGCGGGCAAAGGGCCAGGATTTCCGAGCGGGCGCGTTCCAATCGCTCCGCACCGCGCGCGACCAGCAACAGGTCGGCACCCAGCGCCGCAAATTCGTGGGCTGCCGCGAGACCTATGCCGCTGCTGCCGCCCGTGATCAGGGCCCGCTGGCCATCCAGCCGCCACGGCGAGCCCCCGGATTCGGATTTCAATTCATTCGACATCGCAGAGGCAATGCGCCGCGACCGTTACGCCACGACTGCTGCGCGCCAGAAGGCGCAAATCAGAAGCGATATTTTCCAGCAGGGTGCCGTGTAGCCCGGTCATCCCTCGCCCGAAACCTCCGCCGAGGCGGACCATCGCGCTGCTGGTGATTTCAACCAGGAACGCCTCGATGGGGCTGATTTCGGGCTCGGCGTAGATCACGTCGTAGTCGGCGCCCAAGCCGGCAATGCGGGCAGCCGAGTCGACGGCTTCCTGCAGCGTGCCGGTTTGATCGACCAGGCCACGCTCCTTGGCCTGTGCGCCGCTCCAAACGCGGCCCTCGGCGACATTGAGCACATCGTCCGGCGACATATGCCGCGCTTCCGAGACCAGCGTGACGAAGTCTTCGTAGGTACGTTGAACCGCGTGCTCGAAGATGCGCCTGAGGTCGGGATCGAGGGGGCGGTCGAGCCTTAGTTTGCCCGCCAACGGCGTGGTACCTACCCCATCGGTATGGATACCAAGCTTTTCCAGCGGCCGCGAAAATGTCGGCAGAATCCCATAGACACCAATCGATCCGGTGATCGAAGCGGAACTGGCCCAGACTTCGTCGACGCCCATCGCGATCCAGTATCCACCGGATGCCGCGACGTTGCCCATTGAAACCACCACTGTTTTGCCCATCTCCTTGAGGGCCTGGACTTCGCGGCGGATTTTTTCCGCGGCGAAAGCGTCGCCGCCCGGGCTGTTGATGCGCAGCACCACGGCCTTCACATCACGATTCTCCGCCAACGAGCGCAAGCGGTCGGAAAGGGTAATCGCACCGACCGTACCTGGCGGCTGCACTCCCCTGACGATCTCACCCTCGGCTACGACGATGGCGATGGTGCCCACCGCATCCGGCCGTTTCCCGGGCTTGGTCAGTTTCAGGTAATTGTCATGGTCCACCTGCCTGAAGCCTTCGCTGCCGCTACCGGCGGCACCTTGGCTGGCCAGCACCAGGTTCGCCTCCGGCCCGCTGATCAGCCGATCGACCAGGCCAAGCTCCAGAGCAAACCGCGCGAAATCGCCATCGGCCGCATCGAGCCTGTCGGCAAACTGGTTGATCGCCCTGGACAGGTCTTCGAGGGGAATGCCGCGATGGCCGGAAATGGTCTCGAGGTATTGCTGCCAGAGGTTGCCGATCCAGAGCAGGTTGTTTTCCTTGGCCTCGGGAGACATGTCGTTGCGAACCCAAGGCTCCATGGCGGACTTGTAATTCCCCGCGCGGAACAGGTTAACCTCGACCTCCAGCTTGTCCAGGCCTTCGCGATAGAAGTTACGGTAGGAGGAAAAGCCATCGATCCACACGAGGCCCCTGGGATTCAGCCAGATCTCGTCCGCCAGTGCCGCCAGGTAGTACTGCTGCTGCTCCAACGTCTCCACAAGCGCCACGACCGGCTTGCCGGACGCCTTGAACTCGCTGATCGCGCTGTCCAGCTCCTGCAAGGAAGCCAGCCCTACCCGCGAGAGATAAGTGGGGTCGATGACCAGCCGGACGATACGTTCATCGTTCGCCGCGCGGCGGACCGCATCCGTCAGGTCGCGCAGGCGGGTCTCCGAGCGCATGTTGTCGGTGGCCTGCTCGAGAGCGTGGTCGAGAGGCGTACCGCTGTACTCTTCGACCACGTCGCCATGCGGCCGCAGGACCAAGGCCGTATCCGGCTGGATGATCAGCGTTTCGCCGCTGTCGATGAATGCCAGCACCACGATATAGACAATCAGCAGGAACACGAGATTCAGCGCCAGCTTGCGGGCGCCGTTGACGAAGCGCCAGACAGCGCCAAAAATTCGGGAAAATACAGATCGTTGGGAAGTCATGGGTCATCCTTGGGGTTACTGGACTATTTTATGTGCCGCTTGAGGTCCACCACAACGGATAGAAGTCACGGACGGCTGCGCCGCGGATGACGCACCCGGCAATCTCGCCAACATTGTGTGAAATCCACCAGAGTCGTGTCGCCGATTATCTTGCAGAGCACTCCAGGTTGCTGTTTTTAAAATATTTTACAAAATGGCACGAATGCTGCATCTCCGTGATTGTCATCACCCATTCGAACACAGGAGTTAATCCATGAGTACCTTCTCTCGCCTTCGCTATGTCGTAGCCGCCAATGTCAACGCCCTCATAGAGAAAGCCGAGGACCCTGAAAAGCTGCTGCGGGCGTTGATCCGTGAAATGGAGGACGCCGGCGAAGAAGCGCGCATGGCCAGCGCCGAGCTGCTTGCCGAGCAGCAGCGCCTGGTGCGCGCCGAAGGGCAGCTTGCCGACGATGTTTCGCAATGGCAGCAACGCGCCGAAGCCGCGGTGGCACAGGGTCGCGATGACCTGGCCCGGGACGCCCTCATGGCGCGGACCGACATAGAGGCTCGCCTGGAAGCAACCCGTGATGAGCAGAAGCACGTGGCCGAGCGCGTTACCCGGATGGAACAGGACATGGCGACGCTCAAGAGCAAACTGGCGGAGGCCAAAACGAAGTTGAAGGCTCTGCAGGTTCCACACCGGGCACGCCGCTCCATGGCTGCCGGCTGCGAGCATGCGACGCCCGGCGAGCGCAAGGTCCGCCGCGCGATGGAGCGTTTCGACCACCTGCAGGCCCAGGTCGACAACCTGGAAGCCCGGGTCCGCTCCTATGACGTCGGCGGCCCTGCCGCATCCGTTTGGAAGGAGCCCGGTTCCGGACAGGCAGATCCGGCGATCGAGGCGGAGCTGGAGCAGATCAAGCAACGACTGGCCCCGGCGCGGCCGGCCGAAACACCGCAGACCACCCCGAAGCAGCACGAAGCGCAGGCGTGAAAACCGTCCGCACAGATGGCGCACTGCTCGCCGGCGTCTGTGCCGGCATTGCCCGGGCGCTGGATTGGAACGTCTGGGCGCTGCGTGCCCTGTTTGTCGTTTTCCTGCTGGTCAAGACGCTTTGGGCCATCGTGGCTTACGCCGCCCTGGCCCTGGCTTTCCACTTGCTCGACGGCGAATGGCCGGGGCGCCGCACATCTCGCGACGGCCTCCAGTCACCCGAACTCGCCGGCCGCAACCAGCGTATCGCCGAGCTGGAAAAGCGCTTCGAGGAACTCGAACGTCGGGATTGAAGCGCCTGCAGGAGCGCGCCTTGCGCGCGATTCAGTGACCGTCAACAAGGTGTCGCGTACTCCGAGACAGGACAATCGGGCTGTCGGGAACAGCCGATTAGCGCACATGGACGTCTTGAGCGTGTCCTGTGTCGGAGTACCCGACAGCTTTCGAAGGACACACCGACAATCGCGCGCAAGGCGCTCTCCTACGCCATGAAACCCTTGCTGGTGTGATTGAACCGCCGCAGCAACAGCACCGCGGCCACGCTGAGGCCGGCGATCATGCCGATCCACATGCCGGCCGGCCCCATCTCGCGGGCGAAGGTCAGGTGATAGCCCAACGTCAGGCCCACGATCCAGAACGAAATCACCATGTAGACCACCGGCATGCGGGTGTCCTTGAATCCGCGCAGCGCCCCCGAGGCTACCATCTGCAGCCCGTCGGGATATTGAAAAACAGCTGCGTAGAACAGCAGGCTGACCGCCAGCGGCGCAATGACCGGGTCGTTCGTATAGAGCCTGACGATGGCCTCCGGAAAAAGGAACATGCCGGCGGCGCCCAGGGTCTGGATGCCCAGGATGATCAGGATACCGATCAGCCCCGCATAGCGCGCCCCCGCCGGGTCCCCCCGGCCGACCGCGTTGCCGACGCGAATGGAGATAGCGCTCGAAAGCCCAACCGGGATCATGAACACCAGGGCGGCAAAATTGATGGCTATCAGGTGAGCCGCGGCAGGTACCGGGCCCAACCGCCCGATCAGCAATGCCGCCATCACGAACAGGCTGCCCTCGACGAAAATCGCCACCGCGATCGGCACACCCACTTTGAGCAGACCCCAGATCTCGCCCCAGTGCGGCTTTTCCAGGTGGGACATGAGTTCGAACGGCTCGTAGTGGCGATGGCTGCGGATGTAGAAGAACAGCATCAGGAACTGGAGCCAGATGACGATGGACGTCGCGTAACCCACGCCCACCGTGCCCATGGCGGGTATGCCGAATTTGCCGAACATCAACACGTAGTTCAGCGGTATGTTCAGCAGGGCGCCGGTGACACCGTACAGCATCGTCGGCCGGGTGTGCCCGGTGCCCTCGCTGAAGAAGCGCAGCAGGAACACCAGGCACAGGCCCGGTGCGCCCCAGGACATGGCCCGCAGATAGGCGGCTGCCGTCGGCACGATAGCCGGATCGATCCGGAACGCCGTCAACAGGGGTTAGCTGACATAGCAAAGAAG
>Ga0209536_100012653_pt1 | contig 12243 bp, 12 predicted proteins | sample DeeMarSeWOR28_12_FD_187461 | JGI IMG/M metagenome (GOLD analysis project Ga0209536, IMG submission 187461) | Marine sediment microbial communities from White Oak River estuary, North Carolina - WOR-2-8_12 (SPAdes) (version 2) | ecosystem: Environmental > Aquatic > Marine > Intertidal zone >...
GCTCAACGCCGTGCCCTCTTTGAATCGTGTTCAGCCATCGACGTGGTGTTTGTTCCGGGAGGCGACCCGGGCAACACGCCGCCGGAAATCCTCTTGCCCTGGGCCGAGAAGCTGGGCAGCATTCTTCGGACGGTCCACCCCGCGGCTGAGCTCTGGGTGTCGAACGAGGCCTTTCCGCACGCGTGGAACGACTATCTTTTCGATTTTCTTGCAGAAGCGAATCCGGATTGGTTGGATGGTATCGTATTCGGGACATGCTGGGTTCGCCGCGGGCGCCGGCATTCCCAAGACCGGGTTTCAAGCGGCTGACATTCGCGCCGTACTTGGTTTTCTGTATGAGCCTGCAGTCGGCGACCGCGACAAGGACGGCATTCCCGATGACGACGATGGCTGTCCGGACGAGGCGGAAGACAAGGATGGCTTCGAAGACCGTGACGGCTGTCCGGATCTAGACAACGACGGCGACGGAATCCTCGATGTGGATGACGCATGCCCCTTGGTCAAAGAGGACTACGACGGCGACCGCGACGAGGATGGCTGCCCGGAGGGCAGGGAGGGGGATCGCGACGGGGACGGGATTCCCGATACGGTCGACGACTGTCCGGACGAGCCGGAGGACTACGACGGCTTCCAGGACGAGGATGGCTGCCCCGACCTCGACAACGACAGCGATGGTATTCCGGACGAGAAGGATCTCTGTCCGAACGATCCGGAAGACTACGACGGCTTCCAAGACGAGGATGGCTGCCCCGACCTCGACAACGACAGCGATCGGATTCTGGATGTCGATGACGCCTGCCCCAATGATCCGGAAACCTACAACGGCCACGAAGACGAGGACGGCTGCCCAGACAAGGGCCTGGTGATCCTGGAAGATACGCAGATCACGATTCTCGAGAAGGTCTACTTCGAGACGGATAGCGCGATCATCAAGCCGCGCAGCTTCCCGCTGCTCGATGCGGTCGCCGCGACGCTGAACGCCAGCCCGCAGATCACGCTGGTAGAGATTCAGGGCCATGCGGACGAAAGAGGCAGCGACGACTACAACATCAAGCTCACGCGGGCTCGGGCCGCCTCGGTCATGAACGCCTTGATCGAGCGTGGGGTACTCAAGCAGCGGTTGAGGTCCGGCGGGTACGGCGAGCGATGCCCGGTCGACCCCAAGCACAACGCGACGGCCTGGGAGAGAAACCGCCGCGTCGAGTTCAAGATCATCGAAACCGACGCAGGTCCCACGGGAGTTGAGGTAACATGCCCGCGGGGCCGTTCGCTGGTGCCGAGGTGACATGTCGCGAGAGCGCTTCGTCGAGTTGATGACTCCTGCCCTGATTCGATTCAGTCAGGATTTGAAGTCCTTCCTTCGGATTGTCGAAGATCCGGAAATCGACGACGAGAGTCGAGTCGCGGCAGCCGGGGGTCTATTGCACGTGATCTTCTCGACCGGTGCGGTCCCACGTGTACGTGGCGTGCTCCGGTATCTGATAGACGTCCTGTTGATGAGGCTCGTGCTGAACGAGGTGCGTGAGCGATCTCCGGATGGGTTTGAAAAACACTTGCTCAAGTCGCCGGAGATGCTCGAGCCGCTCTCCGACGAGCTCGATGCGATGCGTGCTTATCTCGGAGACCGAGTCACAGTGCTCGAAAAGGTTGCCAAGAAGTTTCCGAGCTTGAGTCAGCAGGGGCATCAGGCGGCCGACTGCGTCGATGACGCTGAGTCGAGCACCTGGCTCTACGATGCGGTTCACGAGGCGTTGATCGATCAGATCGATTTCGACGAAGAGGATGTCATGCGCGAGCTCAAGCAGGTCGACCGGATCTTGGGCCCGCTCGATTCCCTCGTCAGCCGCTAGACCGTTACGCTGCTTTGCGTCCGGGCTCGGAGATCTCGCGGAGCAGCCAGGTACCGCTTGACGCCTTGACGGGCTTGGGAGCCTTGCGCGCCAGGACCCTGAGCAACTCCATTGCCTCTTGGTCCCAGTCCACGAGTCTGACTATGTTGCCATTGGAGGTGCGGAGACCGGGTTGGACTCTCGTGCGGCGCCGCATGAGGTCGTCCGCATCGGACTGAGCTCGTGTCTCTACTGCGAGCATCAGCCTGCGTCTCAGAACGAAACCCACCGTGCTCGAGGCAAGCACGAAGCTCAGCGAGGAGAGCCCCGCGCGATGGCTGGGCAGGTAGACACGCAGGCGAGGCACCGATTTGGACGAGAGCTCCCAGGCGAACGACATGCTCGGTGCCTCTGCCGAGAGTCGGAGCTCCGATGCGAATCTGTGAAGCGCGAGAGCGGTCTGCGAAGCTGTGACTGGCAAGTGGTGTCGCGTTCCTGTGAGGAACACCGGTAGAAGGAGCAGTGCCGCAGTTGCTTCTCCGAGGACGATCAGGCCAATCCCGCTTGCGAGCAAGATGGCGAGACCGGTTGCGCGAGTCCCGTCTAGGAGCTCGTTTGCCCGGGTTTTGGGCTTCATGAGATCCCTCTCCAGAGCAGGGCGCCAGTCCTGTAGGTCAGTGGCGACGACCCGACGTGCCGGACGGTGCAGCGCAAAGGCGACGAGCGGAACCGCGCAGAGGAGGTAGCTCGGTGCGAGCCACTGTCCGATTGCAAGTATGATTCCACTGACCGTGAGGACGGAGACCCAGGGCGCAGGCACCAAGAGCGCGCCTCGACCCATCGCCGCTTCGACAGCGCGACGCTTGAACAGAACCAAGAAGACGAACAAGAGTAGCGCCCAGGCAATGGGTCGCTCATCCGGTCTCATGAGCGGGCGGAAGCCGGTGGGCGTATTCGTATCGGGCGCCGAGATCGGAAGGTCGATCGCTCGGAGCGGCACGTCGAGCGTCAGCGGCCAGGCAGTCATGCGCGGAAGATGAATGCGGTGCCACTCGACTACGGTCTGCCCACTGCTCTCGGTGACTTGGAAGTCGACGCCGGCTGGGGTGTCGTGAAGCTCGCTCGGAACAGAGGAACCCTTCGGTGCCCGGATCTCGACCGCAACGTCGTGGAGGCCGGTCTCCCAGGACGGCACCGACCAGACCAGTCGCGCGTGCTCCGTATCGTCGATTGCACGCACGTCCACCTTGGTGCGATATCGTATGAAGACCCGGTATTCGCCTCGCTTGGGAGCCCGTTTACGGGAAAACGAAAGGTGTATCCGTCCGTCTTCGAGGACCTCGGCCTCGGGGCGAAAGACCTCGCCTTCCTCCGAGCGAAAGTAGGGCGGCCGATAGCGGTCTAGCTCGATGCCGTCACCGAGGTCGACCAGCTCGAGCTCGTGCAGCCATCCGGCGTATACCTCGACGTCCAAGCGAAGCAGGACGCTGAGCGTTGCGTCGCGCTCGACGTCAACCGTCGCTCTGGCACCTTTGACCACCGTCCGAGTCCACGCCTGCGCTGGCGACGATGAACCGAGGACGGCAACGAAGATGAATAGAAGCAGGCCTGAATCGCGGCAGGGGCGCATCGCCCGAACGTAAGGAATTTCCGCGTCTCGGTGAAATTTCCTACTGCATCCGGATCCAGGACGGCATGAACAATAGAGCGAACAAAGAAAGGGTTAACCAGCCAACGACCCGGCGGCGTGAAGAGAGCTGGTCGTCCTCGGTGGGTGGATGGCCGGGACCAGTCGTGCGGGTGAGCAGCCAGAGGACCAGTGCCCAGACCAGCCAATGGCTACCAGCTGCCACGTCGCTCATGAGCGCGTCTCCGCGAAGCCCGTCGAGGTAGCTTCGGATGGCGTATACGGCGCTCACGAGGATGGCGAGCAAGGGGAGCAAGTGGAGGACGCGGCGGGAAATGCGATTCTGCCTCGGGCCGAGAAGCGCATAGGCGACGTGTCCGCCATCGAGCTGGCCGAAGGGAAGGAGGTTGATCATGGTGACGAGCAGCCCTGCCCAGCCTGCCAGCGCCGTCGGTGTCAGCATCACGTCGTACCCGTCCGGGATGGGGCCCTTGAGCAGGCCCAGGAGCGCGAGGTAGAGAACGGAGCGTCCTTCAAGGATGTAGGGACCTTCCGGGAGCGGTTGGACTGGCGAGGTGGCGAGACCGAAGGCCACTACGGGGAGGGCAACGGCCATGCCGGCTAGGGGCCCTGCGGCGCCGATATCGAGGAGCGCGTTTCGAGACCGGATGCGTTCTCGGATCTGGATCACCGCACCCATCGTCCCCAGCAGAAAGAATGGAACCGGGATGAAGAAGGGGGGAGACACGTCGACCCGGTGGTACTTGCCCGCGAAGAAGTGGCCGAACTCGTGGGCGAGGAGAATGGCCATGAGTGGGAGGGAGAACACCCAACCCGCCCGCAGCTCCGCGAGCGAGCCTGGGGGATGCCCGAAGACCATCCCGGCGCCGACATAGAACGTGGACGCGAAGGTCAGGGCGATCAGGATGAGCGGTAGCGCCCAGGTCGTGTTTCGCCGCTGCACGGCGTGCCTGTAGCATGCGCGATGCGAAGCGCACGATCTGCTATTCTCCCGAACGGATGGACCTCTACAGCGCGGCCAAGCGGCTCAGTCGGCCGTTCGTCTTCACCGATGAACAATCGAGGCGGGATCTGACGATCGCGGACCACGGGTTGATTGGGGACGGATTTTCCGCAGCGCTGGTTCGTGTAGACGGCGCGATCGACTGGCTCTGCTTGCCACGTTTCGATAGCCCCAGCGTCTTTGGCTCCCTGCTCGACGAAAACAATGGCGGCTCCACGTCGGTGAGCCCCGTCGACTATCCCTTCGAGAGCCTGCAGCGCTACGACCCTGGAACCAACGTACTCGAGACCGTGTTCCAAATCGAAGGCCGCGGGACAATTCGACTGACCGACTACATGCCCTGGACCGACGATCCACGATCGGCGATGCATGAAGTTCATCGCCGCGTGCAATGCGTGGAAGGCGCGGCGGTGGTGAAGGTCGTCTTTGATCCGCGATTCGACTACGGCCGCGTCAGCACGACGTTCGACATCGATGGGCGATCGGCGCTGGCCAAAGGAGGGTCGGGAGAGCGTCTCGTCGCCGTTCTGGGGGGCCTCGGCCATTGGGAGCAGCGACTCGAAGGCGGCGTGCAGGCCATCTTTCCACTCAAGGCCGGAGAGCGTGCATGGGTCGTCATCAGTTGGAACGCAACCGAGTCCGAGTCGATCCTGGCGTTCCGTCCTTTCGACGCCCTTCGCAACACGCGGCGCCGCTGGCGCGACTGGGCCCAGAAGCTCCAATATGACGGCCCCTGGCGGCACCACGTCATTCGATCAGCGCTCGTGCTGAAGCTCTTGATGTATGCGCCCACTGGAGCGATGGTGGCTGCGCCGACCACTTCGATTCCCGAATGGATCGGAGGCGTTCGCAACTGGGATTATCGCTACACATGGACGCGGGACACGGCCATGGCGGTGCGCGCGGCGAATCTGCTCGGCTGCGATCGGGAGGCGCGCGAATTCTTCCACTTCGTGAGGGATACGCTGGAACGCGATCGCGAACTTCACATCATGTATGCGGTCGACGGTGGTCGTGTCCCCGATGAGCAGACCCTCGAGCACTTCTGCGGCTATCGTGGGTCACGCCCGGTGCGAATCGGGAATGGCGCGCGCGACCAGTTGCAGCTCGACACGGCCGGGGCGCTAATGGATGCTGCGTACGTGTACGAGCGAGGTGGCGGCTCACTCTCTGCCCGCGGCTGGCGACGGCTTCGCGCAGTGGTCGATAACGTGGTTGCGATGTGGGCCGAGCCCGACCATGGCATCTGGGAGCCGCGTGCCGGCAAGCGGCACAATGTACACTCCAAGCTCATGAGCTGGCTTGCGCTTCGACGCGGCGCAGAGCTTGCGCCTTTGTTCGGTGATCAGGCCTTGAGGGCTCGATGGCAGCAAGTGGCTGACACGCTCCACGCGGAGCTCTGCGTCCGGGGGCTGGACCGGACAGGTAAGCGTTTCGTCGCCGCGTATGATCACGAGCACCCGGACGCGTCCTTGCTCTTGCTTCCGATTCACGGCTTCCTGCCGCCGAACGATGAGCGGGTGCTTCGAACCGTGGAGTGGATTCAGGACACCTTGAGCGAAGGGCCCTTCGTGTACCGTTACCGTACCGACGATGGGGTCGGCGGCGAGGAAGGGGCGTTCGTTCTTTGTGGCTTCTGGCTGGCCGAGGTTCTCGCGATGGCGGGGCGGATCGACGAGGCGCAGCACGTGTTCGTGGCCCATGCGGAAGCCTCCAACCACCTGGGTCTCCTCGCAGAACAGGTCGAGCCAGGCGCTCGGACCCTACTTGGGAACTTCCCGCAGGCTTTCAGTCACCTCGGCCTTATCAATGCTGCCGCGAGGATCGACTTGGCGCTGCGTTTGCGTGATGAAGGGTCTGCCCGGATTCCCGAGGTCCAGATCGGTCGCTAGGTGGGGGGGATGTCGGACGCAAATGGGGTGAAGTTACGCCGATCCGTGATGCTTCGGCTGGGTTCGTATGCATTGTGCGTGGCCTTGCTGACCGGCCTCGCACTGTTCTTCCACGCTGGGATTCGCGATGCAGGTTCTTGGGGATGGTTCACGCTAGGCGCGATGGCCGCCGTGGCCGGGCTCGTCAGCCTAGGCCATTTTGCGCAGAGCGCGTCCGTCGAGCTCGTGAAGCAGGAGGTAGGCGATACGAGCGTCGTACAAGGAAAGGATTCAGAGCCAATCACACCGCCGGACGTCATGCACGGCGCAAAGGCAGCGCCCGACGAAGAGGAAGTCGACTACTTGATGGCGCTCCGTCACGAGTTCCGCACACCGCTCAACGCGGTTCTGGGATTCTCCGACGTGCTCTTGAGTGGAATCGATGGCGAAGTGAACGAATCACAGCATGAAGATCTCGAAATCATTCGTGCTTCCGGGATTCGCTTGAAGCTGCTCCTCGATAGCGCGCTCGATCTCTCGCAGCTCGCCGGCGGGCAGCTCCGGATGAACATCGAACGCACCGACGTTCGTGAGCTCCTCGCCCGGGTAGCCGCAGAGGCCAGACAGCTCTGGTCCAACAAGCGAAGCGCCAAATGCGCTCTTCCAGAGGAACCTTGCGTCACTCAAGTGGACCAAGGCCGTCTCTGTCGCTCCATCCTGGTGCTGGCCGATTTCCTGGCGACCGACCATCGAGACGCCGAGATCGTATTGGGCCTCGCTTCCTCTGGGGAACGTCTCGCAATCGAAGTCACGGCCATCGGGTCGGATCGCCTTTCGTTCGATGCGCTCCCGAACACGTCGGAGGTTCTAGCGTCGGAGGACGCCTCGGAGATTCGTCGCTGGCCGGTCGCAGTGACAGCGGAGATCATCTCGCAGCACGACGGGTCGCTCTATCACGGCAATGCGCCATCCCGTTTTCTGGTTCGGCTACCTCTTCAAGGTGCACGATGACTGGCGAAGAGCAGCATGCGATTGCCAAGCTTCGCTGGGGAATCGCCGCAGTGTCGATCTACTTCGCTGCCTGCTGGGTCTTGCTGGCCGCTGAGGATCGCTATCAGGGAGCGTTGCTGGTCTTGCTGGTGAGCCTCACGTTGGGTGCCGGGGTTCTGCAATCGGTCAGACGGCTTTTGAACGCTCCCGCGTCCTTCACGCCGTCCAGCTCAACGGCAGCGCTGCCGCCTTCGATTTTCGAGACGATCGCGGCTCATTCGGCCGAGCCAGAGGTGCCCGAACGGCAGCGCGCGCGTTTCCTTGGTGCACTTGGCCATGAGCTCCGAAACCCCCTCAATTCGGTTACCGGCTTCTCCGACATGCTGCTCGGTCGTGTGGATGGTGAGCTCAATGCGGAGCAAGAGAGCAGCGTACGCACGATCCGGGCCAGCGCGGAGCGTCTTCTTCGACTCGTCTCTACGGTGGTCGATCAAGCGAAGATCGAAGCCGGAACACTTCGCTTACAGCAGCAGTGGGTAGTGCCCGACGAGCTGATCGGGGAGGCCATCGGTTTCACTCGGGCGCGCGCCGAGGGCATATCGGTCATCGGCGGGGTGGCAGAAGGGCTTCCGCGCATCTTCGTAGACCGTCATCGCACCGTTCACGCGTTGGTGAGCCTGGCGGTGCTGGTCATCCGTTCCTCTGGAACCGACATCGTCATGCGCGTGGCGCCGCCGCGGCGTGATCAGGTGGGCAAGGGGTTCGTTCAGTTCGACCTGATGGCAACGCTCAAGGATTCGTCGGCCGATACGCTGGCGATCGTCGAACGACTCGAAAAGCCGCTGTCACGCTCAGATGCCCTTGGATTGGAAGTGGCGGTCGCGCGGAGCGTGATCGAAGCACAGGGCGGACGCATCTGGACCGAAGCAGGAACGGCTGGGAGCCTTCGCGTTTGCATGACGCTACCCACCTCTGCGCACTAGTCTTGTTCCGACGTCGAGGTGTCGAGCACGGCCCGGTAGGCGCGGTTGCGTTTCCAACCCAGGTCGTCCTGTAGCCTCTGCGTCATCTCTCTTGTCGAGAGGCCCTCATGTTTCCATTCGGTTATCAGGGCTTCGATGTCGACGTCTTCGACCGCTTGGTCCACGGCCTTGCCCTCGATCACGAGCGTGATCTCGCCTCGGACCGGCTTGATAAGCTCGTTTCGAACCTCTGGAACCGTGCCGCGAATCGTTTGTTCGTGCATCTTCGTAAGCTCTCGGCAGAGTGCGATCTGCCTGCCGCTGCCGAGGTCGCGTTCGAGGTCGTCGAGGGTCGCGAGGATGCGGTGAGGCGATTCGAACAGAACCACTGTGACCTCGGATCGCGCGATTCGCTCTAAGGCACGAGTTCGCTCGCCGCCCCCCCGAGGAAGAAACCCTTCGAAAACGAAACGACGCACCGGAAGCCCTGCAACGCAAAGAGCCCCCAAGACGGCGCTCGGGCCTGGAATCGCTTCTACGACGATGCCGGCGTCTGCCGCGCGCGAGATGAGATAGACCCCGGGATCGCTCACCACCGGAGTCCCTGCATCGCTCACCAGCGCGTAGTGGGCGCCGTTTTTGAGCTCCTCGATGATGAGGTCCACCTTGTCGTCGCTGCTATGCGCGTGAAAAGAGCGCAATGGCGTGGCGATGCCGTGCTTCGAGCAAAGCGTCTTGCTGTGACGGGTGTCTTCGGCGAGAATGAGGTCGGCGTCGCGCAGAACGCGGATCGCCCTTAGCGTGATGTCCTCGAGACATCCAATGGGCGTCGCAACCACGGACAAGCGGCCTGACATTCAGAAGCGTTACCACATCTCGGTGGCTTCGCGACCCGGCCGCTCAGTGAGATTCGTAGACTTCGACGACCGTTTCACCAAGCTGTTCATGCAGGTATGCCTTGAGCTTCTCCAGGAGACGCTTTTCGATCTGCCGGACGCGCTCGCGGCTCACCCCGAACTCGTCTCCGAGTATCTGCAAAGTCTTGGGGTCTTCGGCCACCAGGCGGTCGTCGAAGATCTTCTTTTCTTTACCCTCCAGGGATTGCCCGAACTCGTGGATCTTCGCCGAGAACTGATCACCAACCTCGGCGTCGGCGAGAGTGTCGTCGGCTCGGAGGCCCTCCGATGGAAGAAGCTCCACCCTCGCCACCGAACGGCCCTCTCCCGTCCCCACCGGAGCGTCCAGAGACGCGTCTCCGGCTGCCAGTCGCATGTCCATCGAAACGACATCTCGTTTTGGCACATTGAGGCGTTCCGCGATGATCTCCGCGGTCGGTTCGATCCCCATCGCCGCCAGGCGAGCCTTTTCTTTTTGTAGATTGAAGAACAGTTTTCGTTGAGCCTGCGTCGTCCCCACCTTTACGAGGCGATGGTTGTTCAGGATGTAGCGAAGGATGTATGCGCGAATCCACCAGGCGGCGTAGCTCGAAAGCTTCACACCCTTGTACGGATCGTACTTCTTCACCGCCTGCATCAGTCCGATGTTGCCCTCCTGAACGAGGTCGAGGATGTTCTTGTAGGCTTGACGATAGTCGTATGCGATCTTGACGACCAGTCGCAAATTCGAAGTGACCAGTCGTCTTGCTGCTTCGACGTCGTCCTGTTCCAGGAAGCGCACGGCGAGCTCGTGTTCCTCTTCCTTGGAGAGTAACGGGTAGCGCTGCACGTCCCGCATGTAGACGCCGAGCGGGTCTCGACGTGAGAGCGCCGAAGAGGGGAGAGCCAGACTGTCGGCGTCGTCGCCGCCCAGGCTGGGCATATCATCCATGACTTCGACGTCCTGTGGCTCGTCGAGCTCATCAGGCTCTTCTAATTCGTTTCCAGTCATCGATTCCGACCGTGACAACCTTCTCTAAAGCACAGCCCTGCCAGACGTCCAGTGGGGGCCTCACTTCGGAGCTTGGAAAGGCTGATTGCCCGCTGCTCTCGGGCGCAATCGCCCGCCAACCGAGCCGGCGATCACGTATTGAATGGCGCCATCAGCGGTCTGTGCAGCTTTCAGCCCCGACGATGCCAGCTCGAGCATCGTGGCCACCTTCGCGCTCCGCTCCTTGTAGGCATCCTGTATCTTGGCTCGGAGCATCAGGTTCAGCTCGGAGCGCTTGAGCGGGCGCATGAGCCGCACCTTGCCGAGAACGTCGAGCTCCAGGTCTTTGCCATGGGATGTCGCGCGTTCGATGTTTGCGAAACCACCCTCGACTTCGACGATCAACTCGAGATTTCCTGCATCCGCCGGGTCGAGCGTCAATCCACCCCATCCAGGAATCTCGAGCTTCGACTTTCCGTCGCCGACGCTCAGCCCCTCGATGGTGAGCTCCACGTTGCCTGTCGACTCTGCGACCTCGGGCGGCATGGCCAGCTCGATTCCACCGCTGAGGACTCCAGCGAGTGGAACCTTGGTGAAGGTTTGTAGCGCCGGCAGTGCTCCGAGGTCGACATCCTCGATCCCGACATCGACGTCCATGTCGTTCTCTCCGATTGTGATGTCGCCGTCCGCATCCCCCCCCGCCAGCTCCGCATCGAAGCTGTAGGATTTCGTGTCGGACATCAGGGAAAAAAGTGACGTGCTTACGCTGAGCTCGTCGATGATGAGGTCGAGCGGAGGGGAACCCTCTTCCTCCGACGGAACTAGCAGGCGGAGGCCCTCGAAGGTGAGTCCCGTCAATCCCGAATGAGTCAAGTCGACAATCTCGATCTCATAGCCCCGTGCCCTCGCCTCCTGAATGATCCGATCGGAAAGTCGCTCGTAGGGGAAGGTCTTGTAAGCGAAGAAGATGAAGCAGAAGACGAAAAACAGAGGATATCCGGTCCACTTCAGAATCTGCTTGATTGGAATCCGGTCCACGGCCTACTCCTGCTTCGCCGGACCGGATTCGCGGTCGTAGGCGTCGACACCCAACTGCACGGTGTACCCGGTCCGCATGCGCCCGCCCGTCATCTGGATGCGTTCGATTGCGATGGGATACGAGCTGTTCTCGATATCGGCGAGCATTTCAATCAAGGGACGAAGCTCAACCACGGGTAACGACACGCGCACCGAACGTCGGCTGTACGCGCCCAAGTCGAGATCCGGTTGGTCGGTAATGCCAAGCCCGGTCACTCCGTATTGCTGAGCGCGCTCTTCCAGGAAGCCGCCCAGGGACGGCGCCTTCCGGTTGTACAATTTCTCCACCGCGATTCGGTCTGCCTTCTGTTGCCGCAGACGAGGCTCCGAGCGGCGAATGTCCTGCAAGACCTGGGAGATTTCCACGTTCTCGGTCTCGATGTCCGAAATGCTTGCGATCGCGATGTACATGGGGAGGATGACTATGATTGCGACGAACACCACCGCCATGATACTGAGAAGTCGACGTTCTCGGCTGCTCAGGGCATCAGCCCAACTGCGTACGTTGTCCAGTGCGTCTCCGAAAGCCACGCTATCTCCCCTTCTTCGGGCGAGAGGGCTTGTCGTCGCACTTGACCTTGACGACCAGCTTGTAGTCCTTGCGGTCGCCCACCGCGTTCGAGATTGACCCCTTTTCGGCGTCCGCGAAGCAGGGATGTTCCTGAATCTCATCCACGAGCCGATCACGCTCGGCGATGGAACCGACGGTGCCCTGGATCTCGACGCGGCCGTTGTCACCGTCGTCGTCGATTTCGATGAGAAGCCGTCGGGTATCATGTTGAATGTCTTCAGGAATGCTCTCCGAGATCGCCTCGAGGACGTCGTATGCGTCGTCGCAGGAGTACTCTTCGTGCTCGGTCTTGGGAAGATGGGTCATCGCCTGCATACCCCGGTCCATCATCATGTCCTTCCCGCTCGACGCCGTCTGCATCAAGCTGACATCGTCATGATGTCATACTGACATCACTTTGTCAAGCCTCTTGTCCCCCAGCTCGCT
>Ga0209536_100012654_pt1 | contig 12243 bp, 7 predicted proteins | sample DeeMarSeWOR28_12_FD_187461 | JGI IMG/M metagenome (GOLD analysis project Ga0209536, IMG submission 187461) | Marine sediment microbial communities from White Oak River estuary, North Carolina - WOR-2-8_12 (SPAdes) (version 2) | ecosystem: Environmental > Aquatic > Marine > Intertidal zone >...
AGCTTTCTCAGTCTCAGAAGGAATACCAAGCGGAAAGTCAAATTCAAGGTCCATTTCACCGTAGGAGTAATTTACACCCACACCAAACTGCCCTTGGTTAAGACTGGCCTTCGGTGGCCCCATAAAGCTAAGCCCAAACGAAGGCGCGCTAAAACACAAAACAGCTACCAAAATAATAATAATTTTTTTCTCCATGACAATCTCCTTTCAAAAATTTCCGTTTTTGACGTCTGCGGTGCATCACGAGACGTACCGCTAAATTCGGCTCGTTAAAGCAAAAGAAGTTTCATTGTTTCTCCATACGTTGCTTTGCCCCATAAATTATACTTAAGTTCAAAATTGTAAGCTTTCAGCTTTATCAGTCAAGAAAAAAATAAAATTTTTTAACAACTCAAATAAGCCGAAAAATCCCAAAAATGCTGATAAAGCAAAAATCAAGAAAAGAATCCCATTAAAATAAAAAGATAAATAATCCGATATACCAAGATTGTAGACGGCTATATTTTGCACCACTTCGACTCGACACAACGCATCAAGTATATTCAATCCCATCCTTTGGACGTCGTTGCCTCTAAATTCTGCATGCTTAATTCTGTATTCTTCTTCCGCATTTCTACCTGCGGTTCGCATTTTCTTACTCACTTCGGCCCTCACGTTCCCCCAATTAATCATTCATCTATAAAAAACGCCGGCCGTCCCGGCCTCGTTTACAATAATCAATCATAAATAATAAATAATAATTTATATGGCCTACGGTAGAAATGCTTGGTTTCCCTCCACGCAACACACAATACTCAATACGCACAACGAATTTGCACTTTTTTAGTCACTTTTTGACACTTTTTGCACAATTTCTGCCTTAAAAAGCACCGTTTTACCCATCTACATATACAAGGCCGCCCGAAGAGCCTTAACAGTTTTGCATTTTGAGTTGTGGTTTTACACTTTTCACTTTTAACTGTTTCAGACCACTAATATCAACGAGCGTGAAAAAAATTTCTTAAAAAATGTTGGAAATATATTGAACAAAATAAATCTGTTTGCTATAATTACAATCGCCACAGAAGTGGCAGAAGTAGGGGGGCAAGTCGCCCACGTCTTGGTATCAGCAGATACACACAAAAAGTCGTATTTTGTTAAATAAGTGCAAAGTTTTTGCACATTTTGGTGCATAAATGACTAAAAAACACATATTTTGCCGGCTTTTGAATATGGCCTTTTCAATGGCCTTGTGGACGAAGGTAATAACCTGCGACAAAGCTGGCTTTAAAAGCAGGTTTTGCCAAGTACACCAAGCTGGCAAAATCGGTGTGATTCCGTGTAATTTATGCCATAGGTATTTATGCCCCAGGTATCCGCGATTAATAAAGGAGTTATGTGCCTGTAAATCACTCTACAACTGTAGAGATACCTTTACAGATGTCATGAGCGCACTACAAATTCACTTTTTTATGCAAAACAAAGCCAAATTCCAAAAAGTCAAGTTGAACGTAAATAAAGTATTAACAAGGAATTATGAGCAATTGGACACTTGGTCAATTAGGAAAAAACAAAGCCAAACAAACCCAAACAAAGCCAATTTCAAACCCAATTTTCCCACCCCAAACAGCCGAATTTACCCAGCTTCACACCAACGAACTACGAACAATGAACAGCGAACTAATAACAAACAAACCCAATTTCAAACAGAATATCTGCTTGCTGCACCGATTTTGCACAATTACTTGCCTGTGGCACTTTTTCCACTAACATCGGTAACGTCGCAACATTATAATAGAATCTTAAATAAAATATCATGTTTCGGAGAACGCCAAATGAAAGGATTTGGAAATGGATAAAAACAATTTAACCAGAAGGCAGCTTTTGGCTACTGCATCAGCGGGTACCCTCGCTGCCGTATCAAGAAGCATCCCGGCCTATGGAAACATCAGTAACAAGGGCCGCAAACTTGCAATCCTCGGCGGAGAACCTGTCAGAAAGAACAAGTCCTGGCCCCGCTGGCCATACTGGGATGAGAATGTCGTGGATTCAGTAGTAAAGACCACAAAAAGCAGGATTTGGTGTAGAATCCAGTCCAGATCTGGTACGGTCCCCACGTTTGAAAAGGAATTTGCCCGGCTAATGGACACTAAGTTCTGCGTGGCCACCGGTTCCGGAACGCAGGCATTGCACACTTGCGTCGAAGCCCTTGGAATTGGGGCTGGAGACGAGGTCATCACCTCACCCTATACCGATCCCGGCACGATTGCTTCTATTTTGTCGGCTAGAGCACTCCCTGTCCTTGCTGACTTGGATAGGGAGTCTTATCAGCTCGATCCTGCCGATGTTGAAAGAAGAATCACCGAAAACACCAAAGCGATTATGCCCGTCCACATGATGGGCCAGCCCTGCGATATGGAAAGTATTATGGCCATTGCCAAAAAGCACAATCTGAAAGTAATTGAAGATGCTGCACAGGCACACCTTTCCGAATATCAGGGCAAAAAGCTCGGCACCATCGGCGACCTCGGCTGTTTTAGTTTCCAGTCGAGCAAAACAATCGCCTGTGGAGAAGGCGGCGGGATAATCGGAAACGATGAAGAGCTTATGGACAAATGTTATACCGTCCATAACCACGGCACATCCCGCGCCGGACGTACCGAAGTGGCCGGACCGAAATACCGCATGAACGAGTTTGAAGCGGCTGTCCTGCTCGGCCAGTTGGCAGGCGTACAGGAACGCTTCGAACGTCGGAACGAAAATGCTGCCCACCTGACCTCCAGGCTAAAAGATGTACCGGGTATTGTCCCGCAAAAACTATACAAGGGTACTGAAAGCGGCTCATTTTATCTATATGCTACAACGTACCGAAAAGAATACTTTAACGGTGCGAATCGCAGCAAATTCCTCAAGGCCCTCAGTGCCGAAGGCGTCAGCCTAAGCTCTTACATAAGGCAGGGCCTGCATAAGGAACCGTGGATAGAGCACATATTGAACTCAAAGGTCTATAAGAAAATGTTCTCTGAAAAGAGGCTGAAAAATTATCGCGACCAGATTCCGTGTCCCAATTGTGATAAGGTATGTCAGGAGATGGCCATGATTTGGGCCTCAGGTCCTCTCCTTGGAACCAAAGAGGATATGGATGACATTGCCGATGCCATCATCAAAGTCTATAGGAATAGAGACAAACTTAACTTGATATAATTGCCGGTGCAATGAGTACATCAGAGAAAATGAAAGTTCATTATTCCCACGCGGCTCGACCGTATTGCGAGCGAGCAGTTACACAAAATGGGACGCTTATAGTAAATACCGGCGGTTGCCCTTTTTTCTAACTTCCGGGTGGGTCGTACTGTGGAACCTTTAACGTTTCACCGTCCTTGAGCGCCGACTGGTGAGCGACAATTCCCGGAACAGTCATCGCAAGTGCCTCGTAGATGTTCACCATTGGCTCGCGATTTTCAATAATCGATGTGATGAATTCGTTGCTCAACTGTCCGTGAGAGCCACCATGTCCTCCGGCGGGTACGCCGGGTGGCAGCGGCGGCCGACTCGTATCGGGAAGCTCCTTCATTGTGCCGCGATATTCTGTGCCCTCCATCCACCCGCGCTCGCCGAACACACGGCCTCTTTCAACAACGAGTCCGTGGATACCCTTACACATCAGCATTCGGGAAGAGCCGCCCTCGCTGGTTTTGTACAGAGCGACCTCGTCGGTAAACGGATTGTCGTACTTATTGGCCCCTTTTCTGTAGGCCGGGAATCCCGCGTTGAAACCGACGCAGGAAACCGAGGTGAATCGCTTTCCGGTCACGCCAATATAATATGCCGTAGAGTGTGTGGGATACCACAGAGGTGGCAAACCGATGCGCCAGCCCTTGAAAGATCCAATCGGCTCGGAGTGATAGTGATAGTATTCTCCCTCCGAGTAGACAAGCCGGCCGAATCCCCCGGCTTTATAGATCTTCCGCATTGCATAGCAGTCGGCCCGAAAACTGCTCGTCTCAGCCATCATATACTTCAAGCCGGTCTTGCGGACCGTCTCCAGAAGCTGTTCGGCCTGTTCGATGGATCCATGTACTGCCGGCACGGCAGTCATAACATGCTTATCGTGATTGAGCACCTCCATGCAATGCCGCGCATGACTCGGCGCATCCGTAGCAACAAAAACCGCCTCTATTTTGGTGTCCTTGACCAACTTCTCCAAAGACTCGTATGAATTATCACACCGGCAGGCCTTCATAAGGCCACGCCGCCTGTCGGGAATCAGATCGCTGACCGCAACAACTTCGACATTCGGGTGATCCTGGAAGCCGAAGGCCGCGCCAAAGCGACACACACCATAGCCCACAATCCCGACTCGCACCTTTCGATTGGAAACCGGTTTCCACGCCTTCGGCGTCTGCTTCTTCTGAGCACTCACTGTCTGCGCAGAAAGGCCGTTAGCTACGAATCCCCCCAGTGATATTTTCCCCAGTTTCTGCAGGAAATCACGCCTATAGATAAGATTATCCGACATAGATTAACCTCCTTCATATTCACCGACATCTTCCGACGACTCCTACATCCCATATACAACCTGTCGTCTCGTTTGGCTATTCTACCGGGGTAAATGCCTTGCGCCAATACTATAGCGCTTAATCTATCCTTAAATCTGACAATTCCTATTCTGGAAAGGCAACGCTATCAAATGGACAGGCCTTTAAAAAGCAATTCATAAACGTATTCAATAACCGTTGCAAAAGGATTTTAATTCTATGACCTTCAGATACAAAAGACCATTAGCCACTGGAATGACCGAGCAGAGGATTACGTCCGGCGCTTTACATACCGCCAGAAACAGTTTGTTTATTACAAGAAAAAGGGTCTGGAAGCATACGCTGGTGAGTCTAAGGCCGCTGGTATGCTTACCTATACTTCCAAATCTAAACAGAAATGTTTTTTCATCTCCCGTACTCCTATTGTAAGGGAAGCCAGACGGTCATTTCGGAATCACCTCGATTGTTCCAAGTGTAATAGGGAATCATACGAATCGAAACGGCCTTTTCGTTACGAGGCGATAGAGTACGATATAGGGTATTCCCCCAGTCACCACGGCTTCGAAGTTGAGCAAATCCCTGCAAAACAGTAATGCCGCCTAACAAGTCTCGATGCCAAGTATTTTCGAATTTGATCGAATGAGGAATGGCAATATCGGTTATCCGAATATCAGGAGGCAGATCGAGTGATTCCAGACAATACACAATAGGGCCGCGTTTTACGGCTACCTGATTACGAAGTTCCTCCACCAGGGGATGGGCTTCAATCAATTGGGTCGGCATCGGCAGGATAAGTTCGATGGTATCTCCGGTTGACCATTTTCTCTTGAGCGGGAAATATTGTTCCGGCTTTAGATTTTTATCTATACGTTTGTCGTTAACATTTACGCTGGCGCCCCGGCACCAGCCGGGAATCCGTAGAAATATCGTAAATTCCTTTTCGGGAGTATTCTCCAAGGTAATTCTAACCGTGCCTTCCCAGGGATAATCGGTTTGTTGGGTCAGTTTCACTTTGGCCCCATCGGATAGGGTGGCATCGAGAACGTTGCTCCCGTAGAGATTTACCCAGATACCCTCATCCGACATACTGTATCCGTAATTGCTGGCCTCCGCTATCGTGCGGACAATGTTCGGAGGACAACAGAAACAACTTATATATTTCTCTCGTTTGCGGGACCAACGTAACTCGAAAGGCAGATACTTCACATGGCAAAGCGGGTTGGTATAGAAGTATCTTTTCCCATCGAGGCTAATTGCAGAAAGTACCCCATTATAAAGTGCCAATTCAATGACATCAGCATATTGTGCCTGGGTCGTGATTTGCAACATACGCCAGTTCCATAATACAAATCCAATGGTAGCGCACGACTCATTGTAGGCCGTGATATTGGGCAGTTGATAGGCTCTACCATAGGCCTGATGGACGAGTTGGATAGCCTGGTGGTCCTTTGAACCATCCGGAGATGCTCCATCGTAGAGCGCGCCGGTAGTGCCGGAGATGTACATTTTTCGGTACACGACATCGCGCCAGATGGACTGCAGGGTGTTTAGAAATGATTTCTCTCCTGTTTCGGCACAAAGATCGGCGATACCGGCATAAAGATAATTTGCCCGGACCGCATGGCCGACGGCCTGGGTTTGTTGAGGAAAGGGAATCCGATCCTGATTGTGGTCGGAACCGTCTTTGACCAGGTTTCGAATTCCAATGAGTCCCTGAGCCAATTCCAAATACCTGGGATCATGGGTGGTCCGGTACATCTCTACGACACCCATATAGTGAGAGGGACATATCGCATTATTCGCGAGAATTTCGGGAGATGTTTTGTAAAGGGAGTACATATAATCAGTGGTTTTTTCGGCGATCCGGAGCAGAGAAATTTTCCCCGTAGCACGATAATGGACGCAGGCGCAGGTCATCAGATGTCCCATGTTGTAGGTCTCGAAGTCAAGACGATTCTTGAATTCTCTAAATTCTACCCCCTGGGCTGATTGCTGTATAAGTACGGGAGTATGAATATATCCGTCCTCCCGCTGAACCTTGCCGATTACCTCAATAATCCGATCCATCTGCCGGTTTAGGTTCTCATCCTTGGTAACACCATATACAAACGCAGCCGCTTCCAGCCACTTATAGAAATCACCGTCATGCCATTTTGGTCCTCTGTGTCTGCCCTTTTTCATTCCCGCCGCCACCAGAAAATTATCAAAGGCATGGCTGATCTGGGGATCTTCCAATAGTCGCCACATGTTAGGGATCATATCCTTATGGCACACTTTAAATCTGTCGGCCCAGAAACCCGTTGTCCAGTGCACCTCATCGATATCTACGCTTCGAAGCTTTACATGGGGACTTCTTGATGTGTTTATCAGCCCTTTACCGGCTCCTGCAGAGTAACCACTTCCCAGAACAATGGAAGCGACCAGAATCCAGCGTGATAGATCCCGGGATATAATACTGCTATTCCAAATTTTATAATTTTGACTATACGTGTATTTTCTCCTACATGGTATCGATAGTAATAATGATTCTCCGGTAGCTATACAGGCAGGGCTCTCCGTCGTCTTTGACTTCCAATATGACATGAATCACACCGGGCTCTTTTACGGAAGGGGCCACCAAATAGGCTTTAGAGGATGTGTTGTTTTGTATTTCGACCGTATCTTTAACGGTGCCGGCTTCTTTATAAACAAACCAACGGTAGAATAATTTATTCTTGTCCGGATCATATGAACCGCCCGCATCAAGGTTCACTCGGTCTCCGGATTTGACTGTCATGGTGGCCACCGCTTTACTCCTGTCACCCTGTAGTACGGCTACCGGATTATGATTTGCCTGGTCATAAGAGTCGGCCACACACCAGTCCATCCGGGCGGCAAAATCATGTTGATAGGCCTCCCGCCAGCGCCATATCGTCGCTTGGGCCGAAGTGTAGGTCATCCCGTTCTCTGCCGTCACGGTATCACGAGCCCCTCTGGCGTTGGTCCAGATGGGGCGCGTCTCAGCATATGTTTGATGAAGGATGTATCGTCCACCCCAGCCTCCATAAGACGGGCTGATTTGACTTCCCAGTCCGTTGTTGATGAGGCTAAAGAAAGAAGGGGTGTCTCCCTCCATAATGTATTCCAGTTTCGGATAGAGCGCCCCCAACGGACCATGGTTCTTAATGATATTCCTTTCCAGCCAGGGATTATCGACCAGTTCAAACTTGTGCATGGGGGCATTCCGATAGAAACGGTCGCTCGATATCCCGGTCCACGTTGCTTTATAATATTCCATGTTATCCACGCTGCTGGGGCTCACGATATAAAAGAGATTTGGAAACGTGATCCGCATCCAGCGCCCGGAATTGTCTTGATCGGAGATCGTGTAAACCCGCAGTTTGGACACAAAGATGTCCAGTTCTTCTTTACTTCGGCTATATTTCACGTCCCACAGCGCCTGGGCCAGACAGTTGGCCCCGCCCCATACGCTGATCCAGACCGGCCGCTTATCCGGCTGGTCCACCACATCAATAATGTGCCGAGATCCTTCCGTACTCTTGCCTTCCCCGACTCCCTTCATGCCGAATTCGCTCCGGCCGGACTTGATCACTTTCAGCAGGTGTTCCTTCGTCGGATAGCCCGAAGCATGTTGCAAAAGGTTCTTTCGAACTCGGCCGTACGCCTCCACCCGCTCTCGAATCTTGTCCGGACGCACCTTGTCCCGCAGCCACACCGACGTGGTGGCAATCAATCCTTCCACGTTATATTCGTTGGCATAGACCAGAAATCGCACCATAGATTCCTCGTCGTCCGGTTCGTTGGATATATCCGTTAGAACAATCACCCGTTGTTTTTCTATCTCCACAAAGTCAATTTTTGGCTCCGCCCCCTTCAGGCGCCCAATGAATAATAGCCCTAGTCCTAATTGTAAGTATAGAGAAATTATCTTCACTCTATTCACCCGTGTCATTATAGACTCCTTATTCTTCAATGCTAATAACTGCTATTGTGCTATAAGTAGAACAATTCCAGTGAATACACTTTATAAATGTTTTAGCCATAGTACGCAAGATCTGAATTTAAGGGGAAATTGTTTAGCAAGGTAGGAAGGGCTTTATTCCATAATAAGTAATACTATTTATTGCTTGCTATTACAGCTAATATCTCTGCAACAATTCCAATTGGAATTGTTTTTAAGAACGAATATCTTTTTGGGTAATGATAAATCCCTATGCCACAAGACATCCTTGTGTTTACTCGCAAAAAGTCAATAATGTTCGATAAAGTCATGTCTTCGTTTTGTCACCACAGATACCGATTTTACATCAATCGAGTCCAAAAAAATGTTGTTTTTTAGCGGAATATTGAAATTTTAAAAAAATATCGGGCCTGTAGAGGATTCAATGGTCGATGTTCGAATCTTGTCATGATGAGCGAAAGTACGTATTCTACAAGGCCTTCCTCCCACACCATTGTAAACCAGTAAATAAACATGTTGTTGGTATTGTCGTAATATAACTATATAATTAACCAAACACTTGACGGTACTGGCTTACCTCATACGTAGTCGGCAGTTTTTTGGGGATCGATGAGTTTGAAAGGACTGTCAAGCACATGTGTGGCCGTGCTTTTCGCCGGCACTCGTTGGCTTGATTTCTTGTGTCATTTAGGATGGAATAGTGTTGTTGCTATAAGGTGAGGTTGAAATATCATGAAGGGTACGGTGCTAATTGTAGGAAGTGGGATCGCTGGAATGCGAGCGGCTGTCGAGTTGCTCCTGCAAAGATTCAAAGTGTATCTATTGGAGGAAGGGGTCTGTATCGGTGGAAGGACGGCAATTATAGACCGTTTGTTCCCTCAAGGTGAACATGCCGCATGCGCCCTGCAGCCTTTGATGTTCGAATTAACCGGCAATCCAAACGCAACAATCCTCACTTCTTCAAAGGTGATGTCACTCCGAGGTGGGCCGGGGGATTTCAAAGTCGAGGTATTAACGGAAAATGCAGGCGCCAAAGGAGATTCACAGAGTATAGAACTCGCTGTCGGTGCAGTGATAATTGCAGAAGGACCGGAGATAGAAAGGGCTGAATCGCTTGACCAACTCGGCCTGGAATTAGATGATAAAGGGCATATAAGAAGAGAGCCACACAGCAACTATCCATATCGTACCTGTCGTGACGGTGTGTTTATGTGCGGTTCCATACAAGGCCCGATGGAGATAGGGGAAATGGTTGTACAGGCGTGTGCGGCGGCAGCCAGTGCAGCAGCTCTACTGACCCCTTTCAGGAGTAGTGAGCCAGCAACACAAGATGAGAGCACACCTCTGACTATGAAAGCTACGGATGAGCCAAAGATCGCCGTAGTAATCGACCGAGGGGATGCGAGTATCTCAGAGGTTATTGATTTTGATGAGCTTTGTGAGTACAGCCGAACTCTTCCGGACGTAGAGCGCGTGGAAGTAATTCCCTGTTCATACGATGGCTCGATAATTACGGATTTGTTGAGAAGCGGCGATTTCAAACGGCTCGTGGTGGCAGGGCCTTCACCGATTACGCATGAATATCTGTTTCAAAGTTATGCCGAGAGCGCCGGTCTTAATCGTTATCTGCTGGAGATTGTGAATTTGCATAATCAGTGCGCCCGAGTTCATTCAGGTGACAGGAAAGCGGCAACTAACAAGGCCAAAGTACTGATGAAAATGGGTGTCGCCCGCGTCCGGCTGTTGGAGCCCATAGGAGAATTGAGAGTTCCAATCAATCAGAAGTGTTTGGTTGTAGGCGGCTCAGCGGCAGGTGTGGCTTGTGCGGCGAAGTTGACAGAAATGGATCTTCAGGTTGAGCTTGTAGAACTGACCGACGATTTATCGAAGGTTCCGGGCAATGACCATACGTTTGTGGCGCCTCTGGTGGATCGATGCCTGGTTGAGGAGAATGTTCATGTACATACTAAAACACGGGTGGCATCTGTCGAGGGCCGTATGGGCGATTTCAAAGTGCATTTGATCCGAGAGCCAGAAACAGTAGTGGTAGAAGTTGGAGCAATCGTGATGGCAACTGTTATGGATGTCGAAGATGATAGTGAAGGGTTTGGGCTCGAAGAAGCACTTGCACTGCAAAGAGGAGAGAATGGTTTCTATACAAGCACTGAGGGAGCTATGAATCTGCTGGATTTCGACACCGCCGGTGTGTTCAACTGCGGGCCGGCACGGGCGATGCTTACAACAGATGACTCAGTTATCGAGGGGGAGGCGGCCGCTTCAAGAGCAGCATGTATTATTGCCTCGAATTCCATGACCCTGCCGCCGACGATTTCCGATGTTATCGACAAGAACTGCGATGGCTGCGCATACTGTGTCGATCCCTGTCCCACACGCTCGATTACCCTGCTTGAGTTTATGCTGCGTGGTGATATCAAGAAGGTAGTAGAAGTCAGTGAGCGTACATGTATAGGATGCGGAATCTGTATGTCGACATGTCCGAAGAAGGGCATTGATGTAAAACACTTCAAGCTGGAGTATTTTTCGGAGATGGTCAAGGCGGCGCTGGAGAACAAGGGCGATGAGCCAGTGATTATCAGCTTCTGCTGCAACCGATGTGCATATCCCGGTGCTGATTCTGCCGGTTCCGCCGGGATTCAGTACCCCGCAAGTGTCCGGATCATACGAACCGTGTGTTCAGGTATGATACATCCCAATATAATCATGTATGCTCTGACCCAGGGAGCAGATGGCGTGCTTTTATGTGGGTGTCACCAGGGAAACTGCCGCTCCCGCGAGGGGATCCGCAAGGCCCTGGACAGGAAAGATGCAATAGAGTTGATGTTGGAGGACTTCGGTTTAGAGCCTGAGCGATTCCGGCTGGAGCATATCGCCGCATCAGAAGGACCGAAATTTGCCCGGGTAGTCTCGGACATGACCGATGAACTCTCATCTCTCGGTCCAAGTCCCTACCGATAAAGTCTATAACAGCAGAGGCCACAAAGCGGAGCCTGATAGAATCTTCTGGATCGATCCTGCCAGCAATGTCACCAAGTGCACAAAACGTCCTGCAACGACCAGTTTGACCGCATCTGCTTTCGTGGCGGATCTAAAATCGCAGCAAAACCCGAAATCCCATTATTTGATCCTGACAAAATAGCTTATGGTTCAAGACACTCTTCTCTTGAGCTGCAAAAGGTCAGAATTCTTCGAAAACTCTTAATTGATTCAATGCACTATGCAAAAAAGAGCTGACAACCCTCTCAAGCTGCCAGCCCACAAACTATTACTAAACGTTTTGTTTCGTTCTTAGAAAGTCTATTGTGACAAGGCTGCCATTGCCTCTACGCTCAGTGCCACATTATATACAGGTTTACTTATCGAGAGCGCACGAACAAAGGCCGGGTCAAATTGGCCCGGCCTCTTTTAGCCTCCAATGAAGGAGGACTACCATGTCTCTTTTTCATATTATGTCAAAAGTTATATTTCTTTATATTCACCGGTGCAGGACCGGTCTGGCCAACCTCCGCCGGATCAACAGCCCTGTCCTATTCCACCTTCTTTAGAATCATCTGCCGCGGCTCGCCTGAGACATGGAAACTGCCCTGGGGGTAAATAATTCCTTTGTCCACGATGAGATTACTATCCTCGTCGAGATATCCCCGATAGACGTAGTCGCACCCGTGGGGACTTCTATCTTTGATGTCTATGACAATTTTGTCTGTGGCCAATAACCATGTGCCCGTTACAGTCATCCCGGCCTTGATT
>Ga0209536_100012655_pt1 | contig 12240 bp, 11 predicted proteins | sample DeeMarSeWOR28_12_FD_187461 | JGI IMG/M metagenome (GOLD analysis project Ga0209536, IMG submission 187461) | Marine sediment microbial communities from White Oak River estuary, North Carolina - WOR-2-8_12 (SPAdes) (version 2) | ecosystem: Environmental > Aquatic > Marine > Intertidal zone >...
AAAGTATATTGACAGTGATTTGTTTATGGCCACTTATGGAGATGGTGTGGCTAATATAGACATTGGACACTTAGTTCAGTTTCACAGGGAGCACAAAAAGATTGGAACCATAACGGGAGTGCACCCTACTTCACGTTTTGGTGAATTAACAATACAAAACAACCGACTCGTCCAGTTCCAGGAAAAGCCACAGGTCAGGGAAGGACTAATAAACGGAGGTTTTTTTGTATTTCAAAGAAAATTTATAGAGTACTTGAGTGACGACGATAATTGCTATTTGGAGGGAGAACCTTTGGCCAATCTGGCGTCTGAAGGGAATCTCATGATTTATACTCATGATGATTTCTGGCAGTGTGTGGATACATACAGAGAGATGCAGTTGTTGATTAACTTATGGAAATCGCCAACCCCCCCTTGGAAAGTATGGTGAATATGACAAGAAAGTTCTGGCAGAATAAGAAAGTGTTAATTACAGGTCACGAAGGATTCTTAGGCTCAAACTTAACAAAACGCTTGTTGGATTATGGAGCGAAAGTAACCGGTATTGATATTCGCACAAATAGGAGACATACAATTTTAGACAAGGCGGATCTTAAGAGAATAAATACAATAAAAGGTTCCATTGAGAACTATAAATTGGTTAGGGATATTCTGCACCAAAATAAGATAGAGTTTATTTTTCACTTGGCGGCTCAGGCAATCGTCGGGAAATCTTTGAAATATCCATCCAGAACTTTTTCTACTAATATCAAAGGCACATGGAACATCCTAGAGGCATCAAGAGGCGACAGCAGAATTAAATCGATTGTTATCGCCTCCAGCGACAAGGCCTATGGGATTCACAGCCTTCTTCCTTATAGAGAAGATGCTTCTTTAGCAGGTTGTTATCCATACGATGTTTCTAAAAGCTGCGCGGATTTGTTGGCTCATACTTATTCTCATACTTACAATTTACCTGTGTGTGTAACTCGTTGTGGTAATATCTACGGCCCGGGGGATTTTCATTTCTCAAGAATTGTTCCGGATGCGGTCAAATCTGCGCTACAAAATAAAACTCTAATTATTCGTAGTAACGGTAAATACACGCGTGATTATATTTACGTCGAAGATGTTCTTGATGGATACTTCTGTTTGGCGGAGAAAATGCAGACGTTCGGTATATTGGGGCAGGCATTTAATTTCAGTGACGAAAGCCCCCTTACCGTTATAGAGCTTGTGAGTGCCATTTATAGACTTGCAAATAGAAAACCCGATTACAAGATTCTTAACCTGGCGAGATGTGAAATTGAACATCAATATCTTTCCGCTGCAAAGGCTAGAAAGCTGCTTGGCTGGGAAGCGAGTCATACTCTCAAAGAAGGTTTGAGAGAGACTATAGCCTGGTATAAGAAATATTTTAACTCGGATTTCCAGGGTAATAGTTAACAGCTAAACAGGATTTTGATAACGCAGAATTCTTGGATTACGTTTAAAAAGTTTTAACTAATTTGATTTGGAGAACTGAATAGGTAAAAGGCATAAGGATGCATAGAGAGCCAATTTTGTACAGAAATTGAAGTTCTAATTTCATGGCGTCAAAAGTGTTCAACGATGAGACTGGCCATTTACTAAGATAGTAATGATGCTCAACGTTTGTCTATTGACCTTGCCATGCATCAAATTGTTGGTGGAAGAACCGAAAAAAGGATTGCTGCTTCAACAAGATTAATGGTAAATGGAAATCCTCCGAAGAGATAGATAATAGATGCCATATAAATACCTTAGTGATATAAATCTCAAATTGCATGCGATTGGGATGGGGACATGGAAATACCATGGAGGTATTGAAACTATCAGAAAAGCCTTGCAACTGGGTCCCTGTCTTATCGATACGGCTGAAGGGTATGGAACCGAAGAGATAATAGAAAAAGCAGTTAAAGGACTCAGAGATCAAGCTATTTTAGCGACAAAGGTTTGGCCGACGCACTTCAGGTACAAAGATTTAATAAAAGCTGCTGAGAATAGCCTTAGAAGTTTACAAACAGATTATATTGATATCTATCAGTTGCATTGGCCAAATCCAACCGTGCCTATTTCTGAAACTATGCAGGCAATGGAATCACTAGTCGATGCCGGTAAGGTTCGGTTCATTGGAGTCTGCAATTTCTCGATGGGTCAATTGAAGAAAGCTGAGGCGGTAATGACAAGACATAAAATCCTTTTTAACCAGGTAAGTTACAGCCTCATCAATCGAGATATTGAACAACACCTTTTGCCTTACTGTGCTACTAACAAAATCATGGTCATTGCATATAGTCCTTTGAGTAATAATTTACGTGCTATTCAGGCCCTGGATAGACTAAATGCTCTAAACACTATAGGTAGGGCAACCGGTAAGACAAATGCCCAGATTGTCTTAAACTGGTGTATCAGAAAGGCAAATGTAGTCGCAATCCCCAAAACAGATTCGACACGGCGAGTCAAAGAACACCGCTTTACAGCTGGTTGGTATTTATCTCCACAGCATGTTGAGTTACTGGAATACAGTATTAAAAGTCCACGAAGACCCTTTGAACGTAGGCTTAGAAAGGGCGCGCTGTGGTTGTTAGAGTTAACTGGTTTGAGAAAACCTATCTACCTACAAACTCGAAATAAAGTATAAGTAATTGATGTTACACCGGCAACAGCTTTCAATTCAAAAAAACGCGATAGAGTCCGTTTAACTCTGCGGTATAATAGGAATTATGCAGTTTATAGAACCTTATAAAAATAACATTGTCTTCTCGGGTATTAATGATGAGTTATACAATAAACAAAAATAGTTTTTTCGGCGTTAATGATGATGGCAGTAAATTTTAATTGTAGATGTTGTAAAAATAAGAACTTGCAGGCTGTTCTTTCACTGGGGAAATTGCCGTTAGCCAATGCTCTTCTTCGAGAGCAGGACCTTGCTAAGGCTGAAAAAACATATACTCTTGACTTAGCATTTTGCCCTGATTGCAGTTTAGTCCAAATCACGGAGACTGTTGACCCAACAGTTCTCTTCGGTGAATACCTCTATTTCAGTTCATATTCTCAGACAATGTTAAAGCATGCAGAGACGCTTGCAGCTTTGCTGATTGAAAAACAAGGCCTGTCAAAAAACAATCTGGTCATAGAAATTGCAAGCAATGATGGGTATCTGCTTCAGTATTTCAAAAAGAAAGGGATTCCTGTTTTAGGCATAGAGCCTGCAGAGAATATTGCAAAAGCCGCAGAAGAAGAAAAATGCATCCCCACTCTATGTAAATTTTTCAATATAGAAACCGCAACACAGTTAAAAAATGAAAACAAATCTGCAGATTTGATTATTGGAAATAATGTTCTCGCCCATGTCGCCGATTTAAACGAATTTGTTGAAGGTGTTCGGATTTTGTTAAAGAAGGATGGACTGGCTGTCTTCGAGTTTCCTTACGTGGGTGACATGATAGAAAATAATGAGTTTGATACAATTTATCATGAGCATCTATGCTATTATTCGCTAAATTCCGTAAAAAATCTTTTTGCCCGCTTCGACTTAACGATAACAGATTCTGTTCGGATTCCTATTCATGGTGGTTCGCTTCGAATTTTTGTCAGACACGACCATACTGAAGTCCCCGGAAAATCCCGGGAAGCTTTGCTTAATGAAGAAAAGAAGAAAGGAATGGATGAACTGCCTTTTTACAATTCTTTTGCGAACAAAGTCTTACATATTAAAAAGGAAATGTTGGGATTACTTGATACTTTGAAAAGTGAAGGGAAAAATGTCGTCGGCTACGGTGCTGCGGCTAAAGGAAGCACGCTTCTGAACTACTTTGGGATTGGAAAAGACTACATTGACTATATAGTCGACCGAAGTCCCTACAAACAAGGATATTATATGCCGGGCACTCATCTTCCGATCCTAGCCCCAGATAAAATAAAACAGACAAAACCTGATTATGTCTTGATTCTGCCATGGAATATTAAAGACGAAATCATCGAACAAATGGCATTCATTCAAGAATGGAACGGAAAGTATATTATACCTATTCCAAAGGTAATAGTAACCTAATATGTTATTTAAAAAGACAAGCTTGAAAGATTCTTATATTATCGAATTAGAACTGATGGAAGACAAAAGAGGCTTTTTTGCCCGAAGTTTCTGTCAGCGGGAATTCGAAAAACACGGTTTAAATCCTTCTATTGTTCAGTGCAATGTCTCTTATAATAAAAGGAAGGGAACATTACGAGGTATGCATTATCAAGTTGCCCCATATAAAGAGTCAAAGCTTATCAGTTGCATAAGAGGTTCTATGTATGATGTAATTATTGATCTACGAAATGATTCACCTACCTACTGTAAGTGGATGTCCGTGCACTTAAGTGCAAACAGCTACGGGTTACTTTATGTGCCGGAAGGTTGTGCGCATGGTTTCCAGACACTGGAAGATGATACAATAGTTTTCTATCAAATGTCTGAGTTTTATCATCCTGAATGTTCCAGAGGTATTGGGTGGAACGATCCATTTTTTCAGATAAAATGGCCTATAAGAGACATTATCGTCTCACCGAGAGATGATAATTATCCCAGATTCAAAAAAGACAATAGTTAGATTTCCCTATTCGGAAATGTACACAATATTCTAGGAAGTGTTTCCCCGTATCAAATGGTGATTAATTTAATAAATAGTTGAAGAAATTTTTGTTCGATTTAACTAGAAAGAGAACCTAATGTGTTTATATAAAAGCTCCAATTCCACAGCGTCGGCTGATCCTCGTGTGTGCATGTTTTCTCAGCGTAACTTGCAGGGTCTCGTTTCGAGGTGTCCTGACTACGAATTCGAAGATGCAGTATGTACCTTTGATGAGGTCGATCTCCTAGCGCCTCGACCTTCTGTTATATTCCCAGTAGGACAAAAGGTTGCCAATAGGTTAGCAAAACGTTCTATCATTAATAGCATCAATCCTGGTGTTAGAAAGACGAGGTTTAAGAAGAACTACACTCTCTTTATTATGAAGTGTTTGTTTTTAAGTGACTTACTGTCACTAAACTCACTAGAGGGATGGAGGAAACGCTGCCGAACGGCAGTGTGTTGGCTTGTAGAGTCTTGGGCTGGCGAACTGTACAAGTTGAAAGGCCATTTGAAGATATTGTCGAAGTTTGATTACGTCATCCTCAATTGTAGTGCTAGTGTTAAGCCTATTCAAGATATGATCAAACGGCCCTGTTTTTACATGCCGCCTGGAGTGGATGCGATTCAGTTTTGTCCATATCCAGATCCACCTGTTAAGTGCATCGATGTGTATAACCTGGGGCGTAGATCGCCTATAACACACCAGAAGCTCTCCGAAATGGCTGAAAAAAAACAGATATTTTATGTCTATGACACGATCAATAGGCTGGAAACATCGAATCACCGCCAACACCGTAGTTTGATCGCAAATTTTTCGAAACGGAGTCGTTACTTTTTTGCCAACGCAGGCAAGATTGACCTACCGTTCGAGACACACAAACAAGGTGAAATTGGCCCACGTTTCTTTGAAGGAGCTGCCGCCGGTGCTGTCATGCTGGGGGATTACCCACAAAATGAGGCCTTCAATAATAACTTTGATTGGCCTGATGCTGTGATAAAGGTTCCTTTTCACTCGCCGGATATTGCTGAAATTCTCGGTGATCTTGATTCACAACCGGAGCGGTTGAAAAAAATCAGAAGGAATAATGTTATTCAGTCTCTTTTACGCCATGATTGGGCTTATAGATGGAGGAAGATTCTTGAAATTGTAGGTCTGGAAGCCAGTCATGCTCTTGATGATCGGGAGAATCGTTTAAAGAATCTCGCTGAAGAGATAAAAAAGACATCATAATCGAATATTTTTGATTTTGAACTACGATGGAATTTTTTACATGAGTAATGGCACGAAGATACCACAAGCGCAATTCGCTCGGTAACTGATGAAGAAACAGACAGTTTAATTTGGTGTTCTTCAACTTATAATTCACTCAGTCCTTTCAGAAAGAGATGACTCAAGTCCCGATTGTATACTATGGAAGATATAATATAAAATTGAAAGAGCGTGTTTCTACTATCTCTGCTACGGCTTTTTTCATCGGGAATGCGTGATAGCGTAATGTATGCTGCAAAAGTCTTATATAATCTTGTTGTTTTTGTTCATGTTCACTATGAAAAAGTTATTCGTTTTCTATATTCATTTATTTTGCGATTTAGATTCATTCTTCATGGGGTAAAGGTAGGCAAGGGTCTTTCTGTTCGTGGCTGGATAAATCTACACATATCTCCAAAAGCTAAGGTAGTTATTGGAAATAATGTCATGTTGAAATCAGGTTTTGCAGATAATCCCACCGCGTCTTCTTTGAGAACAGGGATATGGTGTTATAGTGGTGCAAAGCTGAAAATCGGTGATAACACGGGAATTTTCGGTACAATTATTGTATGCTCAGATTCAATTAAGATTGGGAGTAATACACTTATTGCTGGGGGAACCCATATATATGATAGCGATTTTCATTCACTGGAGGCGGGGGTAAGAATTAATGGAGATGGACAAGTTCAAACTTTGCCTGTGAGAGTAGGAAACCAATGCTGGATAGGAAGCTGTTGTATTATTCTCAAGGGTGTAGTTATTGGAGACCAAGCTGTCATAGGTGCCGGTTCTGTGGTCACAAAAGATGTTCCTCCAAGACAGGTCTGGGCAGGAAATCCGGCAAAACTTATCAAAGAATTAAAGAGAGAATCTGAACGAACATGAAGATGGATATTGAAGATGATTTGAAACAATTAAGCACAGCTATTAAAGAATTTAAAGAGAAATGTTCGCGCCGAATCGATTATTGGCGAGGAGTAATTGACCAGGCCACGCGCCAAGGCCAAAGGATGGTTATCTGGGGTTCCGGCTCAAAAGGTGTAGCTTTTCTCACAACTTTGAAACTGGAAGATCAAATCAAATACACTGTGGACATCAATCCTTATAAACAAGGCAGATACATGCCTGGAATCGGACAAAAGGTTATTTCGCCTGAATTTCTCAAACAATACGGCCCTGATAAGATAGTTGTTATGAATCCGATTTACTGTCGGGAAATACAGGAAGAGCTTGACCACTTAGACATTAAAGCTGAGTTACTTGCCGTTTCATAAAAAATATGAGAACTGAATCAGAGAAACAAACAAAAACGACAAGCGGTTTAAAACAGGCCAAATGCCCTGTTTGTGACCATCCGGAGATGACTTGTTTTTTTGAGATAGAAAGTGTGCCGGTTTTTTGCAATGTTTTATGGAACACAAGGGACGAAGCACTATCCGCGCCACGTGCTACCATTCACCTTGCATATTGTCATAATTGCTGCCTGATATACAATGTGGCCTTTAATCCTGAGTTTGTTGAATATTCTCCGGATTATGAAAACTCACTGCATTTTTCGCCTCGATTTCAGAAACATGCAGAAGATACCGCCAATCGTCTTATACAGCAATATCAGCTTCGAAATAAAGACATCATCGAAATAGGCTGTGGTCAGGACGATTTTCTCGCAATGCTTCAGCGTCTCGGCGACAATCGAGCGCTTGGCTTTGAACCCGGTTATAGTCATGAGAAATCTGCAAAAGGTCCCGAAGGATTAAATATCGAGGTTATCCCTCAAACCTACTCCCCGATATACAAAAGCCGTCCGGTCGATTTCATTTGCTGCCGGCATGTCCTTGAACATATTGACAGCCCGGCTGAATTTCTCAGGAGCATTAGGCGCACTATAGGGCAGCGGCCCGACTGTGTGGTTTATTTTGAAGTGCCAAACGCACTGTATACCATAAAGGACATGGGTATATGGGATATTATATACGAACATTGTTCCTATTTTACCTCAGAGTTGTTAACGAACCTTTTTGTTGGTGCCGGCTTTAAGGTGCTCCGGGTTGCACAGCAGTATGATGGCCAGTTTCTTTCTGTTGAGGCTCGGTCAGGGGCTGCCGATATTGGTTCAGTAACCAATTGTGAACGGATTATTCCGGACACACACGAATTGATTACAAGGTTTCATAAGGCTTATCGAGATAAAATCCTTTCTTGGAAGCAAAAGATTTCCAATATGATGAAACAGGGAAATCAGGTTATATTATGGGGTGCTGGTTCAAAGGGTATTACATTCCTGAACGCCATGGATATTTCTCATCAGCAGATCGAATATATTGTTGACCTGAATCCAAGGAAACAGAGGAAATTCATTGCCGGCACAGGACAGCAGGTCATTGCCCCTGACTTTCTTAAAGAGTACCAACCCAAAACAGTTATCATTATGAACCCTATTTACCATACAGAAATTAAACAGGCGGTTGAATATATGAATATTAACGCTGACTTGGTTGTTGCATAAAGAAAACCGTATCGATTAAAAAGACTTTCGTCTAATGCATAAGGGGATACTAATAATTGGTTAAAGTAACTGAGAGGCTGTTTAAACTAATGAAAGTGGGCTTCGAATGAACTACAGAATCAATCAGTTGGATAAATTGGAAAATCAAAGCATTTTCATCATTAGAGAAGCCTACAGCCAGTTCAGGAATGTCGCGATGCTATGGTCAATCGGCAAAGATTCCACAACCTTGCTTTGGCTCGTCAGAAAAGCCTTCTTTGGTCTGATACCTTTTCCGGTTCTTCATATCGACACCACCTACAAGTTCAAGGAAATTTATGACTTCAGAGATAAATATACAAAAGAGTGGGATTTGAATCTTGTCGTTGCCAAAAACCAGGAAGCAATAAGTAAGGAGATAGGCCCGGATAAGGGCAAATTCCGGTGTTGCAACGAACTCAAGACCGTTGCGTTAAAAAAGGCTATTGCAAAACATGGCTTTAAGGCCCTGTATCTTGGAATTAGAAGAGACGAGCATGGCATCCGCGCCAAGGAGAGATTTTTTAGTCCAAGAGATGAGGATTTTGAGTGGGATTATAAAAACCAGCCTCCGGAGTTATGGGACCAGTATAAGACCAAGGCCGCCGAAGAAGAACACCTCAGGGTTCATCCCTTACTCGGCTGGCGGGAGATTGATATTTGGGAATATATCAAGAGAGAAAACATCCCAGTTGTTGACCTATACTTTGCCAAAAATGGGAAACGATATAGAAGCATCGGATGCGAAACCTGTTGTATGCCTGTCGATTCAGATTCTGATACGATAGATAAGGTTGTGGAGGAGTTGAAAGTTTCTAAGATTTCGGAAAGAAGCGGCCGGGCGCAAGACAAGGAAGATGATTATATGATGCAAAAGTTAAGGTCTTTGGGATATATGTAGAGAAGAAACTAAAAGAATTAGGTTATATCAGCAAGGATTAAAATGGACGTGCTTAGCTTTGTTATTGTAGGCCACGTTGACCATGGAAAATCAACGTTGATTGGAAGACTGCTTTACGATACTGACTCTCTTCCCCCGGATAAGATTGAGGATGTGCAAAAGGCTTCCGCTGAGGCGGGTAGGGAGACCGAGTTTGCCTTTCTCTTGGATCATTTGGAAGAAGAGCGCAAACAGGGCATTACCATTGATACTACACAGGTTTTCTTCAAAACCGACACAAGGCGTTATGTGATAATCGATGCTCCGGGACATGTGGAATTTGTCAAGAATATGATTACCGGAGCATCCCAAGCTGAAGCTGCCGTATTAATCATCGATGTTGCCGAGGGCGTGAAAGAGCAGACCAAAAGGCATTCATATATGTTATCTCTGCTGGGGCTGCGTCAGGTTGTGGTTGTCTTAAATAAAATGGATTTGGTGGATTTCTCTCAGGAGCGTTTCGACATTGTAACAAGAGACGTGGCTGACTGGCTCAAATCTATTTCTATCGATCCTACTTTCTACATTCCGATTTCCGCAATTAAAGGTGACAATATTGCCAGAAAGTCTGAGAATATGCCTTGGTACACTGGTCGGACGTTTCTGGAAAGTTTGCACACTTTGCAGAACAGACAGTCGCCTGAAGACAAACCGCTGCTTATGCCTATCCAGGACGTGTACAAGATTGGAGGCAAGAGAATTAGTGTCGGCAGAGTGGAGTCCGGCATCATAGAGAAAGGCGCCGAGGTAAAAATCCTGCCGATGGGCCGGATTACAAAAATCAATTCCATCGAGAAATACCTTGAAGAGACTAATAAGGCTATCGCCAGTGAATGCATCGGCATTACAACTACAGATTCAGTTTTTCTCGACCGGGGCAATGTAGTATGTTTACCGGGTGCAGAACCTGTCTTAACTTACAGGATTCCTGCGAATATTTTCTGGATGACGAAGCATGACTTCAGAAAAGACCGGAAATTAACTATAAGATGCGCAACTCAGGAAACTATTTGTAAAGTTGAGAGTATTGATAAAAGGATCGATTCCTCAACTCTCGCAGTTATCGCTGAAAACTCTGACAAGATCAGGAATCTTGAGGTTGCCGAGGTTATCATCAAAACAAAAAAACCTGTGGCAATCAAAGATTTCAATGATGTTCAGGAATTGGGACGTTTTGTCCTTGTCCAAAATGAGAACATATGTGCCGGGGGAATCATTACTGATATAAGCTGAAATCATGGCAAAAAAAGCAAAAACTGTAATAATCGGTCTTGATGGTGTGCCTTTCGGTATGATTCAGGATTTTACCGAAACAGGGGTAATGCCAAATATCGCCGGACTGATTTCCCGGGGAATATTCAAGAAGATGCACTCTTCCATCCCGGAGGTTTCTTATGTCGCGTGGTCATCAATTATTACAGGCCAAAATCCCCGCTGGCACGGAATCTTTGGTTTTAGGGATATTAATACTCACCTGTATGTTACGTAGAGAAAACTGTGTTAATTAAGGAAAGACATTCGACCAATGCATAAACAGCCTGTGAATAAACAGAATGTTAAAGTTGTTATCCTTGCCGGCAGTCGGGATTATGGACGTTGCCCTATAGCATCTCGATTACCTATGCCATTATGGTCGATAGCAGGTGAGCCGGTGTTGGAACATCTGATTCGGCATCTGGCGCGTCAGGGGATAAAGGATGTGGTGATTTGTTCCAACGGGGATGGTTCACTTTTGCAAAGCTCTGTCACTGGCGTGAATTCTATACGACTTAAGTTCTTGAATGAACAACTGCCCTTGGGTACTGCGGGATGTATTCGCGAAGCTGCTGATGAAGAAAGAGATCAATTACTTTTGGTCTTTCCTGCCAGTATAATATCTCCCCCCAAAATCGATGTGTTGATAAGCACTCACCGAAAGAGCCGCTCTGACTTGACCGTGATTTTTAATCCCAGCCAGGGAAATTGTAATATACCGGGAGAGGCGACCGGTATTTACGTTTGCGAGACTGGCATTTTAAGACACATCCCAAGAGAAGGCTACTTTGATATCAAGGAAGGTCTAATTCCTGCGCTGCTTCATGCCGGTAAAACTGTTCATACGGTTGTATTACCGAGTCATGCCGGAAATTTTCGAGATTGGCGAGGATACTTATGTGCCATTGCTGAGCACCTTGAAAATAATCCAAAGCTGAATGGTGATTTGAAACTTTCTAAACTGAACGGCTCACAGACTCTGTGGATGGCGCCTAATTCCAGATTGGACTCAAGTGTGCGAATTTATGGACCGGTTGTTGTTATGGATGGTGCTTCTATTTCCGAGGGTGCTGTGGTTTTCGGGCCGGCTATAATCGGACGCGATGTTAGCATCGGAAAGGGCAGTACTGTCATAAATAGCGTGCTTTGGGACGATGCTAAAGTGGGCATGAATTGTCAAGTTCAACGATGCCTGATTGACTATCACGCAACCGTGCGAAGTAATACCCTTGTGGAGGGAAAAACCATTCCATTCAGAAAAAAGGTAATATTTACAAGTTCTGTCAGCAGCCTGTTAGAAGGTGCGAGAAATAATGTAAGCAAGTTGCGTCAGGCATTGCAGCAGCGACTTGGCAAACTTGATATGAAATTACCTGATTGGATACGATCGTGCAAAACAACAATCACTCCATGGTTTGCTGTTGGATTTGTTATGATTGCTTTTATATGGTCTTACTCGACCGGTCTTGTAAATCTTTGGAATGTATGGCAAAGAAGTGATGAATACTCAAGCGGTCTTTTAGTTCCTTTTCTGACTATTTATGTCTTGTGGTCAAGGCGCCACGATATTATTCAATGTCATATTAGACCCTCTCTTTGGGGTTTGGGTATCTTCTTGGTGGCCCAGGGCATCAGATTATTTGGACTCTTCTTTTTA
>Ga0209536_100012656_pt1 | contig 12240 bp, 4 predicted proteins | sample DeeMarSeWOR28_12_FD_187461 | JGI IMG/M metagenome (GOLD analysis project Ga0209536, IMG submission 187461) | Marine sediment microbial communities from White Oak River estuary, North Carolina - WOR-2-8_12 (SPAdes) (version 2) | ecosystem: Environmental > Aquatic > Marine > Intertidal zone >...
CTAGACCTTCAGATTTACTCAGTAAAGATACCCAATCGATTTCTATGCAACCATCTGTGACACAGGAACCAGTAAAGTCGAATGAAATACCTAAAAAAGATATCCCAGAAACGGTTCCGAAAGAGGTTATTGAACCTGTACAACCAACTTCTACAATTGACGAGAAGCAAATAGATCATGCCAACAAAATGCTAATAGAATTAAAACTAAAAAAAGCTGATCTAAACAAAATGGCATTAGATTTTGAGATGAAAGAACTGAGAGGGGAAATCACTGAAAAAGATCTTAAGGAAAAAAAGAAGAAAATAGAGGAATATGAGAAAAAAATAAATTCTCAGATTAAAGATTTAAATAAAATTTTAAAAGATTAGCTTTTACAATACCAATTTTCACTTCTTCTTTATAATTTTATAAAGGTTTTGAAAAAATTATAAGTGTACAATAATTAAAGTTTAAACAGAGGTGTTTAAAACTTATGCCTATTATTGTTATGAAATTTGGAGGATCTTGTTTAATTGACAAAACATCATTCAAAAAAATTATTAATATTACCAATATATATAAAGATGTAAGGAAAATTTATGTAGTGTCAGCTTTAAACGGTATTACAGATGTACTTCTAAAAACAGCTCAAAATTTAGAAGATTCAAGAATAATTGATCAAGCTATTTCTTTAATCGAAAAACGTCATATTGATATAATTGAACAGATATTTGATGAAGATACTGAATATTATATCAAAGCAAAAGATTGGATTGATGATAAATTAAGTGAGTTAGATGATGCATTTGCTGATATTAAAGAATTTGGATTAGAACCATACTATAGAGATTATGTTCTGAGTTTTGGAGAGATATTATCAACTTTTATTTTAAACCAATATCTTCTAAGTAATCAATTAGACTCAGTATATATTCCAGCGAATCAAATTATTATCACAAATGATGAATTTAATAATGCTTATCCATTATATGATTTAACAAATTCTCGAGTTAATAACCTTTTAACACCTCTTTTAGAGAATCCTAAGAAAGACACTATAATTTGTTTAACTGGTTTTATTGGAAGAAATAAAATAGGATATATTACTACTTTAGGAAGGGGTGGTTCAGATTATACTGCTACAATAGTAGCCCATTCTCTTTTTAGTATTGGAAAGGATAAGGATATTAAAGTTATTTTATGGAAAGATGTTGACGGACTCCTTGTAATAAATCCAAAATTTGTTCCTAATTCTTCCCTTATAAGAAATTTAGATTATAATGAAGCAAAACATATTGCTAATTTTGGGGCAAAGATCCTTCATCCAAAATGTTTAGAGGCAATAGAAAAGTATAAAATACCCTTAGAAATTAGAAATTTTGATAAACCCCTAGAGGCACAATTTACCGAAATTTCTGAACGAACAGATAAAGAACAAATAAAGGGAATTTCTGCTATTGAGTTAGCAACCATTATCACAGTAATTTCCGGAAGTTTAGTTGATGTACCTGGAGTTTTAGCAAAAATATTCAAAACTATGAGTAAAAATAAGATAAGTGTTTCCTTAGTTGCCCAAAGCTCTTCTGAAATAAGTACTTCTTTTATTGTGAGCGCAGAGGATTCAGAAAAAGCACTTCAAGCTCTATATAATTCAACTTTTTTTTCAGAATTTTTTGATATAAAAGCGGAAGAAGTTGCAGTAATTAACATTACTGGTTCAAAAATTCTTGAAACTAAAACTAAGGCAGAAATATTCAATGCATTAGATAAAAAACACATCGATGTTAAAGCTATATCTCAAGGGTATGATGAATTAAATTTATCTATTGTTATTAATAGAGAAAAATTATCAGATGCAATAATAGTAATACACGATGATTTATATGAAGAACTCGAAACTTAAATATAATTTAATATAAACTAAATTTTCCTATATTTTCTAGAAATGAGTTATTTAGGATAAAGAAAAAGAGATCGGATAATAATTCCTAAATTCGTGAGTCTATAATTCGACGGGTCAATTCAGTAAAGGCTTCATCAACATTTACACCCGTTTTTGCAGATGTTTCAATATAGATACTCCCTTCATTCTCTGCAAATGAACGAGCTTCATTTCTATCTATAACCATTCCAACATCCTCGATTAAATCTGCTTTGTTTCCAATAAATACAAAAGGAATATTTTCTCCAGCAAATTGGCGTATCTCTGTTAACCATTTCCTAGTTTCTGTATATGTTTGCTCTCTAGTTAAATCAAAAACTAAGAGGGCTCCAGCGGCTCCTTTGTAAAAAGTACTGCGTATAAATTCAAATCGCTGTTGACCACCAATATCCCATATAGACAGTGTTGCTATTTCACCAGGTCTAAATTCTACATCTTTAGTTAGAATATCAACTCCCACTGTCAATTTATAGTTTGCTTGGAATCGGTTCTTTATAAAGCGTTGTACGAATGACGTTTTCCCTACAGCAGCAGCGCCTGTGAGTAATACCTTTAGTTTAAAACTTGACATTAAGCTTCACTTACGTCGATTATTTTGATATTTTTTATAATTTTTAGTTGAGTATATAAATTAATTATAAAATTATGATATTTAATAATTTATTTAATTTATTAATACAAATTAAATTATAGATTTAATATAATAAAAATTTAAATATTTTTACATAAACTTAACCAGATTTTTAATTGTTCTAAACCTTATTTAGACATTAATGTTGCGCATAAAAGTACTTAATTTCATATATTATATCGAAGAAATAAAAATCTTTTAACTCCTAATTATCTTTTTTGAATTTCTCCATATTCTGTCAAAGTAGGAAAATAATCAAGATTCAAGTGAGGGAAATACATAGCTTCAGCATATTCTTTTTGAAATTCCTTTTTAACTGCAATTTCTATATACTGAATCCTATTTAGCAATTGTTCCGCTTTATGTCTTAAAGCTTTATTTATCAAGCAATATTGAGCCCCAATTCCTGCAGCATTACCAATCTGAAATATTTTTTCATCAGGTATATCAGGGATCATTCCAATAAATTTTGCATTTTCTGAATTAATATAATTTCCAAAGGCTCCTGCTAAAAATATTTGTTTGATATTTAAGCTCTTACTACCCATATTCTGTAAAATAAGTCTTGTACCTGAAAAAAATGCTGCTTTTGCCATTTGAATTTGTCTAATATCATTTTGACTTATAGTTATATCATTTCCTAGAGAGGTATCTTCTTTATTAACAATAATAAACTTGAAAGACTTATCGGTTTTGATCAGTCTCTCATGATTAACGAAATTTTTATTGAAATTACCACTCCTTGTGAGAATCTTAGATTTTAACATCTCTGCAACAGCATCTACTAAACCTGATCCGCAAATCCCAATCGGTTTTTTATTTTTAATTGTTGAAAAAGATACATCTAGATCATTAGGATCGATTTTGAGTGAATCAATTGCCCCAGCGGCTGCTCGCATACCATTACTAATATGAGCTCCCTCTAATGCTGAACCAGCAGCACATGAGCCAACAGCTAGAACTTTCCGGTTTCCTATAATAATCTCTCCATTAGTTCCAATATCAATTGCTAGGGTGAGATCTTTTTCTTTATAAATATTTGAAGAAAGAATAACTCCAATTGTATCTGCTCCAACAAAACCAGATATAATTGGTGCAGTATAAACTGTTCCGTTTTTTGCAATATTGAGGTTCAAATCTTTTCCTGGTATATTTAATCCTTTTTGAACAACGGGAACAAAAGGACTTAAACCAATATAAGTAGGATCTAATCCTAAAAATATATGATGCATAACAGAATTCCCAACAATACTAGCTTCGTAAACTCGAGACGGATCTATTTTAGCCTTAGAACAGGTTTTTAGAAGAATTTCATTCAAGTCTTTTAATACTACTGAATTTAATAAATTAAGATTTTTTCTCTCATTTTTTATTAAAGTCAATCTGGTTATAAGATCTTCTCCATAAGCTGTTTGGCTATTTAAATTAGAGTCAAGTGCATAAACTTTTCCATTATTAAGATTAATTAAATACCCAACTACGGTTGTCGTTCCTATGTCAAAAGCAATTCCGAAATTATCCTCCACTGTGTTACCTGGTTCACAAGCAATTATAGTTTTATTATTCCATAAAGTAATTGTTATTTTATGGTTATTTTTTCGTAAAAGCTCAGGTAGATCGTTTAATAAATCAAAATGGATATCAATTTGAATCTTTTTACCAAATTGTTTATTTGTAGAAATAAGTTTTTTAACAATCCTTTCAAAATCTGCTTGAGGGTCTTCTAGGGAGGCAGTATCAACTTCAAGGTAATATTTCCTAACAGCAGGAAGCAAATTAACTCCCTTGTCAAGTCCAGCAGTAAGGATGTTAAAATCTTCCAACATTAACTCATTCGGTAAAAATATCCGAAATTGGGGGGCTTCTATTTTTTCTAATGATTGAAATTTATTCTTATCTATTCTTGCCTGACATGCCAGACGCCAACCTTTTTCCATATCAAATTCGTTTAAGAATTTTCTCTCTGCAGTGGTTGGTAGGTTAAAAAATTCTCTGCCTTTTTGAATTAATAATTTACATTTTCCGCATGTACCTAAACCACCACATATGGATCTAATTGGAACACTTAAATCTGAAAGTAGATCATAGAGTGGTTTATCGCTTGTTAATATTACCCTCCTTGAAATCGGTTCAAAATCAATAATGATCTTTTTATTTTCTAAATCCATATCCTACTTTTATAGATGTTTTGTAATTTTTCTCAAAATTTGAGTTCAATATTCATGTAAATTGGTTAAAAATTAACGTATTCAGTAATTTAGTTAAAATAATTATAACAATATAAAAAATTTAATTACTTAGTTGGGATATTTTAAAGTAAGAATATTAAAAGTTAATTTTTAATGCAAATTACAATTAAACAGATTTATCTAAAATGCAAAATCCAGAAGATTTAGCTCAAGAAGCTTTAAACTTTTTAATACGAGCGCAAAAGTTTGAAGAAGAGCAAAAAGCCGAACAAGCAATCTCAAATTATGAAAGAGCTGTTGAATATCTAAAACAAAGTGGATATTTAGAACACAGAATTAATGAAATATATGAAAGAATAGAGGAATTAAAGAAATTTTTAAGAAATGAAAGGTTGTATCAGCAGGCTCAAACTAAATCTCAGATAGAACAACTTCAAGATCAAGCATTTGCCTTATTAGAAGGAGCCAAAAAATTGGAATCCGATGGCTTTTTTGAAGATGCTATCCAACAATATAATTCTGTTATTAACTTATTAAATCAATCTGGGTGGTCTGAATCTCAGTTAGAAAACCTAAAATTAAAAATAAAAGATCTTTCCGACACCTTAAGAAAAGAACAAGCTATTCAACAAAGTCAAACGCAAGAATTAAGTCCTTCTGAGGAATATCTACAAAAAATCGAAGATAGAAAACCTGAATTAGTAAGTATGTTTGGGAAGACTGCCAGTAAAGAAAAAGCAGAATCTATAGCTCGCTATAGAGCTAGGAAAAAACAAGAAGAAGAAACACAAAATCATGCATTTTCTCATATCGATAAAGCTAAGGAATTCGAAAAAGAAAGAAAATTCGATAAGGCAATAATGAATTATGAAAGCGCCATAGAGTTATTAAATTCTATTGGATGGGAGGAACAAACTCAAAATATTAAAGTTATTATTGAAAAGCTTAAGAAAGACAAACAACAATTTGAAGACTTTCAAACTCAACAAAAACAAGCAACTACAGATATCTTAAGCACAGTTGGGAAAGAGTTATTTGTAGATAAGACAGATTCAGAATTAAAAAAGGCTAAATTAATTGAATTTGAAGAAAAAAAGCTAAAAGAGGAAGAAATTCAAACTAGAGCATTTAATTTAATAGATCTTGGAAAAAAGTTTGAGAGGGAGAAAGATTATGAACAAGCAATACAAAAATTTGAACTAGCCGTTGAATTATTTAAATCAATAGAATGGGATTCATATATCCAACCTGTTTTTAATTTAATAGAAGATATAAAGAAAAAACAGACACGAGAAAAAAGAGTAGAGCAGTTAAAAGAAAAAAGAGAAAAGGATCTTACAATTTTACAAAATTCTATCTATATGAAACAACAAGAAGAAATTCAACAGACAGCAAGGGATTTAGAAACAAGAAGACAACAATTTGAGGAAGCAAGAGAAAATGAGATAAAAAAAGAGAAAGAGTTCTTTATAATTCTGAGTAATGCTGATAGTATTTTACAATCTAAAAGATATGAAGAAGCGATAACTGAATATCAGAAAGCCTTGAAATTTATAGAAAAAATGGGTCCTGGTTGGGAAACATATATTTCTAACATTAATAACACAATATCGAATGTACAAAAGATAAAAGATTCTCAACTTAAGAAGAGATATGAAATACAAACGAAATTAGAAAAAAGAGAAAAAGAAGAATTAGAGTTTCAAAAGCAAATTGCATATCAATTGGATAAAGAACGTAAGCAATTAAAACAAAAAGAAATTGTATTAAAGGATAAAGAAGAAGAAATTATATATTTTGAACAGCGTAAAAATGAAGCTTTTGAAGCATTAGATTCTGCAATAAAGTATATAAATCAAAAAGATTATGATAATGCTATTCTAGCTTATCAGACAACAAGTAATATATTTGCTGAAATTCAATGGAAAGAGGAGATTCCTTTAATCGAAAATGCTATTTTTAAGGTTGAGGATCTTCGTAGAAATCAGAAATTTTTGAAACAAAAAAGAATGCAAGAAGCGATTGAAAGAGAGAAAGAAGAGGAAGCATTCCAAAAACAGATTACTAAATATTTAAAACAAGAACGTGAAATGATAAAGAAAAGAGAAATAGAGTTAAAAGAACGTGATGAAGAACTAAAATATCGTGCTGAAAGAAGAGAAGCGGGATTTAATTTGCTTGAGCAAGCGCAAAAAAAAGTAGCTAAAGGAGATTTTGATGAAGCCATTGAGATACTTCATTATGCCACAAATTTTTTCGCTGAAGCTCAATGGCAAAATGAAATTAGTTTAATTCAAGATTCAATTATTGAAATTGAAAATAAAAAAAGAGAAGCAGATTTAGAAAAACAAATAAAATTACAATCACAGCTTGAGAGAGAAAAGCAAGAAAAAGAATTCCAAAATTTAGTATCTAATGAAATAAGAATTCGTCAAGAGAACCTAAAGAAAAAAGAGATAATAATTAGAGAACGTGAAAAAGAACTTGCGTTTCGTGAAAGTAAGAAAAATGAAGCGTTTGATTTATTAGATAAGGCACAAAAGTTAATAGATATTAATGACTACGATTCTGTACTAGAAATCTATTATAAAGTCTTAAACATTTTTGCTCAAATTCAATGGAAAGACGAAATTCCACTCTTAAGAGAAGCAATCCGAGATATTGAGGAAAAGAGGAGGAACGAATTCATCTTTAAACAGAAAGAAATGCAAAAAGCGATTAATAAAGAAGTTGATGATAAAGCTTTTACCGAAAAAATAAAATATCAGAGAGAAAGAGAAAAACAAAAGGCTCTTCGAGATTTAGAATTTAAAGAAAAACAAAAATCTTTATCAGATCAAAATTTAGCTAAACAAGATGAAGCTTTTAAACTAATGGAAGGAGCGGAAAACTTAGTTCAAGCTCATAAATATGATGAGGCGAAAGAAAATTATCAAAAGGCAATAGAAATATTGAAAGATATTGGTTGGGGAACTGATTATTTGAAAGTATTAAATGACACGATTTCTACAATAGAAACTAAAAAATTAGAAGATGAAAAATTAAAGCAAGCAGATTTTGAATTAAAATTAGAACATCAGAAAGCTGAAGAACAATTTCAGAACAAAATTTTAGAATCTTTAAAACTAGAACGAAATCGAATTAAAGATAAACAAATACAACTCCAAAAACGTGAAGAGATAATAAAAATTATTGAAACTCGTAAATCAGAAGCTTTTAAAATAATGGATAATGCTGAGAATTTGCTAAGACAAAATCAATATGAAAAATCCATTGAACAATATAGACAAGCTGAATTAATTCTAAATGAGATTAGTTATCCGACTGATTTAATTAGAGAAATGATTCAAAAGATTCAAGAAAAAAGAAGAGAAGAAGAATTGAATAAATTTGAAGAATTAAAATCCAGTTTTAGGAAAGAACAGGAGGATTTGAGGTTTCAACAACAGATTTCTGAAAGAGTAAGAATTGAACAAGAAATAATGAGGGAAAAGCAAGAGCAACTTAAAAAACAGGAAGAAATTAGAAGAGAATCAGAACAAAAGGAAAAGGAAGCATTCAGATTATTAGAACAAGCTCAAAAAAACATTTCTATTGGAGAATTCGATGAAGCTATTAAAAATTATCAGGAAGCATCAACCATCTTTACGGAAATTCACTGGGATGATGAAATAAAGTTAATACAGAATTCAATTAGAGCTGTTGAGGATAAGAAGCGTGAAGCTGAATTAAAAAAACAGAGAGATTTAGAAGCAACTTTGGAACAGGAGAAACTTGAGAAGGAATTTCAAGCTCAAATCGCTATAGATATTTCTAGTCAAAGGGAAAAATTTAAACAGAGGGAAATTACACTTAGAAAAAGGGAAGAAGAACTCGTTTTTCGTGAGGAACAGAAGAATATTGCTTTTAATTTATTAGATGAAGCTCAAAAATTTCTCACAGACGGTAATTATGATGATGCTCTCAAATTATATAATGAAATTATTAATATTTTCGCTCAAATACAATGGACTGATGAAATACCCATAATTCAAGAAGCCATAAATGATATTCAGAGGAGGAAAAGAGAGAATGTGTTAATTCAACAAAGAGAATTAGAAAAAACAATTGAAGAGGAAAAAGCTAATTATGCTTTTCTAGAAAAGATTCAAACTCAAAAGGAAAATGAAAAAGCAATCGCTATACAAGAATCAAAATCATTAGAAATGCAAAGAAAAATTTCTACACAAAATTTAATAAAACAACAAGAAGCGTTTAAGTTAATTGAGAATGGAGATGAATTTCTGAAGCAAAATAATTTTGAAAACGCTCTAAACAAATACAATGAAGCTATTAATATTTTAACTGAAATTGGATGGGGTGGTTCTTACTTAAAATTGCTGAATGACACTATAAGTACTATTAAGAGCCAGAAAAGAAAACTAGAAGAAAACGAAAGAATGAAGCAAGAATTATTAGTCAAACAAAAAAAAGAAGAGGAAAAATTCCAAACGAAGATTTACGAATCAATACAAAGTGAACAGAAACGTTTAAGAGAAAGGAAAATCCAAATCAGAAAGCATGAGGATTTATTAAAAATTTTTGAGAAAAAAAAGTCAGATGCATTTGAATTGATGGGGGATGCTGAAATTTCTTTAAATATGGGACAATATGATCAAGCGATCGAAAAATATCGTCAAGCAGAATTAAATTTATACGAAATTGGATTTCCTACAGGGGCAATTAAGGAAATGATTAATAAAATTCAAGTGAAAAGTAGAAAAGAATTTATAGCAAAGCAGAAAGAATTGGAGAATAAGTTACAAAGAGAAAGGGAAGAACTTGAGTTTCAGAGAAAAATAGCAGAAAGTATACAAATAAATGAGATGAAGATGAAAACTAAGCAAAAAGACCTTAAAAGGCAACGAGAATCTTTTGAATACATGGAGAGAAGAAGAGATGAAGCTTTTAAGCTTCTTGAGGAAGCAGAAATATATATGAGTCAAGCTCAATATGATAAATCGCTTGAAAATTATCGCTCAGCTGAAATTGTTTTAAATGAAATAGCTTTTCCAACTGAATCCATTCGAGAAATGATTCTAAAAGTTCAAGAGAAGAAAAGAGAGCATCAAACACAAAAACAAAAGGAACTGGAATTAAGAATTCAAAAAGAAAAAGAAGAATGGGATTTACAACACAATATTGCTGAAGAGTTAAAAAGAGAAGGAAAAAGATTGCAAGATAAACAAGTTAAGCTTGAGAAAATGGAAAAATTAAAAGCTACACTTGAAATAAGAAAACAAGATGCATTTAAGATATTAGATAAAGCTGAGGAATTTCTAAATCGATCTAAATATGATAAAGCTATTGAAAGTTATAGACAAGCAGAATTAATTTTAAATGAATTGCATTTTCCAACAGAATCAATTAGAAGTATGGTCACAAAAGTTAAAAGAATGATGAACCAAAAGGAGGAAATCCAGGATCTAAAATTCCAAAGAGAATTGGAAAAGATACAAGAAGAAAAAGATTTACAATTATTTGTTGAAGAACGACAAAGACAAGAAATGGAAAAGAAAAAGGCCCAATTATTAGCACTTCAAGAAAGAGAAAGAATAATTCAAGAACAAACAACTATAAGAGAATCTGCTTATTCGATGTTAGAAGAAGCTGGAAAATATTTAAAGCATTTAAGCCCCGACTATAATAAAGCAATTTCATTGTATATTCAAGCTAGAAACCTTTTAGCTGAAAATATTGGATGGGAACCTGAAATAAATAATTTAAATGCCTTAATTAAAGATTTACAACAAGAACAAGTTTCTTTTCAAGAAAAAAAGCGATTAGAAGAACAAGCACTAATTCAACGACAGAAAGAATATGAACAATTCCAAAATGAAGTTAAAGGAAGAAGATTGGAACAAGAAAGGCTAAAAAGAGAACAGGAAAGGCAATACAGGGAATTAATTTTAAGTAAGCATCGATTGGAAGAAATTAGAGAAGAAGGATTGAAATTAATAGATGAGGGTAAAAAATGGGCAGCAAATCACGATTTTAAAAGGGCACTTAAAAGTTTTGAAACCGCAAAAGAAAAATTTAAAGAAATTGGTTGGGTTGAAGAAACAAAATATATTGATACTGAAATAAGAAATACTAAAGCACTCGAAAAAAGGGTTGAAAGTGAAGAATCAAGAATTAAAATCATTCAAGAACAGCTAGAGAAGCAGAGGACATTAGAAGAAAGTCGCAGAAAGATTGAAGAAGAACAACTAAAAGAAACTATAGGAGAAGTCAGTAATCTTGCTGATGAAGTAATTAATTTAATTGAAGAAAGGAGAAAACAGCAAGAATTAACAGATGCACAGAAAAATGAGAAGATAAAATTAGAGGCAAAAGAGTTTAGACGAATGATGGGAGATATGATAAAAATTAAAGAAGAACTTATTGAAGAATTAAATGCAAAAGAGATTGAAAAACGAGATTTCGAAGAAAAGTTTCAAAAAGCTAAAGAGAGAGAAGAAATTGATAGTTTAAAAAGGATGATTAAAGAAGCAGGTAACAAGAAAAAAAAATAAATACTAATTTTATTCTCAATACAAATTCAAATTTTAATATAGTTATTTCTTTATACTTTAATTAATCAACTGAAAGAGTTTATATTAGGATGATTAAATTATAATAGTATATTCTGAAAAAAGAGGATATCTTAAATGACTGAAAATGTTGAAGATATAGTAAAAGCACGTATGTATGCTCGACAACAGCTTATTGATGGATGGGATCAAGAAATAGTCAATAACGGGTGTATTATGATTATAGGAGTAGGGGCTTTAGGATGTGAAATTGCAAAGGACTTTGCCCTTATGGGAATTGGCAAGTTAATATTAGTTGATCTTGACACAATCGAAACTTCTAATTTATCGCGTCAAATGTTATTCAGACCTGGAGATGAAGGACGCCCAAAGGCAGAAGTTGCAGCTGAGCGACTAAAAGAAATGAATCCGTACTTAAATGTTGATTTTTACTTTGAAAAACTTCAAAAATTACCTATTTCAGTTTACGAAGAATCAGATGTCATCATTGCCGCTTTAGATAATTTTAACGCTAGACTAGACTTGAATAAAATCTGTCTTAGGCTAAAAAAACCTATGGTAGAAGGAGGAACTGTAGGTTTTGAAGGTCATGTACAAATCATAATTCCTGAAGGTTCAAAATTACAATATAAGAATAGAGAAAATGAAATTGAAAATTTAGTAGAAGCACAACTTTGGGAGATTACTGATACAGAATATCCTGATTATTATAGGGCTAAAAGAGAAATTGAATTGTTAGAAGAAGAAATTGATCGAATCAAAGCTGCACGAATCGATCCTGTAATCAATAAAATAAGAAAAGAAATAGAAATGGTTTTTGATTGGAAATACGCACCTGAAATTTTAGACCAAACACCATGTTATAGATGCCTAGTTCCAATTCCTCCTGCTGATGACAAATTAGTGGCTGCATGTACCTTAAAA
>Ga0209536_100012657_pt1 | contig 12240 bp, 7 predicted proteins | sample DeeMarSeWOR28_12_FD_187461 | JGI IMG/M metagenome (GOLD analysis project Ga0209536, IMG submission 187461) | Marine sediment microbial communities from White Oak River estuary, North Carolina - WOR-2-8_12 (SPAdes) (version 2) | ecosystem: Environmental > Aquatic > Marine > Intertidal zone >...
GAGTGGGATACTCATTTCAGACATTCGTCCACCCCAACCACCGGAAAAAGAACCTGGCAAAACGCCTGCTTCAAAACATGGAGGATGACTTAATACAAAATGGTGCAGTGCTTGTTTACGGCTTGATCATGGAAAGAAATCTGCCATCGATTAAGCTCGTTGAAAGTCTGGGTTTCAAATTACACCGCAAGCTTGTAATGCCAGGCTTAATAATTAGAAAAGAGGTAGCCACACCGTCTGGAGAAAATATTAGGTCTGTCAGGACGGATGATTTGACAAATGTGGCCAAATTGCTAAACGAAACCTGGCAGAATCACGATTTGTATGAACCAGCATCAGCTGATATTTTAGCTCGATTCATCAGCCGAACCCCTAAATTCTCAATGGAAAATTTGCTTGTATTGGAAAATAGGGGAGAGATCTTGGCCTGCTTGGGCTTTTGGGACTGGAGCAAAGTCATGAAACTCACTTTGCAATCACTTAATTTAAAGATGAAGACAATCAGTCGTTTGTTGTTTATAACTCGAGTATTGCCGAAAGTTCTTAAACCGGGTGATGAATTGAATCAGATCATGCTTATTTCAATTGGATATAAAGAACCATCTCATCTAGCCATTCTCATAAGATACATTAATAACATCGCCTTTAAAAAAGGTATCAAGCAAATTTTTTGCATTAGCGAACGAAAGCATCCTATGCTAAATAGCTTGGAGGGATTTATTCGGATTTCTACTAATATTTCTCTTTACGTTAAACCGCTTAAAGATAACTTAAAGCTCCATGAAGCCCCAGTTTTTGTGGATGGCATTGACATGTAATGATGGTTCCACCTTTTAATCAAGGGCTAACCCTGCACAGCAGCTGGAAAGGTAAACAGCGAAGCTGAGTTTTTCGATAGATTTAAGGGACCTCTAATTAACCGTCAGAATTCTACAACCAGAAATATGGATGATATTATCAATTCCAGTTTTCGGTGCTTAATTGCATGTTTCTGCTATCGATCAACACTTTTGAAATCGTCATAAATATTTGATATTCAGATCATATCTTTAAAATCCGTCAAGTTGTGCTATTGGCAAGAAAACCCAACTTTTTCACAGCCTGCATCGCACACCTTATGATAACCATCTAACCACCCTATTTAACCCTGAACGCCTGAATCTGGCTGTAATTACTGTCTATAAATTTCTTCAAAAAATGTAACCTTTTGGCCTGTCAACCGTTTTTACTATTGAGATGCTGTAAGCGAAAGCTGATCTCTTTTCTGAAAAGATTTTTTTAAGTCTCTATCTCAAACTCACCTCTTACTGATGCGGCACGCGCCTTGTGCTGAGCGATATCTATTCTGACTTTAAAATACCCGGAACGGAGCAGTTATTGGCGCGTCGCTTTTTTGCCAGCCTGAAATGCGAAAGGAGGATTTACGATTGAAAAGCAAACCGGCTGTTGGCGGTCGTCTTTTTTGACAATGTCTATGGGTCTGGTTTTTACCGCGTCAAAATATGCCTTAGCGCGAGTCTAGGAGGCAAGACTTTTTGAGAGCTAATTGTAGACGCAGGCATGGTATTGCTTTGGTATAGTCCAAAGAAACTGCTGATCCATAGAGATAGAACCCTCGGAAGAATAAAGGTGATAGACAACTTTGTTGATTGGGAATTTTCTGATTTTCCTGAGGCCTTTCCACACCCAAACTATCCATTTGATTAAATGAGGGAGGAAACTGATGATGCACTATTTTAAAAAGAAATTCCCGCAATTTTTTGCATTGCTACTGTCAATGTCCTTTCTTTTTTTACCCACCACTGGAACCGCAGGGGATCCATTGTGGGATGTAGAACCTGAGGAGGAGAATCCATCAAAGTACTACGACTCTATACTTTATTCTGAGATAGCACCAAAGTTGCGCGAGATCGAAGTTAACAGTAACCGGGTCAAGGTTGATGTGATCGGCCAATCTGCCGGAGGGCGCAACCTGTTCCTGGTCACCCTTTCGGCCCCGGAGGCTTTGGGGTGTCTGGGCCAATACCAGGCCATCCGCAACACCATGCTGACAGATCCCGAAAAAGCCCAGGAGATGATCGACAAGTTCGGCGATTTCAAGGTGCCGGTGTTCATCAACGGCAGCATCCACGGTGACGAATACCCGGGAACGGATGCCGCCATTCGATTGATAGAGACCCTGGCCTATGAGAATAGCGAGGAGGTCCAGGCAATTTTGGCAAATGTTATCCTGCTGGTGAATGTGGTCCAGAACCCGGACGGACGGGTTCTGGGGACGCGTTATAATATCAATGGGTTCGATATAAATAGGGACTTCATCACCCAATCCCAGCCCGAGACCCGGGCCACTGTAAAAATCCTGACCGAGTGGAATCCAATGGTCACATTGGATTTGCATGGGTTTGTCACTCCGATGCTGATCGAGCCCTGTACGCCGCCCCACAACCCCAACTATGAGTACGACCTGTACATCAAATGGGCATTTGATCAGGCCCTGGCAATGGAAGCCGAGCTGTTTGCTCAAACCGGCTTAGCTGCTCAGATACCGATAAGAGACGATCCCTCGGCATGGGACGACTGGTCCCCGATCTACACCCCGATGTATGCCATGTATCACGGTTCCTACGGTCATACGCTGGAAACGCCCCATGAGCCATGGGGTGAACTCACTGTCGATGCCCACTATGCGGCCGTATGGGGTGCCCTGAAGTTTGTGGCCGAAAACAGAGAAGGCATGATCAATGATCAAATCGAGATTTTCAGACGCGGATTTCTTGACCTTCCCCAGGTACTGATTCCATTTGAAATTCTGGAAGAATTGCACTTCGATCAGTTCAACGAGCTGACGCTCCAGGAATTTCCGGCCGCCTACGTCATCCCGGCTGATGACGGCTTCCAGGTCAGCCCGCATCAACCTGCCCGACTGGTGGACTTTTTGCTTTTTAACGATGTCCAGGTGGAAAAGGCAAGCAATGGCTTTAACCTCGATGGCGTCTATTATCCCGAGGGCACTTATGTGGTCTGGATGGATCAACCCAAACGCGGGTTGGCCAATATGATCCTCGAAGACGGTCAGGATTTATCCGACATAGAAGGGTTGCTCTTCTACTCACCCCCGGCAGTGTGGAGTCATCCCCTGTTGTGGGGGATTGAACGGGTGGTAATGGAAGAAAAACTTTCCTTGCAGACGATTGCGGTCGATAAGCCCGACGCCCCCCAGGGATCTGTTACGGGCGGCTCCGGGTCGGCCTATGCCTATCTACCTACCAGCATCGCAGCCTTTCAGGCGACCAACGACCTGTTGGCCCGCGGCCTCACCCTTTACCGTATGGCGGAGTCATTCACCGATTCGGGACGCAGCTTTCCTGCCGGTGCCGTCATCGTGCCGGGTCTGCCCGCCCTGGCCGACGAGTTGGCCAACCAGTATGCCCTGGATGTCTCAGCCCTCAGCAGCATTCCTGAAACCGCGGTCTTGATGAAAAAGCAGAAGATCGCCGTCTATGGCGATGAGGGTGTAATGCACTGCCTGAAAACGCTGGGCTTCGATTTCGATGAGGTTTCACCCGGTGAATTGAATACCGGCGCCATCGCGGGATACGATGTCTTTTTGAACCGGGACCTGAAATGGTCCCGACTCAACCGAGCCGGAAAGGCCTCGATGGCGGCATGGTTTGCAGCCGGCGGCGACTATATCGGCCTTGCCTGCCAGGGCGTGGGCACCCAATTTGCAATCGACGCCGGAATAGCTGACGTCGCGTATGTTTCGGTCGCAGGAAACGCGATCGTAAAAATCGGTTACAATCCGGATGATACCGTATCAGCCGGATTCCTCGAGGACGGCTTTGCGTTTTTCTATTATCCGATGTGGTTCACCGACTATGACGGCATGGATGTCTCAGCGCACCTCGACGGCGGTGATTTCCTCGTATCGGGCTTGTGGCCCGGGTGGCAAGCCAGCGGTGCCAACGGCATGCCGGTTATCGTGCATGGAGAAAAGGGCGACAAAGGAATTCAGGATACGGTGCTGATCGGTATCGATCCTACTTTCCGCGGACATCCGGAGAACACCTTCAGGCTAGTGGGAAATGCCATTTTTGCTGGTCTGGATTAACAGCAGAAATAAATTTTCAAATTGATAAAACGGGCAGAGTCAGTCATGGCTCTGCCCACACATTTTTATTGACCGTAAAATATCGATTAAATTGAAGTATCTGCTATTGAGAATATTCCTGAATTCCTCAGCTCCTTAATTACTCGGTTTCCTTTTGCTCATCCTCCTCCGTGTGAATTTTGATGCGCTTGAACACGAGGTCATTCATCTTCTGGGGCGTTACGGCGCGCTGGGTCGCCAATTCGCCGATGCCGGCCTTAAAGGCATCGACGTCGTGAAACGGGTGAGTGCCTTCCACAATCGCTAAATCGGGGTATTCGGTTCGAATGGCCGCCACAAATTCTTTCACAAACGGGCAGACCTGAGTCAGGCAGGAAGTCAAATGCAGGGCCTCGATGCCGTACTCTTTTAGGGCTTTTACTTTTTGCCAGATTCGCTGGGTTCCCATCGCCGTCGGGCATCCGCCGCAGCTGATGATGCCGACCAGCTCCGGTGGATCATCTTCCGTATAATGCTCAAACATCCCCTGCCGGCCCCGCAGGTTTCCAAAACAGCCGATCATCACACAGTCCATGTCCCTGGTAGTTGCCTCACAACCTAAAATACCAACTTTCGGCATTTTCCTCTCCTTTATCGATGAAAATATTTTTAAAAACGTAATTTTTGATCTGGGAACAGCAACTTTTCGCAAAATCAAGGAAATCGAAGAATTGCGGGGAGGCGCACTGTCAGTGCGCCGCACAGGTAATTCTGAAGATTGACGCAGATATTGCGGAAAAGGGCTGTGTCCAGATCAAAAATTCAGGTTAGCCAGCGTTTGCGGCGTTTATAAAACTTCGCGTCCTTATAGCTGCGTTTGGTGCCCATCTCGGTCAGTCCCAGATAAAACATTTTAATGTCTTCATTTTCTTTCAGCTTTTCAACCGAATCGTCGAGCACGATTTTACCGTTTTCCATCACATAGCCATGCTCGGCAATGGACAGGGCCAGATGGGCGTTTTGCTCCACCAGCAGCATGGTAATGTTCTGTTCCTGGTTGAGGCGCTTTAAAATGTTAAAAATCTCGGCAACCAGGATCGGACTTAACCCCAGAGAAGGCTCATCCAGCATCATCAATTTGGTTCGCGACATCAGGGCGCGACCGATCACCAGCATTTGCTGCTCCCCGCCGGACAGATATCCGGCCAATCGGTTGCGCAGGGGCTTGAGCGCCGGAAAATATTCGAATACCATATCGTAGCGCTCCCGGATTACTCTGCGGCTTTTGCGGGTCCGGGTGGCGGCAATCAGATTTTCGTGGACCGTCAGGTTTTCGAATACACAGCGACCCTCCATCACCTGAAAAATCCCCAGGCGGACAATATCTTCAGGCTCCAGCTCGTTGATCCGCCGGCCCATAAATTCGATCGTACCGCCGGTGACCTCCCCCTCTTCTGTCTTGAGCAGGCCGGAAATGGCCTTCAGGGTAGTGGTCTTGCCCGCGCCGTTGGCACCCAGCAGCGCCACGATCTGGCCCTCCTCGACCTGCAGCGAAAGACCCTTCAGAACGAGAATGACGTCGTCGTAGATGACCTCTATGTTGTTGACGTTTAACATGACTTGCTGCCTTGGATCATAATCAGGTAATATCCTTCTGAGGTTCTCTCCACTAAGGGTTCAGGGTTCAGGGTTGCTCTGAATTTCAGATCCTCCGAACCGCCGAAACCGCCGGCGGCGAATGAACCTTGAACCCTGAAGCTTTGAACCTATTTCTTTTGGATCTTCTCCTGCAACACAAACCGCTGGATCTTGCCCCCTGACGTTTTGGGAATGCTGTCGGTAAACTCGATCCAGCGCGGATACTTATAGACGGCGATACGGTCCCTGACAAATGCTTTGAGATCTTCTGCCAACTCGTCAGACGGCGTGGCATCCTGGTTTAAGACGATAAACGCATAGGGCTTGATCAGATCATCTTCGTCCTGGTAGCCCACCACGGCGCTTTCGGCCACGGCTTCATGCTGGTTGATCGTATGCTCAACTTCCCGGGGAGCCAGCCATTTGCCGCCGACCCGCAGCATGTCGTCGCTGCGGCCCCGGAAGTAATAATACCCGTCGTCGTCGACCAGATAGCGGTCGCCGGTGACAAACCATTCGCCCAGCATATTGCGCCGGGTTTCCGCTCTCTGGTTCCAGTAGACCGATGCCGTCGAACCGCCTTTAACCTGGAGATTGCCGATCTGGTTGGGGCCCACCGGATTGCCGTCGTCATCCAGCAGCCGCATGTCATATCCGGGCACCGGCTTGCCGGTACTGCCGGGTTTCACCTCGCCAAACCGGTTGGAGAGGAATATATGGCACAGCTCCGTGGAGCCGGTCCCTTCCAGGATTTCGATGCCGAATTCCTGCTTAAACCGTTTGTAAATCTCAGGGGAGAGAATCTCGGCTGATGAAACACAGGTTCGCAGACCCTCGACGGTCGGCAGATCCACCCCGTCCTTCCGGCCTGATTTTTTATAATCCGCCAGAGCCCCGAGAAGGGTTGGGACCGTAAAAAATATCGTCGGCCGGTATTTGATGAGGTCCTCATAAAATAGCTCCGGTTTAGGTGCATGGCTGATGAGAATGGTGGTAGCCCCGACCGCAAAGGGGAAATAAGCGCCGTTTCCGAGACCGTAGGCAAAAAACAAAAAAGATCCCATGGCCCGGTCATCGGCGGACATCTCCAGGATCCCCCTGGCATAGGCTTCGGCGCAGTATACCATGTGGCTGTGATGGTGCACGGCGCCCATCAGCTTTTCAGGATTGCGGCCGCTGTACAGCCAGAAGGCCGCATCATCGCAGGTGGTTGGGGCTGCCTTGAAATCCGGCGACGCATTTTCGAGCAGCTCATCGAACACGAGATGTTCATGCCCTTGATCACCGCAGACCACCACTTTTTTAAGGAAGACAGCCTGATCGAGGATTTTCTCGATTTCCGGCAAAAAGACGGCGTCTACAATCAGAACCCGGGCCCGGCTGTCGTTGAGCATATACAGAAAATCCGGCGCTTTCATCAAGATATTGGTGGGAATGGCCACCGCCCCCGCCTTCATGGCGCCGTAAAAGGAATACAGCATCTCCGGCGTGTCGCGCACCAGCAGCATCACCCGGTCTTCCATGCCAACGCCCAGTTCCGTCAGGACATTGGCCACCCGGTTGACGTTTTCCATCAGGCCGTCATAGCTCACCGCCTGGTCCTCGAACAGGATGGCCGTTTTATCCCCCCTGCCCTCGGCAACATTGCGGTCAACAAAGTATTCCGCCGCATTGAACTGTCGAGATAGATTCAGCTCAAGCATTTTATCTTGTACATTTCCTCAAAAGATTACGTCAGTGGCCGGTTGTCCGTCGTCAGTTGAAATCAGCCAGAGCCGAACTTCATCAACGGACAACGGACCACTGACAACGAACATTTGTTATTTACCAAAGTATTCCATATCTTGGGGCAGCTCAATCCAGCCGCTGATATCCACCATCTTGCCGCCCTTGACCTCGTAGATCTTGGCGGCCATGCTGCCGCGATGGTCGGTTTTCGTAAAGGTCAGCGGCGGTGCCAACCCGCCGGTGTCAAATTTCCGGAATTGTTCAAAGGCATCGCGTATTCCAGACGGTGTCAGGTTACCGGCCTTGTCTGCCATTTTCAGCGCTTCTGCCACGCAGAGAATGTTCACCCAGCCTTCGACATAAACATTGGTGCCCTCCTCACCCTGATGCCACTTCTCGTGGGACTCTACGACCTTTTTCATGCCGGGAACCGGGGCGCCATAGGGGGCAATCGGATGAACGCCGTAAGTTCCTTCAGCGGCGCCGCCACTTAGGGTAATCAGGGATTCCTCAAAATTGCGGATATTGGATATGAATTTGGTTTTGAGCCCGAGAGCCTTGGCGTTTTTCAAAATTACGGCGCCGTTCATGGCGGTGGATGTAATGTAGGCAAAATCCGGGTTATACCTGCTCATGTTGGTAAGCTGAACCGTGGCATCCTTGGTAGGCCAATTGATCACCTGGTCCGGGCCTACTTCAACACCGATTTTTTTGGCATAGTCCTTACTGGTATCCAATATTGCACGGCCGTAAGTATTGTCCGGATAAAGGTAGCATATCTTTGGGTTGCGACTTTTATCTTTCCAGGTCGTACGGATCCACTTAAGGGCAATGCGGGCCATATCGTTGTAGGATGGAGACATATAAAAGCTAAACGGAAACTTGCTGGGATCCTGAAAAACGCCAGCAAATGATGCAGCAATGGTTGACACGCCGTCTGCGACTATTTTTTTGCTTAACGTCACAGTCGTTCCGGTGGATTGAACGTAGAGACCTACGACTTTCTCAGAGTCGACAAGCCGATTGTAGCCGGCCACACCTCTCGGAACTTTATAGCCGTCATCAATCACGATCAACTGCAATTCCTTGCCGTTGATGCCGCCGTTCTCGTTAACCCAGCGCATGGCATCCAGCTGGCCCTTGACCTGGTTCTTCCCCCAGTCCGATGTGGGACCGGAGAGGTCGATCAACACACCCCATTTAATGACATCGGCCGCACCGGCCTGGTTCGGCAGAGGACCGAATGATAATGCCACAGTGATAGCCAAACAGGCAATTACGAGAGTCCATTTTTTCATGATACGTCCTCCTTTCTATTGGTTGAAATTGGCACTGGTGTTTTGTATTTGGTGTTTTGTGTTTCGCAGATCGACAGCTTTTGTGTCGGCTTAGCATTCGTCCAAAAACCAAATACCAAACACTAAACACCAGACACTCGTTGACATCGGCTTCAAATTCGTCAACCATTACCATAGGTTGACTTTTGCAGTTGAAACACTCAACTAGCACTGCTAGTATGAAAATGGCCACAGCTTCCAATACGCCCGAATCGTACGCCAGCGGGCTGCCAGGCCATCAGGTTCAAATATAAGAAACCAAATAATGACCAGGCCGAATACGATCTCCCGGATCGATACAAACCAGGTGACATGATCCGGGAAGGCGGTGTTCAACGTGGTGTTTACGACCTCAAGGATTCTTTCAAGGATAAACCAGAAACCAACCCCGAAGAAACCGCCCAGGACATGTCCCAATCCGCCGATAATACACATGGCCAGGTAGTCGATGGACTGCAGAATCGTAAAGGATTCGTGGGTTATCACCTCGAGATTTTGTGCCATCAAAGCGCCCGCGATACCGGCAAAAAAGGATGACACCGCAAAGGACATCAGGCGGTATTTAAACAGGTTTACGCCGATGACCTCGGCGGCCAGATAGCGGTCGCGAATGGCCACAAAGGCACGTCCCGAGCGTGAGCGAATGATGTTCTTGGTCGCCATGGTGACGGCCACTGCCAACACGAAGGTCAGGTAGTACAGCTGCATGCGATCATCGAAGTGCAACGGCCCCAGGGTTCCGGGCTCGACGTACATGCCTTCGACGCCGCCGGTCAGCGTGTCCCAGCGGCGGATGGTAAACTCGATAATAAACTGAGCGGCGATGGTGGCCATGGCCAGGTAAAGGCCCCTCAACCGGAGCGACGGAATGCCGAAAATCATGCCGATCAGGGCTGTCATGGCACCGGCGCAGGCCAGGGAGACACTAAAGGGTGCCCCGTGGCTGACGAGAATCGAGCTGGTATAGGCCCCGACACCCATGAATGCGGCATGCCCCAGAGAAATCTGACCGGTAAATCCGGTCAGCAGATTCAAGCCATGGCAGGCAATGATGGCGATGCCCACCTCGATCATGATCGATATCATGTATTCGGAGGCAACCAGCGGAAACACGGCGCAGAGAATCAAAAAGGCGATTAGCCAGACCCTGACAAACCAGGTCTGGAAAATGCGTTCATCGGTACGATAATTTTCATGAAATAAACCAGCGGGCATTGTTCAAGCGCCTATCATCTTCAATTATGAAACAACTTTGTCCAATAGCAGGATTAGTTGGTCCTGTGGGCAAGTTGATTAAGTTAATTGAGTTGATTAGGTTGATTAAGGAAGCGGATGATGGCAGAATCTTCTAACTCAATCAACCAATCAACTAATCAACTTAATCAACCATATTTATCAATCCCAAATCGACTATACTCGTTCGATTTCTTCTATGCCAAACAGCCCATAGGGCTTGATCATCAAAACCAGCACCATCACCATAAAGGGGAATACCTCGTTGATGGCCGGAATATAGGGATCCAGATACCCGGCTGACAGAAATTCCAGAATCCCCACTATCAGGCCGCCGATGATGGCCCCCAGGATGCTGTCCAGGCCGCCGAATATAACCGCCGGCAGCACTTTAAGTCCCAGGTGGCTGAGCTCGACGCCCACCCCGCCGATATTGCCGATCAGGATGCCGCCGATGGAAGATACCAGCGCGGCAATGCACCAGCTCATGGCAAATACCCGTTTGACTGAAATCCCCATGCTCTGGGCGGCGGTTTGGTGATCGGCCACGGCCCGCATAAAAATGCCGGTGCGGGCATACTTGAAAAAGAACGCAAAAAAGGTGAGCAGCACCAGGGATATGCCCATGCTCCACAGGTAGAGATAGGTAACCTTCACCCCCCAGAAATCGAGCGGCTGTTGGGGGAAAATATTGAATTGCCGTATATCATTGCCCCACAGCATGATGACCACCCCCCTGAGGATGTAGGTCAAGCCCAGAGTCACCATGATAACGGATATGATCGGCTCTCCGATTAAGGGCCGGAGCACTAACCGTTCGACCGCCAGGCCAAGTATAACCGAAAAGACCATGGTGATGATGAATGAAGCAAAAAAATTGAGCCCGAAATCCAGGGTCATCGACAGGCAGATGTAGGCCCCCACCATCATAAACTCGCCCTGGGCCAAATTGAGAATCGATGTGGATTTGTAAATCAGGACAAATCCCAGCGCCACGAGGGCGTAGATGGATCCCATGGACAGGCCTGTTATGAGAAACTGCATAAAAAAGGAAAATTCGTTTTGCACCTAGATCCCTCCCTTTAACTGCGCCCAGAAACCTTTCTTTTTGAGCAGATCCCGGTAGGCGTCCTCGGGTTGCATGGTGCGCATGATCAAATTCGTGCGCAAGGTGGCCGTCTTGCCGTCCTGGTAGCGGATCACCGTTTCAATGGGAAGCTCTTCCACATCGCTGTATAGGGCGGCGATTTCTTTGGCATACTTCTGGTTGATGAATTTGCGCCGAATTTTTTTGGTGCGGGTCAGCTCTTCATCATCCGGATCCAGCTCCTTGTAAAGCAACAGGAACTTATGGATGCGGGCCTTTTCCGGTAAGGTGGCATTCACCCGCACGACTTCCCGTTCGATGAGATCATAGACTTCGTTTTTGCCGGCCAGATCCGAATAGGTGGTATAGTTGATACGGTGATCCTCGGCCCATTTGCCCACATGCTTGTAATCGATACAGATCATGGCGGTGACAAAGTCCTGCTCATGGCCGAGGACCACGGACTCGACGATGTAGGGGCAAAATTTAAGCTTGTTTTCGATAAACATCGGTGAAAACTTGGCCCCGCTTTTCAAATGCATCAGGTCTTTGACGCGGTCGATGATCACCAGATGGCCGTCTTCCGTAAAAAAACCCGCATCGCCGGTGTGCATCCATCCATCGATGATGGTCTCTTTGGTGGCCTCGTCGTTTTTCAGATAGCCCTGAAATAAACCCGGTCCCCGGGATAAGATCTCGCCCACTCCTTCGGCGTCGGGTTCAAAAATGTTGATCTCGGCCGCGGGCACGGGAATGCCCACCGAATCAAAATTGATATCGCCATCGCGATGAATGGTTGAGTAGCCGGCGACCTCGGTCTGACCGTATATCTGTTTGAGATTGACGCCCAGGGCATGAAAAAACCGAAATACATCGGGGCCCAGAGCGGCGCCGCCTGTCATGGCGGAACGAACCCGGGAAAAACCCAGGCGGTCGCGCAGGGCCCGGAACATGGCCGCGTAGGCCAGCCAGTAAAGCGTCTTCCATCCCAGGGGTGGATCCTTTTTTTCGAATTTGAAATCCGCCCAGCGATAGCCGATGGGCAGGCACAGGTTATAGACCAGCTTTTTGAAAAAGGACGCATCCAGATGCTTGACCATGACCTGCCGCGAAATACCTTCCCACAT
>Ga0209536_100012658_pt1 | contig 12239 bp, 11 predicted proteins | sample DeeMarSeWOR28_12_FD_187461 | JGI IMG/M metagenome (GOLD analysis project Ga0209536, IMG submission 187461) | Marine sediment microbial communities from White Oak River estuary, North Carolina - WOR-2-8_12 (SPAdes) (version 2) | ecosystem: Environmental > Aquatic > Marine > Intertidal zone >...
ATTCACGATTGGGTGAATTTATAAAAAATTTTCAAAATGCCATTTCAGATCTTCGAAAAGGAAAATTTATTCTAATTTTTGATGACGATAGCAGAGAATCTGAAACAGATTTAGTAATTGCTTCACAATACGCAACGTCTGAATCAATAAAAACAATGAGAAAAGATGGCGGTGGACTTATTTTTCTAATGGTTTCTAAAGAAATTGCTAATAAGTTAAAACTTCCATTTCTTTCTGATCTATATTTAGATATAAACAATAGATATCCTGTATTAAAAGCACTTGTACCTAATGATATACCTTACGATACCAAATCATCATTTTCACTTTATATAAATCATAGAAAAACATTTACTGGAATAACCGACATCGATCGAAGTTTAACAATGAGAAAATTTGCTGAATTAGTAAAAAAAACTGAAAATCTCAATGATGGTGTTGCAACCAATCTTTTTGGAAAAGAATTTCGATCACCTGGACACGTACCAATATGTATAGCATCTGAAAAACTTCTTGATAAAAGAAAGGGTCATACAGAGTTAGTTGTTTCGATGTTAAAAATGGCTAACTTAATTCCAGTTGGTAGTGGATGTGAGATCATGGGTGATAATGGAAAAGCTTTACAAAAAGATAAAGCAATACAATATGCAGAAAAACATGATCTTGTTTTTCTAGAGGGAAAAGAAATAATTGAGGCATGGAAGAAATGGTCAAAGTAATGGCAACTGGAACTTTTGATATTCTACATTTGGGTCATATTTATTTCTTAAAAGAAGCAAAGAAACTTGGAGATACCCTTGCTGTTGTTGTTGCTACAGATTCTACTGTTAGAAAATTAAAACATGAACCAGTAAATTCCCAAGATATTCGACTTAGTATAATAAAAGAATTAAAAATTGTTGATGAAGCATATATTGGATATGAAGACGATATATACGAAATTGTAAAAGAAATAAAACCAGATATAATCGCACTAGGTTTTGATCAATTACATGATGAAAATGAAATAAAAATTCAATTAAAAAAAAGAAAAATTAATTCAAAAATTATTAGGCTAAATGAGTTTAAAGGTGGTAGTGACCTAGAAGGAACAAGAAAGATAATTAGTAAAATCATTGCTGCTTATGAATTTCAAAAAGATATGGAGAAAATAGAAAAGAAATGAAAAAAATAGGTGTTGCTGATACTACATTTTCACGATATAATATGGGAAAAGCAGCAATTGATGAGCTGAAATCCAACAGAACTGGTTTTAAAATAATTCGCTACACTGTACCTGGAATAAAGGATCTACCTGTTGCATGTAAAAAATTATTTGATGAACAAAAATGTGACATTGTTATTGCCCTTGGAATGCCTGGTTCAAAACCAATAGATAAACAATGCGCACATGAGGCAAGTACTGCACTAATACAAACTCAAATCATGTGCAATAAACACATAATCGAGGTTTTTGTTTATGAAGATGAAGCAAAAGATGAAAAAGAGCTTGCAAGACTTGCAGATAGACGTACAAGAGAACATGCATTAAATGTTTTAAATTTGTTGTTTAATCCTGAAAAAATTATAAAAAAGGCAGGTATGGGTTTGCGTGAAGGATTTCAGGACGCAGGACCTTTAAAAAGTTAAGGAGTTGAGAAAAAATGATTAAAGAAGAAAAAATAAAAATAGCTGCTGTGGTTTCTGAATTTAACTACGATATAACTATGATGATGCTTGAAAGAGCAAAAGAACACGCACAGTTTTTGGGAGCAGATATAACACATATTGTTAAAGTACCAGGTGTTTTTGATATGCCTTTGCCTGTGAAAGTACTAATAGAAAGAAAGGATGTTGATGGAGTAATTGCAATTGGTGCTGTAATAGAAGGAGAAACGAAGCACGATGACATTGTTATTCAGCATGCAACTAGAAAAATTTCTGATTTATCTGTTGAATATAAAAAGCCAATAGGCCTGGGTATAACAGGACCAGGTATGTCACGTTTACAAGCACAAGATCGAATAGATAATGCAAAATCAGCAGTTGAGGCTGATGTAAAATTACATAGAAGATTAAAACTTTAAAAAAATTTTTTATAATTATTCCTTTTTTTCTTTATTTATCATTTTAAAAACTGATGGTAAATGAATAGTGTATGAACCGTCCTTCTGAATAATTATTGGTTCCTCTTCCAAAAGACCCTTTATATCAATTTTGTATTTACCTGGCTCTTCAATATTTATTGTTTCAGGTTCATTTGATTTATTTGTTTCTGTTTCAATCTTTTCAATTTTTTCTTTTCTATATTTTTCTTGTGTGATTTTTTCAATATTTTCTTTATTATCAGGAATTAATTTTTTAGTTTTTACAATAAATTTTTCTATTTCTTCATTAATGTCTTTAGATTTAATATTAATCCAATTTGAGTCCTTAATTAATTCATTTGATTTATCAGTTAATAATTTAGCTAATTTTGTATTTATGTCTTTATCTAATTTTTTGTTTAAAGATTCTCTATTTTCCTCATTTAACGGTTCTTTTGTGTAAAAAAAATGATTCCCATTACAAACTGGACATCCTTTTAGAAGCTGATTAGATCCTTCCTCGAAAATTTTACCACATTTAAGGCATTGATGCGGCATTATTTATTTAGCTCCTCGACCTGGTATAATTTTTATTTGAATTATATTACTATCTTTATGCACAGTTTTTAGTAAATCAGCAGGGCCTATCATAGTTACTCTTGGTTTTTTATAAATCCTAAATATTTTTTGAAAAAACGTTGGATTTTCTTGTCCATAACCTTCCATTTCTACTCCAATAAAGGTATCGTGTTCAATTTCTCTCATTGTGTTTTCTATTAGACTGGTTTGTTCAAATGGAGTTAAACCTTGCTCAAGAACAAGGATTTTACCTTTCTTAACTTCATTTAGAATAAATTTTAACTTTTCATCTGATGATAATTTATCTAATTTATTACGAGATATCAGATTAAACGAAATTCCATCTTCTTTTTTAATCAAACTATTTACCTCCATCTTCTTTTATGTTTTTTACTGAAATGTTTTACCATCATTGTATAAAGATTATCTGAGTTGTAACCAGTTAAAGCGCTTATAGGAATAACAGGGTGTTGGGGAAAAGCAGATTTTAAAGTTGCAGGACTTGAATCCTCTAAATCTATTTTATTTGCAGCAATTAAAATAGGTAAATTTCTTGCTTCAAGATTTCCTAAAATTGTAACATTTACTTGAGTAAATGGATCCTGTGTGGCATCCATTACAAGCAAAACTCCATCAATACCCTCTAGCCATTTAATAGCTTCTATAACTCCCTCAGTTGCTTCTTTTGCTCTAGACTTTGCTTCATCCTTAGTTAAACCATATACATTCATAAATTCCTTGAAATCAACTTTTGTTGCGATTCCAGGAGTGTCTACTATGTCCATAGTAAGATTAGAACCGCCATTTTCGACTTTCACATCTTTTTTCCATTTTGCTCTGCGGGTTTCATGTGGTATATCAGATACAGAACCCATTATATCTCCTGTCCAATCACGAAGAATACGATTGGCAAGAGTTGTTTTTCCAACATTTGGTGGACCGTAAATGCCTATTTTTGCATGTTTTTTACCAAAAATTCTTTGAAGTATAGATGAAAGGCTACCTTTTCTAAATAATCCCATCCAATTACTCCTCCTAGCATGAGGTTTTTATACAAATACGTATATTCAATGTAGTTTATTAGTTTAATGGTAAATTATTTTTGTTATTAAAATATTAAAATTAAAATTTTCATAGAAGGAAAATAATGTTATTCATGTTTTTTTATGAAAATCCTTAAATAGTATTACTCTCATTCTTCCTAACTTTTAGTAAATAAGGGAGGCAGAAATATTTATGGTTGTAGAAAATAAAGGATTGGAAGATATCGACTCACTTAAAGAAAAATTAATGGCTGTGTCAAGTGAGATAGACACAATAAAAAATTCTTTTTCTAAAAATACAGAAGATCTATCAAGAATTCAAAAAATGTTATCTTTAGGTGATCTTGAAGATATCGGTGGAATGATCGAAAAATTTGAAAGTAAAATTGCTGAAGTCGAAAGACAAAAAAACGAGGTCACTGAAGGAGCAAAAAGATATAGTGAGGAACTTGAAAAGGAAAAAGAGCGATTAGTTAAACTATGGGATGCTTATAAAAATCAAGAAGAAGAGCTTTCTGTTGTTGAAAAGAAAATCTCTGAATATGAAGATAGAGCAAAAACAGCTGAAACATCAAAAAAACAATTAGAAGAGGATTTTACAGCAAGAATTGACACACTTACACAAAAACTTGATGAATATAAAGAACAAGGAGAAAAAATCGATGAATATAAGCAAAAATACGAGGAATTTGAAAATATAAAAAATCAATTAGAAACAGAAATAAATGATTTAAAGACAGAAAACTCAAGTAAAGAACACATAATTAACGATCTAAATAATCAAATTATAAAATTAAGAGAAAAGGAAGATTATAAGGAATTTAAGGACAAATTCGAAGCACTGAATACCGAATATGAAAAAGAAAAAGAAAGACTAACAAAGCTTTATCAATTATACGAAGAGACGAATTCAGAATGCACAAGATTAAAAGAGGAAAATCAAAATTGGCAGAACTGGTATAGCTCAAATAAGGATATATTTTCAAGATTATTCTCAACATCACCGCCGATAGGACACCCAAGTGTTACACCTGATGAACCAATAGAACCAGAAAATCTTGATGAAGAACCTATAAAGAACAAAAGAAGATCTATTTTTAGAAGATAAAAAAATATTATTTTTTCTTTCTTTTTTATTCAATTTTTATTGAACTTGTTCCGTCTTCATTTTCATTAACAAAAATAATGTTTTCCATATCATTTTTTAGATCATCAATATGAGTTATTAAGAAAATTTGTCTGTATTTAGAAGATAGACTATTAAGTGCTTTCATAATATTTTGGCGTCTAAAATAATCCTGCGATCCAAATATCTCATCAAGAATAATAAAATTAAAAATTCCACCAGCACGTTCTGTTATTACCTCGGAAATAGCTAAGCGTAAACAAAGATTTGCTAAATCCTCTTCTCCGCCTGAAAAACGTTCAATACCATAGGACTTAGCATTATCATTAATTAATAGATTATAATCTTCATCAAGTTCAAGTTCTTTATATTTACCATCTGTTAATTGTTCAAAAAAATCAGATGAATATGACGATAGTGTTGGTCGAATCCTTGAAATTAAATATGTCCTAAAATTAGACATTATTTCTGAAAGCATACCAAGCTTATTAGTTATAATTTTTTCTTGTTTAATCTTAACTAAACATTTTTGTAACTCTGAGATTTTTTCTTTTAAATTTTCAATTTTTTGGGCATTTAATTTTCTGTCACTTTCTTTTCTTTCTAATTCTATATTTATAAAATTCAATTCATCTTTTTTATTATCTTTTTTTTCCAAAAATTCTTGGGTTTTATTATAAAAATCTTCAACCTGAGAAACAACTACTTTATAATCATCTAAATTAAATTTTATTGATTCCAAAATCTTAAATCTTTGTTGTTTTATCTTTAAATTATTTGTTTCTTTATGTAGTTCTTTTGAAAGATTTTTAATTGTTATTAAAATTTTTTCCTTTTCCCTAAATTGAGCTTCAAGATAATTTCTCTTTTTTTCAAAAGCTTTTTCTTCGCGTAAAAATTTATCTTTTTCTTCTTCAAATAATTTTATTTCTTTTAAATATAATGAGGTTTCCTTTGTTTTTTTTATTTTTTCTTCATTAAATTTTTTTAAAAGGTTTTCATATTGATTAGCAAGAATCCGCTCACAAGTTGGGCATTTTGCTTCAGGACCAATTTCCAAAATTTTTTTTCTTTTTATATCAATTTCATCAATATCTTGATTAGTTCTTTGACAAAGTGTTTTTTTCTGTTCGATTTTTTTAACAAGTTCTTCTATTTTTAAATTTAATTCATCTAATTTATTTTTTGATGATTCTAAATTTTTCTCAACATCTTTTAAATTATCTAGTGCCTTATCATGTTGTTGAATACATTTTTGTAATTCTTTTATTTTAATAGATATATCATTTACTTCTTTAGCAATATTTTCTTTTTCTTCAAAAAGAATTTTTTTTTCCAATAGTTTTTCTTTTTTATCTTTTAATTTTTCATATTCATTTTTATTTTTGTTATAATCATCAAGTATTTTTTCTAGATCTTTTTTGAAAGTTTGGATTTTATTAATTGTTGTTTTAATTGATTGTCTGTTATCTTCTTCTTTTTTTTCCAATGTTTTTATTTCATTTTTATAAGTTTCAATTTTATCTTTTCCATCTATATCTATAATATCATGACTTAATCTTTCTATTATTGTATCTTTCTCTTTTTTATCCGATTTTATTTCTTTTATTATTTCATCCAGTGAATCAATACCAAGCATTTTTAAAATAAGAGGTCTTCTTTCACTAGTTATCATTGATGAAAGGGCATTAAGTTCTTTTTGTTTAGCAAATATTGATGTAAAGAAGGACTTAAAATCCATACCTAGCTTATTTTGAAGGTATTTACTAACAGTCTCAGCACCAGTTGCTGCAATTTTACCATTAATAGTTGCGGTTGCAGATGCAGTAAGATTTTTACCTGTCATTTCTCGAATTATTCTATAATTGTCATCCTCTAAAATAAAATCTAGTTCAACTCTACATGAATCTTTTTCTACTGCACTATCACATTTTATTTGATTAGCAGGAGTTCTTGATGCAACTGGTCCATAGATTACCCACGCAATTGCCTCAAAAATTGTTGATTTACCAACCCCGTTTAATCCAACTATTCCTGTTACACCATCAGGAAATTCTATTGTTATATCTTTGAATTTTCTATAGTTTTTTAATGTCAAAGATTTTAGTATCATTTATCCTCATGTTTAGATTCGATTTTTTCAATATAGTTTAATCCAAGTTTTAAAAGTGTATCTTTTTCTTTTAAGTTCTGACTTTCAATAAATTGTTTATATTCATTTGTTAAAGAGTCTATTTTAGAATTAAATTTAGTATTTAATTCTCCTTCCTTCACTGCATTTACTTTGATTTCATAGTGAATTGCTTCATTGCTTAATTTTTTAATTTCATGAAAATCAAGTCCTCTATAAACATGTGATGGAATATCATTTAACATTATTCGAAATATTTTATCCTCAGGTTTTATACCTTTAATTAAATGTTTAATCTTTTTCATAATTTCATCTAATTTTAGGTTTGTACATTCAATAGGTGGTAAGTCAATCATTGGTCTAATTTTTAATTCAATAAATTTATGTTTTGTTTTACCATTTTTAAATTCTATCTCTATAAATCCTTTTTTTTCATTTGCTTCAGTGAATGTAAAATGTTCGATTGAACCAGAATAAAATACGTTTTTAGCAATTTTTGTATAAGTATGATAATGACCAAGTGCAATGTAATCAAAATTTTGGCTAAGTGCATTTACTGGTATCATTAATTCATTAAACTCATTCATCGTGAATACTTTTATACCTGCAACAGCACCATGGGATACAAAGATATTGTAATCTGCAGAATTATCTGGTTTAATTTTTTTTAATTCTTTATTAAACTCTTTTTTAAGTTCACATTGCGGTATCATATGAACCAAAATTTTTTTTTTATTAAAATTAAATATTTTTGTCTCATATTTTGCATTATAAATCGGATAAACGTGTTCAATGTGATCAAATAAACTCAAAATATGACCTGTTTCTTTTAATTTAGGATGTTCATGATTTCCAGCTATTATTAAAAAAGGTATTTTTTGTTTTGAAAGTCTAAGTATTTGTTTAATAGTAAATGTTATAGATCTATTATTTGGTCTGACCGAATCAAATAGATCACCAGCATGAATTATTAGATCAGGTTTTATTTTAAGTGCATAGTCAATAAAATTTTTAAATGCATTGTAAACATCTATTTCACGTTGATTTATACCTTCCTTTGTTGTTTTACGATAAGCAGAATAACCTAGATGAGTATCAGCAATATGTAAAATTTTCATTCTATCGTCCGCGATTTATTTTCATAGATACTATATCACATACAAGAGTTTCAACATCAAGAGTAGGTGCAATAGGTGGTGCATAAGTTGTTTCAAGTTTTTTGAATGTATCAACGTCCATATCAGCTAATATTGCACATGCAAACATGTTAATTCTTTTTGCTGCTTTATCTCCAATTGCTTGTGCAGCAACTATTTTACCAGTTTTTTTATTGGCAAAAACTTTAATAGTAATTTTTTTACCACCTGGAAAATATCCGGCACGAGAATAACCAGTAAATTTACCTGATACTACAGACATTTTTTTAAGAATATCATTAGATGGTCCAACAGCAGCTATTTCAGTTCCAAAAAATTCTGAAGTACATGTCTGAAGTACGCCATCTGGTAGACAATAGTTACCCCCAGCTGCATTTATCCCTGCAGTAATTCCTTGTCGAACAGCAATACTTCCAAGACCAATGGGAACTTGTTTTTTAGTTACAAAATCTTTATATTCGGTACAATCTCCAATTGCATAGATATTTTTAACAGATGTTTCACATTTATTATTGACTATAATATGCCTTAATCTTCCAATTTTACATCCAGCTTTTTGTGCTAATGATGAATCTGATTTACAACCTGTTCCTATAACCAATAGATCGCTAAATAATTCTTTTTCTTCATTTGTTTTATTATTTTTTAAAAAAAGTCTATAAATTCTATTAGATTTATTCTCTACTCTAGTAACAATATAATCAGTGAAAATATCAACGTTTTTGGGTAAACCATCATAAACAATATTTGCCATATCTTCATCAAATGTATTTGGTAGAATCCATGGTAATGCCTCAATTATTGAAACATTCATTTCTTTTTTATAAAGAGCATCAGCCATCTCAAGACCAATAAATCCTGCACCAATAATCACAGCATTTTTATCTTTTTCAATTGCAGAAGAAATAAGTTTAGCATCATCTATGGTTCTTAGAACAAAAACACTCTTAGTAAGTTTATTTCTATCATAAATGTTTTTTATAGGTGGAATATATGGTTTTGCACCTGTAGCAATAATTAAAGAAGTATATGATTTTTCTATAGAACCATTATTTTTTTTAGCTATAACAATTTGATTATCTACATCTATTTTTTCAACTGTAGTATTTAGTAATAGATCAATTTTAGCGTTTTTAAACCAATCACCTGAAAACTCAACTAAATCATCTAAATTATGAACATCACCAGATATAGCATAAGGTAAACCACATTTGGAGTATTGTGGATATTTACCTTTTTCAAAAATAGTTATTGATGATTTTCTATCTGTTTTTCTTGCAAACTGAGCAGCTGTTCCACCAGCCGCTCCACAACCAATAATTACAACATCCTTCTCTTGACTCAAATAAAAAACTCCCAATTGACCGAACAAAACTATTCTTTTAATGTTTTTGTTTTGTATGTTTTAATATGATTTTAATCTTATAATTAGAAAAACTGCTATCAATAGTAATAATATAATCAGAATAAAAAGTAAATAATCAGATTTATTATTTTTTACTAACTTATTTGAACTTGGAATTATTTTCCCTTCAATTAAATATTCACTTTCAATAAATGCTTTTTCTAAATATCCAAAACCTAAATTATACTCACCTTTTTTAATTAGATTGTAACCAGTTTCATATTCTAATTGTAAATCTTGGTAATTTTTCCCAAGTATATTTAAAGTAGTAATTCTTGTTTTACAAATATCAAGAGCGATATCACAGATTTTATCTAAAATATAATCACTATTTGATATATTTTTTAATTTATTTACTGCATCTTTCATTAAATTAAGAGAATTAGAGTAATTTTTACCCCAAATATCTTCTAAGTAATCAATTATTATTTGTTTGTTTTTTTTATTTGATATACTACTTGTTTCCATCCAAATCTGTTCAGTTAAATATGCTTGTTTCTGCATAGACATATCAATTTGTGTAATAAAATCAGATATTTTTTGATTGTTAGTTATTGTTTTAACCATTTGTTCAGAAATTTCTGATTCATATAAAAAAACCTCCTCAATTTTATTAAAATTTTCTATCAAAATTCCATGACCATATTCTTTTAACAGGCTAAGTGAAAGTTCAGCTGCATCTCCAGTTTCATAAGGATCGTATATATCAGTATTACATATGTGGAAAGGAACAAATATTGATGAACAAGCATGATTTGCTGAAAACCAACCATTACTTAATGTATCAAAATTTTCATTTGGTATCTTAAAAATTGCAACAGATTCATATTTGAAGTTGTCTTCACACATTGGTCTAAGTCCATCTAAATCTTCTTTATGTAAACGTGAAAAATTTATCATTTCCTTGATATTTATAGATCCATATAATGGTTGGATTTGATTTAATAACTCATCCTCCCAAGCTTTAAATACATAACACATTGAGATTTTTGCTTTCTTGTTTTCTATATCTAAAAGTTTTACACTAAATTGACCAACAGTTTTTCGTTCATTTAATTGAATCTTATATATCTTATTTATTGAACCAGTAATTAACGCGTGAATAAAAGAAACTGGTTTAACAGTAATACAATCTGTTCCTATATCTAATATTTTTATACCTTGTATAGATCTTAATCTAATAGTTTGTCCTTTTCTAACTGTTTTTTCAATAGTTGTGTCAAAGGAACGAGAAATGGGCATTTTTTTAAGTCGTTGGGTTTTCCATAGTTCTTTTGGATAATTGGACATTACTAATATTTCATTTTCTAGCTCTTTTATTTTATAGTGAAAAGCATCTGCTTCTATAACATATGCTTTTTTTGGTCCTACTACAAAAAGATTCTCAGATACACCTGTTGCATGAAATTTTTTTACAACATCTTTTGTTAATAAATCAACAGCTTCTTCTTCAGTATTTGCTTTTTGACAAGCATATCTAATCCAATCAAAATCATCCCATGCATTTTTTGTAGGGTTTTTCCAATTAGAGTTTGTATCTGCATCACCATATGCTATTCCCGCAGAACTTAAACTCATACCAGCTTTTACTATATTTGGAATTACATCATCTTTTGTTGCTATACCTATAAATTTTTGTGAAACTATAAAATTAAATGGTTTACCATTCCATGGATATCTATATGTGTATTTGTATCCCTTTGGAACAATACAAAGAACTTGAAGTCCAGCTCTACTTGGATCTCTAACTTTTAGAAGTAGATTGTAATCCCCTTCAGTTGCATTACCACAGGCTATTATGTCTTTACATGCATGAACATTAAAATTAAATACAATATTTGAAAAAGAAATTAGGATTAAAATAATAAATAATATCCTGCATTTAACCATAATACTATTTACTAGTATTAATGTAAATATATAAAAAACTTATTTAAAAATAATATTTTTATTCTTTTTTCTTAACTGTTTTCTTCTTTGGTTTAGTTTTTTTCTTAGTTGATGTTTTTTCTTTTTTCTTACCAGATGTTTTCTTAATTTTCTTTTGTTGTTTTTCCTTTTTTTCATCAACTGTCATTTTTTTTGTCGGTTTTTCTACTGGTTTTTCTTCTTTTTTTGTCTCAGGTTTCTTTTCTTTTTCTTCCTTTTTTTCTTTTTTCTCAGGTTCTTTGGTTTTTTCTTTTTGCTCTTTCTTTGGTTTCTTTTCCTCAATAACAATTGTTGGTTGTGAAACTACCTCAGTTTTATAAATTTCAATCCTTTTAACTGGATATAGTTTTTTACAATTTTTATAAATCTCACTACCCATTCTTCCATCTAGTATAATTTTTATAAAATCAGACATAATATTAGTTTTTGCTTGATCAAATATTGTTTTTTTCATAGCCTCTCTAATTACTTTTTTTTGTGAGCTTTGAATTCTTTTATCTGTTGTTGCAAATGGTTTAACTCTTAATACAGCATTGTCTCTAGTTGTGACGTCATAAACTCCATCAATTTTTGATTTTCTTCTTCTTACCATCCTTCTTAAATAGTCAGAGGTTAAAGTATGACCTATAAACTCTGTATGAGCATTTGTTGCTTCCACTTTGTTTATTTTAAAAAAAAGTGTGATATGTGATTTTCTAAAATCATTTGTTATTTCCTGGAGAGATACCCCAGTTATTCTATTTACCAAACCCTCTGGTGTATCTGCTAATGTTTCGGCTATTGTGACATTATCAAATGCCGGT
>Ga0209536_100012659_pt1 | contig 12239 bp, 9 predicted proteins | sample DeeMarSeWOR28_12_FD_187461 | JGI IMG/M metagenome (GOLD analysis project Ga0209536, IMG submission 187461) | Marine sediment microbial communities from White Oak River estuary, North Carolina - WOR-2-8_12 (SPAdes) (version 2) | ecosystem: Environmental > Aquatic > Marine > Intertidal zone >...
TCCGAATCCATTCCACCGATCGATTGCGAGAGCTATGATGGGACAACGAAATTCGGTGATGTAGCTCAGATGGTTAGAGCGACGGACTCATAACCCGTAGGTCGGTGGTTCATCCGAGCCCGGCGCAGCCGGGCGACAGACGCCCGCAGGGCGCCCCGCAGGGGTGAGGATCGCCGGGAGGCGATCCGAATCCATTCCACCCATCGATTGCGAGAGCTATGATGGGACAACGAAATTCGGTGATGTAGCTCAGATGGTTAGAGCGACGGACTCATAACCCGTAGGTCGGTGGTTCAATTCCACCCATCACCACCAGAAACAAAAAACGCCCCCTCGCGGGGCGTTTTTTGTTTCCTGAGATTGTGGAGTTGAACCACCGAAGGTGGTTCATCCGAGGCCGGCTCTGCCGGCCGACAGACGCCCGCAGGGCGAGGGCCGAAGGCCCGTTCCATTCCACCCATCACCACCAGTTCCCCGCATTTCGAAACGCCTTTGCATGACGTTGACCCAGTGGGAGTTGATGCGGCAGGAGGTGCAGGAGTAATCCGAGTCCGCGAAGCGATTCCCGTGCGCGGTCAACGTGCCGAAAGGCAGCAACCAGGACGACGATGCCCGGACCCCCGTTGTGAGGTCCGGGCGCCGCGTCACGCGATCGTTGCCTAAAGGTTCTTAGCGAGAAACTCCTCCATCATCGAATAGTAGTCGATGCGGTTCTGGTATTTCCGGAAACCGTGGCCTTCGTCGGTCTTGATCATCAGCTGATAATCCTTCTCGTAGCGCTTGAGCTCTCGTTCCGCCTTCAGCGCATGTGAAAGATCGACGCGGGCGTCCCGTTTCCCATAGGCCATCATCAACGGCGCCTGGATGTTCTCGATGTGATTGAGGGGTGAACGGTCCTCGAGGAGTTCCTTGTCTGCCTTCGGACTGCCTATGCGCCATTCCATCTGCGGCCGGCCGGCTTCCCAGGCGTCGGGCATGGTGTCGAACAACAGCGGAATCGAGGTGACGCCGACGTAGTTTATGCCGCACTTGTACAGCTCGGGCGTGTACGTCAGGCCGGCCATCGTGGCGTATCCGCCGTAACTCCCGCCGTAAATGCAGATTCTCTCCGGATCGGCGATGCCTTCCTCGATGGCCCAGGCGACGGCATCGGTTATGTCGTCCTGCATCGCGAGGCCCCACTCCCGGTTGCCGGCTTGCAGGAAGTCGAGGCCATAGCCGGTGGACCCCCGGAAGTTCACCTGCAGGACCGCGTATCCGCGATTCGCCAGGAACTGGATTTCGGCGTTGTAGCCGAACGTATCGCGCGCCCAGGGGCCGCCGTGCGGATTGATGATGAGCGGGAGACGTTCGGACTTGCCGCCGGCGGGTAGCGAAAGGTAACCGTTGATCAGCAGGCCGTCCCGCGCCTGGTACTGGATCGGGCGCATCTCGGCCATGTCGTCCGGGTTTACCCAGGGACGGGACTCGACCAGTTCGGTGAGCTTGTTCTCCTCGCGATCGAACATGTAGTACTTCGCCGGCTGGCGGCTGTTCCATGCAGCGACGATGGCCGTCATTTCATCCTCGGTCAGGCTGGTCAGCGAGTTGATCGTGTCGGGAAGCGCCGCGTCGAGGCCCTTCTGGACGCTGTCCCAATCCTCGTCGAAGTAATGTTGCTGGGGTTTGTCCGTGTAGTAGATCGCCGCGACCAGCTTCTCGGTCGCATCCGATACGAAAGCGCCGGTAACGTCCACCTCCGGATGTTCGAACAGCAACTCTTTCAGTTTCCGCTCCTCGAGATCGTAGCTGTACAGTCCCGCTTTGTCCCGCCGTTTTCCGTCCAGGTCCACGTTCGAAGATACGTAGGCCGTCTTACCGTCGTGGGATATGTTGACCGGAACGAACCCCGGCTCGTCGTAGTTGAAAGCGATGAGCGTCTCCCATTCCTCCGATCCCGGCGGCAGGTACCGGACCTCGGTCTTCGGGCCTTCGGTCTGGGCAATAGCAAAGCGTATGTTGCCCTGCTGATCGGTCTGCCAGCCCGTAACGTCGCCCGGGTTTCTCAGGATACGCTTCATGTTGCCGTTCTCGATGTACATCCTGTAGACGTCCGGATAGGCCGCAAGCCGCTCATTATTCGTGACCAGGATGTACTCGGGATCGTCCTCGAGAAGATCGAGCACGCTGGTAAACCGGAAGGACCGGCCGACCGTCGGCTCCGCGAGGACCCTGGCCTTCGAACCGTCCTTATTGACAGCGAAAATGCCGAATGACTCGTTGCCGTCGGCATCCATGTAGAACAGGAGCCGGTCGTCGTTGGCCCAGTTGAAGCCGGTGACTTCGTTATCCGTAACTTGCGTCACGAAACGGGATTCGAAGGTCGCCAGGTCGATGACGGCGATGTTTCGATGATCTTCGAATGGCGCGATCGCCGCCAGGTGCGTGCCATCCGGCGAGAGCTGGACGTTAGAGTAACGGGACGGCTTGAAGAAGTAATCAAGGGGCAACGTGTCTGCCCAGGTGGCTGTCGCTGCGCTGAGCAACATGAACGCAGCCAGGAATCCGAGTCGTAAACGCATTTCCGTATCCTGATTTGGCATGAGAAGGTGCTTATCGTAGCAATTCTCACGGGCAAAAAAAAAGCACGCTGCCTCGCGGCAGCGTGCTCTTTGTGCTCAAGACAGTCGTTTTAGAACTGCTTGCTCCAGGCCAGCGTCATCTCCCGGCCGATCGGGTTCGAGTACCCGCCGTTATTGTAGAACCACGGCCAGTTGTTGTTGGTCGGATCGTCCGCAGGATCTTCATCGAACACATTGTTGATGCCGAGGCTGAAGCGACCCCACCTGCCCGTATCGTAGGAAGCGCTCAGGTTGGTGAGCATGTACGCGTCGATGAACTCGTCAGGTGCACACTCTGTCACGTCAGGGCCGGTGCCACCATTCACGCCGCACATCTCGTCGACCCAGATCACGAACAGACGTGCGCTGAAGTCGCGGTACTCGTACAGGAAATCCAGGTTCGCGCGCAGCTCGGGAAGCGAAGCTAAGCCGATGTTCTCGACGACTGGCGATGCCTCCGTGACCTGGGTCTCCAGAGTATCGACCCAGGCGCCAGCGAGTTCCGTCGTGAACGTGCCGGCACGCGCGGTGTCGAGTACGTAGCGGAAGGCGAAATCGAGGCCCGCGTATTTCTGGAGCGAGAGGTTGGACGCCTGCTGGGAAACGAAGCCACCCTGAAGTGTGCCCTGGGCGTCACGCGTCACCTGGTCGCAAGTCGGGCCGTCCTGGTTCGGGCCGCAGAGATCCAGGATGCTCTGCACCGAAATCGTCGTGACGATCTGCTCGAGCTCGATGTTGATCCAGTCGAGGCTCATCGTGAAGCCGTTGAAGGCCTCCCACACGACGCCGACATTCCAGTTCTCGCCTTCTTCCGGAACCAGGTTCGGGTTCGAGCCGGAGCGAATCGCAACCGACTGCACCTGCAGACCGGTGACCGGGTCGTTGACTGTCGTGAAGGCGTTCGTCGTGGCACCGAAAAGACGCTGCAGGTCGGGCGCACGGAAGCTCTGGCCCCAGCCGCCGCGAACCAGCAGGTCGCGAATCGGGCGCCACTCGATGCCGATTTTCGGTGAAGTATTGTCGCCCGTCGTGGAGTCGTCATCATAGTCGGTGTAGCGCAGCGCCGCACTGATGTTGAGCGTCGCGAGCACCGGGATCGCGGCCTCGACGCCAATACCGTAGTACTTGCGTTCGCCCGAACCCGCGGAGCCCCCGTCAAACGCGTCGCCATTCAGGGAGATTGCGTCCGGGACGTTCGAGAATTCCTCATCGGTGTAGTCAGCGTGGACTGCGAACGCGAGCGGGCCACCGGCGAGCTCGAGCCCGGTGTCGCCAGTGATCGTCCCGTCGATAGTCGTATTGCTCGACTCGGCGTCGCGCGAGGCAAGGAAACTCGTCGTGTCAACGACCGACTGCGGTATGGGCTGGAACAGGTCGAGGCCACCGCTAACGAGCTCGTTGAACGTCGACGAAATGATGTTCGGGCGAAGGACGGTGAGGTCAACGGAGTTGTGGGCAATGCCGACATCCCAGTCGTAAACGTTGCGGCTGCCGAACGTGCCCTTCAGGCCGGCAAGCGCCTGGAAACCGTTGTTCTGTACATCCGACGAGCGCGGGCCGTACTCGACCAGGCGCCGGACGAAGACGCCCGGATTTCCTTCCGGAGCGTAGTTGTTCGCCTGGCCACCGGGCACCCAGCCCCAGGCCGGCTGCGTCAACGGCGTGATAACCCTGTCATCGTCGGCCGGCGTCGTGCCGAACACGAAGCCACCGTAGAAATTCGGCTCGAGCTGCCACTTGGTTTCCATGTCCGTGTAGCCGACTCGGACAAACGCCGTCACTTCTGACGCGAGGTCGTGCTCGATGTAGGCGGAGGCCGATGTCCGCGTTTGCTCAGCGAAGAGCTGGCGGTACGCCGTGCGGTTGAATCCGCACCAGACGTCACCCCCTGTAAAGATCGGTACATTCTGGTCCGGGATTCCCTCTCCGCCCAGCGGGCCGTCCGGGGTGCCGCAACCCGGCGCCTGGAACAGGAACTGGTTGTCCGTGAACAGGTCGACGAACGTGGCTCCGCCAACACTGTAAGCGCCCCTCGGGTTCGCCACGTCAGACGCGGCATAGTCGCGATCGCGCGCCCAGATCGGGTCATTGTGCCAGTACTCGAAGCTGCCGCTCATGCGGGTGTCGCCGGCGCCCGTGCCCGCGAACAGCTGCACGCGTTCGTTCTGATAGCCGCCGTCGGCCGTGTCGCCCAGGCGTACGTCGACGTTGACGCCTTCGAAGTCCTTGCGCGTGATGATGTTGATCACGCCGGCAATGGCATCGGAACCATAGATGGCGGAGGCGCCATCGGTCAGCACTTCGATACGGTCGATCTGGACGGTCGGAATGTTGGCAAAATCAACGATGTTCGAAACACCGCTCTGCGGAATCGGATAGACCGGAATCCGGCGGCCGTCGATCAGAACCAGCGTGGCGTTCTGGCCGAAGGCGCGCAGGTCTGGCGCCGAGGTCGCGGGGATGAACCCGAACGTGAAACTCTGGTCCGCCGTTCCGCCGGTATTCTGGACCAGCGAATCGAGGACTTCGGAGACCTGCGAGAAGCCTTTCTGCTCCATCTCCTCCGACGTAATGACAATCACCGGAGACGGTCCTTCGATGTCGACACGCTTGATGCGCGATCCGGTGACGGTGACGCGGCCGACGTCGGCGGTGTCTTCCTCCGAATCGTCTTGCGCCATCGCCTGTGGCGATGCGGTGATTGCGAGTGCCAGCATAAGGCTCCCGGCAATGCTCCGCCATGGTGCTGCTAGGGGTGTATTCTTCATTCTGATTTCTCCCGTTATCCAACCCTATTGATTCGGCTGGACTTGATGCTGATTGCTTCGAACTGGATACCGGCGTCTGCTGCGCCGGTCACGGTACGGATGTTGCCTAATTGCGACATGTTCGGAAATTCTAGCAGCCCGTTACCGCATCGTCTAATAATTCTGTCTCTAAACTGTAGCAAAAAAACAACATTAATCAGAATGGCGCAACAGGCGGCCCCATCTTCTGCTTTAATTTGGGGAGTGCGTTTGATACTTTGCCGTCAGGCTGTTGCGTGCAACGCGCGCAGGACAACTACAAATACACAGCGTTAAGGGATACCTCTGATGGAGCTTTTTCGTATTTCCGTAATCGTGCGTCGTTGCCTTGCGGGGGCGTTCGCGTATTGCCTGTTGGCTTCACCCGGCGCGGTCTATGGCCAGAATGCAGGGCAACTGCTCGATACGGCGATTCGAGAGCAGGCCGCTACCGACACGAAATCCGTGCAGTCACAAATCAGAGTCGCGCAACTAGCCGACCAGGAATCGGAATACTTCGGTGAATACCGCGTTGCCCTGCAGCAGCTGGACCGGCTCAAAATTTACAATGGCAACCTCGAGCGGCTGATCCAGGACCAGGAGGAAGAGAAGCGCTCCATCCGGCAGCAGCTCGAGGACTTCACGGATGTCGAGCAAGGCATCGTGCCGTTGATGTACGATCTCATCGCGTCGCTGCGTTCCTTCATCGAACTGGACCTGCCCTTTTCTCTTAAGGAGCGGATTGATCGCGTCGACCGACTGGAGAGCAACATGGACCGGTCGGATCTGACGGTGTCGGAGAAGTACCGGCAGATCATGGACGCTTACCAGATCGAGGTGTCATTCGGCCGGAACATCGAAACCTACCCGGCGACGCTCAACTTCAACGGCGTCGAGCGAAAGGTTGACATTCTGCGCGTGGGACGCCTTGTCCTCGCATACCAGAATATCGACCAGTCCCTGACCGGTCATTGGGATAGAAGTCAGGGCGCATGGGTGGAACTGGGCGATGAATATCGTCGCCCCATCGCGGACGGAATCGAGATAGCGAAGAAACAGGCCGCGCCGACCCTGTTGAAGCTACCGGTTACGACGGCGAGGGCAACGCAATGAAGTTAGCGCGCGTATTGACCTTGCTGGTCATCTGTGGCGGAAGCGCCGCGTTCGGTGGCGCCGTTTACGCACAGGATTCGACGCAGTCCCTCAACGAGTTGTTGCAATCGGTGCGCGACCAGGGGCGCGAGACGGCGGCCGAGAACCAGCGTCGTGAACAGGAGTTCCTGAAGAAACGCAACGAGCAGAAGGCCATACTCGATCGCACGAGGGCGGCCGTTAATGCCGAGCAGCGCCGCTCCGAAGCACTGAAGCAGCAATTCGACGACAACGAACGCGCACTCGAGGAACTGAGCGAAACACTTCGTATCCGCGTCGGTGACATGGGCGAGTTGTTCGGCGTGGTGCGCCAGGTTGCCGGCGATACCAAGGGTACGATCGAGAGTTCCCTGACGTCGGCCCAGCTCAAAGATCGCGGCGCCGTCGCCAACCGGCTTGCAGAAGCCAAGGAGCTGCCGTCAATCGACGATCTCAGGGAGCTTCAGGCGTTGTTGCTCGAAGAAATGATCGAGTCCGGTAACGTGGTCAGGTTTGAGACCGAAGTCGAAGACGCAGCGGGCCTGAAGTCGCAGCAGGAAGTCGTGCGCATCGGCGTGTTCAATGCGATCAATGAAACGGGCTTTCTGACCTTCGAAAGCAGCGATGGGAGCCTCAGGGAATTGCCGAGACCACCGGCCGGTCGCTTCGTTGATCTCGCACAGGACTTCTTTGATGCAGAATCAGAGTCGGCGGCAATGGCCATCGATCCCACTCGGGGGACCTTGCTCAGCCTGGTCATCCAGACACCGAGCCTCGCAGAAACGGTCAAGCAGGGTGGTGCTGTCGGTTACGTCATCCTTTTCATTGGTGTCTGCGGGCTTGCGATTGCTTTCTACCGCATGTTCGTGCTCAACATGATCTCTCGTCGTGTCCGGCGGCAACTCAATGACAGTACGGTCTCGACGGATAATCCCCTGGGTCGGGTGCTCGCCGTTTACGAGTCCAACAAGGAAACGTCAATTGAAAGTCTCGAACTGAAGATGGACGAGGCCATCATGCGCGAAACGCCGAAACTCGAGGCGATGCAGGGCACGATAAAAGTGTTTGCGGCTATCGCGCCGCTGATGGGTCTGCTGGGTACGGTCGTCGGTATGATCAGGACGTTCCAGACAATTACGCTCTTCGGTACCGGTGATCCGAAATTGATGGCCGGCGGCATTTCGCAGGCTCTCGTCACGACCGTCGAGGGACTGATCGTGGCGATTCCGCTCGTCTTCCTTCACTCGGTCCTGACCGCAAACAGTCGCTCGCTGATAGAGATTCTCGAGGAGCAGAGCGCAGGGATCATTGCCCGGTTCTCCCAGGAAGGCGCAGGACACTAGAGTCTCATGTATTTTCTCGAGGAACCCTATGTTTCGATCCGCAGCTTTTTCGAAGCGGGCGGCAACGTGCTCTGGGGGATCTTCGTGGTAACGACTTTGATGTGGGCGCTTATCGTCGAACGGATATGGTTCTTCCGTGCAAATATGCCGCAGATCTTCCGGGAGGCGATCCAGGAGTGGGAGCAGCGAACCGACAAGACGTCGTGGTACGCGCTGCGTATCCGAGAACAAATAGTTTCCCAGGTATCGCTGGCGGCCCACAAGAACATCAGTGTAATCCAGGTACTGATGGTCCTGTTGCCCTTGCTGGGGTTGCTCGGAACGGTTACCGGGATGATCCAGGTGTTCAACGTAATGGCTGTCGCGGGCACGAGCAACGCGCGCCTGATGGCAGGTGGTGTTTCAGCCGCAACGATACCTACGATGTCCGGGCTGGTTGCGGCGCTGTCGGGACTATACCTGGCGGCGCAACTCAAGAAGAAGGCGGACGAGATCGTGCACAGCCTGGAGAACATACTGTGCGAGACGTGACGAGAGGCTGACCCCGTGCGTAAGAGGCGGCACAAGATCGACGAGGCAGAGATTAATATCGCGCCGATGCTCGATATTATATTCATACTGCTGATCTTCTTTATTGTCACCACATCGTTCGTCAAGGAGTTCGGCGTCGACATGAGTCGACCGTCGAATGCGCCGCCGAAAACGGAAAAGATTTCCGAGGTAATTTTCGTGAAAATCGACGCGAATGATCAGATCTTCATCAAGGATCGTCTGACGGATATTCGTGCGGTCAGGGCCAATATCGAAAGCGCACTGGCGGCGAGCGCCGAGTCACCCGTGGTCGTCGCTGCGGCGAGAGAATCGGATGCGGGCGTGCTGGTTCGCGTTGTGGATCAGGCACGTGTTGCCGGGGCGGTGCGCGTGTCATTGGTGGCATTGGTCGAGTAACGGAAAATGCGCAAGCGAAGAGCCGAAAACGGCGAAGACACCGAAGTAAATATCACACCGATGCTCGACATCGTGTTCATCATGTTGATCTTCTTTATCGTCACGACGTCATTCGTCAAGGAGACGGGAATCAACCCGCAGAAGCCCGTGGCAGAGACGGCGCGGCAGAAGCCCCACGCCAATGTCCTGATCGGCATCGATACGGAGGGACGCGTCTGGATGAACAATCGACAGGTAGAGGTCGGTCAGGTCCGACAGCTGATCGAGGATGCCGTCAACGAAACGCCCGAGAGTTCGGCGGTGCTGATCGCCGACACGGAAGCGCCGACGGGCGTGCTGATCGATCTCATGGACCAGGTACGACTGGGTGGTATTTCCGAGATTTCGGTGTCTGCCGAGCCCGAATCCCAGTGACGTACACTTTGCGACTATCGCAGCGGCGAGCAGAGAGACAGTACGAGGATCAAGTATGCGCGTAATCATATCAGGGCTCTTCGGCACCGTGATTGCGCTCTTGTTGTTCTGGATCATGCAGAGCCTGATCTCCGGTGGCCGGAATCTCAATACCGACCGCGACCAGGGGCTGCGTCTCGATTTCATCCAGGTCGACCAGGACGAGCTGGAGCGAATCAAGGAGCGCAAGCCGCCGCCGGAGCCGGAGCCCCCTGAGAAACCGCCTCCGCCCAAGCTCGTAGTCAACAACCCAGACCCTCCGAAGCAGAACATGCCAAAGATGGACATGCCCAAGATCAGCCTCGGAGTGGCCAGTGGTGACGGCCCTTACCTGGGAGGCTGGTCGGCCGACAACCCGGGCGTGGACGGCGACGTCATTCCCATCGTGCGCATTGATCCGCAGTGGCCCCGTCAGGCGCTGCTCGACGGGATCAGCGGATACGTGATCCTCGAATTCACGATCGAGGCGGACGGCTCGGTGTCCGACGCGGTCGTAGTCGAGTCTGAGCCGCGGCGTCTGTTTGACCGTAACGCGGTCCGGGCTATATACAAGTGGAAGTTCAAGCCCCGTGTTGTTGATGGCAAACCGGTTGCGCGGCGCGCCAGCACGCGGATCGACTTTGAGCTCCGGCAGTAGATAATTTTGTTTTGAATAACGAGATACGCAAACGTCACAGACCTCTCGCCCTCATCCTTATGGCGGCGGCAGTAGTTGCGCTCGCGTCCAACGCGCGGGCCCAGGAAGAACTCGAGGATGACCGCAAGATAGAAGAGCGTCGCGAGTCGACCCAGACGATGGACGAACTCGTGTACAAACGGCTGAGTGCTGTCCACGAGCACCTGGGCGAGGATCGGCTGAATGAGGCCTTGAAAGGTCTAGCGACGCTCGAAAAGATGAATCTCAACGAGTATGAGCTGGCGCTGGTTCACCAGACCTACGGATTCGTCTTTATGCGCCAGGACAAGCAGCAAATGGCGATCGATCGATTCGAGCAATCTCTCGCGCTCGACGCCTTGCCCAATCTGGCGCAACAGGGAATGTTGTATTCGCTGGCGGGCCTGTATGCGGCGAATCAGCAATACCTGAACGCCATCGAGACGATGCGGGTCTGGTTTAAATATGAAGCGAATCCGCCGGCAAGAGCCTACATGGTCATCGGTTCCAGCTACGCGGAACTGAAGAAATATGACGAGGCGCTTCCTTACATACAGAAAGCGATCGAGGTATCCGAGAAGCCCGAAGAAAACTGGTTTCTACTCGAGCTCTCGATCTACTTCGAGAAGAATCGATTCCGCGACGCCGTGCGCGTAGTACGCACCATGCTGGAGTTCTGGCCAGACAAGGTGAAGTACTGGGAAATCCTGCTCGGGGCATATCTCGAGCTTGATGATCAGAAAGCCGCGCTCGACGCTATGATGGTTGCTTACGCAAGGGGGCTCCTCGATACGGAGACCCTTATCAAGCCGGTCGTCCAACTCAACATGGCCCTGGATATCCCCTATACAGCTGGCTCGATCCTGGAGCGCGAGATAGCCGCCGGCAACGTGGAGGCGAGCAAGGAGAACCTGGATATACTTCTGCAGGCCTGGCAGGGAGCCCGCGAGTTCGAAAAGGCGGTGGCGACCATCGATCGGCTGGCGCCGTTGAGCGACGATGGCCAGTACTACATGCAGAAGGCCGGCATACTGAATGAACTTGGCGATTGGCGGGGCGTTGTTGATGCGGCGACCCAGGCATTGGAGGCCGGGCTGGACGACCCGGCCAAGGCGCATATTCTCGTCGGCATAGCGAATTCGGAGCTCGGTCGTTTCCAGAGATCCGTCGAGGCATTTCGCCGAGCTCGGCAGATCGGCGACAAGAGCGACAGGCAAGATGCTGATGCCTGGATTGCCTTCATCGAGGAAAAAATGCTGATCGCGAGCGCTGCGTCGGGCGGGTAGGCGCGAGGCTCAGGGGTCGCCGGAGAATGCTGCAACCCTGACCTTTGACGTTTAGGGCGCGCTCGCTCGTTTCATGCCCTCGAAGTTATGGGGCATCGCGATGTCACTGTCCCTCATTGCGGCGACCAGGGTGTGGATGGCTCTCCATCAATCTGCGCAATGCTGGCACTAGATTTCGCGACGATAGCCGCCAGTGTGTTCCTCTTCTCGCGCCGTACTCTCAGGCGCCTAATAACTCAATCGAATGTCGCTGTTCGACCACGAATGCAACCAAAACCGGCCCCCCTGCATCTATAGGTTATCGGATGAGATTTGACGGCACCCGTCCACCCTGTTGGACCCGGAGACAATGATGAAGACATGGGCTGAAATAAGAATGGACGCTATCAATACTCGGCAGTCGCACGTGTGGCTTCCACCCCAAGCTCGTACAGAGCCCACCCTGGTCAGTCAGAAGCTACCCAAGCTCTCTTTGGAGGCCGCCAACGATGACGAGGAATCGTCTAATACTAGTAATGACAGTGCGCTCAGCGAGCGAAGGGCGCACCGGCCCAGGAAACGCATGCGGCGTAGCAACGCAGGCGCCAGACTGACGTTCCTCACTATTCAATAGGCAACTGTTCGCCGGGCAACCCCAATACCGGTCAGGAGCAGACGGGTACGGACCTCAAATCACCTATTTTATCTTGCCGATCCTTGGATCTTGCTATGAGCACCTGAGTGATTCCTGCCAAAGCAAGAATGATTCCCAAGGGGAACATCAAACATAGGGACAGTGACTTCTGGTGCCAGGCACCGGAAGTCAACGTCCAATCAAAGTATTCCCTTAGAGTTCGTTCTCGAGCGGCAGGTGCGAGAAGAACCAGTCCTCAATTCGCTGCAGCATCGATGCAGCGGGTTGCTCGGTAAGAGTGACGTCGTGAGAGACCCAGACGACTTCTCCATTCTCATCAAACTGAAGTTGCCACGAATTCGTCTGGCTGAAGTCGGGCGCAACGGCCTTGCGGACCTCGGCATTGAGCGGCTCACTCTCGATC
>Ga0209536_100012660_pt1 | contig 12237 bp, 8 predicted proteins | sample DeeMarSeWOR28_12_FD_187461 | JGI IMG/M metagenome (GOLD analysis project Ga0209536, IMG submission 187461) | Marine sediment microbial communities from White Oak River estuary, North Carolina - WOR-2-8_12 (SPAdes) (version 2) | ecosystem: Environmental > Aquatic > Marine > Intertidal zone >...
TTAAAAATTGCCATTGCACCATAAACCAGGATGACCAAAGCCACAGCCATCATCAACAAGGAGCTTCCATTAAGTGACAGCCTGGTATCGGATGATCGCTCAGTATTGAAGATCCAGAGAGCAATGGTTCCCACCACCAGTACAGCCAGGACTGCGGTAATGATTGCTTTTTTCATGATCTTATGGATTATGTTAATTAATTCTAACAATATATTATATATTTCTAATACAATGTTAGATTATTCTAACAAATAATCCAAATCCTTCCGGAAAAAGTTATCATAATTTTGATTGAGTGACTTGAGCAAGAAAGATCAAATCAAACTGCGCAGAATGTATTACTTTCACACTAATCAAGGCTGAAACATTGAATTTGTCCACGATCCAGAAGCACTCCAGAAAGGAGTATTACCTGCGTATCAACCGGGTTGTGGATTACATTGATGCCCACCTGGATGAGGAGCACAGCCTGGAGAAACTATCGCAGGTGGCCCACTTCTCCCCTTTTCATTTTCACCGGATATTCAGGGTTCTTACGGGGGAAACCATCAACAATTATGTAAAACGCATTCGGCTGCAACGTGCCGGAAGCATGCTGCTGGCCGATTTCCAGCGCCCTGTATCTGAAGTGTCGGCACTCTGCGGATTCAACAGCACCGCAGTTTTCTGCAGGGCATTCAAGGCCCACTTTGGAAAAAGTACCGGGGAATTCAGAACCTTCCACCTGGATCAGAAACGCAAGAACGATCAATGGGACCGCAAGCAAGATCAATCCGGTCCGCTTTCCGCCTCCTACTTTAGCGATGAATTTCTAAACCTAAACCGCAACACCGACATGGAAAAAAACATCGCAGTAAAAGAAATGCCTGCCATGGACCTGATCTACTGCAGGCATGTGGGCCAGTTCGACCAGATCGGAGGGGCCTATGAAAAACTCTTTAAATGGGCCGGTCCAAGGGGCTTGCTTAAATTCCCGGAAACCAAGACCGTTACGGTCTACCACGACGATCCCAAAGTGGTGGAGATTGAGAAGCTGCGACAGAGCGCCTGCATAACCGTCGACGAAGATGCGAGACCCGAGGGAGAATTCGGGAAGATGCATCTTCCCGGCGGCAAGTATGCCGTGGGCAGCTTCAAGGTGAAACCCCACCAGTTCGGGGAGGCCTGGGATGCTGTCTGCCGCTGGCTGGCAGACAGCGGTTACCAGCCCTCCGACGGCTATCCTTACGAGTACTATCCTGAAGAGCACACCAATGAAAATCCTCCCACCTTTACTGTGGATATCTGTGTGCCTGTGAAACCACTTTAAATCCGGAAAGAGACAAAGGACCGTCAGTCCAACTCAGGCATCCTCCCCGGGCTCCATGGTGCTTTCAGCTCATCCAGGCGGTCTTCGATCTCATTAATTCCGGAAACCACCTCCTTCAGGTCCTCGAGCACAGGCGGGAACTCCTCCCTCAGGATCTCCAGCTGGTCGGTCTCGGTCTTGGTGAGACCGGTTGTGGAGGACCAGTGGGTGCGCACCATCACATTCAGCCTGCGGTTCAGGGGCATCTCCATGGGGGGAAGTTCCTCCCAGCTGGCCGCGGCTGAAGGACCCTCCAGCTTGTAAAGAATATTGTCCACCTCGTCCTGCAGGGCCATTACATCCGCCAGCATGGGGGTCCCTGTTCCCGGGGTCTGTTTCATTACCTCCCTGATGGTGTTCAGTTTCACTTGCTGCTCCCTTGCCAGCTGGCGGGTTCCGCTCATGACCCTGGATAATTCGGCGACTTCGTTCTGGAAATCAACCACCTCCCGGTAATCTTTGGCGGGCAGGCTGGCCTGGCTCAGCAGCTTTGCGAGGAAGGGCACCGCATCCACCAGCTGGGTCACCTCGCCCCGGGCCACCAGGTAAAGTTCCACCGTAAATTCCCCGGGCATGGCCAGGGTACTTCCGGAGGAGGATTCCACCCGGTCACTTGCCTGGTTCACGGCCCTGACTGGACTTGTGGATGAATAGCGAAGATCCCAGTTAATGCGGTTCATTCCCTTGCCTGCCTTAGTGTAAAGTTTCCGGATCCCGGCGCCTGAAGCATCGCGGATGGCAAAGACCAGGTAGGGATCCTCCTCGGCTTCCTCCAAGCGCAGCTCCTCACGCGTGGGCTGGGGAATGGGCTGTTTTTCCTCGAACAGTTCTTTCTCCTTCTCCTGGCGCTCGGCTTTCAGGGTCTTGGGGACTTCCTTCACGAAGTAGGTGAAGGTGGCCCCGAACTCAGGATTCTTGGTGGTGAAGAAATTGGAACCCTGGCCGTATTTGCCCCCGGTCTGTATGTACATCAGGGCATCGGCCACCGGGAAGATGTGTGCCTCCTGCTCCAATATAGCCTTGTTCATGGCCAGCTCCTTCAGCGGAGTGTAGTCGTCCAGGATATAGAACCCACGACCGAAAGTGGCAAGCACCAGGTCATTTTTCTGCTCCTGGATGGTCATGTCCCGCACGCTTATGGTGGGAAGGCCAGATGTGAGCTTGGTCCATGCCTCTCCCCCGTCAATACTGAAATAGAAACCGAATTCGGTACCAACGAACAGCAGTCCGGGTACCTCCGGGTCCTGCTCAATGGTATGAACGGTTCCATTCTCGGGCAGGTTGGATGCAATGGAAACCCAGGTGTTTCCCCTGTCCGTACTCTTCAGCACATAGGGTTTGAAATCATCCCGTTTGCGGTTGTCAAAGGTGGCATAGACCACATCCGCGTCAAAGCGGTCGGCCATCAGGTCACTTACATAAGTAAATTCGGGAATACCGGGAAGGTTTTTCGCCTGTTTCCAGTTCCTGCCCCCGTCTTCCGTTATGGAGATTACCCCATCGTCGGTTCCCGCGTAGAGCAGGTTTTCGTCCAGACGGGATTCGGACAGGCTCACCCCGGTTCCCCAGAGGCTGGTGCTTACGTCCTTCACCACAGCATCCCAGCTCCAGTAGTGATCCATCACAGGCCAGCTGTTGCGGTCCACCCCGGAGCTCAGGTCGCCGCTGATCACCTCCCAGGAATTGCCACGGTCGTCTGACCTGAAGACTTTGTTGGCCATCATATAGATGCGGGTATGGGAGTGGTGACTTATTATCAGCGGGGTGTTCCAGTTCCACTTGTAGGTATCCTCCCCTTTCCGGGGCCGGGGCTTGATGCTGATCCCTTCGCCGCTAAGGCGGTCATAGCGGTTAACATTACCATACTGGGATTCGCAGTAGACAATATTGGGATCTTCCGGATCAATGGCCACCCAGAATCCGTCGCCTCCCTTGATGGCTTCCCACTCCTCGTTGCTCACGCCGGCAGTGCTCTTATTCATGGATGGGCCGCCCAGGGTATTGTTGTCCTGGGTTCCTCCATATACCTTGTAAAACGGTTCTTCGTTATCCACGTTGACCCTGTAGAATTGTGTCACAGGGAGATTCGACTTGAACTGGTAGGTCTCACCACCATCGTAACTCTCGTATACTCCTCCGTCACCCCCGATCAGGAAGTGATCGGTATCGCCCGGATCGATCCATAGGGCATGATCGTCCACATGCCGGTTATCGTTGCTAAGTGTGGTCCAGGTTTTGCCTCCGTCCACGGTGACCTTGGATCTTGTCTCCATGGAGTACACTTTATTGACATCCACCGGGTCACAGATGATTTCATTGTAGTACTGGCCGCTGGCATGGTGATCGCTCATCTTTTTCCAGGAAGCACCCCTATTATCGGAACGGAAAAATCCCCCCTTTCCTTCGGCGGCCTCCACGATCAGGTATAGCACATTCCGGTCGGCCGGGGAGACTGCAATTCCCATTCCCCCGATGTGCACCTTCGGAAGCCCCTTCATGATCTTTTCCCAGTTTTCCCCGCCATCCAGGGACCGGTAAACAGCCGATTCGGGACCGCCCCCGATCTTGGTAAAAACATGGCGCCTGCGCTGCTCGCTGGTGGCATACATCACATCCGGGTCCACCGGATCCATTATTACGTTATTTACACCTGTATGCTCACTGATATCCAATACCTTTCTCCAGTTCCCGCCCCCATCCATGGTCTTATAGAGCCCCCGCTCCCCTCCGGGTCCCCAGGCTGAACCCTCGGCCGCCACAAACACAATGTCGGAGTTTCTTGGATCCACCACTATTCCGCCGATCTGCCGGGATTCCTTCAATCCCATATTCTTCCAGGATTCACCTCCGTCTTCCGATTTATACACCCCATCACCATAGCCCAGGGCCCGCTGGTGGTTGTTCTCGCCCGTTCCCAGCCAGAGGACCTTGGGATTGTCGGGATCCATGGTAATCACGCCGGTCGAATAGGCTCCGTATTTATCAAAAACGGGCTTGAAAGTGGTACCGTTATTTACCGTTTTCCATACATTGCCAGACGCCACAGCTGCATACCATTCGCTGTGGTTCTCCGGGTTTACCGCAAAATCTGCGATACGACCCGAGGTCATGGCCGGTCCAATGCTCCGCCATTTGAGGCCCGTAAGCAGGTCTGCATCGATCCCCTCAGTGTTGTCTTCTGCCTTTTCCTTATTTTTCTGGGCATTTAATTCTGCCGGGCTTACGGCCACGGCAATAGCAATTACAACAGGCATCAACAGAAACCTGGTACAAAAGTTAGTTTTCATAATAGTTGGAATTTAGATCTTAAATATCACTATTTTTGGACAAAATTCAAGCCTATGACCGATACATTGCTCAACCACCGGTCCATCCGGAAATACAAGCCGGATCCCATACCTACCCAGATCCTGGATTATATTCTTGAGGCCGGAACCCGTGCTTCCACCACCGGGAATATGCAACTCTATTCCATAGTGCTTACCACGGAAGACAGGATCAAAGAAGAGCTTCTACCCTGCCACTTCAACCAGGAAATGGTTAAAAAGGCACCGGCAGTACTAACCTTCTGTGCTGATTTTAACCGCTTCAATAAGTGGTGTCAGCAGCGTGAAGCCGAACCGGGTTATGATAATTTCCTCTCCTTTTTTACGGCAGCCATAGATGCCCTGCTGGTGGCTCAGAATGTTTGCGTGGCAGCTGAGGATGCCGGACTGGGGATCTGCTACCTGGGAACCACAACCTACTCTGCCGGAAAGATAATTGAGATACTGGGTCTGCCAAAAGGCGTGGTACCCGTTACGACCGTTACGGTGGGTTATCCCGACGAGTGGCCCGAATTAACAGACAGGCTTCCCCTGGATGCGGTGGTTCACAGGGAAAAATATCAGGATTATGCCGGCTCCGACATTGACAAGCACTACAGGGAAAAGGAATTAATGCCAATATATCAGTCATTCGTCAAAGAACATAATAAGGAGACCCTGGCACAGGTTTTTACCGACGTCAGGTATAAAAAAGAGGATAACATACTGTTTTCCAAATCTTTACTGGATATTTTGACCCTGCAGGGCTTTATGAATCATCCATAAAAAACGCATTTTGGTATAACTTTTTTCAACAGCTTACGTTATAGGCAAATAGAGCGTAGTTTTTTTGTAAAAAGGAATAGTTTATATTTGTAGAGCACCCAGCCAGGATCTAAACCAATTAGCCATGAAAAGAGCAGTGATCATTTTAGCAGTAGTCTTTGCCATAGGTATCTTGTTGAGCTCATGTAACAAGAATGTTTGCCCGGCCTACAGCCATGCGGAAGAAACGGAGCAGACATTGCCTAACGGGTAGACCTGGTCCAGAAACTCCGCTCCACAAGAACTAAGATTTACCCCGGGTAAATCTTTTTTTTTATCCCATCGCCAACATTTACCTCCAATTATTCGTTAATTTGCATGGTGTTTGCAGATCACCTAGGCATGAGGCGTGTTTACCTAATATTCCTTCTTTTTGCACTTACTGTCGCTCCGATCCTGGCGCAGGGAGAGATCGACACGCAATCACGGGTGATGTTAAGGGATGAAAGAACCATTGCCGGTTTTCTCAATTCCAATGGCTGGGGACTGAATTACAGGTATGGTTATTGGAGGAACGCCCGGAACCAGTTCATTATCGATGGCGACTTTGCCTATGTGAAGCATCCCAAGGAAGTCAAGACCACGGTCGCCTATAATTACAGCACTTACCGTTACGTGTACGGAAAAGAGAATCTTTTCTGGGAATTAAAAGGGACCGCCGGCTGGCAGAAGGAACTCTACAGGAAAATTGACCGGAACGGGATATCCTTAAGGCTGTATTATGCCGGTGGGCTTTCCCTGGGATTTACCAAACCCATATACTACAAGGTATTCACCACATCAAGCATCGGCGAGATCATTTACGAGGAGAACGTGAAGTTCGATCCCAGCATACACCAGAATCTCATTGGCGGACGCGGTCCCTTTTACATGGGATTCGACGAGCTTAAGCTTTACCCCGGAATTTACGGGAAAAGCGGATTTAGTTTTGAATACAGCCAGAAGGATGCCATTGTCCATGCCCTGGAAGCCGGTGTGAGCCTGACGGCCTACTATAAGGAGATCCCCATTATGGCCACCGAGAAGAATAGTTTCATTTTTTTCACCCTCCATGTGGGATACCGTTTTGGGCGGATAATAGATATCAGCGAGGCGGCCCGCTCCAGGAGCCGAAAGGAAAAAAGGGCAGAACGCAGGGCAGCAAAGGAGACCTATTCCTACCCCATATATTAAATCCTGGTTAAGACCTGATTTTGCCTCCTTGGGGGTTTTGCCATCTTGAGATAAATATGTAAATTCGCACTCCTGTTATCTAAAAAACAAATCATTCGTAATCATTTAATCATAAAAACATGGGAAAAATTAAGGTTGGTATTAACGGATTCGGCCGGATCGGAAGACTGGTCTTCAGGGTAGCTGCTGATATGCCTGAGGTGCAGATCGTCGGCATCAATGACCTGATCGATGTGGATTATATCGCTTACATGCTGAAGTTTGATTCTACTCACGGACGTTTTAAGGGAACAGTTGATGTTAAAGATGGAAATCTCGTAGTGAATGGTCAGACCATCCGTGTTACCGCAGAGAAAAATCCCGCAGATCTGAAGTGGGATGCAGTAGGTGCTGAATACGTGGTTGAGTCCACCGGTCTCTTCCTCACCAAAGAAAAGGCACAGGGTCACCTGGATGCCGGAGCAAAAAAAGTGATTATGTCTGCTCCTTCCAAGGATGATACCCCCATGTTCGTTATGGGTGTGAACCATAAGAAATACAGCAGCGATATGGACTTTGTTTCCAACGCTTCCTGCACCACCAACTGCCTGGCCCCCATTGCCAAAGTGCTGCATGATAAATTTGGCATTGTTGAGGGCCTGATGACCACCGTACATGCCACCACTGCCACCCAGAAAACTGTTGACGGACCTTCCATGAAGGACTGGAGAGGCGGACGCGGTGCCGGGCAGAACATCATTCCCTCCTCCACCGGTGCTGCAAAAGCTGTTGGCAAAGTAATTCCCGAACTGAACGGCAAACTTACCGGTATGGCCTTCAGGGTTCCCACACCCAACGTGAGCGTTGTGGACCTTACCGCGCGACTGGAAAAGGGTGCATCCTATGAAGAAGTCTGTGCAGCCATGAAAAAGGCCAGTGAAGGTGAACTAAAAGGTGTGCTCGGCTATACAGAGGAAGCCGTGGTAAGCAATGATTTCCTGGGTGAGCTCTGTACTTCGGTGTTTGATGCCGGCGCCGGTATCGGACTGAATGACAACTTTGTGAAAGTTGTTAGCTGGTACGACAATGAAATGGGATATTCTGCCAAGGTTGTTGAGCTGCTGCTTCACATGGCCAGCGTGGACAAGGCTTAGATTCCTCTTTCAACATAATAAACGAGGCCGTTTCACAATGTATGAGACGGCCTCTTGGTTTTATTAACCGGAGAGCCTGCAATAAAAAACGCCCCGGTTTATCCGGAGCGAATTCATGTATAAGCGGGGAGAGGCTTGCTAGTAATATTCGATATGCTCGAAGGGGATCTGGATGGTCTGCTCGTAATGGACCCCCAGCTCCTCAATGGATTCATCTCCTTCTTCAAAATACCAGAGGATCTTTACATCCTTTCCCGAGTCGTGGTTGATCTTCATGATCCGCAACATCTCCAGCATATATTTGGAGGATCCGCTGTTGATGTATTCGAGCTTGATACTCATTACCGTTTTTTCGGCAGGGGAAAGAAAGTACTCATTGATCCAGTCAATCAACCGTTCGAAAAACTCCCCCGGGTCTTCCGGGATCGACCTTCCCTCCATGGAGAGTTCCCCGGTATCGGCAACAAACTCTACTTCGGGTGAGTTGAATGTCTTTTTCAAAAAGAGATCTTCCATATTCAGATTTGATTATTCATATCTTAAAGCTGCAATGGGATCAAGCCTTGAAGCTTTTACGGCCGGAAAATACCCTGAAACCACTCCCACAATAAAACAAAGTACAATCCCCGTAAATATCCATTTCCATGGAATTATAAAGCTTGAGTCAATGGCTAAAGATACACCATTTCCAATGACAATTCCTAATAAAATGCCAACAACGGCTCCCATCTGGCCGATCACAACAGCTTCATAGAGAAACTGGCGCTTGATCATCACCGACTTAGCTCCCATGGCCTTCCGGGTACCTATCTCCTTGGTTCTCTCCGTAACTGACACCAGCATAATATTCATCAGTCCTATCACAGCTCCCATCAGAGTTATCAGTCCAATTATGGTGGCGGCCATGGTAACCATTTTCATATTCTCAAGAAGCATCTGGGCCAGTTGATCGCTCTTGGTAATGTTGAAATCCGATTCATCGATGGCCTCCAGGCGCCTGACACGGCGGAACAGGCCTTCAGCTTCTGAAACACAGACATCCAGCATTTGTGGCTCTGCAGGCGTTACATTGATAGAATAGCGCATCTGCGGTCTTGAGAAATACTGCCGGACATTGGTGTAGGGGATCAGGCAGGTCCGGTCGGTTCCCATGGCCCCGGATTGCCCCCTGGATTTAAGAACTCCTATAACCCTGTACCTGCCGCTGCCAACCGAAATGAAACGATTCAGCGGATCCCGGTTCTTTTCAAAAGCTTCCCTGGCCAGATCCGCTCCGAGGAGCACCACGTTGGCATTATTCATCACATCATCCGTCGTGATATTTCTCCCTGTCTCAATTTCATATCCGGCAGTATAAATATAGTCTTCATCCACACCCAGGACCGCTGTATTGGGATTTGACTTGTAGGACTTATACTTGACTATGGCAGTCCCCGATGCCTGGGTCCAGACGGAAACCCTGGCAGGCAGTTCATAGGCTTCCTTAAATTCCTGTGCCTGCTTATGTGAAATGAACTCATGGTTCCGTCGCCTGTAGGTCTGGTTGCCGATCTGAACACGTATGGACCTGGATTCAATGGTAAAAGTATTGGCCCCCATGAGGCTGAATGATTCGGTCAGATTGTATTTGATGGCATCGATGGCGGTAAGGATCCCCACCAGGGCCATGATTCCGAATGCAATGATCATAATGGTCAGGATGGTCCTCAATAAATTGGTCCTGATGGCCTTCATGGCAATCCTAATGTTCTCAACAAACATGTTCCACTGCATGGGTCTTTGTTTTGAAAGCACAATAAAAGTATAAAATTCTGAACAATCTGTTGCCTATTCTGTCAGGCTTAAAGAGCTTTTTCCAATATATTTGCATATAACTCAACACAACCCCTATGACATTCGATTTCCAGATGATTCAAAAGGTCTACCAGGCCTTGCCCGGCAGAATAGAAACTGCCCGAAATATGCTTAAGAAACCCCTGACCCTGACAGAAAAGATCCTGTACGGACATTTGTTTGACGGAATCCCGGATCGAGCCTTCGAACGGGGCAAGGACTATGTGGATTTCAGTCCGGACCGGGTGGCCATGCAGGATGCCACGGCCCAGATGGCCCTGCTTCAGTTTATGCAGGCAGGCAAAGATAAGGTTGCAGTGCCTTCCACGGTCCATTGCGATCACCTGATCCAGGCAAAATCCGGAGCAAAGGAAGATCTTAAAAACGCATTGCATACCAATCAGGAGGTTTTCGACTTCCTGGGTGACGTATCCAATAAATACGGGATCGGTTTCTGGAAACCGGGTGCAGGGATCATTCACCAGGTGGTGCTGGAGAACTATGCCTTCCCCGGCGGGATGATGATCGGTACGGATTCCCATACGGTGAATGCGGGCGGACTTGGGATGGTTGCCATTGGTGTTGGCGGCGCTGACGCGGTGGATGTAATGGCTGGCATGCCATGGGAACTTAAATTTCCAAAACTGGTCGGGGTAAAACTGACCGGTAATCTCAACGGCTGGACCTCGGCCAAGGATGTCATCCTGAAGGTTGCCGGTATCCTGACTGTCAAAGGGGGTACGGGGAAGATCCTGGAATATTTTGGTGAAGGGGCTGAAAGCATCTCCTGCACGGGAAAAGGTACCATCTGTAACATGGGTGCCGAGATCGGGGCCACCACCTCCCTGTTTGGATACGATCAGAAGATGAAAGCCTACCTGGTTGGTACCGGAAGATCGGATGTGGCTGAAGAAGCGGACCGGATTGCGGAACACCTCACCGGCGATCCGGAAATATACGCGGATCCTGAAAAATATTTCGACGAGGTGATCGAGATCGATCTCTCCAGCCTGGAACCCCATATTAACGGGCCCTTCACCCCGGATAAGGCCTGGCCCATCTCCCAGTTTGCAGATGCTGTGGAAAGGGAAGGCTATCCGCGTAAGCTTGAGGTCGGACTCATAGGATCCTGCACAAACTCGTCCTATGAAGACATTACCAGGGCAGCATCTGTTGCCAGACAGGCCCGTGAAAAGGGCCTTAAAGTCGCTTCGGAATATACCATTACTCCCGGTTCTGAACAGGTTCGTTACACCATAGACCGGGATGGCTTGATCCGGGACTTTGAAGAGATCGGAGGAGTGGTACTTGCCAATGCCTGCGGACCCTGCATCGGGCAATGGGCAAGGCATGGCGCGGACAAGCAGGAGAAGAACTCGATCATCACTTCCTTCAACCGGAATTTTGCAAAACGTAACGACGGCAACCCCAATACACATTCATTTGTGGCCTCACCGGAGATCGTAACTGCCATGGCCATTGCCGGGGATCTTACCTTTAATCCCCTGACCGATACACTGCTGAATGAAAAAGGAGTCGCGGTGAAACTGGATGAACCGGAGGGAGTGGAGCTCCCGCTCAAGGGATTCTCCGTGGAGGATAATGGCTATCAGGCCCCGGCCGAAGACGGCAGTTCAGTGGATGTTAAGGTCGATCCATCATCCAAGCGCCTGCAGCTTCTGACACCATTTGCTCCATGGGACGGTGAGGACCTGAAGGGGCTGAGGTTGCTGATCAAGGCCAAAGGTAAATGTACCACCGATCATATATCCATGGCAGGACCATGGCTGCGTTTCCGGGGACACCTGGATAATATCTCCGACAATATGCTAATTGGTGCGGTGAATGCCGCCAACGACAGGACCAATTCGGTACTGAATCATTTATCGGGTAAGTATGAACCGGTACCGGCTACGGCCAGGGCCTACAAAGAGAAAGGGATCGGGACCATTGTGGTTGGTGACGAGAACTATGGAGAAGGATCCTCCAGGGAACACGCCGCCATGGAACCCAGGCATTTGGGAGTGAGGGTAGTATTGGTTAAATCCTTTGCAAGGATCCACGAAACCAACCTGAAAAAACAGGGTATGCTGGGGCTTACCTTTCAGAACAAGGAGGACTACGATCTGGTGCAGGAAGGGGATCTGGTGGATGTAATCGGACTCAAAGAACTGGCCCCCGGAAAACCACTGGAGATCGTACTTCACCACAGCGATGGCAGCAGCCATAGCTTCCCGGCCAATCACACCCTCAACAAGAACCAGATCGAGTGGTTCAAGGCCGGTTCTGCCCTGAACCTGATCAGGAAGGAAAACCAGTAGAACATTGCATACGACCTCATTTATCAATGTCTTTACACAGCTGGGGCATTTTCTGCGGCAGTTCCCCGATGGAACAGGGCCGGAAATCCCTACCGGGGCCGGGGAACTGGACCAGCTGAACAGGGAGTTCCACGCGGGATTTTCAGAGATCCTGGAGCAGGAACCTGTTCTGAATCCCTGGTTTACAAGGGACAACCTGATGCTGGCCCTGAGGGGCCTGGCCGCCATGCTGGAAGAAGAGGTGCTAAAGAAATGGCTCTCACCCTATAAAATCGCCCCCCTATCTCCGGGCAGCCAGA
>Ga0209536_100012661_pt1 | contig 12235 bp, 10 predicted proteins | sample DeeMarSeWOR28_12_FD_187461 | JGI IMG/M metagenome (GOLD analysis project Ga0209536, IMG submission 187461) | Marine sediment microbial communities from White Oak River estuary, North Carolina - WOR-2-8_12 (SPAdes) (version 2) | ecosystem: Environmental > Aquatic > Marine > Intertidal zone >...
TGTGGCTCGAAGACCGATCTTTTTGATTTCAGCCCACTTCTCACCGAGCTCGATAAAATCACCCACCCTGACCGGTCGTTCAAAGAGCAGAATGAGTCCACTGACAAGATTGTTGACGATGCTTTGCAGGCCAAAGCCGATGCCGATGCCAAGCGCACTCAGCATGATGGTGAGTTTTGTAAACTCGAACCCGAGTGCCAATAACGCCAACAAAAAGCCGATAAATATGAGGACATAGTGAACCAATCTCGCGATTGAGACCCGGACCCCTTTTTCCACGCGACGCCTGGCGAGCACTTCATCCATGAGCAATTTTTGAACCATCCAGGATGCGAGAAACGATCCATAAAGGATGCCTGCTGAAATAATCACCAGACCGATGCTTATCCGTTGGGATCCCAGGTTGAATCCAAGTGCGAGCAAACCTTTTATCGCTGCCGGCAGGCTATCGAAAACGCCCCAGATCAACAGATTAGCGGGTAACAAAAGTAGCCCACATAAGGCGATATCCATGAAGAGTGTCACGCGGCGAATGATGGCATCGGTATCACGAGAAAACCATGAAGTTCGTTGGAGAGATGAACGACGCAATACCCATTCTAAAGACCCGCGGATCATGTATATAAACAGCATGAATCCAAGCACAGATCCCGTCGATCGTATCAGCGACAGGAACAGAAATTCGGCCAGCCCTCGTTTGCCCCAAATCTCTGCAATAAGGATGAAGGCAAAAAGACAGGCGCCCACCCGAAGCAACCGGTGATAAAAGCCAGAGTCTTTCTGAAGCACACTTTCACGGGCCCACCGCCAGCAGAAGACAAGGCCCACCAGCGCCGCTAAAACTGTAAACATTCGAAATAGTGGAAGCGGCAACATGACCACCTGCAGCAGTCGGGTGACGACCAAAAGGATGGTTAATCCATATACAAACTGCTTTTTCCAGGATGCGACCTTTAAAGCGCTGATAAGTCGGGCAAAGGCGACGCCTGCGAACATCGTAATGAAAAGTCCCCATGTGTCTTGAAACCCCCGATTTTCATAAAACCACATTATCGCTAGCGTGCCAAAAAACAATCCTGCGGAAAAAGGCCGTGCTGCCACAAACCGCCAGCGTTCCGAATCGTTGAGCACCTGTCGTTTTCGAAAGACGGCGATGATCACAATCAGAGAAAACAAAATATGGAGAAAGACGATCAACCCCTGTTGATCAATGAAACGGCTGTCCGGCCATGAAATCTCAGCCAGACCTTTTTGGAATGCGTACCACAACTCGTTTGAATACTGATTAAAATACCGGGACGAAAACATCGGAGGAGACAGGCTGACCCTGACACCGGAGCGTGCGGCTAAAATCAGAGAGTCTATCTCTGCGCTAAGCGCAATTATTTTCGCCTGAATATTGCCTGCTTTCTGCTGGACCGTCAGCATCGAATTCAGTTGCGAAACTACGATATCCAGGGCCTTGTCGATCGTGTCTTTTGCCTTTGCAAAGGTCGATTTAAGTTGAGCGAGGTCTCCATCCCCAATTAGGGCCGACTCCCACTGACTCCAATTTTGTTTCTCCGCCTGCCAAACGTTTCTCAATTCGCCAAACTGACGGATGGCTTCGTTAAGGGGGCTGCTGATTTCTCCGAGTAATTGGTTTTCCCGCTCGATCACCTTGCGGATTTCCACAAGCGTATTTAACCGGCCATCTTTTGCGTCCTTTATCTGTTGTAATTGAGCGGCAGGACCCTGCAGGTTCCCCTCGATCCTGGCGTATTTTTTTTCAAATTCCGAGACATCCAGTACCCCAGCAACCCTATTTTCAAGAGTCGCCAGATCTCCGGACAGTTTTGTGGCTTTTGGTATGATATCGGCCAGATCCGGTGCTGATACAGATACTGCTGGCTTCGTTTCCGAGGTTTGATTACCATTAGATTGCTCCTGGGCCAGCACATGGCTTGATATCAGAAGTGCGGCTATCGGCAACATAAACCTAATGATTTTCCTGGCAGGATGTCTCATGAGCGAACTCCGATCAGGCCATAATTGCAATCCACAAATTCCCCGGTGAACCTTTTTACCTTTTTTGAACTTTGACGGAATTGACCATTTTAAACAATTCATTTTGAAGATCCTAATCCTTTTTTCTTCTTCGCTTCTTTTTTGAGCTGGAGTTTCTCCATAATCAGCCGATAGGCCGTGTAGTATTTATAGATGTTGCTCACGTACTGCACGGTCTCGCTTCCGATTCGCTTAGCCGCCACAATTTCCACGTTGCGAAACCACACATTGGGATCGAGACCGGTCTTTTCGGCTTCCGTGCGAAGCTTGGCAACCCTGGCCGGTCCCGCATTATAGCATGCAAAGGTAAAAAGCGTCTTGTTGGCCTCATTCATGGGCGCCTTTTCAAAATACCGATCCCTGAGAAATCGGAGGTATTTAACCCCTGCATGAATGTTATTCTCCAGATCTTCGATGTTCGGTATATTTACATTTGGATCCTTTGCCGTGGCCGGCAGCATCTGCATGACCCCGATGGCACCGGCCGGGCTGCGCACGCTCTGATCGATCCGGGATTCCTGGTAGGCCAGGGCAGCGACCATGAGCCAGTCGAAATCGTACTGGTCTGCATATTTTCTAAAGAACTCGATCGCGTCCTTAAATCTTTGAAATTCTTTTTCAAGCAGGGCGTTCTTCACCCATTTTGTGTCTTTCAGGTAGCGCTTGGTGAGCATATTGAAAAGCAATGTCCCCTGCTTGTGACCGGCCACAAATCGGTTGACCACCTCCTTTAACCTGGGGCTGTTCTTGCGAAAGGCCCAGGCCGTTTCGCCGCCCGTTCGAACGGCGATATCGGGATAGAGCTTGACATTTTCGAAAATGGGGGCCCACACCGCGGCCTTGTGCTCATCCACTACAATGAAGTTAATTAAGCCGGCGTTTGCCATTTCTAAAAGATCCTCATCTTCGAAGTACTCGTCCGCCGGCACCAGCTTTACGGGTTTCTTGCGTGACCTCTTAAATTCTTTATTAAGGCGTTGCAGGCTTGCATAATAGCTGCTTGAAGTCCGCACGAAGACTTCCTGGCCGGCCAGATCGTCCAGGCCTTTCAGTGCCGGGGCACCCTGCCCGGCAACCACGATCTCTCTGACACCTTTTGCAAAGGGATCTGAGAAGTCGACGATTTTGAGACGTTCCGGCGTAATGGTGATGTTTCCCACTGCAATGTCGCCCCGGCCGGCAACCAGACCGGAGAAGAGTTCATCTCGCACCGTGGGGATCATGACCGCAAGAACCTTGAGGGTCCCCGTGCCCAATTCCTTGTTCAGCCATTTTTCAAAGATTTGCATTCCCTCGTATGAAAGGCCCCGCTGGGTGGCGCCGTCCAGGAAGTAAAACGTCTTGCTGTAGGGGACGAGGACGCGGATCTGACGTCTTTCCACCATACCGTCAAAATCGCCGGTCCACGTTTTTCCATGAATTAACGGCGATTCAGTCGCCCCCGCCCCGGTATGGACAAATATCAGTACAAAAAATATCGCAAAAAGCAGGAAGCGTGGTTTGAGCAGAGCGCTTTTTGGCTTTGCGCTGCGACCATGACGATATGTCCAGGCAAATAACATTATCTCTGAAACTCCTCTTTTATTTTGATACGGACAGGGCCGGTCAACCTGCAAGTTCTTGCTTCAAATTAAGATTTTTGGTCCGGCGCCCAGGCGAAAAATTTTAGTCGAACAGCTTACCCCGCTCCACCGTTCTCCATTTGTTTGCGGAGTTGGTATGCGGCGCCCGAGGTGTCCAGCGATACGTCGCCATAGGTGAGATGCTCCCCTTTGGCCACCGGCCGGGTTACCTTGGCTCCGCCCGTGAGCCCCAGGGGCAGGCAGCCCCGGCTCAAGCTCTCTCCAGCACCGATCAGTTTGCCGAAGACGGTGTAGCCCCCTTCGCCATCCAGCACATCGCCCGGCTGTAAATCCTTTTTTGCCGTGGCCGCCACATCGGCGACGAAATCGAGACTGGTGCCGGTAGGTTCATTCCGCAGGGCGGCACTGGCCGCACTGATGCCCAACTCCAGGCCGATGTAATGATAGGGCCGGTAAAGCGCGCTGTAGCGGCCTGTGACATCGGTCTTCATGCCGTAGTCCCGGAAACAGCTCTCCACATAGGTGTTGGGCGCGCGCAAGATGATGTAAACGCCCCAGCGGAGGTCTCCTTCCACGGCACTGCCGTCACGATGCTCCGAGGCAATGACTTCCACGGTCCCGTCTCGATCCAGGATGCCGCCGTCCTGTTTGGGCTTCAGGCGTTCAGCCAGTTCCTCCACGCCAACCGGGGGAAACGTCAGCCCCTCGGCTTGCGGGCGAAGCCCGGATGCATTTGCCACCGCACACATCTCTATGGCACTTTTGGAACCGTCCAGGAAGGAGTTGAACATCTGGGCATTGTAATCGCCGCCGGCCACACGCTCCTCGCTGAACCCGTAAAATCCCCAGACTGTTTCCGGGGTGGAGAAATGATATTCGGGCTGATAGCGCGTCCCCTTTCCGGCACACACCACATCGAAACCCACGGTCCGCGCCCAGTCAACTTGCTCCATAATCAACGCCGGCTGGTCGCCGTAGGCCATAGAGTAAACCACCCCTTTCTCTTCCGCCTTCTTCTTCAAAACCGGCCCCACCAGACAGTCCGCCTCCACCGTGACCATCACGATATGCTTGCCGGCTTCGATGGCGGCCAGCGCATGTCGGGTTCCGTGCTCCGGATCGCCGGTGATCTCCAGAACCACTTCGCAGTCCGATGCGATCAATTCCATGGCCGACGGACACACCCCTACCCGTCCTCTGGCGGCAGCAGCATTGATCTGATCGGCACTCGCGACATTTTCCGCAACACCGTCATCCCAACCGGTTCGCGCCAGCGCGTCAAAGGCTTTCCGGGGTTCCAATTCAGCAATCCCCACCACCTGCAGCCCCGGAACCAGGTGCGCCTGGGATAAAAACATGGCAGAAAACTTTCCCGCACCGATCACCCCGACCTTAACCGGACGTCCCTCTGAAGCACGTCTCTGAAGCATTGTGTAGAAATTCATCATTTTACTCCCGTTGAGTGTCAGACAATCTCATTTTCTCACACATTAGACATTCCAAGCAGAAATTAAGCCCGGGAAAAGCCGGAGCACAAGCAGAGCGTCCCAATACCTGCTTGAATCCCTTATTCCCGCAAGTTTTGCAATATCTTTCCTCTCTGATTTTTTCAAGCTATTTCTATAAACATGCCAAACCAACCCTGCCAGCCAAGCACCGTTTGGTAATTGATTTAAAGCTATCTTTTTGAGGTAATTGTCTTTTTATAATTTTAATCAGCCTTCATCGCCTCTTTGAACAAATGAAAAGCCCCGATGATACCGTAACTTTTCAGGATCGTCATAAATTTTGATGCCCAGGAATAAAGGAAATCAATCGGGTTCCTTAAATTTTTTTTCCAGGCGTAATCATATTCCCAAACGCTGCGCTTCTTTGCACCTGATTTTTCTAAAATCTTTTTGACTTTTTCTCTATTGCAATCGAGTGAATATATATTAATCGCACTGGGGTCCCCGTTCCAACACTTGGCGCTTTCGATATCCCCTGAATCGATAAAGGGTTCCAATTGATGTGCGAATTCCATTATCTTCTTTTTGCGCGCAAAGATGAGCCACTTCCCGCCGTGATCGAACCACAGCTTCCGATTTATGGACCTTTCATTATCAGGTAAAAACCAGGTCCAGATTATATCTTTAACAATGCGCATAAAAATAAGGTAACAAGGAGATATTAATCGTCAAAATCTGCAATCGCAGCCAGGTGTGAAAATAGCACTCTGCGCGGGGATAATTTGTGGATCACTGTTTTATTCAGATCAATAATATGCTATATCCACGCACCTTGAGTAAAGATCCACTTTCAACACCTGTTCCCCGGTGAAGCCCTGAATGCTTTGCCTGATTTTATTTTGGATCTTCAGAGGTGCAACCCGTGCAACTTCTCAACATCTCGGCCATAGCCGTGGCCCTGGCCATGGATGCCTTCGCAGTGGCGATCGCCGCCGGCGTGATGCTGAAGAAGATCAGCTTCCGCCAAAATTTCCGGCTCGCCTGGCATTTCGGCCTCTTCCAGGCCATGATGCCGGTGCTCGGCTGGAGCGCGGGCCTGTCCATCCGGAGTTGGATCGAAAATTATGCCCACTGGGCGGCTTTCGGTCTCCTGGTTTTTGTGGCCCAGGGAATGCTGCGGGCGGCTTTCAAAAAAGAAACCGGCGAGAATGAACGCAAAGACCCCACCCGCGGCCTGACAATGGTGATGCTATCCGTCGCCACCAGCATCGATGCCCTTGCCGTCGGCCTGAGCCTTTCGATGATTTCGGTTTCTATCTGGACGCCGGCTTTAATCATCGGTCTGGTGGCGGGTGCTTTTACGACAGCCGGAATGCACCTGGGGAAAAAGATCGGCAGCGCCACGCGCATGAGTCGCTACGCCGAGGCGCTCGGGGGAATGGTTCTGCTCCTGATCGGTTTCAATATCCTGCGTGAGCACGGGGCATTGGGATTTCTGTTTTAATATCCCGAACGCACTTTAGAAGTTGGTTGTGATAACGCCTATTTCGCTTTGATCAGCTCCCGGCAGGCGCCGGCAATATCTTTAGCGCTGAAACCCAGGGTCTCCGACAGGTAAGGTACGTCGCCCACCTCCCCGAATCGATCCTGGGCACCCAGTCTTTTAACTTTTACGGGATGGTGTTCGGCCAGAACCTCGCAAACCGCACCGCCCAGCCCACCGATCACATTCTGGTTTTCCGCTGTCACCACCGCATTGGTTTTTTTGACGGATTCCAAAAGCGTTTCGACATCAAACGGTTTAACCGAAGGGTAATGAATATGCTCGGCATGGATATTTTCCTGGTTCAGCATGGCAACGGCTTCACGCGCAAATATGGTTGTTAAGCCGGTGGTCACCAGCGTTATATCCGACCCCTGATCCAATACGCGCGCCTGATGCGGATCAAATTCATAGCTTTCGTCGAATATGGCCGGCTTGACTTCCCGAATCAGCTGCATGTATTCCGGTTTCTTGCTGGCGGCCATGTATCTGACTACGGAACGCAGTTCATAAACATCCGCCGGACAATAAACGCGCATATTGGGCATCGCACGCATGATCGCGAGATCCTGAAAGCACATGTGGGTGGCACCATTTTTAGCGGTGGTGACACCCGGTGCGGTGCCGACGATTTTTACCGGGTTTTCGGCATAGGCGATGGAAATGGTAATCTGATCATAGGCCCGGCGGGTGGCAAACGGTGTAAAGGTTGCGCAGAACGGCACCATGCCTTCGTTTGCCAGTCCGGCTGAAATGCCGATCATGTTGGCTTCGGCAACCCCAACATCAAAAAAACGATCCGGAAACGCTTCCCAAACCCGGGGAACCGTTCCGGACGATTTTCCCAGGTCGGCTTCCAGACAGACGACATTGCTGTTTTCTGTCATCAGCTCAATAAGGGTATCCGTATAGACGGCCCTTAATTCTTTCTCGTGTAACTTCATTCGTCTTTTCCCTCCGTCCAGTTAAAATGGAAGGGCTGCCCTTCGTCATCGGTGCAGACGCCTCCGATGACCCTTTTGCGCTCGTCTTCATCGGGGATATTGATGAAATGGCATTCAATCCGGTTCTCGTAACATTCGTTGCCCCTGGCCTTTACCGTATGGGCCACGATCATGGAAGGCTTGTCTTTGACTGCAATGGCCTTGTTCAGGGTTTCGTAAATTTCGTCCCAATCATGGCCATTCATCTCAAACACTTCCCAGCCAAAGGCCCGCCATTTATCCACCAGGGGTTCCAGTGATACGATATTTTCTACTTCGGCGTCGATTTGCATCTTGTTGTAGTCGGTGATAACCACCAGGTTGTCCAGTTTATGCTGGGCTGCAAACATCGCTGCTTCCCATATCTGTCCCTCCTGGGATTCTCCGTCACCCACAATACAGAAGACATTGTTGGTTCTGTTTTGAAGTTTGTTGGCCAGGGCGATTCCATTGGCGCATGACAATCCCTGACCCAGCGAACCTGCGGTCTGATCAACGCCGGGTGTGATGACCTGGTCCACGTGGCTCGGCAATTCCGTCCCGTTGGCATTCAGGGTCAGCAGCACGTCTTTTTTAAAATAGCCCTTGTAAGCCAGCGCGGTATAAAGGGTCGGGCCGGCATGCCCTTTGGATAATACGAAGCGATCCCGATCTTCCCAGCGCGGATTGTCCGGTTTGATATTCATAATTCTAAAATAAAGTGTGATGATAATTTCCACCAAACTGAGGGATCCGCCGATATGTCCGCCACCCGCGCGGCACATAATATCCGTGATAATATAACGGAACTCTTTTGCCAGCCGATCCAGCTGTTCCCTGCTCTCGACCCTGTCCATGTCCATAAATATCTCCTTAAACTCCCAATTCCTGTTTCAGCCAGGCCTTGGCATCGTCTTCCAGGGCGTACACGCCTTTAAGCTCGCAAACATCCTTTTCAAACCGGACCGGAAGCTCAAATCTCGCCAGTTCAAGCGCCTCTTCGGAATTCCGGCGAATCAGATAAATATAGTAGGGTTTGCGCCAGCAATTCACGACAAAATAGGTCGTATAATCGCTTTTGGACCGGATGACGTACTTGCCGCTGCCCCAGTCCGTATTGCCCCACTCCAGATATTGTTTAACGGCTTCCTCGGGCGTCATATCCCATTCGATTTCATTAATTAAGTCGGTATCTTTTTTTAGTTCTTCCAGGGTAAGCATTTATCCGGCCTTTCTTGAAGCTCCAGAATTATCTCACACCCGCTTCGCTCGAGACGCAGAGATTGCGGATTGTCTGTTTATTTTCGACCGCAAAGGCGCAAAGTTCGCAGAGGTTTTTTTCTTATTTCTTTTCGGTGAGAGGCCGAAAAGAAATAAACCCAAGCCCTCCGGGCGGGTTCAGTTTATTATCCGCCTATTAATAAAGGCATCTTGCTGCAAATGATGGCCTGTGTATTTTTTAGAACATTAATCCTGCCGCGAAGCGGCTGAGGATTTTCATTTGTCGGCGTCTCAGCGACAAATGAAAAAAATTTAATCTTTGCGGTCTCTGCGTCTCTGCGGTGAATAAGAAACGCGAAATTGTAAGATAAAAAATTGAAATCAATTAGTCCGTGCAACCTAAAACGGCAATTTTACCGTTTCGAGCAGATCCGGGTGATCGCCTAAAAATCGGTATAACGTCGCCCGGCCGACACCGAGAAGCTTGGCGGCCTTAACCTTGTTACCGCCGGTTCGTTCAAGCGCCGATCTAACCGAATCTGCATCCAGTTTGCGCGACGGGCCTCTCCGTACGCAAAAATTTTCAAGATCCCGGAGCTCCAGCGGCAGGTCTTCCGCAGAAATCACCCGCCCGCTGGATTTAACAATCGCAAACTGGATGGCGTTCTGTAATTCGCGCACATTTCCCGGCCAGCGGTAATCCATCATCAACGACATGGCCTTACCGGATATCTTAAGAAGTTTCTTGCCATAGCGCTCCCGGGCTTCCTGCAAAAAGTGCTCGCTCAGCAAAGGAATGTCGATTTTACGATCGCGCAGCGGCGGTACCTCAATCGGTATCACATTCAGCCGATAATATAAATCTTCCCGAAATTTTCCGCGTTTAACCGCTTCTTTCAGATTTTTGTTGGTGGCACTGATGACCCGCACATCGACAGTTATGGTTTGTTCTCCACCCACCCTTTCAAAATTGCCTTCCTGCAAAAAACGTAAAAGCTTGGCTTGCATGTTATTTGAAAGCTCGGTCACCTCGTCCAAAAACGCGGTTCCGGCATCCGCCAGCTCAAAGCGGCCCTTTTTATCCCGGATCGCACCGGTAAAAGCACCTTTTACATGTCCGAAAAGCTCACTTTCAATCAGACCCTCAGGCAGGGCGCCGCAATTAATCGGTACAAACGGCGCGCCGCCGCGACGGCTTTCGTTGTGGATGGCCGCAGCAACCAGTTCTTTGCCGGTTCCGGTTTCACCGGATATGTGAACCGGGTAATCGTAATCGGCAACATCTTTGATCTGTTTAAAGATGTTTATCATTTTGCTGTTATGGCCGATGATGTTGCCAAAGCTGCTCAGCTCCCCGGCACGTTCTTTAAGACTGAAAATATCCGTAACATCCTTAAAGGAGGTCAGCACACCGGTTAACGCATCGTCACCGCCCCGCATGCTGGTAACCGTCATCTCGATGCGTCGCTGTTCGCCGCTCTTGGTACTAATATTTATCGTGTATTCCGATTTCTCGGCCAGTTTGGGCGGATCTTCACAAAAGGCACAGCGTTCCCCGCAAAAAGGGCTACCAAAAGCCTCATGGCAATCCCGGCCCAGCACTTCATCACGCCGGTAACCGGTGATGCGTTCGGCCTCGGTATTGAAAAAAAAGATGCGCCGGTCCATGTCGTGGGCGATAATCCCCTCTTTAAGATTATCCAGGACATTTTCCAGGTTATCCCGATGGCACATCAAATTTTCTAAAGAATAATCCGACATCATTCCAAAATTCCATTATTCCATCTTTCCAATCGAAAAAAACAATATCCTGAATTTTGCACGAAAAAGATTCTCATCTATTTTCATGCGAAATTTAGGTATATGATTTCGGCGCTTATGTCAAACTCCCTGAGGTGCCCCCCTGTTTAAAGCTCACAGGGAATATTTTTATTTAATTCAACTCCTTGCATGTCTATTTGAACATCATAGGCCAGAACCTCGATCCCATTTTTGACCGCTTGCCGCAAACCGTGGCCGTATTCGGGATCAATGCGATCGGCCGGCCGAAACACCCGCGCATCCATTCTCTGGATAAAATAAAACATCAAACAGCGATGACCAGCTTCTGCGAGGTTTTCCAGCTCGGTGATATGCTTTAGGCCCCTGGAAGTGACGGCATCGGGGAACCGGGCAATGCCCTCGTTAACCAGGGTGCAGTTTTTAATTTCAATATAACAGCGTTCATCGCCGCCGTCGGTCAGCATCAGGTCAATGCGGGAATGCTCACCGATTTTGACTTCCCGCTGGATATTTTTGTAATCGGATAACTCCGGAATCAATTTCTGAACAATCGATTTATAGATCAACCGATTCGGGACCAGGGTGTTGACACCCACCATGGATGTGGGCATGGCAATTAATTCCCAGGTGTATTTGTACTTGCGTCTGGGGTTGTCATGTATTGACAAATAAACCGTCCGGCCCGGTTCACAACACCCCTTCATACTGCCGGTATTGGGACAATGCGCCGTAACAATTTCACCGGTTTCCAGCTTCACATCGGCAAGAAACCGTTTGTAGCGTTTTAATAGTATACCCGGTATGAGTTCGGGCCAGGCCAGGCCCCTGGAGACATTCGCAGTTAAAGATAGGTTCATAGAAATTTTTCTTCGATCATATCGGCTAAGAGCGCAACATCTTCAAATCCGAATTTAGGGACGTCTAATTGAAGATCCACATCGGTCACCACCGCAATCAGAAGCGTATCATCTTTTAGCAGTGGTTCAGGATGCCGCGCGGACCGCACGATTTCGATCTTGGGTTTGTTTCCTGCTTTGTAACCTTCGGTGATCACCAGATCAACATCACGAAAATAGACCAGCAGACTATCCAGGTCTCCGCTGTGATCATTTCGAACCATGGCAATTGTTCCGGGTGAATGAAAAATAACGGTATCGGCACCTGCGGCCTTATGCCGGGAACTGTCTTTACCGGAGCGATCAATGTCCGGGTTATGATGCGAATGCTTGATGGTCCCGACTGTGTATCCGCGTTTTTTCAATTCTGGAATCAGCTTTTCGATAAGTGTGGTTTTGCCGGATTGAGAACGGCCTACGATAGATACAACCGGTAGCATGAGTCTAACCTTTTTAAGTGTAATTTTATCCGTTCATTTAAGATAAAGATCTACTCCATCCCAATTAGAAGCTGTCTCAAAAGGGTTGAGCGCCTTGTTCTGCTACCCGTTCGCCCGTTGAGCCCGTTTAAAAAGGGAAAATGCCTGATTTTATTTTTACCGGCAAACGGGCAGCTGGACAAGGTGCTAAACCGATGGGCGCTTGTTTGCCCATGCTGCAGAGGAAAATTAAGTTGCCCCAAAAAGAATGTCAAGCCATTTAGTTCGCAACTTTTCTCGTGCTGTGACGGCACCCCGGAAAAACAATATGAGGC
>Ga0209536_100012662_pt1 | contig 12234 bp, 10 predicted proteins | sample DeeMarSeWOR28_12_FD_187461 | JGI IMG/M metagenome (GOLD analysis project Ga0209536, IMG submission 187461) | Marine sediment microbial communities from White Oak River estuary, North Carolina - WOR-2-8_12 (SPAdes) (version 2) | ecosystem: Environmental > Aquatic > Marine > Intertidal zone >...
ACGGGACCAAGGCCGTTCAGGACGTCCACCTGACCATTCCGCCGGGAATGTTCGGCCTGCTGGGCCCCAACGGCGCGGGAAAGTCCACGCTGATGCGCATCGTGGCCACCCTGCAGGAACCGGACACCGGGCGCGTGAGCTTCGGCGACATCGACGTGCTGCGCGACAAGCCCGCGCTGCGGCGCACGCTGGGCTACCTCCCGCAGGAGTTCGGACTCTACCCCAAGGTCACGCCGCGCAGTCTGCTCGACCACTTCGCGGTGCTCGAAGGCATCCTGGACAAGGGCCAGCGGCGCAAGGTCGTCGACGCCCTGCTCAAGCAGACGAACCTGTGGGACGCGCGCAAGACCAAGCTGGGCGAGTTGGACGAAGCGCAGAATCCTGTGGGAGACTCGTACTCGAGCAAGATCGGGGGGAATGTTCGGTATAGCCACCCTAGCGGGTTATTCTTCGTCGAGTATGAAGTCAGGCATAACGGCGATCGGAAGGATGCTTTCTGTTCGCTCGACGATCTCACGGAATGCGACACTGATCCACAGTTCGCCGGCCTCAAACCTGCGGTGGGGTGGGTGCTGCCGGCGTTCACTGTCCATAACGCGCGCGCCGGTGTGAACGTGTTCCGTAGCGGTCCGCATGTGCACCGGGTTGGCATTGCGGTAACAAACATCACTGACGAATTGTACGCCGAATTCTCCAACGCCTCGTTCTTCCGGCCGGAAGCGAGGCGCGGTGTCACTCTCAGTTGGAACGTGGCTTTCTAGCGTGTCTTATCGGACCGACTAGAGGGGCACACTGTGAGGCAACCGGTACACTTCATTCCGATAGCCACGACACTGATAGCTCTGGTGTTTGCGTGGATCGTGTTCAGCCGGTGGCGGGAGAAGCGGTCCGGCCCCCACCTCCTGTGGTGGTCGGCTGGCATCCTGATTTATGGGGTAGGGACGTTCACTGAAGGTTTCACCACGTTGTTCGGGTGGAGTGAAACCGTATTCCGTGCGTGGTACATTTCGGGCGCGCTGCTTGGCGGCGTACCCTTGGCGCAGGGAACCGTGTACCTGCTCTCCAAGCGCAGAACGGCGGACGTGCTGACGGCGATCATCGCCCCGGTCATCCTCGTCGCTTCGGTCTGCGTGTTGCTCACGCCGATCGATCTAGCATTGGTGGAAGCATACCGGCTCTCCGGTCGTGTCATGCAGTGGCAGTGGGTGCGGGGTTTCAGTCCGTTCATCAATACGTACGCTTTCATCTTTCTGGTGGGCGGCGCTGCTCTTTCGGCGGTCAGGTTCAGCCGTAAGAAGGCCACCTACAACCGAGTTGTCGGTAACGTGCTGATCGCGGTGGGTGCTCTGCTGCCCGGTATCGGGGGCGCCGCCACACGCTTCGGTTACACCGAGGCACTCTATGTGGGTGAGTTTGCCGGGATCATCCTGATCTTCATGGGTTACCGCTGGAACGTCCGGGGCCGGCCGGCTAGGGAGCGGGTGGTGCCTAGTCTCGCCGCGCAGGATTCGGCGGCCTCATCGTAAAGGGCGGCGTCGGGGTGCCACGATGCGGTGCTGCCCCGACGCCGAATGAGCCGGTCCTTCAGCTAACCGATAGTGACCTCCCTTGACCTGATCTCTCCGGATCCCAGTTACTCCTCGGCTCTCGGCTTGTCTCCCGCCCTTCCCCATGTGAAGTTTGTAATTCGCCGACCGGGTAGCTCAGCTGGTAGAGCAACGGACTTTTAATCCGTAGGTCGTGGGTTCGAAACCCACCCCGGTCATTCTTCTAAGTACACACCGCGCAACATCGTCTCGAAGCAGCATTTCCCTCAGTCCGAGTCGCCTTTCGTGCGATGGTACCCCAAATGGGCCCCAAACTCAGAGAAACTGCGCGATGATCCTAGCCATTCAGCAAGGTTAGGCAAAAACTTCTTGCGGCACGCGCACGTCAGGGGCATGTTCTCCGCATTCATACTTGATCCTGGCCGGTGGCCCTCGGCCTTCGCTGCCGCCTCGCTGCTCCCTCAACACCTCCATGGGATCCACTCGGCTTGCACGGGGTGCCGGAATGAGGCTCGCGGCAACAGCCACAGCCAACAACGCAAACGGCACCGAGGAGAAGGTCAACGCGTCGTGCGGGCTCACGCCGAACAACATCCCGAGAACGAAGCGCAAAAGCACATACGCGGTCGCAACACCCACAGTGATCCCGACGAGGGTCAGTACCACGCCTCGGCCGAGCACTGAGCCGGCGACTTGGCGCTGAGTTCCTTCACGCCCAGCCTGGCCCCAAGTAGATTGGTCGGCATCACCCTGACCCAATTGTTCCGTCAACCTAGTTGCCAAGATCGTACGACGGAGGATTCATCCATGCAGCCCATCACATCCCGCAGGCATCCCCACACCATCTCCGGGGCTTGCCACGGCGTGATCCACGTGTCGCTGACCGCTGTGCTGGTCCTGAGCGCCGCGCTCGCAGGCAGTCGGGCTGTTGCTCAGGTCACCCAGGAGCGGGTTTACCCAGGTGAGGAGTGGGAATATGTGTGGCGCAATCCCCAGGCCCTAGACGCGTATGGCTGGTCGGCTGCCGGACTGCGCAGCGCCTGGGAGTTCATTCGAGACAGCTCGAAAACCACCGGCCTCATGGTGGTCGAGCGCGGGCGCGTGGTCTTCGAGTTCGGCGACGTGGCAGAGCTGTCCTACCTGGCGTCGTGCCGCAAGAGCATCCTGGCGATGCTGTACGGCAAGTACGTAGAGGACGGTACGATCGACCTAGAGAAGACTCTGGAGGAATTGGGTATGGACGACATCGGTGGTCTGCTGGACATCGAGAAGCAGGCGACCATCCGCGACCTCATAACGGCCCGCTCGGGTGTCTACCATCCAGCATCCAACAGCGGTGATAACCTGGCCGATGCTCCGGAGCGGGGGTCCCAGGAACCTGGGACGTACATGTTGTACAGCAACTGGGACTTCAACGCCGCTGGCGCCGTGTTCGAACAGGAGACCAAGGTCGACATCTATGACGCGTTGGAGGAGCAACTAGCCGTTCCGCTGGGCTTCCAAGACTGGGACCGGTCGGCTCAGCGAAAGAGCGGGAACCTGGAAGTCTCGCGGAATCCTGCCTACCACATGTGGATTTCCACCCGCGACATGGCCCGGATCGGGTACCTCATGCTGCGGGAGGGTCGTTGGGGCGACAAGCAGTTGATCTCCCGAGACTGGGTCCGCCGCATCTCGAGCGTCGTGACCCCGTTGGAGGAAATGAACCCCATCAGCCGGAGGGACGGCTACTTCGGCTATGGCTACATGTGGTGGATCTGGGACGGTCCCCGGGCCGTGGGCCCGTTTGCAGGTGCGTACACAGCGCGAGGAGCTGTGGGACAGTGGATCACCGTGATGCCTGTGGTGGATCTAGTGATTGCCCACAAGACCAACTCGGTGTACGGCCGGACCACGAGTTGGCAATCCTACGAGCGCTTCATGGAGATGCTGCTCGAGTCCAAACACGGGGTGGAGTTGGAGGGACCGTATCCCTGGAGGTGATGGTCTAGCTGCCGCAACAGGCAGTCAGCTACCGTCGCTCTCCGGCGACGACAGCTTCAAACGCCAGCCAAGGTAAGCGAGCATAGCTATGGTTCGTAACGACCATTACGGTGCTACCCAGGCGCTTCGTGTGGGCGTTCTAGGCGCTGGTGCTTGGGCCCGGGGGGCTCATCTGCCAGGATTCGCCCGAGATCCGCGTTGTGAGGTGGTGGCAATCGCCGATCCGCAGCTGCACGTCGCACGAACAGCAGGAGCGGAATTCGCCATTCCCACTGTGACCGAAGATCACCGCGAGGTCATCAACCGCACTGACATTGATGTCATCGACGTGTGTACGCCGAGCCACACTCACTTCGACTTGGCATGGGCTGCGCTAGAGGCTGGGAAGCACGTGCTGTGTGAGAAGCCCGTGGCCTATGACTACCGCGACACGGTTCGCGCCAGCGAGTTGGCTCGATCCAAGGGGTTGAAGACCAAGCTCGGCTTCACCTTCCGATATAGCCCGGCTATGCGTTACATGAAGGAGCTGATCGACGAGGGGTTTGTGGGAACACCGTTCATCTTCAACGGGTACGAGCAGAACTCCCAGTGGATCAAGCCAGAAACGCCGCTGCGGCAAGTCGATCATGAGGCGGACCAGTCCGTGATCCAGGTTTCGTCGCTCGAAGGATATGGGGCGCCGATCATCGATCTGGCCCACTGGTTCGTTGGGAGTGGCTTCTCGCGAGTCGTCGGGACGCTGCACAACTTCGTCCCGAATCGAGTGGTGCGGGCCACCGGTCGCATGATGCGGATGAACATCGACGATGGTGACATCTTCATAGGTGAGTTTGCCAATGGAGCAATTGGCTCCATCCAGTCGAGCTTCGTCACCGTCGGGAACTACCCCGGACTTGAGGCGCGTGTCTATGGAAGCGAGGGAGCCCTGATCTGTCGCTTGGTGGAAGAGTTCGGTGTTTGTGAGACGCTCAAGTCCGCCAAGCCCGACGATGTCGAGTTCCGCGACGTGGCGATCCCGGAACGCTGCTATCCTCCGGGAGGCAGTGCACGCGAGAGCTGGCGTACTCTGTTCTATGCGAATCTAGTTTCCAATTTCGTGACGGAGATCCTGACCGCCAATGACGTGAACGAAGGGGATTTCTGGGATGGTGCGCTCGTGCAAGAGACGATCAACGCGGTGGAGCTGTCGTTCCGAGAGTGCCGTTGGGTGAACCTGCCGCTGTCCACCGAGGCCTGATGGTGCGTGACCTGTAGCCAGATGGACTCTAAACCTATATCTGACGCAACGCTGGATCGCTTCTTCGAGCACTACTATCGCCGTCGACCGGTCAACGCGACGTTCACCGGCCTGCACGAGTACGACGCAAAGCTCCCTGATTGGTCCTGTGAAGGTCTGGAAGCAATGGGAGACGAGATGGTAGCACTTCGGCAGGATCTAGCGTCACAACCGCCGGGCCCCGCCGGTGACCTCGCAGCGATCGATCGTTCGTTGGCAGACGGCTTTCTCGAGATTCAGCTTGCTGAGCTGGAGGGCGATCACTTCCAGAGCGGGAACCCGGCCCTGTACACCGGCGAGGCGATCTTCGCCGTCCTGTCACTGATGTTGCGGGACGACGCTCTTACGGGACAGCGAGTTGAAGCGATCGCCCACCGTCTCGGAGACATTCCAGGATTCTTGCGCGGTGCCCAACGCACGATCGGCGACAAGCCAATACCACGATCATGGACGACGCGTGCCCTCAGCGAATGTGACGGCGCAGTCCACGCCTTCGGCGACGGACTCGAGTCTTGGTGCCAGAGCCGTGGAGTCGACGAGCGATCCACTAGCAGGCTCAGGTCTGCCGCGCAATTGGCCTTGTCTGCCGTGGCGGGATTCCGCTCCTGGCTCGGCTCGATGCCTGATGCCCCGGCCAGGCGTTCCGGTTGCGGTCCGGAGTTTTATGACTTGCTGCTCAGGCGCGGACATTGGGACATGCGACCTCGCGGCGATTTGCTCGCTGAAGCTAGGCACCGATTCGAGCAAGCGGAGGCGAGGCTGAGAGAGATGGCACGGTCGGTGGATTCGGGTGGCTGGGCCGCCGTGGCTGCGCGACTGGCCGAGTTTCACCCCACCGTCGACGATTACCTCGATGCGTATCACCGGACCTGGGACGCCTGTCGACGGATCGCGGTCGAGCGGGACCTCGTCAACTGGCCCAGCTTCCCGATCCGGTACGTTCCCATTCCGGCGTGGGCCAGGCAGGCGGCTCCCAACCTCTACTTCTTGCATTATCGCTCACCGGCTCCTTGTGACCTCCCGGAGGTGGTCGACTACCTGGTGCCTCCCATCGACCACCGACTCACACCGGAGCTGAGGCAGTCTCTCTTGCGGGCTACCAACCACAGTGTGATCAAGTTGAACCACGTGGTCCATCATGGCGCACTTGGCCACCATGTGCAGAACTTCTACGCCTACCGATCGGCATCGCGTGTGGGTCAGGTAGCTGCAGTGGACTGTGCCAGCCGGATTGGGATGTTTTGTGGCGGCTCGCTTGCCGAGGGGTGGGCCTGTTACGCAACGGACCTGATGGGCGAAGCGGGCTTCTTGCACGAGCTAGAACTCGTAGCCGAGCAGCACTCGCGGCTCCGCCAACTGGGGCGAGCCATCGTCGACATCGAGCTCCATCAGCATTCTATTGATGAAGGAGACGCGCGGCGCTTTTTCGAGGAAAGGGTTGGCATGACTTCGGCTGCCGCGGCAAAGGAAGTGACGCGCGAGTCCATGTTTCCGGGGACGGCGGTAATGTACTGGCTCGGTACCCAGGGGATACATGATCTGCGGACTGCACGGCAACAAGCGGAAGGTGCGGCATTCTCAGTCCGCGCATTTCACGACAAATTGTTGAGCTTCGGATCCATCCCGGTGCTGTTGATCGCTCAGCTCATGTCAGGGAGTGCCTCCGTATGACTGATGTACGCCGGTGTGTCTGGTTTCTTGCGACTACGCTGATTGCAGCCGGTGTTTGGGTCGCCTGTGGATCAGACGTCGGTGGGGCGGGGCCGTCGAACGATCTGCTGATCATCGGCTACGATCGCGAGCCTGACCTGCTCAACCGGTTCAGCACCCACATACTCGAGGACATCCACTCTTGCGTGATCGAAGGACTCACCACGACTGACGAGAACATGAACGTGATCCCGGTGCTTGCGACCGAGGTCCCGACGTTGGAGAACGGTGGTGTTAGGTTGCGCGAGGATGGCGGTATGGACGTCATCTGGAAACTCCGGCCAAACGTCACGTGGCACGATGGGACACCGTTCACTTCAGCAGACGTCAAGTTCACTGTCGAAGCTCTTAACGATCCGAATTACAATCCGGAGAGCACCGATGGGTTCGACCGCATCGAATCGGTCGACACTCCCGACTCACTGACCGCGATCGTGCACTACAGGGAGATCTACGCGCCCTACGCAATCCAATTCTTCCGGGGCACCTTCCCAAAACATGTTCTCGAAGGTCGCGACATAGACCGCGCCACCGATTACAACCGGAATCCGCTGGGCACCGGCCCGTACAGGGTGGCGGAGTGGAAGACGGGGGAGTACATCCTGCTGGAGCGGGTGCCCGATTATTGGCGCGGTAGGGAGTATCCGAGAATTCGGCGCCTGATGTTCAAATTCGTTGCCAACACCAATACGCGGATCAATCAGCTAAGGAGCGGCGAAGTTCATATCGTCGCTCTGGTGCCTTGGGACAAGGCTCGTGAGGTGCGGGAGACCGAGGGTATCACCCTGCACCGCCTGGTAGGAAACAGCTATGAGCATGTGACGCTCAATCAGCGTGAGTTCGAGCCATTTCGAGACGTCAGGGTCCGTCAAGCGCTGGTCTACTCCTTAGACCGCGAGCTCATCGTGAACACGATCCTCGATGGGCTCGCCCCCGTCATCCATGGCCCGATCCAGCCACCTTCGTGGGCATTCACAGATGAGGTCCGCCATTACCCATATGACCCCGTCCGAGCAGGGGAGTTGCTCGACGCCGCTGGATGGCGCGATGCCGACGGTGATGGGCTTCGCGAACGTGATGGCCAATCCTTGTCTTTCACGCTGATAACTCAAGCCGGCTATGCCATTCGCGAGAATGTTGCGCAAACCTTGCAGCGCCAGTTCCGTGATGTCGGGGTTGGCATGCAGATCCGTATGATCGATGGGACCGCCATCAGCAGTCTCTGGTTTGAGGGCAAATTCCAAGCGATGTTGCATTGGTGGCACATGCCAGCCGATCCGGAAATCACTCTGTTCTTCGCCAAGGATCGGATACCGCCAGCAGGACGCAACATCAACTACATCGAGAACGACAGTCTGACAGCGCTGCTCTATGCCTCTGACCGTACTGTGGACATGGACGAGCGCCGTGCCCTACTCTGGGAGGCACAGCGGCTCCTCGCCGAACTGGTGCCCGAGATCCCTCTCTACAATGTGACACGGCTCGACGCAGTGCCGGCGAACTTGCTGAACTTCAAAGGGAATCCGACGAACACGGGCATCTTTTGGAACGTGCACGAATGGGAGATCCGCTAGCCGGTGCTTGGGTTCGTTGTTCGGCGGGTCCTACAGGCTGTGCCTCTGCTGCTTCTCATATCGGTCCTGGTATTCGCCCTAATTCACGCCGCGCCTGGTGGCCCCTTGGAGATGTACCTCGCCAACCCTAACGTGCGACCGGAGGACATAGAGCGGCTTCGCGTCGCGCTGGGGTTGGACCGTCCGATCGCGGAACAGTACGTGGCCTGGCTGAAGGGGTTCATCGTTGGTGAGTGGGGCTACAGCTTCACCGATGGGCGTCCGGTGCTTCAGCGTCTGCTCGAGAGATTGCCTGCGACATTGGAACTCATCGCCAGCGCGGTTGTCGTCGCAGCGCTAGTTGCGCTCCCGCTCGGTGTCTTCGGCGCACTGAGGAAGGGTGGTTGGGTCGACCACACGACTACAGTCGTCTCGTTTGCAGGTATCTCCCTTCCGGTGTTTTGGGTCGGACTGCTACTCCAACTCGTCTTCGCTGTGGCACTTGGTTGGCTTCCGTCATCGGGGCGAGCTTCGTTCGGAGACGGCAATCTGCCTGACCGACTGAGCCACTTGATCATGCCGGCCGTCGTACTCGCAGCCGTACACGCTGCTGCGTGGTCACGCTTTCTACGATCTTCCATGGGGACGGCGGTACAACAACGGTTCATACTGGCCGCGCGGGCGCGCGGCATACAGGAGAGGCGTGTTGTGTGGTGGCACGCGCTCCGAAACGCGCTGCTACCCTTCGTCACGGTCCTGATGATGGATGCCGCGATCATGGTGACTGGCGCGGTCATCACCGAGAGTGTGTTTGCCTGGCCAGGTCTGGGGAGTCTATTCACGGAGGCGCTGGCGCGGCGGGACTACACCGTTTTGATGGCTTTCTTGATGATGACGTCCGCAGCGGTGGTGTTCCTGAATCTGGCTGCGGATGTGTTTTACCATGCGCTCGATCCGCGTGTGAGAGTGCGGTGAGGCGATCCCAAGGGAGACGGGTTGCATGGGTGGCTGGAGCCGTGCTGCTACTGCTCGGCATAACAGCGGCAGCCGCACCCTGGCTCACGCCGTATGTGCCCGACGGTATCGATCTCGCAAACCGTCGGGCGGCGCCATCGATCGCACACCTGTTTGGCACCGATGAGCTGGGACGTGACGTGCTGACCCGGACTCTCTTCGGAGCGCGCATTTCGCTCGTCATCGGCCTCCTCGCAGCCGCTGTCACTTCTGTGGTCGGAGTTACGATCGGAGTCGTGAGTGGATACGTGCGAGGCTGGATCGACAACGTGCTGATGCGATTGACCGATGCGATGCTCTCTGTTCCCAGGCTTCCCCTGCTCATGATCGCGGCCGCGATTCTGGAGCCCTCCGTGCCGGCGCTGATCATCATAATCGGCCTCGCCGGTTGGATGGAAACCGCGAGGATCGTGCGCGCCGAATTCTTGTCGCTCAAGGAACGAGCATACGTCGAGGCTGCGCGCTCGGTTGGAATGCAGCCGGCAAGGATCGTGGTCCGCCACCTGCTTCCCGGCGCCGCACCAGCGGCCGTAGTTGCTGCGACTCTTGCAGTCGGCAGAGCGATCATGCTCGAGTCGGCAATGAGTTTTTTCGGGGTAGGGATCCAACCACCCCAACCCAGCCTTGGGAACATGCTCTACCAGGCCCAAACATCCATGAGCTCTGAGCCTTGGCTCGCGTTCTTTCCGGGCGTGTTCATATTCCTGACCGTACTCACGGTTTACGTAGTTGGGGCAGATCTCGGGGCGAGGGAGTTGCGGTGAACGGGGAGCTGGGAGCAGAGAGCGGGGAGCAGGGCCTGGTTAGTTGTGAGCGGTGGGTGTGAGGCTTGAACGAAGAGAGGCGAGCGAAACCTAACAGTGGAGGATCCGGTATGTCGGAGAGCACAGGCTCACTGCTGACGCGCGTGTGCGAGATTCGCAGTCGCTACGGCCCCGGATTGGCAGAGGAAAAGACCCGACTGGTGACGCTGCTGGCGCGACGGCGCCTCGGGTCCAGTCGCGAAGTAGAGTCTTTCCATGACGCCGTTCTGTTCATGCGGGCGTTCCCCGACGACGCTGGTGTGCTCGACGCCTGTGAGCAGGCTCTGCGCGGCTTTCATCGACGGGGCGACGTCGTGGGGGCCCAGCGTGACCTGGAGGGAACGGGTATCGCCGGAACCACCATGAGCTATCCATTCTCCGACCCTATGGCTCGCTGGCTGGCAGCTCGTGAACCCGAAGGTGCACGGCTCGTCTGGCCCGACTGGGAGCGGAGTGGTGAGCTGGATGAGCTATTGCCTCTCCTCACCCGCAAGGCCGAGGCTCCCGGTGTGGATGATGAAGCAGTCTCAGCAAGAGAGTGGCTGCGCAATGCCCGCTGTGAGGGGAAGGGAGACTACGCGACCCTGGTGGAGCGTTTCGCAGCGCTCGACGCTGCGCCGGAGGCCCGCGAGTATCTCTTCAACAAACTCGACGTACCGGTGCAGTGGAATCTTGGTGGTGGGCCCGATTCGAGAACCTTGGCCCGCTGGCAGGGTGACCTGCCGCAGTACCAGCGCGGGCCCCTTGAACACGGTCGGCCCAAGCTGCGTCAGGCGGTGCGTCAGGTGCCACGCATCCGTGCAGCGAATCCCAGAGACGGGCAGCGCCTGGTGGACCTCAGCCGTTCCACCATGAGCGTTCGCTACCGGGAACTGGAGGCGTTCGACTACGGAGATCCGCGGGACGCGTGGCTGGCCGATGCGGGCCGGGGGCTGTCCATCAGTTTCGTGGGCTTGCGCCCCGAGAGACGGCTATGGCCGGAGTCGCTCTACGGCGGTCTGTTTCTGAAGAACGGCGTACCGATTGGATATCATCTGGCAAGCGCGCTGTTTGGCTCGTCCGAGGTGGCCTACAACGTCTTCCCCGAGTTTCGCGGAGGTGAATCAGCCTGGATGTTCGGTCGTCTGCTTGCGACGGTGCACGGCTTTCTGGGTGCTACGGACTTTACCGTGTTTCGCTATCAGATCGGATACGAAAACCAAGAGGCAATCGATTCCGGTGCCTTCTGGTTCTATCAGAAGCTGGGATTCCGGCCCCGCGGTGGCGCAGTGCGGAAACTCATCCGCGCCGAGCAAGCCCGGATGAGAGCAAGCCCCGGGCACCGCAGCTCGCCAACCGTGCTGCGGCGCCTGTCCGAGGAGCACGTCTACTTCCATTTGGGTGCACGCCGGGAAGACTTGATCGGCCTGTTCCCCTACGCCAATCTGGGTCATAAGGTCACGAAATGGTTCGCGTCACATGGAGGCTCCACAGCTGCGGCTCGGCGTGACGCGGTACGTGAAGCTGTGGCATTACTCGGCGTGCGCCACCGCTCCTCCTGGCCAGTTGCCGAGCGGCGAGCTTTTGAGACTTGGGCTCCGGTGGTTGTGCTCCTTGACGGGCTCAAGCGCTGGCGCACGGCGCGGCGCCGTGAACTGGTAAGCGTACTGCGCGCTAAGGGGGGAATCCACGAAGTCCGCTTTGTGCAGCTATCAAACCACCACCAACCCTTCCGGCGGGCGCTACAGAGGCTATGCGTGTCTTGACCCAACCGTGACCTGCCTGACGTGTTATCCAATGCCGGCCCCGGCTGTGGCCTCCCAGTGGGGCGCGATAATGCCGACCGCTGACCCTCCTCAATTGGCACCTGCCGCGGCGGTTCCCTTCCGACTCTATGCCGCACAGAATTGTTGACCCACATGTCGCCCATCGGACGCGAAGTACTCGATCTCATCCGCGCGCGTCGCGCCACGTACATGGCAGACGCCGCGCGGGTCGGCGAACGGAATCGCTGGGCGATGCACGGCAGGCTCATCGCGTTCTTGGGCGCCATCACATGCCTGGTTTGGGCCGCCGTATCAGGGCACTCCCTGCTTCCCTTCGTCGGCACCGCTCTGTGCTCCGTCGCCTTCGTGCTGTTGGTGACTGTGCATGGCAAGACGGGGTGGGAGATGCGCTGGTACGACGCTTTGGCCGAGGTTTGGGAGGATGCCGAGAAGCGGCTGCTTCGCGACTGGGGTAGGTGGCTACGGCAAAGTACTCCTCGTTTTGATCGAGCAGCAGGCCGAAGTTGCTGTAGGCTCCTGTCATCCAGCCCATCACGAGCGCGGTTACATCGACCGACCGCCAGCCGAGACCATCGCATGGGA
>Ga0209536_100012663_pt1 | contig 12233 bp, 10 predicted proteins | sample DeeMarSeWOR28_12_FD_187461 | JGI IMG/M metagenome (GOLD analysis project Ga0209536, IMG submission 187461) | Marine sediment microbial communities from White Oak River estuary, North Carolina - WOR-2-8_12 (SPAdes) (version 2) | ecosystem: Environmental > Aquatic > Marine > Intertidal zone >...
CCCTGCTCACCCAGTGCGGGATGATAGTCGAACATCTGTTCGCTGTCAACCCCGCCGGGCCGAACACATCCATCCAGACCGCCCTCACCCAGCCAAGGCGACTCCTCGACTGACCCCCAAACGCCCATTCCCCCACGCGCCTCCGCCCACCAACCGCGTGGCACAGAACGAGAGTTCCAAATTGCTGGGAATGGGAGAAGAATTGAAGAAACGGGTTGTAGGACAGGATAATGCCATTGATAAACTGATCAAGGCCATTCAAAGGACCAGAGTAGGACTGAAAGATCCCAGGAAACCTATAGGATCCTTCGTATTCCTCGGACCTACCGGTGTTGGTAAGACCGAATTGGCCAAAGTGCTGGCCACCTACATGTTCGATAAGGAAGATGCGCTCATCAGGATTGATATGAGCGAATACATGGAGAAATTCAGTGTATCCAGACTTGTTGGAGCCCCTCCGGGTTATGTAGGGTATGAAGAAGGTGGTCAATTAACGGAAAAAGTAAGAAGAAAACCCTATAGCGTTGTCCTCCTGGATGAAATTGAAAAAGCGCACCCCGACGTGTTTAATATCCTGTTACAGGTTCTGGATGACGGCACCCTGACCGATGGATTGGGCAGGAGAATAGACTTCAGGAATACCATAATAATCATGACTTCCAATATTGGCGTCAGGGATTTGAAAGACTTCGGGGCAGGTATAGGATTCTCTACAAAATCCAGGGAATCCAGTATGGATGATCTGATGAAATCCACCATACAAAACGCTCTGAAGAAGACTTTCAGTCCGGAGTTCCTGAACCGCCTAGACGACCTGATCATATTCAACTCACTGCACAGGGAGCATATCCATATGATCATTGAGATCACCCTGGACAGTCTTTTTGCCAGGATCCATGGGCTTGGATTCAAGGTTGAGCTGTCAGATAAGGCTAAGGATTTTCTTGCAGATAAGGGTTATGATCCGCAATATGGAGCCCGACCATTACACAGGGCCATACAAAAATATCTCGAAGACCAGGTTGCGGAAGAGATCCTTAAGGGAGATGTCAAGGAAGGTGATGTTATCCAGGCCGACTATACAGAAAAGGGTGAAGGATTAACCATAAGTATCAAAAAATCCAAAAAGAAACCCGAAGCGGCCAAGTCCAAAGACAAAAGCGATTCCAATAAATCAAAGGAATCCGAGGAAAAGGAAGAAAAACAAGAATAGACCCTAAGGGGTCTTTTTTTTGTTCAGCAACCTGTTGCTAAATCAGCATCTTCTCTGCCGCGCATTGCCTACAAATCTTTATTAAACATTAAAGCATTTTTGGAGCAATTTACATTTTATTTATTGCCAATTTTCATCTAAATTTATAGGCTTTTTAAACGATTTTTGAAGCATCTCTATATCCAGTTGACAAAAGCATTTTTATAACGAACATAAAATATGAGTGAACTACTAAACAACTCGAGTGAAAGGAAGAAAAAACTCAAGGAACTTATCTTAAAATTACATAAGGGAGATTCTGAAAAACAGGTCAGGACCGAACTCATGCAAAGTCTCAAGCAGATTCCATACGGCGAAGTCGTAGAGGTAGAACAGGAATTGATCAGTGAAGGTTTACCGGAAGAGGAAGTGCTAAAACTGTGTGATGCACATTCAGCCGTTCTTAATGGGAACATCGATCTTTCCGCTTCCAAAGCAATTCCATCTGGTCATCCAATAGACGTAATGAAAAATGAAAATAAGGAATTATTAAAGTTGGCAGGCCAGATAGACCAGCTGATAAGAGATATTGCCGCACATCCTGAAAGAAACTTGGAAAATGATCTGCTTACTTTACGGGGCTTTTACAATAATCTGTTCGATGTTGATAAATTGTACCAAAGGAAAGAGTACCTCATGTTTCCATACCTTGAAAATCAAGGCATAACCGGGCCGCCCAAAGTGATGTGGGGGAAACACGATGAGATAAGGGAACTAATAAAGGGAAGCATTGAACTGCTGCAAACAAAGAACATGACGCATGAGGAATTCACCGCTGCAGCAGACATTATTTTGAAACCTGCAATAAAGGGGGTTATCGATATGACCATTAAGGAGGAGCAGATCTTATTTCCAATGGCACTGGATAAACTCACAGAATCTGATTGGTATGAGATTAGCAAACAGTCCCTGGAGATTGGGTTTTGTCTATATGATCCACCCATTGACTGGAAGCCTTCATGGGTGAAAGAGGAAAGCAAACCGTCTGCTGTTACCTCGGGGGATAATATACATCTTCCTTCAGGAGGTTTCTCAACTGAAGAATTACTGACGATATTAAATACTCTGCCGGTGGACATGACCTTCGTGGATCGAAATGATAAAGTCAGGTACTTTTCCCAAAACAAAGAACGGATATTTCAAAGAAACCGTGCTATTCTTAACCGGGATGTCAGACATTGCCATCCACCTTCAAGCACACATATTGTAGACCGGATAATCGAGGATTTTAAGTCTGGAAAGGAATCCAGGGCACCATTCTGGATAAACATGGGTGGGAAAATGATTCACATCGAATATTTCGCCTTGAGAAATGAAAATAATGAATATTTAGGAACGCTGGAAGTATCGCAGGATATATCCAATTACCGTGAGTTGGACGGTGAACAGAGAATTTTATCATACACAAAGGAATAAAATGGAGAAAAGACAGCTTATCATAAGTCCCAGGACCAAAGTGCTTCAACTGATAGAAACATATCCCGAACTGGAAGATGTGCTGATCAGTTATGTGCCTGCTTTTAAAAAACTGAAAAACCCGGTATTGAGAAGGACAGTGGCTAAAATAGCTACCTTGCAGCAGGCAGCAAGTATCGGCAATGTTAAAGTCGGGGATCTGATCAATCACCTACGCAAAGCGGTTGGCCAGGAATTGATCTCCGAAGTGCAGGAAAGCCCATACAATATGACCAAACCCGACTGGTTTGCTGAAACAAAAATTGTTCAGGAATTGGATGTGCGTGATATGCTGGCGGCTGGAGAGCACCCGGTAAATCAGGTAATGGCAGACCTTAAAAAGTTGCCGGTCAATTCAATTTATAAAATGATTGCCCCATTTCTTCCTGCACCACTCATTGACAAAGCATCGAGTATCGATGTAAAACATTTCGTTGTAAAAGAAAATGATACGCTTTATTATATTTACTTTATAAAGACCGATTAGTGTAAAATATAGGGAGATCGCAATCGGGATTTTTTTAGAATTCACGACACATTACCAGGGTGCAGAAAGGGCGGCATTTAACGCTTAATTATGGAATACCTTCAGGCACATGAGATATCATATACACACCCTGATAAAGAACTGCTGCTGGACAAGATAAATATTGTTGTTCAGCCCCATCAAAAAGCAGCCCTGGTCGGCAATAATGGAACGGGAAAATCCACTTTACTGAAAATCCTTGCTCGGCTACTGGAACCGTCATCGGGTGTAATTGAAAGTTCTTCCAGGCCGTATTATGTGCCCCAGCATTTCGGGCAATACAATCATCTGTCAGTTGCTGAAGCCTTGCAGGTCGATGTAAAACTTAAAGCACTTGCTCAGATCAGAGGGGGCAGCATGGACGAAGGTCTGATGTCTCAATTGAATGAAGACTGGAATATCGAAGAAAGGACCCATGAGGCTCTTGACAATTGGGGATTGGGACAGATATCCCTGGAAGACAGGCTGCATTCACTAAGTGGCGGGGAAAAAACCAAGGTGTTTCTGGCGGGCATGGCCATACATGTTCCCACAATTATCCTGCTGGATGAACCCACCAATCATCTTGACGGCAAGGGCAGGTCATTGTTCCATGATTATATGGAATCCACCAACAACATTATTCTGGCTGTAAGTCATGACCGCATGCTGCTGGACATGCTGGAACCATTTTATGAACTGGCACGGCAAAAGATCAAGTTATATCAGGGGAATTACCATTTCTACAGGGAGGCGAAAGAATCGGAGATACAATCCATACGGCACAATTTAAAGGAAGAGGAAAAGAAGCTGAAAGCTGCCAGGAAAACGGCACAGGATGCGCTCGAGCGGAAACAAAAGTCAGATGCCCGGGGCACAAAGAAACATAAGGGCAATGTTCCTCCTGTGGTGCTGCATCAGTTGAAAAACAAGGCGGAGAAGAGTTCTTCAAAATTAAAAGGCATTCACCATGAAAAAATTGAATCCATATGCAAGGATATATCCAGGTATAGAAAAGATATCTCCGGAATCGATGAAATGAAAATGGATTTTGATGGCACGGATCTGTATACCGGGAAGATCCTGATAAATTGCAGGAAAGTCAATTACAGACTGCTGGGAAAGAATCTGTGGAAAGAACTTGTAAATTTCGATATACGCAGCGGGGACAGGGTAGATCTGCAGGGAGACAATGGTTCCGGAAAAACCACTTTGATCAAACTGTTATTGGGAATTACACAGCCTTCTTCCGGAACAATCAGTCGACCTTCGTTTAAGTGGGCCTATATTGACCAGGAGTATTCCATGGTGGATGATCAAATTACGGTTTATGAAATGGCCCAGAAATTCAACGATGGTTCCTTACAGGAGCATGAGATAAAAATTCGATTATTCAGATATTTATTTGATAAGGGATCCTGGAATAAATCATGCAGAGCCTTAAGTGGGGGCGAAAAGATGAAACTTGCACTATGCTGTTTGATGATCAGCACCAAAGCGCCGGATCTTTTTGCACTGGATGAGCCTACGAATAACCTCGATCTGCAGAATATTGAAATTCTTACTTCCGCCATTCGCAGCTACCATGGCACGGTAATCGCTGTCTCGCACGACAAAAAATTTCTTGAAGAGATCGGGATCAATAGAAAGATTCAAATCCTTGACGGGCAGGTCATATCCCCCGAAACCTACCGTTGATTCCCGGATTATGGATAAAATCTTATGTTCTCCAGGATAATAGCCATATACACCCGGCTGCTGCTAAGGATTGACTTTTCCTTCCGTCTTTTGAATAAGCATGATTGGGATTAACCTGAGTCCTGGTTTTTCGTTAGTTTAAGGTAGCATGGAAGTATACGAAAAACAGGTTTTTGATGAACTGAAATCCTGGAAGAAGACCATACATGAAGAACCTTCACTGATAGGCAGCATGGCCAAATCGGTACAGACAGGGATAAATAATGCCATACCTGAACGTATCCATAAAATTATGACAGATGCCATCCGGCAAATGACCAAGTCAGTCATTTTCGGTGCGTATCTTACTACCTTGAAAAAAGGAGACACCAGCCATTTAGCCGAAATGGAGGATAGGGTAAGGGAGAAAATAAGTATTTACAGCAAAACCGCGGCGGCAGAGGGGGGCGTAACTGGTTATGGAGGAATACTCATGGGCCTGGCGGACTTACCGTTATGGCTGAGCATCAAAATCAAAATGCTGTTTGAAATTGCCAGCCTGTACGGTATGGACCTGTCTGACTACAAGGAAAGGATCTATTTATTGCATATATTCCAACTCACTTTCTCGAGGCACGAGCAAAAAAGAAAAATATTCAACCTAATCAACAACTGGGACTCCGAAAAAGAAAAACTGCCTGCTGACATCAATGAATTTGACTGGAGATCCTTTCAAATCGAATACAGGGATTACCTCGACCTGGCTAAATTACTCCAGTTGATTCCGGGATTTGGAGCCATTGTAGGTATATACATCAACCATAAGCTCACCCGCCGGCTGGGACACTATGCCATGAATGCCTATCGTATGAGAAAGTTAAAGATTCCATAGCATTGCGGATCAAGATCTGGAAAGCCAATAACCGACCGGTTTTCCTCATGGTTTGCAGAAATTATTCCCTTTTACTATATTTCGCTTTGCAGAAGTCTTTTTTCAAGACCTTTACCGTATTCTAACTACTTGACAATGAAGATGTATAAAACACTATGCTTAATGTTATTTGGAATTTGGCAGTATAATGCTGTCTATTCCCAGATCGATACAGAAGACCTCAAAGGCGCATGGCAGTCGGAAAAAGGCGTGATCATATTTGCAGAAACATACTTTTCCTATGCTTTGTTTGACTCAGAGTCAAAAACCTTTGCTGGAACATATGGCGGCAGCTGGACAATAGAAGGAGATGATCAGCAGATGATGCAGGTGCACGAATACAATACATTCGAGACTGAAAAGGTAGGTCAGGAGGTTATGATCAATGCCGACATAAAAAAACAAACGCTTACACTGGGAGAGGATGTATTTACACGACTGGATGCCGGACAACCAGGAAAATTAGAGGGGGCATGGTTATTCTCAGGCAGAAAAAATAACGGTGAGGTCCAGACGAGGGATACAAACCTGCCCAGAAAAACAATGAAAATACTCTCAGGGACACGTTTTCAGTGGATAGCATACAATGTAGAAACCGGCGCCTTTTCGGGGACGGGAGGAGGAACCTACACTACAGACAACGGGCAATATGTTGAGAATATTGATTTTTTTTCAAGGGATAGTTCCCGTGTCGGTGCTTCACTTACCTTCAACTATGAAATAGTAGATGGGGTATGGAACCATTCGGGGCTGAACAGCAGAGGGGAACCCCTGTATGAGTTCTGGAGTCCGAGGCAATAAAAAACGAGGGCTCTAGTTTTCCCGGAGGATGCATATAAAGTATCTGGATCGGATTTATTTTGACATTTAGGCTGGATACAATGTTCAATTAACTTTCATCGTTCTCTATTGAAATAAAACAATTTATCGATTCATTCGTATATTTGAAGTTTAGTGCAATACAATATGATCTATAATCAGCTAAGTCATCTGGGATTTGGTGTGGCAGCAAGCATTTTAGGAGCCATTCCTTTTGGTCTGGTAAACCTGACGGTAGTGGATGTAGCTACCAGAAAAGGGAATAAAGCCGCTTTGAATATTTCCCTTGGAGCGGCAGTGGTGGAAGTAATGTTCGGTTTAATCGCTATATATGGTGGAAGCATCATCCAGCAGTATTATAGCGAAAATGCCTTTATTAATCTCATTTCGATTGCCATTCTTGGCATCGCCGGGATCATTTTTCTCATTAAAAAATCAAACTCCGATCGAAATATTGATTCAAGATCCTACGGCTTCCTCAAGGGTTTTTTCTTAAATATCATAAGCCTGCAGGTACTGCTTTTCTGGCTGATGGCCATCGCTGTACTATCCTCCAAACAATTGTTACACTATGATTTTTCAACAATCCTTACCTTTGTAACTGGAATATGGATAGGCAAGATGACCGTATTGTGGATATATATTCTCCTGAGTAATAAAATTGTGGCCCGATCAAGGGTGTTATCAAGTAACATGGACAAGATCATCGGTACAGTTCTTATCGTCATTGCCTTTATACAATTTCTAAAGATTTAAGCGTATTAGCCCTGCATACCAACCAATCTTCAGGTTGAAACATATTTTTCGCTGATTTTATATTCGTTTTCCTTTGTATTATCTTTGAAATAATTAAGTCCTGATTTTTTAATGCACAATTTAACATAAACATTTTTTTACTATGAAAATATTTTGGATCATCCTCCCATTGGTTTTGCTGAGTTTTTTTTCCTGTCAGCCTGAAAACAAAAACAAAAAGAACGATTTCTATGTGAATCGAGGTACGAATGTGGCCCACTGGCTGTCACAAAGCAGAAGAAGAGGGGCTGAACGGGAACAGTTTTTTGTTAAAGAGGATGTAAAAGCGATAGCCGAAATGGGATTCGACCACATCCGATTGCCTATTGATGAAGAACAAATGTGGGATGAGGAAGGCAATCGCCATACAGATGCTTTTACGCTCATGCTTAACTGTATTGAATGGAGCAAGGAATATAACTTAAAGGTGATCGTGGATCTCCACATCCTCCGATCCCATCATTTTATAGCAGAGGTAAAGCCGTTGTGGACCGATCCGCTGGAACAGGAGAAATTCTATGCCCTGTGGAGGGACCTGTCCGATGCCCTGGGTCATTTCCCAAATGATCTTCTTGCCTATGAATTAATGAATGAAGCGGTGGCCGATGATCCTGAACAATGGAATGACCTGTTAATGAATGCCTATCATGCGATTCGTGAAACTGAACCCCAGCGAACAATTGTAATAGGATCGAACAGGTGGCAGCAGGTGCACACCTTCGACGAACTGAAAGTCCCCGAAAATGATCCCAACATACTGCTTAGCTTTCATTACTATGAACCTATGATTCTTACCCATTTGTCGGCCGGATGGACCGATTACAGAGATTATCCCGGACCGGTTCATTATCCGGGCATACTGGTGACAGAAGAAGAATTTGCCAGTTTACCCGACAGTCTGCGGCTGGTCGTTGAAAATGATTTAAATACGGTATACAACAAGGAAGTGATCTTTGAAATGTGGGAGAAACCCATTCGAAAATCAAAGGAACTGGGATTGCCATTATACTGTGGAGAATTTGGCGTTTATTATAAAGCACCGGAAGAAGATCTGCTTCGATGGTATCAGGATATGGTTGATTTGTTCAATGAAAATGGAATTGGCTATGCCAACTGGAATTATAAAAGTTCATCATTCGGCCTTGTTGACGAGGATGGAAACCGTTATGAACAAGTGATCAATATCATGATCCCTGATAAGCAATGATCCGGGAATCCCTGAGAAGGAGTACACGGGGTATTGCTAGCCTCCAAGATGTTGAGGCAGGATTTCATTTAACAGGAAGGATCGAATACATGACGTGGTAATATTATGGTCTTTTTAAGATATTTTACTTATCTGGTCCTGATCAGTTTCCTCATTGCCTGTCAGGAGAGCCCCCTTTCCGACCAGCCCAACATTATTTTGATCATGGCCGATGATATGGGCTATGAATGCCTGAGCTGTTACGGAAGCACTTCCTATTCCACCCCGGAACTGGATCAACTGGCCAGCCATGGAATTCAATTCAATCAGTGCATATCCCAACCCCTCTGCACGCCTTCACGGGTGAAGATCATGACGGGAATGTATAACTACAGGAATTACGATTATTTTGGCCATTTGAGCAATGAGGCCTATACCTTCGGGAACCTGATGAAAGATGCGGGATACGCCACCTGCATTGTGGGAAAGTGGCAGCTCAACGGATTGGCGTATAAGGAGGAAATTCCTTACTGGAATGATAGTACCAGACCAAAGAAATTCGGATTTGACGAATACTGCCTGTGGCAACTTACCCGCACAAGAAGCGAGGGGGAAAGATTTGCAGATCCATTGATTGAACAGAATGGTGTGTTGTTGGAAACAGATATCGACGATTATGGCCCGGACATTTTTACAAACTACGCCCTGGATTTTCTGGAGCGCCATTCGAATAAACCTTTCTTCATATATTTCCCCATGGTGCTGGTGCATGAGCCTTTTGTCCCAACACCTGATTCGGAGGAATGGAAAGATGCCTCCATGCGGTACAAAAAGGATACGGCCTATTTCAGGGATATGGTGGCCTATACCGACAAAATAGTAGGAAAGATCATTGATAAACTCGAACTCCTGAATATTGACAAGAATACCCTGATCCTCTTTACCGGCGACAATGGCACGCATCCTTCTATTCACACCAATACGATTCAGGGAGGGATACAGGGAGCGAAAGGCAATACCATCGATGCTGGGGTACATGTGCCCCTTATAGCCTACTGGCCTGATAAGATCAGGGAAGGCAGGCAATTTGACGAATTAATTGAATTCAGTGATTTTTTCCCAACCATGGCAGATATTATTGGAATACAGGTAAATACCGACGGCAAAAGTTTTTACCCCTTGCTGCTTGGAGCCCCTTATGCGCCGAGAAAGACCGCATTTGTTCATTATGATCCCCGGTGGGGTAAAGGGGTGAACCAGTATCGAAATCAATTTGTTCAATCCACAGCCTACAAACTGTATTCTGACGGGAAATTCTTCCACCTGAGAAATGATATTCTGGAGAACAATCCATTGCATCCCGACTCCCTCAACAAAGCACAATCAGAGATCTTCAAAGTCCTCAATGATGAACTGATAACGCATCCCGTCTGGAAGTGAAATGATTGATGCGGTTGACAAGCTTTTAAAGTTTCCCTAATTTGTATATGGATATCGAAAGGTAGCCTGAAATATATCGGGATACCTGGTGGAAAGTACCTGGCATCAATGGATCCTAACAATAAATTTATCAGGGCTTTGCAGAAATAATTACAATAGCAAAACATGCTTCAGAGAATAGCAAAATGTGGATGCGATTGTTTTAATTGCCCTACTCATAGGGATAATCTTAATACACAGGAAAAAAGAACTGCCTGCTCTATGGGTTGGGAAAAACATCTTGGGATTAAATTAAGCCCCGAAAAGCTCCGAAAATGTGACGGTTGCTCCCTGCCAAATGCCGAAAGAATCAACTATTACCTCAATTGTAAGGTACGAAAATGCGCAATGGACAATGGATTTGATAATTGTGCTGCATGTAAAGGCTATCCTTGCTCAGAATTAAAGGAAGTACATAGTCTACAGAATATATCCGGCAGGGAAGATTTCATTGAAAGAACTGGTAGAGACATAAACCGGCAAGATTTCGACCAGTTCGTTGCTCCATACATGGGACTGGCCCATCTACACCAGATAAGGAATGCAATGTCAAAAGCCGATATCAAGGCTTTCAAAACCTATTCCATGACTCCTGCATTCACCTCACCTGCAAAAAACCGGGATTTTGATGCTTCTTTTGCCTCCCTGTATACAATGCTCACCTCCATATATGCCTCTGATAATATATCCTATGCCAGATTGCTCACGCTAAAGGAAAAAAGAATGAAGCTATTGAAAGTACTGTGGGTTCTGGGCAATCATGGTAATTACAGCCGGGAAAAGCGAAGCCTTGAAATGGATAGCAAGTCTTTTCTATCTCACAAGGTCATTTCAAATTACCATACAGCAACACTTCTTTTCAGGGAGGTTATAAAATTGAATGTACAACTTGACATCATCCCACAACCCGGAAAAACCTGGCTTACTCCTAAAGGAGCACTCCGAAAAGAAGGATGGAAGATCAGGCTTACCCTGGGAAAAAATGGCGCAGAAATTCAGATTTTAATGCTGTTTAAAAAGTACGTATCAAAATTATTGATTGCTTACGGGAGCAATGGATTTCGCCATTTTCAGAAAGTCGATATGCAGGTCTTGTCTGTAATTAACAAATAACAAAATTACAATTAGATAGCTAATTACATTGTAAGAAGGATCAATCCCTAAAAATTGACCATCCCGCGATGATCGAATTTTAATTATTACCGCTCAGTAATGACCGATACCTAAATTTTTACTATCAAACAATGCCCGATTCCATGACTTTTACCATTCAGCAATGCTCGATTTCCTAATTTCAAAAATTAAAAACTACTTAAATTCAATAAAATCGCAATTTTTTAAAAAAAGTTTTTGTTCATCTGAACATATGTTCATATGTTTGCGTTTATAACAATAAAAAAACTACATAAATGGAAAGCATAGAAAAGGTCAAAGGCATAGATCTAAAGTCCATAACCGATATTGAAAAACTTGAGAAAGTATCATTCATTCTCAAGACGATAGCCCATCCGCTCAGGATAGGCATCATCAGCCTGTTGGTAGAAAATGAAAAGGTTTGTGTCAACGACATTTGTGCACAACTGGATTCAGAGCAATCCCTCACCTCCCACCACTTGTCGAATATGAAGTTGGCAGGTATCCTCGGCAGTGAAAGGAGCGGAAAAAACATGAATTACTATCTTAAGATGCCTGAAGTTGTTGATGTAATTACATGTATGAACAGGTGTGAAATACTGTAGTGGAGCGATTTCCTTGCTTCACTTTTTTTTATTAAATCATATGAAGATATAATCATATATTATGTTGATTGCAGGATATATAGCAGCCGTTGTTATTGGGTTCACCCTTGGATTGATAGGTGGGGGCGGATCTATATTAACTGTGCCTGTCCTGGTATACCTCTTGCACATCAATCCCGTGCTGGCTACGGCCTATTCACTCTTCGTGGTAGGCATTTCTTCTACTGTGGGGGCTTTCAACTATATGAAAAAAGGATTGCTCAACTATAAAACAGCAATAATATTCGCAGTACCCTCCTTTATTGCCGTATTCCTCACAAGAAGATTCCTCGTTCCGGCAATTCCGGATGAACTTTTTTCCATAGGCCAACTGGACATTACTACTGAACTCCTTT
>Ga0209536_100012664_pt1 | contig 12232 bp, 6 predicted proteins | sample DeeMarSeWOR28_12_FD_187461 | JGI IMG/M metagenome (GOLD analysis project Ga0209536, IMG submission 187461) | Marine sediment microbial communities from White Oak River estuary, North Carolina - WOR-2-8_12 (SPAdes) (version 2) | ecosystem: Environmental > Aquatic > Marine > Intertidal zone >...
AAAACGAACCGGCTGGTATCCCTGGATCCTGACGAAGGTACCGTAACCGACTCGATCAGGGTGCCCTCGGGGAGCCTCGCTTTTGCCGATGGTAAGTTCTTCTGCTACGGAAATAACGGGACCGTTACCCTGGTCAATTACAATGAGGGTCAGCTTCAGATCGGTGGTTCCTTCAAGGTCAATGAAGGAACGGGTCAGCATTTTTCCTATCCGGTTCTTGCTGGGGGGATCCTCTATATCCGTCGGGGTAACGCACTGGTGGCCTATCGGGTAAGTGAGCCATCACCCGGTGACACTTAGCTCCCGGCTGCGGAAGCAGGCAGGCAACTGATCCGTCACCAGGCGGGGTAATCACTGTTTATGGAACGTTTCTTGTAGATGTGAAGGCAGATGAATCCCTACAAACTCCTTCACAGATATGGTCCATTTACGTATACAACTGATCCTGACACTCTCCTTCGCTGCATTTCCATTGCTTTCTCAGACCATTGCGGTTGAGAATCAGAATTTAATGAATAAATACCTCTCCGAAGAATTCACCCAGATCCTGAATATCTCCTGTGAATACAGAGATTACGTGAACAACCGGAGCGTCAGCGGTCCCCTGAGTTCATTTTTTCCCATCACCGACAATCCGCAGGAGGAATGGAAGCCCATTATCATGCTGGTCAATGAAACCTCAAACAACCTGGATGCCATGGTTGATCTTGTGGCCGGCTATGTGGGGGATTACGAAAATGATTACAACTGGTAAACCGGGATCTGCCGTCGGTTACCTGGAGAAAACCCACTCTGTTTCTGTGGAAAGGTGGGGATTGAAGAAATACCCTTCCTCGTCGAACGCCCTCAGTTTTTCCGGATGGCTGATCCGGTTCCGGATAATGAACCGCAGCATCATACCCCTGGCTTTCTTGGCATAAATGGTGACATTCCTGTATCCATCCCCGTCTGATTCTTTGAATACGGGGGTGATGATGGGATATGGGAAAGCGGCTGGCCGGATCGATTTGAAATATTCGTTGGATGCCAGGTTGATCAATACGGGGATCTCCTGACTAGCCGTTTCCTCCGCGATATGGCCAGGGATGACACCTTTCCAGAATTCATACAGGTTTTTGCCTCCGGGATTTTTCATTTTTGTACCCATTTCCAGCCGGTAGGGGAGGATCAGATCCAGGGGTCTGAGTACTCCGTACAATCCTGAAAGTATGCGGACCTGATCCTGGGCAAACAGCAGGTCATCTTTATTAAGTGTCCGGGCCTGCAAACCATTAAATACCTCTCCTGAGAATGCCAGGATGGCCTGCTGACCCTCTTCCACAGGAAAATCCCTGTGCCAGCCGGCAAAACGTTCGAAGGTCAGGGTAGCCAGTTTGTCGCTCACATTCATTAACCTCTTCAATTGAGCTACCTGATAGTGCCTTATTTGTTCCACAAGTACCTCAGCCTGATCGAGGTATTTCGGTGTCGTATGGCGGTCCGTGATCCCATGCGGGGAGGTGTCGATGGTTTTGGCAGGTCCGAGGATGGTCAGCATGGGCGAGGGTGATGCGGTTCTGATTATTTTTGTTAATCCCCGGAGATAAGCGTTGCTGGTTAATTTTCCAGTATAAATTTACCCGTCTCTCTCTTAACCCCCGATTCGAAATGTAAAAAAAATATGCCTGGGAGGAGTGCCGACAGATCCAGATCCAGGGTTTGGGAGAAACCTTTGGAAAGAATCCTTTCTTCATACACGACAGCTCCCTGTACATTCATGATCCTCAGGACGGCATCTCCCTCGGGGATCTCTGAGAACATGATCTTCAGGTTACCGGAAGTGGGGTTGGGATAAAGATGGAAGGACGAACCTGGGGATCGTGTTACCACAAGGGGATCGGAAACAACTGAGAAACCTGCCTTGTTTGATATCCTGTCGTAGGAATCATCGATGTACATGGCTGCATAGTAGCTGCCGGTATCAAGTTCCGATGTAAATATGACGCTACCGAAAATGGATCCATCCAGATAGATGCGGTCTACCATGGGGGCTGTTCCCGGGGGAACATTTTGCCTGAAGATCCCGATCCAGTCCTTTGCTGTCCCGGGTGCGTTATCATAGGTGATGACCACCGAATCGCCCCTGAGAACGGATGCATTCTGCGCCTCGACCTCTGCCAGATCTGTACCCACCGAAAACAGCTGCCGCTGACCTGCTTCGACATAGATATTGTCCAGGAAATAATTTACAAAATAGTAACCGGCATTCAGACCCTGCGCAAACCCCACCTGGCCGGAGCTGCCGGTAGTATAGTCCCAGAGGGTTGAACTTACCGATCCGGGTGTATCACCGACCCTGTAGATACCTATCCAGTCATTTTCGAGGGCAGGTGCACCTGAATACCCGACGATGATCTCCTCATGCACATCATATCCGCTTTTGTTCAGTGTCAGCTCAGGTTCTGAAGCAATGTAAATCGAGAGCCGGTCCGCGATCTCCACATACCCGTCATTTTCAAAAAATGCGATAAAGTATTTTCCGCTTTCCGGTACCGATAGTTGAACCGAACCGTTGGAACCTGTCACATACTGCCACGCCGAGGAGGGTGTGGTTCCCGGTGTTTCACCCATCCTGTAAGCTCCTATCCAGTCTGTGGTGTTTCCCGGCCCGAATTCATAGCTTACCTCAAACGGTGTAATGGGTCTGTAGAGACCTGCACTTGTTGAGATGTTTGTGAACCCTCCTGCACTCCCCCTCACCCTGAATTCAACGGGATCGGACCATTCGGACCAGGTGATATTCCGGTCCCGGTGCCTGACCCTAACAAAATAGGTCCCATCGGGCAGCCCGTTTCTGCGGATGGTATATTTAAAAATATCGACCGTGTCATGTATATCGACCGGAAGAAAATCGGGAGTGCCGGTGGTTCCGTACAGGTTCTCAAAATCGCGTATCAGGTCTATTTTGGTATCTGTAAATGCTGAATCCGCTGCAATCTGGAATTGCACGCTGTTGTATGGTTCCTCCGTGCTGGTTTCATAGGGGGAACTGGAAAATGTATAGGGTAGGGTAATGGAATCCTGAGGGGATTCATTCAATTCGGGTGTGCCGGGCCGGATGGCCGGAAATTTCCTGTAGAAACTGTCTATCAAAATATTGTCGAGTGTGAACCCGAGTTTAGGACCGCCGATGGCATAGGACTCCACCACCATCTCCCTGGCTGATGCATCCAGGGTAACGATCTGATAGGTCCAGTAATCGATGGTTTTCTGTACATCATCAAAATCCTTTTCTGTCGACTGGCCCCAGAACTGATCCCAGGAGCCTCCACCGGAAATAATGTGATAGATGGGAGAGTCGCGGACCTGACCCCGTGCATACAGGTGGTGATGCCCCGTGATCAGGAGGGTTGATTTCTCCGTCTCTGCCAGGATGGGAACAATGCGGTCCCGGATGTAGGTGGAAATATCGCCCACAAATTGTTCCGCCTGAATGGGCCGGTGGGCCACACTGATAAGCCAGTTTACATCCGGATCGGTTTTGACGGAATCGACGATCTGCTGTACCCACGCCACCTGCACTTCGTTGGGATGTTCACTGCTCAGGTGAAGGAATACAGCGTCTTTGACCTGATATGAATAATAATCCTCGTTACCGGGGCTGGATATTCCTTTGTAGCCCAGATCATCATAGAAAAAGTGTTGATAATAGGAAGATATTCCCAGGGATCCGTAGGTTTCATGGTTCCCGACGGTGGTCATGATGGGAAGGTTGCCGGACAGCACCGATGAGGGCCCGAAATGGACAAATTCGTAATGGTCCAGGTTTCCCAGATCCACCTGATCCCCGTCATTGACAACCAGATGGACGTGCTCCTCCACAGGCCCCCCGTATTTCTCAAGGACCTTATTGCGGGCTGCGATCAGCAGGCGTTCATACCTGTCATCCGATTTCACCTGGTGATCCCCGAATACCAGGAACCTGTATTTCCCTTCGGTATCACCTGTTTCGGGCTGGGACCGAAAACGGTAGATGGCCGACTGCTCCGTTCCGGTTACCACCCGGTAATAATAATATTGTCCGGCTGTTAACCCGGTAAGCCGGACTTCATGATAAAAATAGTTCTCGTCGTATCCCACATCCGACATCACCTGGCAGGTTCCTTCTGCAACACCGGAGAGATCGAGGGAATCCGTTCCGTAATAAACCAGCGATTCCGGATTTGAATCTGTTTTCCAGGTGATCCGGATGGATGTGTCGGAAGGGGCCTGCAGGTAAGGATGAATATCCTGGGCCTTCAGACCCGGCAGAACGATCGTCATAACGATCATGCCCAAAAACACACGCAAGTACCTGATATGGTTATGTCGCAAAGAATCTCGCATCGGTGATGTTTAAGTCGCCAAAGATACAATAATAATCGGCTTGCTGCCGGGATCCCGTTACTCCGGTTGAAGCAACCACATCACCCCGTTGATGTTGTCGTTGCCGTCGAACTGCCGGTTGATGGCCTCGGCCACGTTGTCGAAGTTGTTATCCAGTTCACTCTGCGGATACATCCATCGTTTGGGTACCTGTCCGCCATTCTGTGTGGCCGGGCCCACAGCGAATTCAGGAATGCCTGTCCGGCGCTGGTTGTAGAAAGGTTCCCAACCCGAGTTCATATAAAAGGCAAGGTATTTCTGGGTATTGATCTGTTCCATGGCATTGGCTTCATCATACACCACCAACCGCCCGTTCAGGTAGCTGGTGATTTTTTCCGGTTCGATCCCGTAAAATTCCAGTGCGGCCGAGACACCCTCATTATAGTGTTCCGCGGGATCGGATTCGATCCATCCCCTCAATGCGGCTTCAGCCAGGTTGAACTGCAGCTCGGGATAACCGACGGCGATGCTCGGTTCATTCACCGGATCGAAATAATACCGTGGATCCAGTGGAGACCCGATCCCCTCCTCGGTGAGTTTCTGGACATTGTCGGCCACATAATCCCCGGCATTCAACCCTCCGTAGGACGAGAAACTGGTCTCATAACCTGGCTGACCCACATCCACTGCTCTTTTCTCCGGCTCTGCAAAGGTGAACAGGCGGGGATCCCGCCTTGCTTTCAGAAGGTCCACAAAGGTCTTTTCCATGTAGGTGGCCGTCTGTGCGGACTTGTTGTTGAAAAGCGGATAGCGGTTGTCATCCCGGTCATGAAACACGAGCTGTCCCTGGTTCTCAAGACCGGTAAAGACCGGATAGGTCTCGGGATCGGAAAAGATCGCGTTGAACTGGCCCGCCACATCCAGTGATGCGTTCCCCTCCTTGGCGGAGAGGCTCAGCAGTACCCTCAGTTTAAATGAGTTAATGAGCCTTTTCCAGCTGAGGACATCCCCGTTATAAATGATGTCCCCTTCGATCTCGCCCCCCTCTACGCTTAACATGGCGTTTGCCTCTGATAATTCCTGCAGGATGCCCATGTAGACCTCCTCCTGTGTATCATATAAAGGTGTGAAGACATCTTCATCGCCCTGCATCGCTTCGCTGTATGGTATATCTCCGAAGGTTTGTGTCAGTTGCGTCAGGTAATAGGCTCTGAAGTATTTCCCGATGGCGATATAGTTGGCCAGCTCGTACCTTTCAGCCTCCTCCATCATTTTTCCCACCTGTAATAGAGAGGAGTAACCGCCAAACCCTGCCCGTTGCCATCCATAAGCCTGGTTTGTACTGTATCCGTCGGTAAAGACAATGTACCGGCAGGCATAGCCGGCACCGGTGGAAACCTGGCTGAAAGCCCCCACCTGGATATTTGTCAGTAAAAGCGAGGGATGGACTTCGGTGGGCTTGTTTGGATCATTGGTAAGGGTATCATACTTTTCACAGCCAAAGCAGGTAAAAAGCACAAGCACAAATATGTATATTGTTTTTTTCATGGTCGTATCTATCAAAATATTAGATTGATATTAAAGCCAATGTTTCTGGATGAGGGTGTCTGAAGGTTGTCGACGCCAGTGTCCGGATCGACATACTTGATATTGGACCACATCCAGAGATTGCGGCCCACAAAAGAAACGGTGGCTCTTTCCATGCCCAGGTATTTGATCCATTGCTTTGGCAATTCCATGGTAAGGGTTAATTCCCTGAGCTTAACAAATGAAGCATCAAAAGTAACTGCTTCATCGGCTACGTCGTGGTAGTAATACTGATTCCAGTCGGACCAGTAGACCGCTGTACTGTTGGGTTCATACTCCCTGGTGTCTTCCAGGATATTGCCCTGGGCATCATAGATCACCTCCCCGCTCACCACAGTGACCCCTTCACCCACATAGGTAGCTTCCCCGTTGATCTCGTCGTCCCGGTACTGGGAAACCGTGTTGGGATGGGTCCCGCCCCAGTACATCTTCCGGATGGTCTGGGACCAGATCAGGCCCTTGTAACGGCCATCCACGAGAATGTTCAGCGAAAGGAACTTATACTTTAACTTGCTGGAGATGCCGAAGGTCCAGTCGGGATCCTGGTAGCCCAGTTTCTTGATGAAAGGATCCCACGTCGGCAGCCCCCCTTCGTAGATGATATCTCCATCTGCAGACCGGTTGAAGACCCATCCGCGATACAGATCCATCCGGTCTCCGATGGTGACGCCGTTCAGGTCGTCGACCCCTTCGGGTAGTTCCAGCAGGAACCTGCGGTGCCTGCTCCAGTTCAGGGAGAGGTCCCATGTGACGGAGCGGGGATTCCTTACTGGTGTGGCGTTCAGTACCACTTCCCACCCTTCACGCTTGTATTTGTTGGCGTTGACCAGTTTGGAGGTGTAGCCTGAAGCCTGCGATACCGGGAAGTAGATCAGATCGTTCTCATCAATGGTGTGGTAGTAGGTCAGATCCAGTCCCACCCTGTTGCCGAAGAAGCGTATATCGGATCCCACCTCCCATGTTTTGGAGGTTTCGGGAATGATATTCGGGTTGAGCAGGCTTGACGGGTAATAGACGGAAGCGTTGCTGTTCCAGTTTACCCCATCGTTATAAACCGGTATGGTGCTGTAAACAGCCAGGTCGTTGGATACCTGGGCCCACGATCCCCTGATCTTGAAGAACGGGATCGCATCCGGCAGTTCAATCAGTTCTGAAATTACCGTGCTCAGCGAGACCGAGGGATAGAAATAGGAGTTGTTCTCTACCGGCAGGGCTGACGACCAGTCGTTCCGTCCCGTGGCTCCTATGAAGATCGCATTCTTGTAACTGATATTGAGCGTTCCGTACACACTGTTGACCAGTTTCTGCCTCAGATAATTGGACGCCTGCACATCGGAAGTGGAGTTCGACAAATGATAAAATCCGGGGACATTTAGTCCGCTGGTAGTGGCATAAAGGTAATTGTATTCCTCCCACCGGTTGTTTCCTCCCAGGGTGGCATTGACGTTCCAGTGCTCAAAAAAAGTGTTCTGGTAAGTGAGGAACACATCTGAATTGAGATTAAAATCCTTGGTGGTGGTCATTTCATAATTGCCTTCTACCGGATCGCTGTAGAGGATCATACTCTTCGGTGTTTCCAGCTCCGACATCAGACTGTACCAATTCACGCCGGAGCGTACCTTGAACTGCAGGTGTTCCGTAAAGTCGTAGGTAAGGGTCACCTGCCCGTAATTCACATCCTTATAGTACCCCTGCTGGTTTTCATAGGCCATGAAATAGGGGTTGTTGTACCAGGTGTAGTTATAGTGCCGCTGCTGGATATCTTCCAGGCCCGGCTGCCAGTAATCGCGCAGGTCTCTGACATCCACATCGGTTCCCATCCAGAGCAGCAGGTCGTAGACATAATTCTGCGGTCCGTACCCCCTTCTGGGATAATTGGGGGTATACTGCTTGTTGTAGGACCAGGACGCGTCCGCACGGAGCCGTTCCCCCAGCTGATATCCACCCGACAGGCTCAATGTGGTACTGTTCAAACGGGTATTGGGTACCATCCCGTTCTGATACATATGGGAAATGGATATCCTGTAGTCGCTCTTCTCGGTACTGCTGGAGATACTAAGGTTATTGGTGGTGATCAACCCCGTCTCCAGAAAGTTGCGCAGGTTGTCCCTTCCCCTTGAGACCCAGGGCGTGGGGATCCGCTCCCCTGTGATGCTGTCGATGGGACTGTCGTACTGTGCGATCTCCACATACCCGCTGGCGGTGGAAGAATCCCTCTTGTTCAGCTCGGGGCCCCAGATCCAGCCCGATCCGTCCTGGATGCCTCCCCCTTTTCCATCCTCATACCAGTATTTTCCACCGTAGCCGGTGCCATATTTGGTCTGCACCTCGGGGATGGCGACGAATCCGGCTTCGAACATGGTACTCGAATTGAAACTGACTTCAAATCCCCTTGCATCCCTGGTGCCCTTTTTGGTGGTGATCATGATGGCACCGTCCTTCCCAATGGAACCGTACAATGCAGAGGCGGTGGTCCCTTTTAAAACGCTGACATTCTCAATATCATCGGAACTGATATCCCACAGGTCGGTATCATAAGGGATTCCGTTCACAACGATAAGCGGTTGCTGACCCCGGAGTTCGAACACCGGGTTTTCATAGATGCCGGTCTTGTTGTAGACCACCAGCCCGGCCACTCTTCCGGTGAGCGATCCGATCACATTGGGTTCTTTTGCTTTTTCAAACTCGGTCCCTTCCACCTCCTGAACAGAGTAGCCGAGGGCTTTCTTTTCTTTCTCGATCCCGAGGGCGGTGACGACCACTTCAGCCAGTTCCATGGTGGCCTCGCTAAGCACCACATCGATCCGCGTACGGTTCTCTACTGGGATCTCCTGGTCTTCGTAGCCGATAAAGGTAAATACCAGAATGGCATCCCCTGGCGCGTCAATGGAATAGTTTCCCTCCAGGTCCGATACGGTTCCGGTGGTTGTCCCTTTGATCTGGATATTGGCCACAGGCAGAGATCGCCCATCCTCGGCCGATGTGACGGTTCCGCTGATGGTAATTTCCTGAGCATATACGGTAATCAACATCGCCTGCAGCAGGAGACATGAGAGACCGATGAGCAATCTTCTTTTCATAAGCATGGTTTAATACAGAGGCAGTTCTTTGTCACGCCAAAGCCATTGCGCTCTTTTCGATTCGACATCTATCACAATATCAGTTACGGGGAACGTTTCCCGTTGAAAGCATTTGAGGTTATGAAAGGGATCCCCGTTTCCAGGGATCCCTATGGGTTCATCCAGTGATTATTCCAGAATCAGAATGGAGGTCTCCAGGAAGTCATCCGTTTGTGTTTTAACAAGATAAACCCCCGCATCAAGGTGCTCCAGGTTGATGACCTTTTCATGAACCATCCGATGCATCTGCTCATTATGGACAAGCTGCCCGGTCAGGTTGTAGACCGAGACCTGCTGCAGTGCAACATTTTCAGGCGACCGGATGATCACCTCACCGCTGGATGGATTCGGGTAGATCCTCATTTTCCTTGAAGCGTCAACCTGCCGGATTCCTGTGGATGCCTCGGTGACTACAAAGGATACCCTTGCATAAAGGTCGTAGACATCACAGCAGAAGAGCCCCGCCCAGTATGTACCGGGCTCAAGCTGGTGATCGTCAAACTGAAACACCATGGTACCATTGGCATCGGGCAGATACTGCCATGTAATGGAGCCAATATCTCCCGGAGTGTCTTCGGGATTATAGATCCCTATCCAGTCGGTATCGACCCAGTTGGGACTGTTGTAGTGAAATACCAGTGAATCCCCGTAAGAGAAGGTGATCGCTGATGAAACGACGCTTGGAGTGGTAAGATCAGCTATGGTGAAATTGTATTTGGCCTTGATCTGGTATCCATCGCAGCAGAGCAGGTATACCACATAATCTCCTACGGGCAGGGCGGTGGTAAATTCTATCGTCCCAGAATCGGATTCAGTATACGCCCAGTCGACCGAGGGAGGTCCGCCGGGAGATTCTCCCTTGTTGTAGATCCCTATCCAGTCGTTTTCCTGGGGATCTGTATTGCGGAAGTTAACCAGAACATTCACCCCTTCAGGGTAGACGCTGGCGGCAGTCATCACATAGGTACCGCTGGCTCCCGCCTCGACTGTAAACACGTCCGATTCCGCATAAATGGTTTCGGTTCCGTCGCAACAGAAAAGAATGGCGTAGTAACTGCCTCCGGAAAGTGTTCCCGGGAATGACACGGTTCCTGAACTTGCCTCTATATAGGCCCAGGCTACCGAAGAGACCTCTGCCGGGTCATCTCCTTCAAAATAGATCCCGATCCAGTCCTTATCCGCATAATCGGGGTTGTTAAAGGAGATATCAATGGGCACTCCCGATTCGAAAGTGGATGAAGCCGGGGCAACAAAGGCTGTATTGGCGCTGATCACTTCAAAGGTCGTGGCTGAAATGCTGTCATATCCGTCGCAGCAAAGCAGGTAGGCATCATATACCCCGGGATCGAGATCGGTTTTAAAAGTGATGGAGCCTGCCGAATCGGGTATATAGTCCCAGTCAATGGATGGATTATCCCCTCCCGGTTTGGTTCCTGTCGGATAAAGACCGATCCAGTCTGTATCGGAAAAGCGCGGACTCACATAATCAAAAACCATGGAGTCGCCCTGAATGTAGACTGCGGAGGAGGCTTCCAGTACTGGAACTGCCACCTCAAAATCAGCTGAAATGGCGATGGTGTCATAACCGTCGCAGCACAGCAGGAAGGCCCGGTACATGCCCGCATCCCCGGGGGCATCCAGATAGAGCGTCCCCGCTGCTTCCGGAATATAATCCCATGTAACGGATGGTGGGCCTCCGGGGCTGTCATCAATGTGGTAGATCCCGATCCAGTCTAAGGAATCGAAGGAGGGACTGTCATAGGTGAATTCGATGGAGTCCTGCGGAAGAAAAAGTGATCCTGTGACTGTGAGGGATTGCGCATGAGTGGCGGTCCCCAACCCCAGAAGAATCGTAAGGCTGATAAAAAGCGTGTAGAATCTTTTCATAGATATTAAGTTTAGATTGATGTTTGTTTAACTCCATATGGAATAAAAGCTTCTAAATTGCTTTGGTTCCATACGGTTTCAATATAGTCAATTAGATGGACTAATCAAATAATGCAGCAGTGATGTTCCAGTTGGGACTTGCCACTGAGTGATCTCAGCTTATTCCTGTGTCAATTTTTTCAGGCCTTTTGGAGGCCCATACCTCTTTGTGAAGCGCGATACCAACAGGATGGTTAGGAGTCCGCTCAGCATGGCGACCGTTCTGAATGGAAAAATCACCTCCCCGGATTCGGCCATCGGGTAGGGGATCAAAGCCGGGATGCCCAGTGTGGTGTCTCCTCCTCCCATCCGGAGGAGAAAAGATACCGCAAATCCTGCAAGTGCCCCCCACTGGTTGGCCTTTTTATCAAACAGTGCCGTCAACAGCTGCGGAAACAGTAAGCAGTAAACGAAATCGCTGCACAGGAACCATAGGGCGTACACACTCGATATTTTGAGGGACAGAAGTGTGGCCGTGATCCCGATGATCCAGATGCTTCTTTTAATAATTTTTGCAAGGTTGGCAGTGCTTGCTTTCGGTTTTACAAGGGGCCTGTAAACATTCCATCCGGCCATCGATGAGGCGGACAGGATGGAAGAATCCACAGATGACATCACGGCAGCTGCAATGGTCCCCAGGCCGATTGTGGCAATGAAAGGCGGGGTCAGGTAACGAACCACGTAGGGCAGGATGAGGGAAGCATCCGGCGGTCGACCGGGTGCTCCTGCCTGGACCCAGCTTGGGACAGCGTTGCCTGTGATCCCGATAAGAATGGGCGGTAACGCAGCAATGATACAGATGATCCCGGCGAAAATGGAAAGTCTGACCGCCATGGTTTTATTCCTGGTGGACAGCACCCGCTGAAAATAGACCTGCCAGGGAATTCCTCCGAAGATCAGCAACAGCATAAAATCCCACCACTGAAAGTAATGCCTGCCAAGTACTTCCCGGGAAGGCAGGAACGAGGCAAATCCTCCCAAATCATCCTGGTAAATGGTCCAGGCATTCTCCCAACCGTTTACGCTGCTGAGGGCAAAAGGAATGACCAGGGCCAGGCCCACAAATATCAGGCTCAGCTGAACCACGTCTGTCAGCGCTACCGCCCACAGACCGCCGATGGAGGTGTATGCAATGGCAATCAAAGATGAAATGATGATCGCCGTTCGCATATCCACCCCGAGAACGGTGGCGAAGGTGGCGCCCAGTGCGGTGAGTATGGCCGCGGTCCAGAATATCTCACCCAGCAGGGCAGGCA
>Ga0209536_100012665_pt1 | contig 12232 bp, 10 predicted proteins | sample DeeMarSeWOR28_12_FD_187461 | JGI IMG/M metagenome (GOLD analysis project Ga0209536, IMG submission 187461) | Marine sediment microbial communities from White Oak River estuary, North Carolina - WOR-2-8_12 (SPAdes) (version 2) | ecosystem: Environmental > Aquatic > Marine > Intertidal zone >...
CGCGGCACCTTTATCTGTACCAAGGCAGTGCTGCCGATAATGATGACCCAGCGGAGTGGCAACATTATTTGCATGACCTCCATCGCCGCCAAGAGGCTTGCGCCTCCAGGCGAGGTGTGCTATAGCATCACCAAAGCGGGTATCGAGCTTTTCTGCTGGGGATTGGCACAAGAATTGAAGGAGTACAACATCGCTGTTAATGACCTATATCCAACTGGCGGTGTCACTACTGATGGTTTCACTGAGGTATTCAAGAAACGTACTTTTAGCGAAGAAGAACTTGAAAGGATGAAGACCCCTGAACAAATAGCCGACGCCGCACTGTGGTTAGCACAACAGGATGCTAGTACATTCACAGGCCATTCGGTAAATGACGATGAGGTACGGGCATTTATTGCAGAATCAAACAAACCTTAATGTTATCAAGAACGATGACACCTTGTCTTTACCACAATATTGTTACATTACTTCATCATGTATAATTAGTCATTCAGTTACACTTGAAGGATTGGTTCGTTTATAGAACGATACTAACGTTTAATCGTCTTCACCACTGATGAAGTTTGTTTGCTGGAAAGCAGGATTGGGGTACGTATAGAATCCTTTACCGGTCTTCGCCCCCAGATCACCGCGTTCAATATACGGGCGAATAAAATCCATCATCTGCTCCTGGGTAACTTCAGTATCATCCCTCACTAGACTTTGTCCTGCCTCAAAAACGATGTTTAGACCAATGCCATCCATCATGGCAAACGGGCCATAGGTTTGTCCTGTCACCAACATATAAGCCCGGTCAATATCTTGTGGTTCAGCGTATCCGCCAGCTGCCAAGATTAGTGCGCTACGCAGAAGACCACCTAGCATAGTGTTGTACAGGTAACCACCCTTTTCTTTTTTCATGACCATGGGTATTTCTCCGATGCTACGCGCGAATCGTACTAATAATTCTACCGTTTTATCGGAAGTCCGCGGCCCACGCATTATGTCTACCAATGATCCCAACGCACCATGGAAGTGCATCGCGGCAAATTTATCACCACGTGAGACAGCGCTCTCGATATCGGAGACTAGCAGACTGGAAGTGTTGGTTGTCATGATGGTATGAGGAGGACAAAGTCTGTCGAACTCGCAATGAATCTGCCGTTTAACTTCTACTAATTCAGCAACAGATTCACTGAGTATATCTGCATTATTGGTCGCTTTCGAAGGATCAGTAGTGTAGTTGATATGAGTCATTCCGTCATCAAGTTGACGTTGGCTTATTACTCCAGAGTTGACCATCATAATTCCCATTTGCTTCTGACGTTTTGGGCAATTTTTCAGTGCTTCCTCCGATATGTCGTAGACAGACACTTCATAACCACCACGTATGGCAGATACAAGAGAAATGCGACTACCCATAGTACCGGCACCAAGAACGCATATTTTCTTTACTTCATCCATTCGACCGACTTTCTCCTTTCTATCAGACAAAGCTCCAACGGTTCTCTTGTCCGAAAGCTGGACATTTAATACACGATACCGCAGCGCAAGAGCAAGTGCTCATAGTGTAAGAATATGCTATTTTAATGTCAAGAAGTGTTGACAATATTATACACCAAGCTTATACTCGCGCTGACAACAAAAGAATTAAGATACATATTACGCGATTATTAGGAGGCATCTGATGGTCAGTAATTCGGATTATGGGCTCCATTCATCTGAATCTAGAGACAAATCTATGAGTGACGAGGATATTTCGCCTGATATTATTAAAATTGCCCCAAGCTGGCCAATATCTGGTCCAAGTGGTGTTGTTATAACGAAGGAAGGCATCGTCGTTGTTGATACTGGCGTTGGATTTCGTGAAGGACAGGATCGTGTTCAGAGGATCAGAGAGCGTACTGATATACCTTTCCATACCATTATATATAGTCATGGACACGTTGATCATGTTGGCGGAGTACCAGCGTTTTTAGCCGATGCAGAGCAGTGGGGACATCCACGACCGAGAATTATTGGCCATACCTTGGTCACAAAACGACTCGATAAATATCGTATGCTGGCAGGACGCCGCGCATACATAGCTTCGTTACAATTTCCTCGTCCTGACCAGACATTTGATACACTGCAGGATTGGTCATCTGTACCTGAGCCGGTATTTGTCTATCCTGACACCACTTTTCAAGATTATATGGAGTTCAACTTAGGAGGTCTAACCTTCGAGATTCACCACGCATTAGGTGAAACTGATGATGCTATATGGGTATGGGTCCCAGAGCGGAAAGTAGCCTTCATTGGTGATCTATTGCTTAACGGTTGTCCCAACACAGGTAATCCGCTGAAAGAACAGCGGTATACATTGGAATGGGCAGAGAACCTCGAGAAGATTGCAGAGAAGAAGCCGAACTTTGTTGTTGCTAGTGGACCGGTAATCAGTGGTTATGACGTCGAAGAGAGACTTTTGAATACTGCAAAGTTGCTTAGATTTATCCAAGATGAGGTTGTTCGGCTACTTAATGCCGGTTGTTGGATCGAGGAAATTTTAGAGAGAATCAAGTTACCCGAAGAATTGATAAATAAGCCTTATCTTCGCGGTAACTACGGACATCCAACGTTCATCATCCATGATGTATACCGGCGTTACACCGGATGGTACAATGGAAATCCCACTGAACTCTTCCCTTCACCAAGGTCGGCGATTGCTACAGAGGTACTCAAATTTACTTCGCCAGAGCAAATTCTGGCGCGTGCCCATCAACTACAGCAGGAAGGAAATACCCAATTAGCACTACATCTAGCCGACTTCATCATTAACGGTAGCAAAGATGGTAAAAACCGAAAAGAGACAATACTCCTTAAAGCTGATTTACTCGATAGACGCGCAGTTGATATTCAGAACTTCATTGCCAGTAACATTATGAGAACCAGTGCCGGTCTTCTCCGAAGGGAAACTGGTCAAGAATTTCACCAAATGTAACTCGGAGTTTTATGTTGTCATTGGCAAGTGGACCGCGCCGGTATTTTTTGGAGAGGTCGACTACTTCAATAGCAGTACTTTGGGTGGTTTCTTTCAATATTCTACTCCTTCTAAACCAAGTCCCAGCATTTCACGGACGAGTATCATCAATCATGCACCAACTCAAATTATCGTCAGTGAGTGAGGGTTGACCGAATAAAGGACAAAGACTATAGATCGCTAAATGAAGAACCAGCTAGTCTACCAGAATTGACGCCAAATAGGTAATGGTGATAACGTATTTTCTGAGGCCTTTACCCTTACTGAATAGACATTATTTGGAGAATGCAAGTGAAAGCTGCCGTTTATCGCGGAATCAGAGACATTGATGTTGAGGAAGTGGCAAAACCCAAACTTGATCCTGGTGAAGCGCTTATTAGAGTCAAAGCTTGTGGTATCTGTGGGTCGGATCTACATATGTACAAGCATGGTCTCTTCCTTGACTTAGGCGTGCCAATGGGCTCCGGTCGGGTAATGGGACACGAGTGGAGTGGGGAGGTTGTGGAGATAAACGGAAAGGCGTCCGATCTCAAGGCTGGTGATAGGGTTTCGTTCGCTATTTATGGAGCTAGCGCAGAGTATATAAAGCTGCCAGCTTCATTAGCCCCTATCGTCCCGCATGTCCCAGATAGTGTTAGCTATGAGGATGCAGCCACGGCGGAACCATTGGCCAATTCTGTTCACTCTGTAGATTTGGCTAATCCTATCAGTGAGCAGACAGTTGTTGTCATGGGTTTGGGAATAGTCGGTCTGGGTGTTATTCAGGTGCTGAAAGCTCTACATTCGGTCCGAATAATCGCCATAGACATTTCAGATAACCGCCTAGCGATGGCCATGCAATTGGGTGCCGACGACACTATTAATGCCAGAAAAGAAGATCCTGTACAGAAAGTCTTTGAATTAGCGGGGTCAGCGCGTATCCAGTTCATGGACGAACCGATAGGCAATATTGATGTTGCCTTTGATTGGGCTGGAGTCAGTATCGATAATATGGGACAATCGACTCTTGAGCAATGTTTACAGATGGTTAAGCAGAATGGCACAGTAGTGCTGGGAGCAGTATCAGAGAAGTCATTTCAGATAGACTTCAACCACGTCATGCGTAAGGGAATCAGACTTTTTGGTTCGTGGGGCTGGACACTGCCGGAATATTCCAAGGCTCTGGAACTTATCGAGTTAGGCAAGATTGATCGGAAGCACTTGATCACCCACCAATTCCCTCTGGAGAGGGCTAAAGAAGCCTATGAGACTGCAGCCAATGCGGAAGAGGCGATTAAGGTCTTAATTAAACCCTAACTGCTTGTTTTCGTTTGACTAAGAACGTATGATAGGGTTAATGTCCGACGAAAGGGTACTATACGTTTTCCACTGGCATAAACCAGTCGAATACCGCGAGGCCTATGAATACCAGAAGCGGCTCTGGTTATTAAGGCTGTCGGGTAAAATACCAGACAACCTTCTCTTGCTGGAACATCCACCAACCTTCACTATTGGAAAGTCAGGTAGTTTGGAAAACCTACTCTTGACCAAAGAAGAGCTGGAGCAGCAGGGTATATCTCTTTTCTTTACCGACAGAGGTGGTGATATTACTTACCATGGGTTGGGGCAACTGGTAGTCTACCCCATAATTGACCTCCGAAGTCGGGGTAAGGATATTCATCGGTATGTCTGCAATCTAGAAGAAGCAGTCATCCGCACCTTGGCCGACTTTTCCATAACCTCCAGGCGGGACGCAAAACATATCGGTGTCTGGGTAGGCATGGAGAAGATTGCTGCCATCGGAGTTGGTGTCCGAAAGTGGGTAACCATGCACGGGTTAGCTCTTAATGTGAATACCAATCTGGAACATTTTGCCTTGATTCACCCTTGTGGAATTCTGGACAGGGGCGTAACTTCCATGAATAAAACTCTGGAGCGTGAGGTTTCGATGGAAGAAGTCGCCAAGAGGATGGTGAGACACTTCGCTGAGGTTTTCGACACACGGCCTGAATCGAGTATGATTAATTCGCTGGAGTGCGATTGATGACTGGCCGATTACCTTTGTGGTTCAAGAAGAAAATACCAGATCCAAACGTACTTACTGGCATGAAGACGCTTTTCAACACTCTAAGTCTGCATACCATCTGTGAAAGTGCACTGTGTCCGAATTTAGGTGACTGCTTCCATGAAGGTACAGCCACGTTCTTAATTCTAGGTAATATATGTACTAGGAATTGCACCTTCTGTGCGGTGGAGAAGGGGATACCTCTGCCTCAGGACGAGGGAGAGCCAGAGCGCCTGTTGAAGGCAGCGACGATAATGGGACTCAGGCATGTAGTCATTACTTCGGTGACGAGGGACGACCTCCCTGATGGTGGAGCAGTCCATTTCGCTCGGACCATCTCTCTCTTGAAAGAAATGGACAAAGTTTTGTCGGTTGAAGTTCTTATACCAGATTTTGGTGGTTTACTGAATCCCCTCGAGATTCTAGTGAACACTCAGCCGGATGTACTGAATCACAATCTAGAGACTGTTCCCCGTCTCTATCCAGAAGTCAGGCCAAAGGCTGATTTCCAGCGCTCTTTGCGATTGCTTAAGCAGGCCAAAGAGCTAAATCGATCTCTAATTACCAAGTCAGGCGTGATGGTGGGCCTCGGGGAAACTAAGGAGGAGTTAGCGCAGACGATGGCCGATTTGAGAGCCGTGGACTGCGACTTGTTGACCATTGGTCAGTACCTACAACCTTCTTTAGCTCATCATCCGGTAGCGAAATATGTCCCGCCGGAGGAATTCCGAGAATATGAGAGAGTTGGTATAGCGATGGGGTTTGTTGATGTGGCATCTGCTCCCTTGGTGCGAAGCTCATATAAGGCGGAGAAGCTCTATGAAAAAGCAAAGAAGGTAAGGTTAACAAACGAACTTATGATGAAGAGTGATGGTACGAAATAACCTCGAAAAGGATCTAAACAACTTAGTCGGCCATCGTGTTACTACAAGTCAGTTCGAACGCTGGTTCTATGCCAGCGATTTAATTTCAATTCCATCAGTGGTTAGAAACCTCTTTAAAACAACTCCTGACGCAGTGGTTAAACCGCACACTACAAGTGAAGTCGCAATTATTGCACGTTATTGTCACCAAAGGGGTATACCAATTGTTCCTCGTGGTGCTGGTTCCTCAGGACTGTTCGGTGCAGTACCCAAGAAGGGTGGCGTGGTTTTTGACCTGACTGATTTAACCCAAATTATTGGGATTGACAGAGATAGCGAGACAGTCGTGGCGGAAGCTGGCGTCACTTGGTGGCAACTAGAGAAAGCATTGAACCATAAAGGGCTTACCCTGATTAATTATCCATCCAGCGCACGGTCAGCTACTCTCGGCGGTTGGGTCATGACCAGCGGTTTGGGTATTGGCAGCCTAAAGTATGGCCCGGTCTTTGACCATATCGTATCAGCTGAGGTGGTTCTGGCTGATGGTGATATTAAGGAATATTTTGCAGGAGAAGGACTGGCATCCTTTTTTGAGACTGAGGGAATGCTGGGCGTCCTTACGCGCCTGACCCTCAGAGTCCGAAAGGAACCTGAGATGGTTTCACATCATTGGCTCAACTTTGCTGACATCAAGAACCTATTTCGGGCCCTTGCTCATCTAGTAGATGCACTACCTCTCCCGTATAACATAGAAATCTTTGACTACAACTATCTGACACTCCTACAAATGAGTGGTTACCCTGTGGCTGATTTTATACCTGGTGGTGGTGCTCTTCTAGTTACGTACGATGGTGATGGAGCCGAGATTGCGATGGGGAAAGAGCAAGTAGCCAAGTTGATTGGTCAGTACGAGGGAATTGAAAAGGAGGATGGGGAGCGGGAGTGGCGAGAACGTTTTGACATACTCCGCATTAAGAGAGCTGTTCCCAGTCTCTTAGTCAGCAGTGTCTATGTACCCTTGGACAAACTAGAGCATTTTTACTCCCATCTGGGAGGATTGGGGAAGAGGACAATTGCCCTTATCGGACATGTTATTTCTCGGAAGGACTGCAATTTAATGCCGATGGTCGCTACTGATGAAAGGCATCCGTCGGAATATCTCTTAGCCCTGCACACCCCTAGCGAGATAGTCAATCTTGCACTTTCATTCGGCGGTAGACCGGGTGGTGGTCTAGGTGTCTGGAATGCTCCCTATAAGAAGGAACTTCTGGGTAATAAAAGGATCGCCGAGATAAAAAGGCTTAAGACTGAGTTTGATCCAAAAAATATCATGAATCCTGGGATGTGGTTGGAACCACCCATCCTCTTCCAACCGGTTCCCTATCGGTTGATTACGGGCATGGTATCAATATTGGATAAGATATTACCAATTAAAGTAGATAATTTAGGAGAAAGTGATTTCATACAAGAACTGTCCACTTGTGTACAGTGTGGCTATTGCGTGAACGTTTGTCCCACAGGATTTGACTGGCTCTCCTCAACACCTCGCGGTCGCATTAACATGACACGTCAACTTTTTCTTAAGAATCCCCACCGCAATGAAAAAATAGCATCGCCATATCTTGAGCGTATCTATCAATGCACACTCTGTGGGAGATGCCAGATAGACTGTAATACTGATATAAGGTCACGCGCAATGTGGCAGGGGGTGAGACATTTTCTAGCCAATAATGGTCTAGAGACTGAGAAACTGAAAAGCCTAGTAGCTTTAACCGATGAGACACACAATATTGCCGGTCGACCTAATGAACAGAGAGCAGACTGGGCTACACGAGCAAAATTATCTTATCTCACAGCGAAAAAAACGGCTGAGTTTGTCTACTTTGTTGGCTGTGTCTCTTCGTTTTTCCCGATAGCTCAACCAGCTGCTCGGGCCTTTATACAAATACTAGATGTCGCTGGTGTTGATCTGACTATTATTGGTGGTGAGGAATGGTGCTGTGGTTTTCCATTGATGTCCGCTGGTCACTATGAAATGGCAAAGAAGTGCCTGCAACACAACATAGATCGACTCAAAGAAATTGGAGCCAGAAGCCTAGTTATGACCTGTCCGGGCTGTTATCGGGTCTGGAAAGATGAATACCGCGATGTTTTAGGACAAAAGCACCCTTTCAATGTTTATCATTCCACGGAATTAATGGAATGGCTCATTGAAAGTGGTCGCATTCATGCAAAAGGGTTGGAGGGTGAAGTGACCTATCACGACCCATGTGACCTGGGCCGTAACGGTGGCATATTTGACCAGCCACGCAATATAATAAGAAAGATACCCGGGCTGAATTTTGTTGAACTTGAGGACAACAGGGAATATTGTACATGTTGTGGTTCGGGGGGAGATCTGTTAGCTTCAAATCAGGAACTCTCTCTGACTATTGCTAAGCGTAAGGTAGATGAAATATTGAATACTGGTACTCACACTGTAGCCACTGCTTGTCCTTCCTGCATCCGAGCCATCCACATGGCTAAAACTACAGCCAAAGTTAAACTAGACGTTTTAGATGTAGCCGAGTTACTCTGGAAAGCAATGTGAAACTAGTCATGAACTAGGGAACGACTAACTTGTCAAAGGAGTATGATAAAAATGTGTAACCGGTTGGAGAGCAAAGTAGCAATTATCACAGGAGCAGGGAGCGGGATTGGCCGGGGAATTGCGCGCTGCTTTGCCCATGAAGGGGCGATAGTAGTAATTAATGACATCAATATACAGAACGCCCGGGCTGTAGCCAAGGAGCTTAAAGCTCAGGGCAGCCAAGCTATTGCCGTTAGAGCAGATGTAACGCGAGAGAAGCAGATTGAGGCTATGGTAAACAGAATTCTGGTTGCTTTCGGGCGTATTGATGTGCTAGTCAACAATGCTGGAGTTGGGGGCGAAAATATCGGTCCACCGCTGACAAGCATTACTGGTGAAGACTGGGATAAGACCTACAGCGTGAACACAAAGGCCATCTTCTTGATGTGCAAGGCAGTGATGCCACACATGGTAAACCGCAAGTACGGGAAGATTATCAATATCTCCTCCGTGGCTGGGAAACGTCCTTCGGTAAGCATTCCCCACTATTCGGCAAGTAAGGCAGCGGTCATGAACTTCACCGAGGCGCTAGCCAATGAGCTTGGACCATATGGCATCAATGTAAATGCTATCTGTCCAGGCATCATCTGGACACCACTATGGGAGAGATTTGCCGAAGGGCTTGCCGAACAGAGCCCACGTCTAAAAGGCTTGGGCCTGGATGCTAGAGGTGCCTTCGATGCAATAGTCACTCAATCCGGTGTCAGGACAGAACAGAAACCCGAAGACATCGGTATGCTGGCTGTTTTCTTGGCTTCTGATGAGTCAGCTAGAATCACAGGCGAGGCTATCAGTGTTGCCGGTCCGACTCCACTCAATTAGTTAATCTATGACAAAGTAAGATGAAATACTATCATAGGAGGTAAAATGTGAAACTGGGTAAAAAGGAATTGATACTGTTGTACACGAATCTAGTACGTGCCCGCAAAGGTGACGAAATGGTGGTGAAAGGGATACAGGAAGGCAAGGTCGTATCGTTCTACCACAGCGGGCAGGGCTCAGAAGCTGTGGGAGTAGGCGTCTGTACTTTCTTAAGACCGGATGATTACCTCTATCCACACCACCGAGGACACGGGCTTGCCTATGTTCTATCCAAGGGTGCTTCACTAAAGGCTTTCCTCGCTGAACATTACGGTCGGGCAACTGGTATGACCGGAGGAGTAGCTGGTTTTCATGGAGTGGATGTGGAGCATGGTATATTCGGCGGTGGTGGCACAATCGGCTCACAATTTCCAGTCTCAGTAGGCTGGGCTTTAGCCGCTAAGAAGAATGGGAGAGGGCAGGTAACTGTCTGCTGTTTCGGTGATGGCAGTTCTAATCGGGGCACGATGCATGAGGCTATGAATATGGCGGCTGTCTGGAACCTGCCCATCATCTGGGTGTGTGAGAATAATCTCTACGCTCAATTCATGCCCATTAAAGACGCCTACGCCCGAGAAGACATCGCGGATATTGGGGCTGGCTATAACATGCCAGGAGTGGTCGTGGACGGGCAGGATGTTATTGCCGTGCACGAAGCAGTAGAGGCGGCAGTTGAACGAGCCAGACGAGGTAAGGGCCCATCACTAATAGAATGCAAGACATATCGTTACAGGATGCATTCCGAGGGAGCCCCGGATATAGCCCACATTGAACCCCGGCCACCAGCAGAAATAGAAGCCTGGAAGAATAGAGATCCTATCAAGCTCTTCCAGAAGAGATTGGTAGATGAAGGTATCCTCAAACAAGTGGATATTGAGAAGATAAACCAGGAAGTGCAGGCAGAAGTAGAGGAAGCTGAGAAGTTTGCCTTGGACAGCCCGCAACCCGACCCGGCAATCCTCCCAACGCTACTCTACACACAATAGAGAAAGGTGTTGCTGAAATGAGAGAACTCCGCTTTATTCAAGCGATAAATGAAGCCTTAAGAGAAGAAATGCAACGGGACGAGAAGGTCTTTATAATTGGAGAGGATGTTCAAGCCGGTACCTTCGGAGCCACGACTGGGTTGGTGCAGCAGTTCGGTCCAGAACGCGTGATGGATACCCCATTGAGTGAGACGGCTGTAGCAGGCGCGGCTATTGGTGCTGCAATGGCCGGGTGGCGTCCTGTAGCCGACTTCATGTTTGCTGACTTCATGTGGTGTTGCGCTGATGAGGTCTTCTTGAAAGCCGCCAAGTGGCATTTTATCCACGGTGGAAAGGTTAATCTGCCTGTAGTTCTGTTTGCCAATATCGGTGGGGGCGCAAGGGTTGGCCCAGAGCACTCCCAATGTCCTGAATCGATAGTTATGCACACTCCCGGATTAAAATTGGCAATACCATCGACTCCTTATGACGCAAAGGGTTTATTGAAGACGGCTATCAGGGACAATAATCCGGTGGTATATTTCTACCACAAACGGCTTGGGGGCACCATGGGGGAGGTGCCGGAAGATGAGTATGACGTTCCCTTTGGCGTAGCTGATGTCAAGAAAGAAGGAACTGATGTTACGATAGTAGCCACGTCCTACATGGTGCAGCATACCCTTCAGGTGGCGAGGGAGCTCGAAGGTAAGGTGAGTATTGAAGTGGTCGACCCAAGAACCCTGGAGCCGCTTGATATTGATACTATTGTGAAGTCAGTCCAGAAAACGGGGCGGGTGGTTCTAGTAGATGAAGACACAAAGCGCTGCAGTATTACTGCAGAAATCGGCATGCAAATAATAGAGAAAGCTTTTGATTCGCTAGATGCGCCGATTGAGAGAGTTGGTGCGGCCAATATGCCGATTGCTGGAGGGTATATGGAACAATATGTTCTGCCCCAGCCTAAGGATATCGTCGCAGCCATTGAAACTGTCATCGGCAGGAAACTGCTCTAGTATTCACGTAGGAAGATGTATCTACCAGAACTAAAATATAACCCAGAGCATTCTTGGCTGAGACTGGAGAGGGATAACCTAGGACGAGTAGGCATCACCCAGTATGCTCAAGAACAGCTCAAAGACGTCGTTTATGTGGAGTTGCCAGAGATTGGGACAATGGTTAACCACATGGAGCCCTTCGGTATCATAGAGTCGGTTAAGGCTACCAATGACCTCTACAGCCCTGTTAGTGGTGAGTTAATCGAGGTGAATGAAAGTCTGAAGGATGAGCCCGGACGGATTAATAAGGACCCATATGAGCTGGGCTGGATGATCGTTGTACGGCTATCCAACATAGCGGAACTGGATCAGCTTATGTCAGCCGTTGAGTATCAGGCTTTCATTAGCGGGCGGACAGGTCGATGAGCAAAGTGGGCATCATTGCCAACCCAGCCTCTGGCAAGGATATCCGTCGGCTTGTAGCTCATGCCAATCTGGTTGATAACCGCGAGAAGACCAATTTGGTACGACGTATAATACTTGGCACTTCTTCCACTGGAGTGGAGGAAATTCTAATAATGCCGGACTATCACGGACTCGGGGTGAGGGCGCTTTCAGGGATTAGTCCAGAAAATGCCGGTACTAAAGCAACTATCCTAGACATGACAGTCACTGGCACTCAGGAAGACTCAACCAATGCTGCGAAGCTGATGAAAGAACTGGGTGTCGGGTGTGTCATAACTGTCGGTGGTGATGGTACCAATCGAGCCGTAGCTAAAGGCGACTGTATCGTGCCTCTAATACCAGTATCCACCGGTACCAATAACGTCTTTCCCATGATGGTAGAAGCAACGACGGCTGGCATTGCTGCCGGTAT
>Ga0209536_100012666_pt1 | contig 12232 bp, 10 predicted proteins | sample DeeMarSeWOR28_12_FD_187461 | JGI IMG/M metagenome (GOLD analysis project Ga0209536, IMG submission 187461) | Marine sediment microbial communities from White Oak River estuary, North Carolina - WOR-2-8_12 (SPAdes) (version 2) | ecosystem: Environmental > Aquatic > Marine > Intertidal zone >...
ATAAAGTTATTTGCACGGTCCCTATTTTCTGGATGCCCCGGCCTTTAACAAGTTCACTTTTATCATGATCATAGAAAAACGAATTTTATTTTTCAATATACTTTCTGCTTACAATAAAATATCTGGTCGAGAGAAGCACATTTTTAATTACGTTTTCAGCAAGGGGTATCGCATAGATTGATTTTACTGGAGTTAGTGTGGGGCAGAAGGGAGTCGAACCCCTGACCTCTACGATGTGAGCGTAGCGCTCTAACCAACTGAGCTACTGCCCCGAAAAATCCAGAATCACAAATGAGGAATTATAAATTATAGAGTATATCCATGTATTTTAAGCAGCTACAAAAATATAGTTTTATTTTTTAAATTCCTGATTCCTCATTCCTCATTTCTATAGCGAGGCGATATGCTCCTGCGCCCGCCTGGTATATTCACTCTTGGGATACACATCGACCAATCTTTGAAATTCCTCTTTGGCTTTCTGGGCATCACCGAGCTTCATGTAACATAATCCGAGCTTGAACTGAGCGGCATCATTTTTATTTGATTTCGGAAAGGTGAAGACCTTTTCGAAATCTATGACCGCTTTCTGGTATTGACGCATGGCATAGCTGCATTCACCTATCCAGTACTGGGCATTGTCGGCCAGGCTATTGCTGGCATCCGAGGCAAGAAGACTCTCAAATACGGAGGTTGCCTGTTTGTAATCCCGGGAATGAAAAAGATCCAGCCCTTCCTGATACTTCTGCTGATATTCACCGGGAGCGACATCACCCACCGCCACTGTGTAGGACGCTGCGGCAGGTTTGGATGCTTTTTGCGTTTCCAGCTGATAGATCTGATCACTCTGGTTCCGGACCTGGGTTTTCAGATCATTGATCAACAGATCCTTTTTCTCGATCTGAGCTTTCAGACTGGTGATTTCACGTTCCGCATCATCCAGTTTATTCATATTCTCCTCTGGCGCCTCCTGCCCCATCGGAACCGCCCCGGCAGCCAGAAGACCAAGTGTGTCGTCCTCTTTCTGAGGTTTCTTCTGTTGTTCCGTTTGCTGTTTTTCCTGAGGTGTTATGCCGAGCAAAGACTCAATCTCGTCAAGCTCTTCCTGACGGTCCGAAGTGTCCTCAGTCATGGCAGCATCATCGTCTTTGCGTGAAGATCCACAACCAAAGATCATGAACGCAAGAAAGACGCCTGTGATAAGATACAAAAATAATTTTGACATATAACCTCCCATATTGCGGGCAGCAGTTTTAAAAATTTAGAGACGTATTGACATAAAATCAAGTATTTTCTATAGTTACGGCAAAAGATCAGCGAATAATTTTATTCCGCGATATATTCAATACAATTCCCATCATCAACAAATTAGCAACCAGGGAAGAGCCCCCGTAACTCAGGAACGGTAGCGGCAGGCCGGTTACCGGTGCCATACCAATGGTCATACCGATATTTACCAACACATGAAAAGTAATGATCGTCACAATTCCAATAATGGTCATACTTTCAAATTGTTCCCGGATCAGTGAGGCGATATGGATCAGCCTCAGTATGAGGATCAGGAAGAGAAGCAGGACAATACTGATACCGGTAAATCCAAATTCTTCGCCAATTACTGAAAAAATGAAATCCGTGTGCTGGGCCGGAAGGAAGCGCAGGTGGGTCTGCGATCCGTTCAGATATCCCTTTCCCCAAACCCCGCCTGATCCGATGGCAACCTGTGACTGAATGATCTGATACCCGGCACCCTTTGGATCCTGCTCCGGATTGACAAAGGTCAGGATCCTTTTCTGCTGATAGGGACGGAGCTGATTCCATAAATACGGCGTCATGATCCCCACAACGATATTGAGTAAAAATACCGCCACCAGAACTGCCGGTTTTCTTCTTGAAAAAACCAACACCAGCGTTATACTGATCATAAGTAATAAAAATGTCCAGAAATTGAAGGACAGGATCATCGTGAGTACCGGTGTAAGAATCGTAAAAATGGCAAACCAGTTCAATCCTGCCCAATAGAGCAGTGGTATCGACAGAGCCAGAAAGACCAGTGCCGTCCCGAGATCCGGTTGACGTGCGATCAGCAGGAATGGGATCAGGATCAGCAGAACAGAAATACTGAAATATTTCAGCTGATTTACATCTGCATATTTGTCTGAAAGATATTTACTCACTGCCAGGACGGTAGCCAGTTTACTGAGTTCCGACGGCTGGATATGTAACGGGCCCACAACGAGCCACCGTTCAGCCCCCTGTCCTACCTTGCCAAACAAAAGCACTAATAGCAGAAGAAAAATAGAAAATCCATACAGCCAGTAGCCAAACCGATTGATCAGACGCATTGGGACCATGCTTATAAAAAACATCAGGACAAGTCCGGTAGTTGCCCAAAGGATCTGCCGTACAAAATAATTACCGGAATCTATGTCAGCAACATAGGTGGCGCTGAAGATAGCAACGGTGCCAATGGCAATCAGGCTGATGATAACAGCCGCGGTAATGATATCGTATTTAATAAACATATTACAGGGTGTCCGGGACTGAAATTTGAATCGGTTCGATCGTGTTCAAATCAATGGAAATAATACTTTCCAGGCTATCTGCCACTTTCAGTGTATCTTTTTTAGGCGCATACCGCGGCAATATTTTACCGTAAAAATAATACTCCATGCATTGCTCAGCGATGGGCGCAGCAACCGCTCCCCCGCCACCGCCGTTTTCAATGATCACGGCAATGGCAATCGTCGGATTCTCATAGGGAGCAAAGGCGATAAACCAGGCGTGGTCATCCCCGTGAGGATTCTGGGCCGTACCGGTCTTACCGGCAACCTTAACGCCAGGAACACTTCCCCGCCAGCCGGTACCACCATCAATCACCATACGCATGCCGGTTCTTACCAGATCATACACATCTTCTGAAATCCCTTCAACGTAATCTGTGTGGACCGGAAATTCATTTTTCCGGCTGGTCCTTCGGTCATACATATAAGCGGCGATATGAGGCCGATGGACAACCCCGTTATTTGCCAGTATCATGGCAAACTGGGCCATTTGGAGCGGGGTGGTCAGCAATTCACCCTGCCCGATGGCCAGATTCGCTAAATTCCCCTTTGTCCAGCCGTTCGGACCATATACACGATTAAAATAGGCGACCGTCGGCACCAGACCATCCGATTCATTAGGCAGGTCGATCCCGGTCGATTCCCCAAATAACATTTTTTTGGAATATTCCGCCCAGGTTTCCAGGCCAATTTCGAGACCGAGTTTATAAAAGTAAACGTTACAGGATCCTTTGATCGCCTGCAGCAGATTGATCTCACCATGTCCTTTGGCATTCCAGCAATGGATCGTTTTTCGTCCGAGCCGGAAGTAGCCCGGGCAGTATGATTTCCAGGCAGGTGTTATAATTTTTTCCTGAAGCGCCGCAATTACCGCCACAAGTTTAAAGGTTGAACCGGGCGGATACCGACTCTGGATTATCCGGTTGTAAAGTGGTTTTGAGGTGTCACTTTGTAGAGAATTCCAAACGTCAGCAGATATCTTACCGGTCAGCAGCCTTGGGTCATAGTCGGGTTTGGAAACAAATGTCAGGATCCCCCCGTTGCGTGCATCAAGGGCAATAATAGCACCCCGTTTATCTACCATCAGTGATTCAGCAAACTGCTGGAAATTAAAATCGAGGGTTAGATACAGATCCATTCCGGGTACGGCATTAATATTACGTTCCGCATCAAAGATCCCCAGGTCACGGCCTTCGGCATCTACCCTCACAAAGCGCAGTCCTTTTGTCCCGCGCAGATTGGAGTCATACTTCAGTTCAATTCCGGACTTTCCGATCATTTCACCCGGTTCAACCTCAAGCCGGGATTCTGCTTCATTCTGGGATACCTCACCAACATATCCGAATAAATGCGGTGAATTTACATCATCGGCATAGAACCGCTTGCTTTCAACTTCAAGCAGGACACCCGGCAAATCAAGCCGGCGTTCCTCGAGCATCACAACCGTTGGATAATCAAGATCGCGTTTTACGATTACCGGCCGGAAAGAATATTTACCCTTGATCTTTTCCCGGATGGATTCCGGGTCATCGGCAATAATCCCGGCAAGGATCTGAAGCGTTTCAGGGGATAACTGCCGGGGGATAACCGAAACAATGAACGAAGGCCGGTTATCCACAAGTATGCGCCCGTTGATATCTCTGATCGTACCGCGCACCGGATATTCTTTTAACTGACGGATGCTGTTATCCAGTGACATCTCGTAATAATGCTCTGCTCCGGAGACCTGAATCCTGAAAAAGCCAATATACAGAATAAAGAATAAAATCAGGACAATGGCGGTGTATACATATTTGCGCTGTTTTAATGCTCTTCTGGATAATTCGGTCATCACTAAATTGTTTCCAATTTTGAACGAAAGAACAGAGACAGAAAAAATCCGATCATAAACGTATAGATCGTATTCGGAAAAACCCGGCTAAAAACAAGATAAAGATAGGTGGTTTCCACCTGCAATTGATATATGTAAAAGAAGATAAGACTATTTATTAATATCAGAACGATCCCGATCAGGAGTTGTGCGTTATACGCCAGTTTGAGCGGTCTGAGCTGACCGGCTAGAAATCCTGCGATTGAGCCGCCGAAAGCGGTGATACCTACCGGACCGGGACCAAATAAATCTGCGATCACGCCCAGGAGAAAACCGGTCAGAGTTCCGGGGAGCACACCTTGTTTGAACCCGGCATAGATGATCACCAGGACGATAAGATCCGGACGCCAGATCCCTATCTCCAGCAGAGGTACGAATCCTATTTGCAGGATCAGAGCGATGGATCCGATCATAAGTATTTGTAAATATCCATACTGGTGTTCACTGGGCATTATTTTCTTTCCCCCGGACGATCTGGACCTCTTCGAGACGGTGAAAATTTACCGCCGGTTGAATACTGATCTCCTGAAACATATCGTTGGTTTCCCTGGAGACATCAACCACAACACCGATTTTTAGATTTTCCGGAAATATCTGGCTGTACCCGGAGGTTACCACTACGTCCCCGACAAGTATGTCGATCGTTTTTGTCAGGTAGAGCATTTTCAGCTGTGCACCGCCATCCCAGGCGATAATTCCCTGCTCACGACTTCGTTGTATTTTCGCACTGACCCGGCTGTTACGATCCAGGAGGGTCTGGCAGATGGACATATCCGGTTCCACCACGACGATTTTACCAACCAGCCCTTCAGCGGTCAACACCGCATTGGATTTCTCAATGCCCCGGTTCGAACCTTCGTTTAAGATGAGGCCGTTATAGACAGTATGAGGGCTCTGGCCGATTATCTCAGCAGGGATAAGCTCCAGATCCGAACTTTCCTTAAAACCGAGTAATTTGCGCAGCCGGATATTTTCCAGGAGTGCATCTTTCAATTGCATATTTTCATAGGAGATCCGGGCATTTTCGGCCTGTAATTCTGATATCCGGTCACTCAGTCTGAAATACGATCCAATATTAAAGAAAAATCCACCGATCTCACCGATGGTATTCAGAGCAAGGCTGCGGAACGGGCCTATGGGGGCATTGTCGCTGGTGACAATCAAAATGGAGGATAGCAGGATGCAGATAAACAGGACTATCGCATCCCGTACTTCAACGATAAGATTAAGTAACTTGATCACAATTTCAGACGATCGTTAAGCGTAGATGAAACACCTACATCCGACGCTGTTTTAATAGTACTTTTTCAAACATCTCAAAATTTTCAATGATCTTTCCGCATCCCCGAACCACGCAGGTCAACGGATCATCGGCAAGATGTACCGGAAGAGAGGTGTCTTCCCGCATCCGCGCATCCAGGTTTTTGAGCAACGACCCTCCCCCGGTAAGAATAATGCCTCGGTCGAGTATGTCGGAGGCCAGCTCGGGAGCAATCCTTTCCAGCGATAATCGCACCGCTTCGACGATCATTTGGATAGCCTCATTGAGGGCTTCACGGATCTCCACTGAGGATATTTCTATGGTTTTCGGTATTCCATCGACCAGATCCCTGCCTTTGACTTCGGTCTTGATTTCTTCCGGCAGGGGCATGGCTGAACCTATGGTACATTTTATATTTTCCGCCGTCGTTTCACCGATCAGCAGATTGTAATTTTTCTTAAAGAAGTTCATAATAGCCTGATTCATCTCGTCACCACCAACCCGTATAGAGGCGTGATCGACAATACCGTTTAGTGAGATTACCGCTATTTCAGAGGTGCCTCCACCGATATCAACGATCATGTTTCCGATAGGATGACCAATGTCCAGACCAACACCGATGGCTGCGGCCATGGCCTCAGGAACAAGATGGACTTCGCGTCCACCGGCCCGCTCGGCTGAATCACGCACGGCCCGTTTTTCGACTTCTGTGATTCCTGAAGGAACGTCTACAACGATGCGCCCGATCAGCATCCGGTTGACATTAGCCTTTTTGATCAGTTCACGCATCATGATCTCGGTGGCTTCAAAATCCGCAATAACCCCGTCTTTCAAAGGCCTGATGGTCATGATGTCACGATGTGTTCTTCCAACCATTTCACGTGCTTCATTACCTATCGCCACAACTTTGTCGGTCTCTTCTTCCAGTGCGATAATTGAAGGTTCGTTTACAACAATTCCTTTACCATTCACATAAATCAATGAGTTCGCCGTACCCAGATCAATTCCCAGATCCGTCGAGAGGAGATTGAGAAATTTGAATGCCATGTATATTCTCTCCGAAATTTTTAATGTTTAAAGTGGCGGTAACCCGCAAAGACCATTGCGACATCATGTTCATCCGCCGCAGCGATCACCTCGTCATCACGTACCGATCCGCCGGGCTGAATAATTGCTCTGGCGCCTGCCCGGGCAATAACATCCACACCATCCCTGAACGGAAAAAATGCATCCGACGCAACGACTGAATCGGTAAGGATATTATCGGTTTTGGCAGCCTTGGCAATTGCCAGTTCCGCCGCATCAACACGCGACATCTGACCGGCACCAATACCGAGCAGCTGGTTATCCCGGGCAAAAACGATCGCATTGGAATGTACATGTTTGGAAAGACGCCATACAAAGGCCATGGTCTTCCACTCTTTTTCGGTTGGCTTGCGTTTTGAAACCACCTTCGAATTACGAATGTCAATCATCAGATCATCGCTCGATTGGATCAAAAAGCCGCCGCTGACCGTTCTGATCTGGTGGCGGTCCGTTGCCATGCGCAGGTTGCAGGTAACCAGGCGAAGATTTTTCTTTTTGGTAAGAATCTCCATTGCCGCCTCGCTGAATTCCGGTGCAATAATACATTCAAAAAAGTGACTTTTCATTTCCGTGGCGAGTTTTTCTTCGACCGGCCGGTTAAAACCGACAATGCCCCCGAAAGCAGATATGGGATCAGTTGCCAGAGCTTTTTTATAGCTGGTCAGCAGGTCTTTATCCTGCGCAGCACCACAGGGATTGTTATGTTTTACGATGACCGAGGTGGGTTCGTCCATGTATTCCCGTACCATCGTCAAGGCAGCATCGAGGTCGAGGATATTATTGTAGGACAGCTCTTTTCCGTGCAACTGCTTATAGTCATTTAACGGATTCTTCCGGGATGAGACATAAAAAGCGGCTTTCTGGTGTGGATTCTCACCGTAACGCAGATCCTGAACTTTTCTTCCCTGCAGGGTAAATTCTGCCGGCAGATCAGACTCGCCACCTGCCTTCTCCCGGAGATATTCGGAAATAAGGGCATTATAACGGGCAGTGTGTTCAAAAGCGCGGATCGCGCATTTGTGCCTGAAAGCCATGGAGGTCCCTCCGTTGTGACTTTCCAGTTCACTGATCAACTCGGAATATTGATCCGGCTCAACCAGCACGGTTTTATATTTGAAGTTTTTTGCCGCTGCCCGGATCAGTGACGGACCGCCGATGTCGATCTTTTCGATCGCATCGGAAAGTGAACTGTCTTCCCGGGTAATGGTTTCTTCAAAGGGATATAAGTTCACAATGACCAGATCAATCGGTCCGATCTGATGATGATCCAATTGACTGAGATGCTCCGGCGTTTCCTTATGCAGTATGCCTCCAAAAATCAAGGGATGGAGGGTCTTGACCCGCCCGTCCAGCATTTCCGGGAATTGCGTAATATCAGAGACGGATCTCGGGGCTTGTCCGGCCTCATTCAGAGCCTTCTGTGTACCACCTGATGTTATAATCTCTACACCCATGTCTACCAGGTGCTTTGCCAGAGAAACGACACCTTCCTTCCTGTAAACACTTATCAGGGCTCTTCTTAAAGGATGATATTCCTCATTGTGCACAGATTTCAACCCGCTTTCCTTTCACGATCAATTTATCTTCCACTAAAAGTTTTACGGCCTCGGGAAAAATTTCATGCTCGATTTTTAGAACGCGTTCGGCGATCTCCCCGGGCGAAGAAACGTCCGAAATATCAACACTTTTTTGCAGAACGATCGGCCCGGAATCATACTCGGAGTTCACAAGGTGGACAGTGGCACCGCTTATCCTGACACCGCTTTCAAATATCGCCTCATGAACATGATGCCCGTACATACCCTTGCCGCCAAATGCCGGCAGAAGGGCAGGATGTATATTTATGATCCGGTTTTCATATTGCTCAACAATTTGTCTGCCGATCAATTTTAAATAACCGGCAAGAATGATATAGTCAATCCTGAATTCTGTCACTTCCTTCAGAATGGCGTCATTGAAGGCGCCGGCATCGGGAAATGATTTAGGATTGATCACTCTGACCGCAATATCATGCTGTTGTGCAATTTCGATAACCCCGGCCGCAGGATTGTTGGTGATGCATAATTTCACAGATGCGGGTATGCGGCCGCTGATTATATTTTTTAAAATCGCCTGAAAATTACTCCCCCGCCCCGAAGCAAAAACGGCAAGATTTTTGGGAACCATTTTTTCTCGCAATTAAGTAATTAATTTAACTATCTTTATACATCCATTCAATAGCAAGACGATCTATTTTTTTATGCTAAATTCTGAACACATTTGAAAAACTGACCTTCTTAAGATGACCGTCTATTTCAGCTATACTCCCGATCGGCATGGTAACCTTTCTGGCAATGTGACCATATGGGAAATCAATAATCACCGGAATTTTTAATTGCCCGAAATAGTCTTCAATTATCTCTTTCAGAGAAAAGGAAACCTCCCCCGGATCGGGCTGACAATCATCAAATATACCAAGAATTAATCCTTTGATTTTCTTAAAGATACCTGCTTGATAAAGTTGTGCCAGATAGCGGTCTATTTTATAAGGTTTTTCACCGACGTCCTCAAGGAACAGGATGGCATCCGAATAATCCGGGGCATACGATGTCCCCAGCAGACCGGTCACCATCGAAAGGCAGCCACCGAGCAGCATACCTTTTGCGTTGCCACGGTTCATTACACGTGCACCGGCCTGGTCCAGGTCTATGGTATATTCAGCCGATTGATTAAAAATTTGCCCCCAGAAATGAGCCTCTGTGAACGCTTCAATGCCTTTCCCCATTTCGACAGCGACCATCGGTCCTGAAAGCGACGGCAGACCGGTTCTGGACCAGATTGCCAGTTGCAGAGTGGTGATATCGCTGTACCCGACCAGGGGCTTTGGATTTTCTTTGATCAGCCCGTAATCAATCCGGTCAATAATCCGCAAGCCGCCCCAGCCACCCCGGGCACAAATTATCATCTCCACCTGCGGATCGGCGAACATCCGATGAAGATCGGCCAGCCGCTGCACATCATTACCGGCAAAGTAACCATGCTCTTTGGTTAAAGATTCACCCCGTATTACCCGTAAACCGCGCTTTTCAAGATAAGAGATGCCATGCTCCAACCGTTCCCTAACCGGAATATATGCCGGGGCAATCACTCCTATAGCTGCATTTCTGCTTAATTTTGGTAAGATCATATAGACCCATTCTCCTCATTATTTTATTGCCTTGGCCGCATGGATGTTGCTCCCCATTGGAACATCTCATCGAGAGCATATTCTGACTAATTCCCATTATAGAGCGAAAGCATTAGCCAAATCTGCAAATTTTTCCTCAAAAATGCCATATTTTCAGGAACTGCCAACTACCTCGTCAATATCACATTTTCCAGTATGCGACTTTCAGTCGTTTTGCCGTTCCTTTGATTTTTTCAATCATAGTATATATCTTTTTTAGAAATAACGGTCTTTTCGAATGTACCATAATAAGTTGGATAAAGATAACCGCTAATGATTTAATCGACAATTCTGATGAAAATGTAAATTGGAATAGAACCTGGAAATCGAATGTTTAATCCATTTAACCAAAGAACTTAAATCAGCAGAAATCAGATACAGGTATAACCGGTCCGAAGGAAAATTCATGTGTGATCATTGCAGAGGAGTTGTTTTTCAGCATAGCGAACCATGCGTTTTCGGAGCAGGGATGAGACCAGAATTGACTATTCTTTAAATATATGAGGACAATCGCTTGTGCGCTCCTGAAGGTGCAGCGTTTCTGGAAAAATTATACAGAGGGATCCATGCAGCCTCATAGCATGCAAATTGGAGATGATTTGATTCATCGTTCTGCGGGACGCACAACTGAAGATAATCCAGTACTCCATATCCACCTGCTCTCCCGGCTACAGGAAATCCAATTGATACTGAATAAAAGGTGAGGATAAAATTAAGATCATGGAACGAATCGCACTCGTTACCGGAGCCAATCGTGGTATCGGATTTGAAATCGCAAGACAGCTGGGTATTAAAGGGATCCATGTCCTCGTTTCCGGGAGGAACCGCGAAAAGGTGGAAGGAGTGGCGGATTTAATGAAAAAAGACGATCTGAAGGTAACGCCGCTTGTCCTGGATGTTACCGATCCGGAAAATATAGACAGGATTTTCCGGTTCATTACTGACACCTTTGGCCGCCTGGACATACTCGTCAATAATGCAGCCATTTTTCTATCCAAAGACCGGAATGGATTGGACACGGAAGCCAGTGTAATAGAGGATACTTTTAATACAAACGTTATCGGACCTTTTAGAATTAAGCAGAGGGCCATTCCCATAATGCGCCGACACCATTACGGCCGCATAGTAAATCTGTCCAGCCGTATGGGTGCGATCAATGAAATGTCGGGGGGATATCCGGGATACCGGATTTCTAAAACCGCCCTGAACGCCATGACCAAAATTCTTGCTGCGGAAGTGAGGGGTGAAAATATTCTGATCAACAGCATGTGTCCCGGATGGGTTAAAACTGAAATGGGTGGACAAAATGCGCCCCGCACACCAGAAAAGGGTGCTGAAACGGCAGTCTGGCTGGCTATGCTGCCGGATAACGGTCCAAACGGTAAATTTTTCCGGGACCACAAAGAAATTAAGTGGTAAAAGGAAACTGAAATGCGCCAGGATATATCGACTTTCTTAATATTTCTTTCAATTACCACGTTGGTATTTTTGACCGCACACTTCTATGTCGGCTGGCGGTTGATACAACCTGCGGAATTAAGACCGCGTACCAAACGCTTACTATGGATACTGACTCTCGGTTTTCCGCTCTTCAGCCCCTTTTCGTTCGTTTCGCGAATAATCCTGGCAGAAAGTATATTGACCGATATCATCGGCTGGATCGCCTACCTGGAAATGGGATTTTTCTCGCTCCTGCTCAGTTTTGTCCTGGTAAAAGATGTCCTTCTTGGGCTCAGGAAACTTGCCGGAAAAATCAGCAGATATCACAAACCGGCATTCGATCCGGAACGCCGGCAATTTATCAGCAATTCGATTAATATCTCCCTGTTCGGAGGTGCCCTGCTGTTTTCGGGATATGGTTTGTATGAAGCACGGCGGCGGGCTTCACTGGAAACTATACCTATTCATATTCCTGATCTTCCCCCATCTTTTGAGGGGTATAAAATTGTACAGTTCTCCGATCTTCATGTGGGCCCAACCATCAAGCAGGGATTTGTCAGATCAGTGGCTGATCAGATCAACCGTCTCGAAGCAGATCTGATCGTTTTCACTGGCGACCTGGTCGATGGCAGTGTCGCAGGATTGAAGGATGATGTGGAGCCACTGAAAGAACTGCATGCCAGAGATGGGGTCTATTTTATTACCGGCAATCATGAGTATTATTCCGGCGCTATGGACTGGATCAAACATGTGGAAAAATTGGGATTCACCCCCCTTCTCGATGAACATGATCTCATCCGTAAAGAAGGAGA
>Ga0209536_100012667_pt1 | contig 12232 bp, 10 predicted proteins | sample DeeMarSeWOR28_12_FD_187461 | JGI IMG/M metagenome (GOLD analysis project Ga0209536, IMG submission 187461) | Marine sediment microbial communities from White Oak River estuary, North Carolina - WOR-2-8_12 (SPAdes) (version 2) | ecosystem: Environmental > Aquatic > Marine > Intertidal zone >...
TACCTGAGGATCTCCGGGGTGATCTCTTCGGGATAGAGGTTGTCCAGGTATTTCATGGAATAGGTGGGGGTCTTGTAGTATCCGGCCAGGATCATCCTCTCACTGTATTCATCCGCAATCTCCTGTCGAATGAGGTCCAGGTTGTAACCGATCATTCCCGCCTCCTCCGGGTTATCAATGTTGCGCTCAATAAATGTCAGCTTGTTGATCAGCTCCTTCAACAGAAAGTTCGCCTTCAGGTTGGCATTGCTGCGCAGTTTTTCCCAGTAGTAGAATTGTTTCTGGTACTCATTATTGGTAAACTGGTAGGTTGCCAAACCTTCATAGGCCCAGCGGGCAGCCATGATCTCACCGTAAATCGGGATCCGTTTGGGTGAGGAGATCATCGGATTCAGATTTTCGTACCGCACAATGATCCCGCTTAAAATGATCTGCGGGATGATCAGGAAAGGGATCAGTATATAAATGGTTACCACCGTTTTAAAGCTGTCAGAGATCAGGAGCCCCATCACATTGGCAGTGGCCCAGGCTGTGAAAAGCACAATCCAGTATTCGAGATACATACCACGTATCCCCATGATGGTGTTCCCGATGACCACGAAAGTGAAAGCCTGGATGGCTGAGAGGAGAAACTGAACCGACACTTTGGAGAGCAGGTAACTTGACCTGCTCAGATGAAGGAATGCCTCCCGTTTAAGGATCTTCCGGTCTTTGATGATTTCTTCGGAACTGACGCTCAGTCCCATAAACAGGGCAATGATGACCGACATAAAGATATACACGGGCAGATTCAGGTTCTCAACCAGGGTATACCGGAACTGATTGGAAACATCCGAATCGAAATACCTGACTATAAAAGCCAGCAAAAAGGCGAGCACCGGGGTCTCCAGAAAGTTGATCACCAAATATTGCCTGTCGCTCAGTTTCTTCATGATGTCCCGCTTCATGAATACTGCGAACTGTTTGAGCTTGCCCGGAATCTTAAATGATATCTCCGGCAGGGCCTCTTTACCGGGAAGCTCTTCAGCAGCTTCCACATGCTGATCCTCATAATGATCGCTCCACTCCCGGGGAGATATGCGCCTGGTGTGGGTCAGTTTGCCATACTCATCCAGGACGCTGGTTTCAACGATGTTGAAGATCTGTTCGGGATTCACATTTCCGCAGGTGGGGCATTCGCTTTCATTCCAGTCTGCCGCCTGTACCTTCGATTTAAAATAAACAATGGAATCAACCGGGTTCCCATTGTAGATCAGGTATCCGCCCGTATCGAGGATCAGTAGGCGGTCAAACATCTTAAATATATCCGAGGAGGGTTGGTGGATCACCACAAAAACCAGTTTTCCCTTGAATGTCAGCTCCTTCAAAAGGTCGAGAATGTTTTCACTATCCCGGCTGGAGAGCCCTGAGGTGGGTTCGTCAAGAAAAAGTACGGCGGGTTCCCTGATCAGTTCGAGAGCGATATTGAGCCTTTTTCGCTGCCCCCCGCTTATTTTCTTATTCAGGGGTGTGCCCACCTGTATATCCTTGATCTCGAACAATCCAAGATTGGTCAGTACTTTTTCTACCACCTCTACCAGTTGCTTCTCTGTATAATTATCAAAACAGAGTCTGGCATTGTAATAGAGGTTCTGGTAGACCGAAAGCTCTTCAATGAGCAGATCGTCCTGGGATACATAACCGATGATCCCTTCTATGTCGGGATCTCCGCTGTGAATATCTACTCCATTGATCACCACACTCCCCCGGGTAGGCCTGATGGAGCCGTTGAGCACATTAAGCAGGGTGGATTTGCCTGCACCGCTGGCCCCCATGATCCCAACCAGCCTGCCTGATTGTTCCTTGAAACTGATGTTATGGAGTCCTGTGGTACCGCTCCTGAATCGATGGGTGATCTGACTGGCCTTGAATGCAATTCTGGACTTCACCTTATCCCCCACAAAAAGGGACACCACATCACTGTAATAGATCGGGACGATCTGCTGGTTACGCAAGGATGACCCGGTATTGAACGGGTATGTTTTATGGGGTTCGAGGAGCTGTCCGTTCATGTACATCTCTGCCTGCCCCACATACTTCACAAAATAGAGGTTGGTGGATTGGATGTAAATGAACCGGACCTCACCCACCAGGCTATCCCTCTGGAGGTGTTTGATCCTTCTACGGCGCACTTTCTGGGGTTGACTGTCCACAACAAGGAATTCAGGCTTGTTGTCCAGTTCCCCGTTGGAAAGCACAAATCCACGGATCAGTTTGAAATCATCCAGTGAAATATGAAATGTGTCTGCTACCGTGGAGATGAATTCCATCTCCTGTCCCGTTACTTCCTGGCTTTCCGATTTGATGAATTCCAGCAGTTGGAACAGTACGATGATCTTCTGCGGCTGGGCAAGCTCTTCATTGATGGTGGTACAAATTTTCAGCACCCTTACGGAACGCCTGGAGAGAAGCCGCTCCTTCTTGGCCACCTTGGCGTCCTCATCCACCACCTGCCGGTAGTAACCGTCAAATACCTCCAGATAGAGGGCCACCAGCTCCTGATTCAACTGCCTGTGCAGAAAAGATTCCACTACCATCCGCCGGTCCGAAGCATTCGCCTCCGGTCGGGAAACGATGGCAAAAAGCTGCATCAATGCTCTCAGGATTTCATCACTCATGGCAGAGAATTACGCGGGCGCGATCCGCGCGCCCGCTGTATCATACGCACTTGACTGTTTAAAGGTTACAGCCAGAGATAGGTAAGAAGAAATAACAGCGGAATGAGGATCCCAATGCCCAGAAGGATGCCTCCGCGACCGCTGATTCCTTTCCTGCCCCTGATCAGGAGGATGCCCGATATGGCAATCAAAATCAGGCTGAAGGCATACAGGTCGGAGAACCAGGTCCAGAGTTTTTTCGGTTTGTTGTAATGCAGGTAATTGATCTCCTTGAAGAAGGGCCTGGTCCGGATGCGGATCAGTTCCATTTCCCCTGTGGAAAGTGTGACATAGATATGCCCCCCTTTCAGGTAGATCATCAGGTGATCCTCGTTGGGGAAATAGTATTGTTTGTAGTTTCTCTTTTCTCCGGTAAGGGAGAGGATACCCTCGATCACCTCCCTGTTCACTTCACTTTTGGTGAGAGGCGCCGGCAATGAATAGGAAGCGGATCGTGAAATGATCCCCGGATCCCAGTGCCTGGCCACAAAATGATTAAGGGCAATCCCTGAAACGCAGTAAACGATGGTCATGCCAAAAAACAAATAGCCCAGCTCCCGGTGGATCCACCGGTTCCATTTCCTCCAGCTCATGGAACTCAGGGGGTAACCTCTTTGAAGTCGATGGCTTCGATGAAATAGTCAGCTTTTTCAGCCTCACTGTGTGCCATTTCCTGGTCGTGGTGAGCCTGCGATTCATGGTCCTCGATCAGTGCCGTGGATTGCTGAACATTCAGTATTTTGAAGGTCCCCAGAAAGGCAACTGTGGATCCTTCCATATCGATCTTGAATTCATCAATGTCCCCACCAGGTACGATCCGGATCTGGGTTTCGCCATCCTCACCCAGTACAAAACACTTCTGGCCGCCATGCCTGCACACATGGGTGACCATACCGGAGATAGCGATCTGTTTTCCTTCATATTCAGCAGGTTGTGCAAGGATCTCTTCCACCGTAGCTGATACCACTTCCTCCATATTGCCGGGTGTTCCACCTTCTTCCTTCTGGCCGGTTTGGTTGCAGGCACTCAGAAGAACCATACCCGCAACCCATATTAACAGTCGTTGCATATCAGATGATTTAGATTCAGATGTAAAAATAGGAAATATTATTTATCAAAACTTGCTAAGCAGGAATCGAGCTGATCATATATCTCCAGTACATGATGCATCTGCAGCAGCTTGAATAGTTCCATCAACATCCTTCAGGCCCACCACCACAACATCCTGCATGTTGCTGATTTCCAGCATAAAAAATGAGGTGTTTAGAGGGCCTTGCCCAGTTCTTCTATGGCAAGCTTGCTTTGGGTAAGGAATTCCTCGATCATCGATTCGTATCTTTCCACCTCTTTTTCCTCACTGGCCAATATTTCAAGTTCTTTGAGAAGCTCTGACACTTCATTCATTCCCATCACGGCCACCGAAGATTTGGCCTTATGAGCCATCTTTGACAAGCTGCTGTACTCCTTATTCCGCAACAGCTGAGGCATCTCAATCTTGTACTCTTCAATCTGTTCACGAAACAGGTCAATCATTTCCCGGATAAATGCCGGATCACCATTTGACATGGTTTTAAGGTAATTCAGATCCGTTATCATGTTGGCTTGAGCTAGGTTGAAAACTTCTTTGGAACAATAAAAATATTTATTTTATTTTGAGAAATAAAAGCCATTCAACTAATTATTTCTCCGGTAACAGAAGAAGGACTGCCAATGAAGAAATGCACCGTATTCCTTTTATTGGTCTTTTTCTCAATTCAGGCAGTCACTGGCCAGCTCACTTTCAGTGAATCGCGGCAGCGGGATAAGCTCCTTAATGAAGGAATCTCTCTGCTGATCAGGGGAGAGTATCAGATGGCTGAGGCCAGGTTTTCAGAGTGCCTGGAAATCGACAGCACTTTTGCACCTGCCTACTTTCAGCGGGGCCGTATATGGCTGGAATGGGGAGAGATCGACGAAGCCATGCAGGACCTCGATACAGCGCTGATACTGGATCCGGATATGGGAGAGGCTTATTTCTATAAGGGGTACATCCTCTACGGATCGGACTCTACAGGGCTGGATGCAGATCTGTTTGATACGGCCATTGAAAAGGGATTTGAAGATGCCTGGGCCTACTATTTCAGAGCGCTGTGCAGGGTCAGGAACGGAATGGAGGGGATGGCACTGAACGACCTGAACACTGCCATTGAGATCAGGGAGGATTTTGCCCTCGCCTATCACGAGAGGGCCGGTATCAAGCGGCTGGCCGGAGATCTACAGGGATCTCATTTTGATTATCAGACAGCATTGGAATACCAGCCTCATTTTCCACTGGCCTATAACAACATGGGTTCCGTGAAGATGCTGCTGGGTGATTACCAGGGGGCCATTGCAGACTATACCCAGGCAGTTGCACAGGATCCTGATCTGGGCATGGCAATGAACAACAGGGGCTATGCCAGATACTATATGGGCAATATGGAAGGGGCCCTGCAGGATTTTGATGATGCCATTGCCCTGGGCGACACCATTCCGGAAATGATCATGAACAAAGCCTCACTGATGGCCAAACAGAACCAGCCCGACCTGGCACTTCAACTGCTCGATCTCATGGTGGAGAAATACCCCGATGAAGCCACGTTGTACCTGAACAGGGGATTGATCAGGGAACTGACCGGTGACCTCAACGGTGCATGTGAGGACTGGCAGAAGGTGAAGGAACTGGGTTCGGCAGAGGCGGATGCATATATTAAAGAGTGCAATGAACCATAACCGGCGGATAGGACTGAGTATCAACATGGCTGTGGTCATCCTGGTTTCACTCACTTTACCGGGATGGTCCCAGGAAGATGTGAAAATCAGGAAAGGGGAGTTTAAAACAGGTATTGAAATAGGCTTCAGCGAAGCATGGAAAAGCATCAAGCAGGGTGACCGCTATTTTAAGAAAGGGGTGGGCACCTATGACCTCGCCAGGGATCATTACCTCTTTGCCGAGCAATACAATCCCAATAATGCCGCGCTGAACTACAAGCTGGGGGCGTGTTACCTGTTTACCGATAACAAGTATGAGGCCATTAATTACCTTCGGAAAGCCTATACCAGTGATCCTCAGGTAAGCGATGATATCCTATTGCTCATGGCCAGGGCATTTCAGCTCGTTCTGGAGTTCGACCTGGCCATTGAATACTACAATGCACACCTCGAAGCCCTGGACAAGGAGGCTGACAGGATAGCTTACTCAGCCCGGTTGCGGAAATACCTCGACGAGTGTGTTCACGGAAAGGAGCTGTCCAGGGAACCCATACGGGTCATCATCCAGAACCTGGGAGAACAGATTAATTCCAGATACGACGAATACAATCCTGTATTCGATACGGGGGATAGCTCGCTGTACTTCACATCACGCCGTCCGTTCGAGAAATCCAAAAGAAATCCGGCCGATAACAAGTACAACGAGGATATTTACCGTGCAGCGCTAACGGAAGGCAGTTTCGAACCGGCGGAGAGACTTCATAAACCCTTTAACACCAAGCATAATAACTCTCTGGTGGGGGTTTCATCCGATGGGGAGACGCTGTTCCTTTACAGGGGGGATATAGAGGGGGGTGACATCCAGATCAGTCAGTGGAACAGCAAGAAAGGGAAGTGGAGCAGGCCCAGGGGTATCAGCACAAGACTGAGCAGCAGGGATGGTGAAACATCTGCTTTCCTTACCAAGGACGGGAATGAACTGTACTATATATCAAAGAACAAGGATCTGACCCTGGGTGGAAAAGATATCCTCATTTCCAGGCTCGATAGCAAAGGAAGGTGGACCAAGCCAGAGAACCTGAGTAAGTTGGTCAATACCGAATATGATGAAGAGGGTGTATTTATTACCCCGGATGGCAACACCCTCTTTTTTGCCTCTCAGGGCCACAACAGCATGGGCGGGTTTGATATTTTCAGATCTGAAATGCAACCCAATGGCACCTGGTCAAGCCCGCAAAACCTGGGGTATCCGATTAATACCCCGGACGATGAAGTGTTTTTTATCACAGACAAGATCGGGCAGTACGGGTACTATTCAGCTATCCGGGAAGGGGGAGTGGGTGCGAAAGATCTCTATAAAGTGATTTATCTGGGAGCGGAAAAAGAGTTGGTGTTCAGAACCTTGGATCAGCTTGTAGCGGGCCCGGAATATCCCAGGACAGGGGTCCTGACTGTTCCGAAACTTCTGAATGTGGACACAAGTTACGTGGTCACCGGGAAAGTCCTGGATACCATCGTGGGTGTGATTCCGCTGGTGGGAAAGATCTCGTTCATGGACCCCAATACCGGTGCGATCGAGTCATTCGTCATTTCGGACTCCACCGGAAAATATACTGCGCGATTGCCCGAGGCCAAGGTATACGGGGTTGAGATCCATTCCGCAGGGTACCTCTATTTCCTGGATGTACTTGATCTGTCTGGGGCAAGCAACCAGGAGATGATTCACCTCAATTTCTATCTGAGGAAAGTGGAAGTGGGCACCAAGGTGGTGCTTGAAAATATCTATTTCGAAACCGGGAAAGCGGTACTCCGGCCGGAATCATTTGACGCCCTTGACCAGGTATTCAGGTTCCTGGAGAACAATCCCAGCATCAGGCTGGAGATATCGGGGCATACGGATAACACGGGATCCCTCCGCATCAATGAAAGGCTGTCCAGGGAACGGGCAAAGGCGGTTGTGGACTGGCTGGTCAGCAAAGGTATTTCACCGGAGATGCTCGATTACCAGGGGTACGCCGATACCCAGCCGGTGGACACCAACGATACTGCCGAAGGGAGGGAGAAGAACCGCAGGGTCGAATTCAAAGTGATCTCCAAGTAGAAGCGTGTTATGTAACAATTTCTTTGCTGCCGGAAATAGTTACTTTTGCGGTATGAAGAAAACGGTGTTTCACAGGTATCATTCGGAACTGGGGGCAAAAATGGTTCATTTTGCTGGCTTTGAAATGCCCCTGGAATACAACGGTGTTCGAAACGAACACATCGGCGTCAGAAATGGGTCAGGGATTTTTGATATTTCACACATGGGCGAGATCTGGGTAAAAGGATCCACTGCTTACGACCTGGTGCAGAAAATTACCTCCAATGACCTGGGGAAGCTCCAGCCCGGAAAGGTACAGTATACGTGCTTTCCCAATGAATCCGGCGGCATCGTGGACGACCTCCTGGTCTATATGTATGAACAGGATAAATACCTGCTGGTGGTCAATGCTGCCAACGTGGAAAAGGATTATCAATGGATCCTCTCCCACAACCATTCCGGAGCCACGGTTGAAAATGCATCAGACCGCATTTCCCAGCTTGCTGTTCAGGGCCCGGGGGCCAAAGAACTGCTGCAGAAGCTGACCCCTGTGAATCTGGATGAGGTTCCCTATTACCAGTTTGTGACCGGTGAGATCGGAGGAATGAAGGAGGTGATTATCAGCAATTCAGGTTATACCGGGGCAGGGGGATATGAATTGTACATGTACAATGAGGAAGGCCCGGGTCTCTGGGAAGCGATCATGGAGGCCGGAGCAGGGGAGGGATTAATTCCTTGTGGACTTGCGTCCAGGGATACCCTCAGGATGGAGATGGGATTCTGCCTCTACGGTAATGATATTGACGATACCACCTCACCCCTGGAGGCGGGTCTGGGTTGGATCACCAAATTCACGGAAGGAAATGACTTTATTAACAGGGAGGCGTTGGAAGCCCAGAAGAAGCGAGGGCCTGATCGCCGCCTGGTGGGATTTCAACTCACCGAACGCGGTATTCCCCGCCAGCATTATCCCATGTTCGATCTGAGAGGGAACCCTCTCGGCAAGGTGACTTCAGGCACCCTTTCACCCATGCTGGGAGAGGGAATCGGAATGGGATATATACCTTCTGCTTATGCTGACCCGGGAACGGAAATTCTGATCGGGATCAGAAACAAGCAGATACCGGCGCAGGTTGTACGTCCTCCCTTTTACAGACCATCTAAATAACCTTCGGCGCATGAAAGAAGCCAAGATCGAAGTATGTTATTCTCCGGCCCTGTTCCCATTCTATGAGAATCACGAAGCCATTGTTGTGGTCACTGACATTCTGAGAGCCAGTTCTGCCATTGTCACAGCTTTCATGAATGGCGTGGACCGCATCATCCCCGTCGGTACACTTGAAGAAGCCAGGGCATATAAGGAAAAGGGATACATGGTGGCTGCAGAGCGGGATGGGATTGTCAGGGATTTTGCCGATTTCGGAAACTCACCCTACAATTTTACCGGGGAGAAGGTGAAAGGAAAGGAGATTGTATACAGCACCACCAACGGAACCCATGCCATTCACCTGGCATCAACCGGGAAAAGGGTGTTGATCGGAGCTTATCTCAACCTCACCGCCCTGGCTCAGTTTATCATCAAAGAAGGGCGGGACCTCCTGGTCCTTTGTGCAGGATGGAAAAACAAATTTAATCTGGAAGATACACTGTTTGCAGGCGCGCTTGCCAGAAAGGTGCTGATAAACAATCGTTTCCATACCATCTGCGACGCCACACTCGGAGCCATGGACCTTTATGAAGCCGCCAGCGCCGATATGATGGCCTACATTGAGAAAGTGGCGCAGCGGCACCGGTTAAAGAAAAATAACCTGGATGACGTGATAGGATATTGCCACGAAGAGGATCTTACCGATCTGATCCCGGTGCTGGAAGGGTATAGCCTTGTCAGGATGCAAAATAGCAGGTAAAAATGATTCCTTCACCATTCCCTGGAAGTTATCCACAATGCTTGGTTGACAGTAGTATTAAATGTAATTTTGGATGTTATTGAAATAACAAACACTTAATCCTTTTTCCAATGATAAAAAAGCACAATTTCTCTGCCGGACCCTCCATTCTATCCCGGTATACCATTGAGCAAACGGCAGAGGGCATTCTCGATCTGGATCACACGGGGCTGTCGGTCATGGAGATCTCTCACCGGAGCAAGGAATTTATGGCCATCATGGAGGAAACACAGCAGCTGTTCGTTGAGCTACTTGAAATTCCGGATGACTACAGTGTGTTGCTGCTACAGGGGGGTGCAAGCATGCAATTCTGTATGGTTCCCTACAACCTGCTGGCAACCAAAGCTGCCTACCTCGATACCGGATCCTGGGCCAGCAAAGCCATCAAAGAGGCAAAAATGTTCGGGGAAGTGGATGTGGTGGCGTCCTCCAAAGAAAGCACCTATTCATACATTCCCAAAGGGTATACCGTACCTGCGGATGCGGATTACTTCCACATCACCACCAACAATACCATTTATGGCACGGAGATCAAAGAAGACCTCGATGTGCCGGTACCCCTGGTCGCAGATATGTCCTCCGACATCTTCAGCAGGCCCATGGATGTGTCCAAATATGGAATCATTTATGGCGGAGCCCAGAAAAACCTTGCACCTGCGGGGGTTACTTTTGTGATTATCAGGAAAGATATGCTGGGCAAAGTGGAGAGGGCCATCCCAACCATGCTGGACTACAGAACGCATGTCGACAAGGGATCGATGTTCAACACCCCCCCGGTAGTCGCCATTTATGCAGCCCTCCACACACTTCGCTGGTATAAAAAACAGGGAGGGTTGTCGGCCATGCATACACTTAACCTGGAAAAGGCCAGGATCCTGTATGAAGAGATTGAGCGCAATCCCGTGTTTGTTTCCAACATCAGTGATGAAGAGGATCGATCCATCATGAATGTTACCTTTGTCATGAGTGAGGATTACAGGGAGAAAGAGGGCGATTTCCTGGCCTTTGCGACCGAGCGCGGCATGTCGGGGATCAAAGGTCACAGGTCGGTGGGAGGATTCAGGGCTTCCATATACAATGCCATGCCCATTTCCTCTGTGCAGGCCCTCATAGATACCATGAAAGAGTTTGAGAAAAGCGTGTAACTATCATTAATTGAACCTATCCAACGTAACATGACCAAAGTACTCATAGCAACAGTGAAACCCTTCTCAGCACAGGCCGTGGAGGAGGTAAAGGAGGTTTTTCAGGAGGCTGGATATGAGATCCAGATCTTGTCAAAATATCCGAGTCAGTCTCAACTGGTAAGTGCGGTGGCAGACGTCGACGCCCTCATTGTGAGGAGTGATCTTGTGGACCGGGAGGTGATCGAGGCAGCAGGAAACCTGAAGATTGTGGTGCGTGCCGGAGCAGGGTATGACAACGTGGACCTGGAGGCAGCCACAGAGAAGGATGTGGTGGTGATGAACACCCCGGGTCAGAATTCCAATGCAGTGGCAGAACTGGCACTTGGGATGATGGTCTATATGAACAGAAACCGCTTCACCCCGGCTGCCGGGACCGAGCTCAGGGGCAAAACACTTGGCATACATGCCTATGGAGCCGTGGGCCGGATCGTGGGGCTTGTGGCACGGGGATTTGGTATGAAGGTGCATGCATTCGATCCATACATCGATCCGGTGATCATTAAAAATGACGGTGTGCTCTGCGAGGAAGATGTGAAGGATCTTTACAGACAGTGCGAATACATCTCATTGCACATTCCTGTCAATGCCGAAACCCGGAATTCAGTGAATTATGACCTTCTGAGCATCATGCCTGAAGGGGCCACCCTGGTAAATACTGCCAGGAAAGAGGTCATAGATGAAGCGGGACTGCTGAAAATGTTCGGAGAGCGTCCCGATTTTCGCTACATGTCAGATATTGCCCCCGACTGCATAGTGGAGCTCGAGAGCAATTACCCGGAAAGGGTTTTCTTTACCCCCAAAAAGATGGGTGCCCAGACAGCCGAAGCCAACAGGAATGCAGGTGTGGCGGCGGCCAAGCAGATTGTCAGGTTCCTCGAGGAAGGGGATGTTACTTTCAAAGTGAACTAGCGCATGGCAACTTTACACCCGTTCAGGGGATTCCGCCCGGGAAAGGATCATGTTTCCCAGGTGGCGTCCCGGCCCTACGACGTGCTCAATTCGGAGGAGGCGAGGAAAGAGGTTGAAGGCAATCCCCGGTCATTCCTGCACGTGGTCAAACCGGAGGTTGATTTGCCTCCCGAAACAGACCTTTATTCAGACCAGGTGTACGCTCGTGGAAAAGAGAACCTGGAGAGGCTCATCCGCGAAGGTTATTTCATCCAGGATGATAAGGAAATGCTCTATATCTACGGGCAGACCATGTTTGGTAAAACACAATACGGGATTGTGGGATGTGCATCGGTGGACGATTATCTGTCCGGGGTGATCAGGAAACATGAACTTACACGCCCGGACAAAGAGGAGGACCGGATGAACCACATCCGGGTCACCAATTTCAATGCCGAACCCGTTTTTTTTGCCTTTCCTGATCACAGGGGGCTGGACCTCATTGTGCAAAGGGTCGTGGCAGGTCCTCCCGAATATGATTTTACCACCACAGATGGTGTGGGACACCATTTCTGGCTGCTGGAGGGCGATTCCGATATCAGAAGGGTGGTGGAGATCTTCAACATGGATGTACCCTTCACCTATGTGGCAGACGGGCACCACCGTACAGCGGCCGCCGCACTCGTTGGACAGGAGCGGAAGAAA
>Ga0209536_100012668_pt1 | contig 12232 bp, 11 predicted proteins | sample DeeMarSeWOR28_12_FD_187461 | JGI IMG/M metagenome (GOLD analysis project Ga0209536, IMG submission 187461) | Marine sediment microbial communities from White Oak River estuary, North Carolina - WOR-2-8_12 (SPAdes) (version 2) | ecosystem: Environmental > Aquatic > Marine > Intertidal zone >...
GCTGTTCAACCGGATGGACCTGATCCGGAATGCCTCCGTGGTGATCGTGGTGGCGGGGATGGAAGGCGCCCTGGCCTCTGTGGTGGGAGGACTGGTGGACAAACCGGTCATTGGCGTGCCCTGCAGTGCAGGATACGGGGCCAATTTTGCAGGGGTCTCGGCACTGCTGGCCATGTTAAACAGCTGCGCTGCCGGTGTGAGCGTGGTAAACATTGACAATGGTTTCGGTGCGGCCTGTCAGGCCCATTTGATCAGCTCAGCCAGTGGTTAAGAAGTTTTAATTGTATTAATACTTTTCTTATGGATGAAATGATGGTTCTTCTGTTGTCGGCAGCAAGCCTGGGGGTGATCCACACCCTGCTGGGTCCCGATCATTATCTCCCTTTCATCGTATTGAGCAAGGCCCGTAAATGGACCAGGCCCAGGACACTCTGGATCACATTTATTTCAGGGGTGGGACATGTGGCTGGCTCGGTGATACTGGGAATGATAGGCATCGCTATGGGCATTAGCCTCAGCAAGCTGGAGGCCATTGAAGCCAGCCGCGGAAGCCTGGTGGGATGGATGCTTATCGCATTTGGTTTGCTTTATACGGCCTACGGGATCTATAAGTATGTGAAAAGGGGGGCGCATATGCATCTGCCTGCCTTCCTGCGGCCGAAGTCCATCAGGCATGCGGACCTGCACCTGGATGTGAAAGAACTGGAGAAGGAGGATGCCGGAAGGCTAACTCCCTGGATCATTTTCCTGATATTCGTATTCGGGCCCTGCGAGGTCCTGATCCCCATGCTTATCTACCCGGCTGCCAACCAGAGCGGCCTGGGCGTATTCCTGGTGGCGCTTGTATTCGGGATTGCCACTGTGGGGACCATGATGCTGGTGGTCTTCCTGGGTTACCAGGGGCTCTCCATGGTCAGGTTTAAGGGGCGCGAGCACCAGCTGCATCTTTTTGCCGGGCTGGTCATCCTGCTGGCCGGGGCAGGAATGCAGTTCATGGGCTTATAGGCTTATCACTCAAGGGTACAATCAGTCGCTGACGATCTTGTACAGATATTCGCTTGTGCGCATCAGGATGGCCCCTCCTGTAAAAGCCGGAGTGGCCCAGATCTCACCTTCCAGCACATTCTCAGCCACCAGTTCGGGTTCGGTCCCCGCCCGGTAAATGAGCGTTTCACCGCGGGTTGAACTAATGTAAAGGAGACCGTCTGCATAGATGGGGGAAGAGTGGTACTTGCCCTTCAGTTTTTCGGACCAGAGCACCTCTCCGCTTTCTGCGTCCAGGCAGAAGAACTCTCCTTCCGAATCTATGGTATAGAGCAGTCCGTCCACAAACACGGGGGTTGAAAGCTGCAGGATGGGCGCTTTCATTCTCCAGCGGATATGGGTTCTGCCGATATCGCCCCTTCCATCCGGATCTACCGCAAACAGTTCCGCATATCTGCCACCTTCCTGTCCCGATACAAAGCTGGTATAAAAGTATACAAGTCCATCTCCCTCCACCGGCATGGAAATGGTGGAATCATCGCCCTGGATAACCCTCCAGACCTCCTGTCCAGTTTCCGGATCAATGGCCATGCATGCTCTTGAGCCATTGCTGATCAGCAGCTCGCGTCCGTCCACATCCATGATGATGGGAGTGACATATGCCTTTTTACCAATGGGTGCCATATCTTCATATACGTCGGCAGGCCGCTCCGTGATCCAGATGGTTTCCCCGCTTCGCTTGTCCAGTGCCAGGATCTGCTGCACATCTGTTCCTTCAAGGTGTACTATCAGCTTATCCCTGTGGATCATCAGCGAGGAGCCGGGCCCCTGAATATGCTCGCATTGCAGGTCGTTTCGCTTCCATACGATCTCACCGGTGACCGTATTCAGGCAGGCGGTTCCATAGCGTCCGAAATGCACATACACATAGCCGGACTCGATGGCCGGCGTGGGGGTTGCGTAGCTGTTTACAGCATGTATCCTGTAGAGCTTTTCGGGCTGGAATACAAGACGGTCATGCAGTTTTTCACCGGAATCAAGGTCCAAACAGATGATCCTCATTTCCCTGTTTTTCTGGTCAGCCGTGGTGAACCATACCTGTTTGCCCAGGACCACCGGGGATGACCATCCTTTACCTGTTTCAGGGACCTTCCATGCAATATTCAGCGAATCATTCCACACGGTGGGGAATCCCACTTCCCTGGAGATCCCGTTCAATCCGGATCCACGAAAGTGGGTCCATGTTCCATCCTCTTGGGCCCTGAGCCCGGAGCAAATCAGCAGGAGCCCCAGAACAGGGAGGAGGATCCGTCCGGTGAGTTTAAGCATACACATATTTATTCTTCAAAGGCGGCATCGAAATCAATGGCCGAGGGCGGGAAATCCACCTTCCTCACAAAATCGGCAGCTTCAGTGGCCCCGTGTTCACGATCCATCCCGCTATCTTCCCACTCCACCGATAAAGGGCCATTATAGCCTATCCGGTTCAGGGCCCGGATGATTTCCTCAAAATTGATCCTGCCGCGTCCCAGGGAGCGGAAATCCCAGAAACGACCGGGGGCCCCGAATTCTGTATGACCACCGAAAACACCTGCTTCCACGGGCACATCGGACCAGCCGGCATCCTTCATGTGCACATGGAAGATCCGGTCACTGAAGGTACTTATGAAGCCCACGTAGTCCACTCCCTGGTAGCCCAGGTGCGAAGGATCATAATTAAATCCGAATGCCGGGTGGTGATCCAGTGCTTCCAGTGCTCTGCGCGCCGAGGCTATGTCGAATGCAATCTCAGTGGGATGGACTTCCAGTGCAAATTTGACACCCAGTTCCTGGTACTTATCAAGGATGGGTTTCCACTGTGCTGCAAAGCGTTGAAAGCCTTCATCAATCATGGATGCAGGAGTGGGAGGGAAGCTGTATAGCAGGTGCCAGATGGGACTGCCGGTGAATCCGTTAACCACTTTAAGCCCCATGCGGGCAGCAGCCTCTCCGGTCCTGATGATCTCTTCTGCGGCACGCCTATTCACTTCTTCGGGCCTGCCATCGCCCCAGATATAATCAGGAAGGATGCTCCTGTGCCGCTCATCGATCCGGTCCGATACGGCCTGTCCCACCAGGTGGGTGGAAATTGCGAATACTTTCAAACCGTATTTGCCAAGCAGGGCAAGTTTCTCATTGCAATAATTTTCATCGGCTCTGTCAACTTCGAAATGGTCTCCCCAACAGGCCAGTTCAAGTCCGTCGTAGCCAAAGTGTTTTGCTTTCTCACAGAGCGTTTCCAGGGATAGATCGGCCCACTGGCCTGTAAACAAGGTAACTGGACGTGGCATGATATGTATGTTAGCAGGTTAGTAATTTCATCATCAGAGCGGCCTTACCCAAATATTGCGATAGGAGACGGGATTGCCATGATCCTGCAGGTGCAGGGGTAGTTTTGCCGGATGCGGATCGTTCTTGGGTGCCCCGATATACTCAGTGGTTCCAAGGATCTCCACATGGTTCTGGATCAGTACCCCGTTATGGATCACGGTCACATAGGCCGAAGAAAGCTTTGAACCATCCGCACCGAAAACCGGTGCTTTGAAGATGATGTCGTAGGTCTGCCATTCTCCCGGCGGAAGACAGGCATTGACCAGGGGAATGCTCTGCTTGTAGATGCTGCCAGCCTGACCATTGTAATAGGTCTCGTTGTCATAGGAGTCCAGCACCTGTACTTCGTATTTGCCCATCAGGAAAACACCACTGTTACCGCGGCCCTGACCCTCGCCCTTCACTTCTGCAGGGGCCCGCCATTCAATATGAAGCTGCATATCTCCAAAACTTTCTTTTGTCTTAATGCCTCCTGTTCTCGCCACTACGGTTAATTCATCACCGGCCTCCCAGCGGGCAGGCCCTTCCCGCTCACTCTCCCATTTATCCAGGTCCTCGGCTCCGCCATAAAGTACGATGGCATCCGACGGGGGCAGGGTGCCCTTGCCTGGGGTTACAACCTCGGGTTTTCTTGACCAGTCTTCAGTTTCTTCGGGTTTCTGGCCATGGATGTTCAGGAGCAGTCCTGAAAAAAAGAAAAGGGCTATGACTTTTTTCATGAGTTCTAATGATACGTAGGGTTAATGAGATGTTAAATATCAAAACACTAAATTAAGAAAGTTTACGGATTGTGATTCTTTGACTAATTTGTATTTTTATTAAACGGGCAGCCCGGGGATGGAACATTTCCTGGATCGCCTGCTAATATGTAAATTTTCCGGCATATGCGCAGATTTATCCTTCCTGTTCTGGTAGCATCCATATGCAGCTTTCCGCTGACAGCACAGGACGACTACATCCCGACCTTTGAGGATACCATGGCGGTTTATGAGGATCTCTTTGAGATCAAGGAGCCTTTGAACCTGACCCTGAAATTCGATGTGAAGGAACTGAAGAAAACGCAATGGAAAGAAGAATATCTTCCGGGTGAAATGACCTGTCATGTGCGGGAAGGCTTTGAAGTAAGACATAATGTCAGGATCAAGGCCCGTGGAGAGATCCGAAAGAGAATATGTTACGCACCCATGTTCTGGGTGAATATCAAGCACTCGGGGATTGCAGCTGAGGATCTTGCTGATGTGACCAAATTGAAAATGGTAATCAGATGCAAGGCCAGTAATACCTACAAAAACTATATTCTCAGGGAATACCTGACCTACCAGATCTGGAACCTGCTTTCGCCCTATAGTTTCAATACCCGGCTTGTAAAGCTTAAGATCATTGACACGGGCCGGAAGGATAAAGAGAGCGAGGACTGGGCTTTCCTCATAGAGCCCGAAGAGATGATGGCCGCGCGGAACAATTGCGTGTCAATTAAAAATGACAGGCTAAGCCTGAGAACCGTGAATCAGGAGTGGATGGACAAGGTGGCCTTTTTTAGCTACATGGTGGGTCAGATGGACTTTTCCGTAACCGGCCGGCACAACCTGAAGATCTTGACTTCCAAAGAGTATGGTTCCACCGGATTTATCCCGGTTCCCTACGACTTTGATTATTGCGGGTTTGTGGATGCCGAATATGCCATACCGGATGAAACCCTGGGAATTGAAACCGTCAGAGAACGCTATTTCCTTGGACCCTGCAGAAGCGAGGAGGCATACAGGGAAGCCATTGACTGGCTGGCCTCCTACCGGGACGAGATCAGGGAACTGATAAACAACTTTGAGTATATAGATGATTCTGAAAAGAGATTTCTGCTGGACTTCATCGAAAGCTATTATGAGGAATCGGAAAGGTCGTGGTTTCTTAACAGAAGCATTGACGCAACCTGCCGCTAGGATCGTTTAACCGGAAACAATTTGAATTTGGTGTGGTTATTGTATTACATATGCAAAGCTTCTATGTATAAAAAGATGAAATATAAAACTCCTCAATTTTCAGTGATCCTGATGATCTTGCTGGCAGGGAATCCCCTGCAGGGCCAGGAACAACTGAATGGAATAAGCCGGCCCAGGAATGTGATCCTGATGATCGGGGATGGCATGGGAATATCCCAGCTCAGCGCCGCCTATTACTTCCGGGATGAAAAGGATGCTGGGAGGGAGCCGGCCTTCAGCCGTTTTCGCTATATCGGGCTGTGCCTTACCTCCTCCGGTGCGGAACCGGTAACACAGTCCTCGGCTGCAGCAACGGCCCTGGCCACCGGCCATAAGACCTACAACCTGGCCATTGGAGTGGATCTGGACACGGTGGTGGTGGAGAATATCGTGGAGCTCCTGTCAAAAAGGGGGTATATGACCGGCGTGATCGCCACTTCGCACCTGGTTGATGCAACACCTGCAGGATTCTACGCCCATCAGCCCGAAAGGTATATGTACCCTGAGATAGCCTGGGACCTGCTTAAATCAGATGTGGATTTTTTTGCGGGCGGAGGTTCCAACTTCTTTAAAGATTCCACGGGGGCCTTTCCGTTCGAGGAATATGGCATAGAGCTAAACAGCTCCAAATTGAAGAAGATTAGAAAACCGGAGAAAGGAACACGTTATGGCTTCCTTCTGGGAGCGGAGCGCATGCCAACCATGGGAGAGGGACGGGGGGATTTTCTCGGCAGGGCCACTTCCATAGGCATTGATTTTCTTTCCACCGGTCCGTCCGGATATTTTCTGATGGTCGAAGGCTCGCAGATCGACTGGGCGGGGCATGGCAACGATAAAGAATTAATGATCGCTGAGGTCAATGATTTTGAAAGAACCATTGACCTGGTACTTGATTATGCCGAGAAAGACGGCGAAACACTGGTTATCGTGACGGCCGATCACGAGACCGGCGGCTTTACTCTGGGAGCAGCCGGGGACAATTACAGTGGTGCGGACTATTCCGTCATAGAACCAAGCTTTGCCACCACAAATCATTCGGCTGCCCTGGTACCTGTCTTTGCATACGGTCCGGGCGCCGAGAAATTCATGGGGGTTTATGAGAATACAGAAATTTTCCACAGATTAATATCATTGATTACGGATGAATAGAAGGCCGTTTTTGATATTCTCTTTCTTAGCCTATGGATAAGGCCGACCTTGAAATTATAATAAGCATACTCACTGCTGCTTTTGAACAGAATCCCCGCTTTCAGGCGGTTATAAAGAAAAAAAATCCATCCCGATCCATCCGTCACATGAGCGAATATGCCTATCACCTCATGGACAGGCTTGATGGCATCTATCTGTCACAGGATAAAACCACGGTACTTTTTTACTATATCAAGAAGCAGTATAACAGGACCCTCAGGGATTATCTGCGGTATGGCAGGATGTTCCTGAAGGCCATCCGACCCTCCCGGTACCTGCCGACCATAAGAAGGGAGAAACATATGGCAAAGCTAAGGCTGGGCTACGAGGATTATATCTATGTATGGGTGCTTGGAAGTGTGCCACACAATAAGAGCCTGAAGGGGCTGGCAGATATACGGGACCACCTGTTCGGCCTTTCAGAAAAGCTTCAGTTACCAATCCTTATTGAAACTGCGGTGGAACGGGTGCGGAAGCTATACCAATATGTGGGTTTTGAAGAGTACCGCAAGTGGGAAGATAAAGAAGCCGGGATCAATGTCTGGTTCATGGAGCGCAAGGTGCACCCACCAAAACGAATCATTAAGGGCAAGGATTAGCGCATTTGCCAAAGTCCCCGGTCAATGAAACCACAGAAAGCTATAGATTCGCTGCCAGCCAGTCCCCCACCTCCGAGGTGGAACAGGCTTTGCCTTCAGCAATATCCTCTGTGACCATTCCCGCCTCCATGGAACGGTCCACCACCTTGCGGATGGCCTGAGCCTCCTCCAACAGGTCCAGGGACAGCTCAAGCATCATGGCAGCAGAGAGCACCGTGGCCAGTGGATTTGCAATATTCTTACCGGCAGCCTGGGGGTAGGAGCCATGGATGGGTTCGAACACGGAGGTATGGATACCCATGGAGGCAGAGGGCAGCAATCCCAGTGATCCCGTGATTACGCTTGCCTCATCGGAGAGGATATCCCCGAACATATTTCCGGTGACCATCACATCGAACTTCTTGGGCCACTGGATGATCTGCATGGCCGCATTATCCACGAACATGTAATCGACTTCGATTCCCGGGTGTTGAGGGGCCATTTCCTGGGCTACCTCTCTCCACAACCTGGATGAGGCAAGCACGTTGGCCTTGTCCACCACGGTGAGCCGCCTGTTCCTTTTGGCGGCATATTCAAAGCCCAGTTTCAGGATACGTTCCACTTCCGGCCGGGTATACATCATGGTGTCAAAGGCCTTGTTCAGATCTTCCGAACGTCCCCGCTCCCCAAAATATATGCCACCGGTGAGTTCGCGGATCACGACGAAATCGGCGCCTTCCACCAGGTCCCGGCGCAGGGGTGATTTGTGGATCAGGGAAGGAAAGGTAGTTACGGGGCGAATGTTGCCATATAGCCCCAGCTTCTTACGCATGGCCAGCAGTCCCTGCTCGGGACGCACCTTTGCCTTCGGGTCGTTGTCATACTTGGGGTCCCCTATGGACCCGAAAAGCACTGCATGGGAATTCATACAGAGCTGAAAGGTGTCTTCCGGAAAGGGATCACCCACCTGGTCGATGGCGGTGGCACCCACCAGGGCCTCGGTAAAGTTGAACTTGTGCTTATACTTTGATCCAACGGCCTTTAGCACTTTTACGGCCTGTTCCACGATCTCGGGACCAATGCCGTCCCCGGCCAATACAGCAATATTAAACTCCATGTATTAGTATGTTTCAATGATATTCAGCATTCTGGTGGTGCACTTGATGGCTGCTACGGTCTGGTCCGGATCCAGTGCACGTGTCTTGATCAGGTTTCCCTGATGGTTCCATGTAATTGTGCATTCCACCAGGGCGTCGGTTTTTCCTCCGGGTGGTATGGATACCACATAATCGGTCAGTACCGGATGTTTTTTGTTCAGCCTGTCGTAGATCTTCCAGAGGGCTTTCATGAACGCATCGTACTGACCGTCCCCCGAGGCCGTCTCTTCGTGTACCTGGCAGTCGATCTCAATGGCCACCGTGGCCACGGACCGCAGCCCGCGGGCCACCGAGAGCTGGAAATTCTTGATCTTGATCCGTTCCTCCACCCGCTTGCCGCGCAATACATCGGATATAATATAGGGAAGGTCTTCCTTGGTAATGATCTCCTTTTTATCCCCGAGTTCTATGACCCTTTCCGTGACCAGTTTGGTATCCTCCTTGCTCAGTTCGATGCCCAGTTCCTCCAGGTTCTTTAAAATGCTGGCCTTCCCTGACATCTTGCCCAGGGCGTAGCTCCTTTTCCTTCCGAATCTTTCGGGAAGCAGGTCATTGAAATACAGGTCATCCTTGTGGTCCCCGTCTGCATGGATCCCGCTGGTCTGCGTAAAGACATTCTCCCCGATAAGGGGTTTGTTGGCCGGGATCCGGATGCCCGAGAAGGATTCAAGCATCTTGCTGGCATGGTAGAGCCGGTTCTCTTTCACATTCATCTCGTACTTGAAATGATCGGCGACCACTCCTATCACGCTGGAAAGCGGAACATTGCCCGCCCGTTCCCCGAGTCCGTTCAATGTGGTATGGATGCCGGATATGCCGGCCCGGATGGCGGCATGCACATTGGCCGTTGCCAGGTCGTAGTCGTTATGCGCATGGAAGTCAAAGTTCAGATCCGGGTATCGGCTTACCATATCCAGGCAAAAATCATAGGTCTCCTGCGGGTTCAGGATCCCCAGGGTATCGGGCAGCATATACCTTTCAATGCTCTCATCTTTCAGTGCGTCCAGCACCTGATACATGTATTCCGGGGAGTTGCGCATGCCATTGGACCAGTCCTCAAAATAGACATTCATCCGTATGCCCATTTCCCTGGCCAGGTGGAGAACCTCTTTCACATCCGCAATATGCTGCTCGGGGGTCTTCCTTAGCTGGTTCTGGCAATGTTTCAACGAGCCTTTCATCAGCAGGTTGTCTACCTTTCCACCGGCATCCTTGATCCATTTCAGGGAAATGTCCCCGTCCACAAAACCCAGTACTTCCACCTTGTGCAGATGGCCGTGTTCTTTGGCCCAGGTAAATATCTTCCGGGCACCCTGGTATTCGCCTTCAGAGACCCGGGCTGAAGCTACTTCGATGCGGTCCACATTCAGCTCTTCCAGCAAAACTTTTGCTATGTTCAGCTTTTCTGTGGCAGTAAAGGATACCCCGGAGGTCTGCTCGCCGTCCCTCAGGGTGGTATCCATGATGGTGATCTTCATTTCAAAGGATTTTAGCTTCTGGATTTTTCATATTGTACGATCTTATCCTTGATGCTCAGGAGATAATCGATATCGTCGTAACCATTGAGAAGACAGGCTTTTTTATATGGATTGATCTCAAAGTGTTCCGACTCTCCTGAGGCGGGGATGCTTATGCGCTGTTCCTCAAGATCAACGCTGATCAAAGTGGATGCATCCTTTTCGATTGCTTTAAAAAGTGCTTCCAGGAATTTCCCGGAAACCTGTACCGGTAAAAGGCCGTTATTGAGCGCATTGTTTTTAAAGATATCGGCAAAGAAACTGGAAACCACTACCTTAAAACCGTAGTCATGAATGGCCCAGGCTGCATGTTCCCGGCTGGAACCGCTTCCGAAGTTTTTTCCTGCCACCAGAATGGTTCCGCTGAAGCTTTTGTTGTTTAGTACGAAATCCTTGATGGGATTATTATGCTTGTCATAGCGCCAGTCGCGGAAAAGGTTTTCTCCGAAACCCTGCCTGGTGGTAGCTTTCAGAAACCGCGCAGGTATAATCTGGTCGGTATCCACATTTTCTATGGGCAGGGGTACAGCCGGGCTTTCTACGCTTTGGAATTTTTCAATGGCCATGGAAATGAATTATTGTTTTACAAAAGTAAAGTTAAATGTTGTGCTATAGAAGATCTCTTGGATCCGTCACTTTTCCGGTAACGGCTGCAACCGCAGCTGTAAGGGGACTGGCCAGCATGGTTCGTGCACCGGGTCCCTGCCGGCCTTCAAAATTACGGTTGGTAGTAGCAACCGCTAGCATGCCTTCAGGGATCTTGTCGTCATTCATGGCCAGGCAGGCCGAGCAACCGGGTTGCCTGAGTTTGAAGCCTGCAGCTTCAAGGGTTTCAGTAATCCCTTCCCTGTGGGCCTGCTCCTCCACCTGCTTGGATCCGGGTACAATCCAGGCCGTCACATGATCGGCTTTTCTTTTTCCTTTGACAAAGCGGGCCACCTCCCTCAGGTCCTCGATTCTCCCGTTGGTGCAACTGCCCACGAAAATGTAATCCACTTTCCGGCCGGCAATGGGACTTCCTGCTTCGAAATCCATATATGCCAGGGCTTTTTTGTAGGATTCCCGGGTGGCGGGATCAATGTCTTCAACGGCGGGTATCCTGTCCGTGATCTTTGCCCCCATTCCGGGATTGGTCCCGTAAGTGATCATGGGCTCGATATCGGCGGCATCAAAATGAAGTTCCTTATCAAACAAGGCATCTGCATCGCTTTTTAAACGCTTCCACCGTTCCACGGCCCGGTCAAAATCGGCACCTGAGGGTGCAAATTCACGCCCCTTTATATATTCAAAGGTGGTTTCATCGGGAGCGATCAGGCCGCCCCGTGCCCCGCTTTCAATGCTCATGTTGCAAACGGTCATGCGTCCCTCCATGCTCAAGCTCCTGATGGCCGACCCCGCGTATTCAATAAAATAACCCGTTCCGCCGCTGGCTGAGATTTTGGATATGATGTAAAGGACCACGTCCTTGGCCGTTACGCCAGTGGACAGCTCCCCATCCACCGTGATCCGCATCTTTTTTGGTTTTGGCTGAAGAATGCACTGGGTGGCCAGCACCATCTCCACTTCGGAAGTGCCTATTCCGAAGGCCACGGAACCAAAGGCCCCGTGGGTGGAGGTATGGCTGTCCCCGCATACCATGGTCAGACCGGGCTGTGTGATGCCCAGCTGCGGCCCCATCACGTGAACGATCCCATGGAAGGGATGATTCAGGCCGTACAGTGCTATTCCGTGTTTTTTGCAATTCTCGGTAAGTTTATTTACCTGGAATCGGGACAGCTCATCCTTTATGTTCAGGTGCTGGTTGATGGTGGGGACGTTGTGGTCGGGAGTGGCAATGGTTTGCTCAGGACGAAACACGCTGATCCCCCGCTTATCCAGACCGGCAAAAGCCTGTGGGCTGGTTACTTCGTGTACCAGATGCCTGTCAATGTAAAGTACCGAGGGGCCTCCTTTGATCTCTTCCACCACATGGGCGTCCCAGATCTTGTCGAATAGGGTTTTTCCTGCCATTATCTATCAAAATGTTACGTAAGCCGCAAATATACGAAACTTTATGCTACAATTTGACAAAAAATATGGCCTTTTAATTTCAATTTATTACTTGACCAGGGGGTGAATTATAACATTGTTGTATACTTTTGTCTGCGCTTCATATTTTATAAATTTGATTATGCCTTTTTTACCTCCCATAAAGCGCCTGGTCCATTCGATTCTGTTTATGATCATTCTGTTTCCCGGCTGCCTCTTTGCTCAGCTGGAGGTATTGCATGTCCGGCAGGTGGATACGGTGGAAACAACCATTGATCTGTTTGGAGAGGCCGATCCCATGAATATCACGCTGACCTTTGATATTAAAAAATATCAGCGCGAGAAGTACAAGGGGGAATATATGCCGGTCCATTTTCTTTACCAGTTCAATGACGCCCTTTTCCTGGAAAAAGATATGCGACTGAAGGCAAGGG
>Ga0209536_100012669_pt1 | contig 12231 bp, 10 predicted proteins | sample DeeMarSeWOR28_12_FD_187461 | JGI IMG/M metagenome (GOLD analysis project Ga0209536, IMG submission 187461) | Marine sediment microbial communities from White Oak River estuary, North Carolina - WOR-2-8_12 (SPAdes) (version 2) | ecosystem: Environmental > Aquatic > Marine > Intertidal zone >...
GGAAATACCCATATCAGGCACATTAACCAAAGCAGGGGAACAGTCCTGGAATTGTTCCTCTGCTTTCTATTATATACACGTATTTGCAGTACAACATAACAATATATAAGGTCTACAGGCGTCGTATCATGTGAACTCCAATCATGTTGACTCGTAAATGTATATTAATAATTAACATGGGGTGTCTATATTGTATACTTATGATGAGACTGACTTGACTTAATTAGTATAAAAACTATAATAAGTAGAAATCACGTTATTAAGTGTGTGTAAAATAATATACTATCGCTGTATGTGCATGTTCTTATGTTCACTGAGAGATTTGTGTCAGGCTTATGTCACGATTGGATCGCTGGATTACTTATGAATAAGACTATCAGCTACATTATGGTGTTATTCACCCTACACTTTCTATTATCAATAACAACCGTAGATGCTTCACAAACAACCCCTTTAAATCCCGTGCTCACGCACAGTGATGGGGTTTACCCATATGCCAACTGGAGCCCATGGTCTCCTTCGGGGCAATTTGTAGCGTTCAAGTTTCGAGATCACAAGGTATACATCTACGATATTACAAGCAACCTCAAAGTAGATAATGAAAGCCAAGCAATTATGTGGACCTTCGATAGCACAAAGGTTATATGCGAGAAAGATGATGGTATTTATTCACTCAATCCCAACCTCGATGATAGCACTGCAGAAAAAATAATAGATATAACCGATGTCGCGCTCAAAGCCATATCTGCCACTGGTTCAGGCTTTGTTTATCAATATACAGATAATGGCACGGATTATCTGTATCACACCGCTATGGATGGTACAACAAAGGCACTTTTGGGGAATATCAATCCAGAATATATAACATATGCACCAGACGGCCAAAGTATAGTCTTCTCTGGCCCCTGCTCTGATGGAATCCAGGATTATGATGGAATATGGACCACTAAGATAGATGGCACTGGACTAGAGCAAGTAATCGCACCTCATGAAGGTGGGACTGGACCTGTGAGTACACTAAAGCCTGCTCGGAATTTCAGCGAGGGTCGGTCTCATGCTACACATATCAACTTCGCTCCCAATGGTTCATACCTTATATACAGCGATTTGCTGGGCACTTGGAAAGTGGACTTAACCACTCGTACAGAAGAAATTCTATATGCAGATACACGGTATGCCCAAATATCACCTGATGGTACCAGAATATGCTACATAGTTGGCAGTCCTCCTGATCACTACCGACATACAGAGTTGCATATAGCTGATATCGATGGTAGCAATGACACCAAAATCTACGAAAATGTAGAACGGGCATACTGGTCTCCCGATGGCACAAAACTGGCCATAGTGGTGCTTGTACCAGTGCGTGATTATGAACTATATACCTACCTCTACATTCTTGATTTATCTGCTCCTTATCTGAGCATGGATGTGTTAGACAGTGATTCTGATTCACTGTCAGATAGATATGAGCTCATCAATAGATACGAGGTTCTCTACCCTTTCGATGATTTAAGTGACAATGATAACGATGGCTTGCTCAATAAAGTTGAAAGGGAACTTGGTACAAACGCTTCCGTCGCAGACTCTGATTTTGATGGGTTAATAGATGGGGTCGAGGCACTCGTATTCTGTACCAATTTGTTTAAAATGGACACAGATGGTGATGGGATTAATGACGCAGAAGATGTTAGAACAATGGGTTTTGAAGCAACTACGTCTACAACGCTCGACGGACAACTCAGCATAACCCTCTTCATTCCCAGTTCCAGCGCTCCTGACTATGTGATTAACATAGAAACATATGCCCCAATTGCAGGTATATCATTCAACGTGACAAAAAGCGTGTTCGATTTCACCATACCTGATTCAGACCAAGCAGGTGGGGAATTCAGTATCAAGGTACCAGCAGCACTGGTGCCTAGCAGCAATGGTCTACAGGCGAAGCTGAACAATACCCCCATAGAATTCCAATTGATAGAAGATGGAGATTTCAGATATGTGGAATTCATGATTACGCCAACCTCGCAAGAATTACATCTGAACGTTATACTCGACCCCAATCTACTAGTAGTGAGATTACAGGTGTGGCATTGGATTCTGATCGGCGCCAGTATATTGGTAGCCGGAAGCTTTGGCATATTCTTCATTCACAGAAGGCGATCCAAACAAATGGCTAGTGCAGTAACTCGAAAGGTGTAGAAGTGAATACCAATGAATTACTGTTTGAGAGTGTGAAGTCAAAAATATATAAAATTGTTAAGCATTCTTTGCAAACAGTACCTTATTATAGACAAAACTGGGGATTCGATTTGCCTGAGTCTATTGAAGAGTTCGATTACGCCTTCTTTTCCAGCAATGTCCCTATTCTGGATAAAGATATCGTTAGAAATGACTCGGGAATGTTCATATCTGACTCCTTCAATAAAGAGGACCTAGATTGCGAAACAACAAGCGGAACAACAGGCAAACCTTTGGTTTGTTATAAAAGTAGAGACGAGCGATTTCTATACACTCGTGCTATTTGGCAAGCGAGATTGTCAAGAACAAGTGAATTAAGATTAACAGATAATACCGCTCTGTTCGATGCGCAACATTTCAAAGGTAAAAACACAACAACTGGACCATTCTTTTATAATCGCAATGTACTGCTGCTTTCTCCATATGACCTTACGTCTGAGCAACTGAAAATATATTGGCAAGAACTGTTGAAATTTAAGCCTAAATTAATTAATGGGCCGGTTATACCTATATACAATTTAGCTTTAATAGTCAAACAAAACAATCTGCCTGAATACGATATAAAACTAATCGAACTCACCAACGAATATGCCTCAGATCATCAAATAGATTTCATTAAAGAATCATTCAACTGTGAAGTAGTAAATTGTTATGCGTCAAAAGAGTTTTGGACAATAGCATACAGCTGCAAAAAAAACCATTTGCACGCTCTAAATGAATATGTGTTTGTTGAATCAATATACAATTCTAGGAACAATGCAAATGAATTAGTAGTTACAGCATTAAATGCAAAATCTTGGCCGCTGATAAGGTATCGAATTGGAGACCTTGGCAATTTGTTTTATGAAAAAAAATGTAGCTGTGGAAACATAAACTGTTTTAACTTGGAAATAAGAAAGGGACGGGACATAGATCATTACACGCTGATGAACGGAAAAGTTGTTTCTTTGGAAATCCTTGGAAAAATAACTGAACGGATAAACGAAAAGTTCAGAGATAGAGTTATTCACCAGCACCAGATGGTCATACAAGATGATTCACATCTAACCATAAACCTGTGCTGCGACGAAACTCAAGATCAAGATGAGGTTCTAAGATGCTATAGAGACATGCTTCTCAACTCTGTGGGAGATGATATTGAACTTGATATCGTTGTTACTGATTTAATCCCACAGGACAAACAGACGGGGAAATATAGAGAACTGATCAACTTGAGTTCCACAAATTAGAAGGGTATGCAACTATGGATGAAGTAGATGCAAAATTGAGAGGCATCATAATAAAAAATGCCCAGAAAAACGTGACCGAGAACGATATCAATGAGGATTCCATTTTAGACCACGATTTCGGTATAGACTCGGTTGTGATGATTATGGTAATAATCGATTTGGAGAATACATTTGCAATTACCATCAAGGATGAGGATATCAATCTGAGCACCTTGAAGGAATATAGGTATTTAAAGCAGTTTGTCAACGCGAAGCTATCTACAGCAGAATAAGTTAGCTTCACAAAACCTATGGAAGATGGCTAAAATGTTATATGGAGGTATGAGATTAACAAACACCGATGCGTTATAACAGGTTATAGCGTTGCATCGCCGATAGGGATTGATAGGAAAGCCATTGCGAATAATTTGAGATATGGTAAAAGCGGAATAAAAGTAATAGACAGAGATGCTCCCCAATACATCCATGCAAGGTTCGCAGGGCTTATAGAGGATGATATTGAACTGGTCGATGAAAGACTACGTCTATGTGACAGATTCGTAAAACTGGCCTCCATGGCAGCTATTAAGGCATGTCACGATTCGGATTTAAGACTTCCCTTTAAAAATCCATCACGTTCCGGCGTTATTGTATCATCCAACAAGGGCGGAACGAGTACCCTTGAGGAAATATATATAGACACCTATATAGGTGATAAAAGACCGAAACCGATAGCTTATTCCGCTAGTACAGCAAGTGCATTTATTTCCATTCTTACGGGAGCAAAGGGATTGATGTTGAATCTTTCCGTTGCATCGGTATCAGGACTGCAATCACTCAACTTGGCCAAGCACTACATCGATTGTGGCGAAGTCGACTTGATGCTGTCGGGAGCATCCGAGGCAACGGTTACCCGATCTACTCTTGCCGCGCTGAACTCCGTTGGAGTCTTACTTAGGAATGGAACCGATCCGAACAAAGCTTATAAGGTATTTGATTTAAATAGGAATGGGATGATATTGGGTGAGGGTGCTGCCATTTGTGTTCTTGAAAGTCTCGAAAACGCTGTCAAACGTTCGGCAAAAATATACGCTGAAGTGATAGGTTGCGGTTATGCTTCCGAAGCGTATCACTTATATGCACTATCCCATGATCAGGATGGGCTGGTACGCTCCATGCAAAACTGTATTAGTGACGCAGGTATATCGATATCTGACATCGACCTTATCGCAGCTCACGGCACAGGGACAAAGCAAAACGATGTTTACGAAACACTTGCTGTAAAGAAAGTATTTGGTGATCTTGCTTATAGAGTTCCCATGATCTCACTAAAACCGTTCACAGGTCATACACTAGCATGCGCAGGTGTAATGGATCTATGTTTATTGCTAATATCTATAGATAATGGATTTATTCCGCCTACATTAAATCTCACGACGCCAGATCCAGAATGTGACCTGGATTATGTCCCCAACAAGAGCAGGCCGGCATCTGTTAAGACAATACTGTTTAATGCTCTGGGTTTTGGTGGTTATTGCTCAAGTTTGTTGCTGAGAAGGTGGGAATAACAGAATGAGTCTTGTAATAGTTTGACTTAAACTCATAAATAGAATTCGGAGGGTTTGGATGGCCAGCATCATCTATACAGACTATTTTATTCCTGAGAAAGTTAGTATCGAACAATTGTTTGAGAAAGATCTTAGGCCTTTTATACCAGAGGCATATGATTCACCTGTAAAATATTGCCAGTTCTTAAGAGAAACGCTGGGTATAGGCGAAATTGGCATTGGGGATGTTGAGGACAGTGCCGACATTTATTCAAGTTTGATCGCTGGTTTTATAAAAGAAAGCAAGATTGATCCGGCAGAAGTCAGTTACATTGTAACGGCAGGTTGGAACCCATTGCTGCAGGCAAGCAGAAATGAAGAGCTTGATTTCTACACCGATGGGGTCAATGTCCCCTACTATCTACACAAAAAGTTCGGCTTTGTGAACGCTAAATTGTTGAATCTAGAGCATTATTGCTCTGGAAGCACGTACGCTTTAGGATTAGCGTCGAGTTTACTGGACAAAAATGGGGAATATATGATCATTCTTACAGCCAGTTTTGTCCCTAGGATCGATAACAGGTTCAAGTTTTATACAATATGCGGAGATGGTGTTGGCATATTCGTTGTTAGTCGTAGAAGTGTTGGCCTAGATATTATTGACTTCGACTCCGTAACAATGTGGCATGATAGTTACAACAAATATGAAGGGAGCCCAGAAAGACTCAAAGCTTTTGGGAGACAATTCCATGCAGCAGATTTAGTGAAAAGCCTGCTTGCCCAAAATGGATTAACACTGTCTGACGTTCACATGATAATCCCGCATAATGTGAATAGCGGAGTAAATTATCTTTCAGCCAAGTTCTTAGGAATCCCTTTGGATAAGATATTCAGCGAGAATACTTCCAAAACAGGTCACTTATTGGGAGTAGATATAATGGTGAACCTCAAAGACTATATGAATTCAGTTCGTATACCTGATGGAGCATACCTACTAATAACTGCTGCTTCTAATGACATAGGCGGATCAACATTTCAAACTGTGCTATTAAGATATAATCCAAATCAGAGTCTACCACAATAAAGCACAGGATTAGTTTTGCGGTAACTCATAGTATAGAGGCAGGAAAGTCGTTTTCGGCGATATTTATGGGTAGAGCAGGAGGCAGCACTATGAAATCAGCAGAAATTGTGTCGAAGATTAAAACGATTTTGGCAGGCAAGTACAATATAGATATTCCTTATGAGGAAGATTCTTCTAGAGAAATCTGGGCTTATTTAGATAATAATCCATGGCTATACATTATGTTGTTAAAGGACATTGAGTCCGAGTTTAAGATAGTTTTTGATATTAATATCTTCGATAGGTACCATATTCCGACTTTTGAATCTCTCTTAACTATTATCAAAGAAAAACTAAACATGTAAGAAGCTGTACTACCTCTCAAATATGGGAGCTATATGAACAATCTGTGTGCTATATATGCGGCATTCCGCCAACGCTGGAAGCTGGAGATGTCCAGTAAGATAAACCTGTTTGATTTAATATTGGTTATTCCAACAGCAATTATTCTGGCATGGATAGTTCGCCAAAGAGGAGACCAGGACATAATAACATATGTTATCATCGGCGCATTCTTTTCGGCGATCTGGAGAGGAGTAGTATTCCAGATTGGGTGGTCCATAAATACAGAATCGGCTAACGGCACATTGGAATCATCAATTGTCTGCCGCACGCCACTCATCATGCTCATATTCGGAAAATCCTTGGCAGTATTTCTATATAAGTCTCGCTCTGGATTGATTGCATCGATAGTCATTCTTTTACTGGCAGGGAAACCCCCCGCTGTCGATAACATTCCGTTACTACTATTGTCACTGATATTCGTAGTAATCAGTATAGCGTTAACCAGCCTTCTCTTTGCCCCGCTATTCGTATTGGTCAGGGGCAAAGGCGGATTTTGGAATGCCATCATTCCTTTTGGGGCCATTTTGAGTTGTTTTCTCATCCCCATAATTCATCTTCCACAAGGGTTGGCTATAGCATCTCGTTTTATCCCTGCTTCATGGGCTATGGAAAGTGTCTGGTTTTCTATTACTGGCAAGACTTGGTGGGAAATAATGCGCTCATGGGGAATGTGTATACTCACTACATTTTTCATTTTAGGAGCCAGTTACATAATGTTCAGTATAGTGGAAAAAAGGGTAAGGGCCACCGGTTCATTGGGAATCAACTAAATATGAAGATCAGTTATTTATCGATGTGAACAGTAAATGCTAAGTCATGTAACGTATAGAGGCCTTTGGACATGGTGAATCGATTATTTGACGGTATAGTCAGCTTCACACAACAGAGTTATCTGACGTATAGAGGACTTTTCGGATGGCTAAACTGGCAGGGCTATATATCCAATGTACTACTACGTCCGGTAGTGGTGGTATTAACATTTTCTCTTATTGGTAGATTCGCCGTCGGTTTGGGAGTAGCTCAAAGATTTGCACTGGGTATGGCAGTGCTGGGAATGTTCTTCATCGCCATGAATGGTATTGCGCAATCGTATTTCTTCGATAGACAAACCGGTACCATAAAATACCTGTTCATTACACGGGGCAATAGGATCTCAAATTATCTTAGCCGGGGAATTTGTCACTTACCCAATGCAATTCTTGCCTTTATCACCGGTATATTTACCGCATGGCTGGTTGTATATATCAATTTTGAATGGTTCAACTGGGGATATCTGATATTGGTTGTTATGGTAATTGCGATATCGATGACCATGTTCGGCCAGTTTATTGGAGTACTGGTATTGATAACCAATAACTGGGTGCACATTGCTGGACTAACTAACAGTATTATGATGGTTCTAACAGGCGTAATTATTCCGATCGGCCGATTCCCGGGCCCTCTTTATGAATTTGCCAAATTGTTGCCAATGACTAACGGGCTGTTGGTTTTGGGTTTTTTGTTTGATGGAGCAGAATTTAGCCAGCTATACGGACTTTTACTGCGAGAACTTATTACCGGATTTACATATTTGATTCTAGGTTACCTTGGTTTTATATACTTTGAGCGGCATGTAAGGCAAACAGGGGAACTACACTGAGCGTTTGACTTAAGGAGATATTTGCTAATGACAAATGCCATAGAATGCATCAATATCAGGAGAGTTTTTACTTCTAAAACGCTGCTCAAGAAAAAGCGTGAAAAAGTTGCCCTGGAAAACCTGAGTTTTACGGTCAAGGCTGGAACAGTGTTCGGTTTGCTCGGTCCAAATGGAGCTGGCAAAACCACTACGGTTAGGATATTGTCTACACTGCTTACACCAACTGCAGGGCAGGCTAAGGTTTTTAGCTTTGATGTTGTCTCTCAGTTATCAGAAGTAAGAAAACGCATCGGGCTTATTCTCGGAGGTGATCGAGGCTTTTATGGCCCTTTAAACGGGATTGATAACCTCAAATATTTTGCTGCGATAAGCCATCTTGATCGATCTAATGTAAAAAAACGTATTGATGAAGTTATAGAACTAGTGGGACTTACTGCGGCAGGCCAACAGCCGGTAAATCAGTACTCTAGGGGCATGAAGCAGCGGCTGCATGTAGCTCGTGGATTATTGACGGATCCACAACTGCTGTTTATGGATGAACCGACCATAGGGATAGATCCGGCCGGAGCCAAGGAACTTCGTGACCTTATCCCAAAACTAGTCGAGCGCGGAAAGACTATCTTATTGACGACTCACTATATGCAGGAAGCTGATCAATTGTGCAACCAGATTACTCTTATCAATGAAGGTCGAATAGTAGCCGAGGGCACACCATCTCAGATAAAGAAGAGTTTCGGCAAGATTTCTATTATTGAAGTGATTGTAAAATGGGGTGCGGTAGACACTGTTCAAAAGCTTGCAGGTATTGAAGGTGTCAACCGTGTAGAACTAAGTTCCGACGGGGTTGTACAAAGACTCACTATTCAGGTAATTGCTGGCGTTGAGGTTAAAGAGAAAATATCAGCGGTTTTTGGAAACGACAATATTGAATCTATGATATCCAGAGACCCCACCTTAGAAGAAGCCTACCTTAGCATCATACAGTAGGCAATTTGGGAGATATTTTGATTTGAACACACGTCAACGTTAATGAACGGAAGAAGAACCTATTCGCCTGTGCTCTTCTTTCGGGAAACGATGAGAGTTGGTATGGCACGCTGAATACGTCTAGGGGGCTATCCCATGATAAAACGATTACTTAGAACGATTCTATTGGCAATGATTACAATAAGTATGGTCATGGGAGGATTTGGCTGTGGTGACGATAATGAAAAACATGGCTTAGGAAGCACCTGGGAGGAAATTCTAACTCTAGCTAGAGATGAAGGTGTCGTTACCATATATACTGGTCTTGATACTGTGACTACGGTACATATGCTGGCATCGGCCATGCAAGAATATGGGATTGTTCTTAGAAATCAGTCTCTGCATTATCGTGAGATTATGGATAAGCTCCAGGTTGAAGCTGCGGCTAACGTCCCTATCTGTGATATTGCCGGTGTAACTTTGGGGTATATGCTATCTGAATCAAACAGTGATTATTGGGAGGATTATAGAGTATTACCGAATATTGAAGCCATCACCAGTAATGGGGAGGAAACAAATTGGAAAATCGCACCCAATCACTATCCTTATGGATATGTTTACCACAGTGGCACCCCACGTGGTATAGCGTTTAATATCAATAATATCGATACTGCAGGAATCGCCTCCCCTCATTCCTGGGAGGATTTGGCAAGTGAAGATTATTATGGGAAAATAGTGATGAGTGACCCTGCAATATATGGGTCAGGATTTTCAAAAATCGCTGCCCAACTCTATTATGGTCCTATGGGAATCAATGGAACAGAAGTATTCGATCGTGAATGGCTCAAAGGTGTACTCAAGAATATGTACATTTCAGACGGTGTTCTTTCTATTGAAAATGGACTAGTCCATGGTCAACACACTATACATATCCCCGCAAATTTGAGTGCCGTATACATGGATTTGGCGCAAGACAACACACATCCCGTAGGGTGGCGATATCCAGATGAAGGGGCATATCTAACTCCAACCACTCTTATCCCCATAAAAAATGCTCGACATCCCAATGCTGCTGCTGTTTTACTGAACTATATATTCAGTGAAGCAGGACAGATGGCAATAGCTGCTGGCATGAGCATTCCCGTTATGGAAGGGCTTGATATACAAGAACAGTATATGTATGCTGGCTCTGATTGGGGAAACTACGCAGATTTTATGTATGAAGCTACTCCGTTAGATCCTTATCCTCAAGATGTTTCTTGGGTTGAGGAAAAGGAGAAGGCAATTGTGGAAATAATCAATGAAATAAAGGAAGAGCTTCAGACTGAGGGAGAGTGGAATAACTATCAATGGATACCATAGATAACAAATCCTCAATATATGCTTGGATGCCCCTAGATATCAACGACAAAGATCTAAGATAAATAATTGATAACTAGTGTAATAGATCAATATCATCGTGCCTCAAGGTAGAGGTAGGAATATGGGAGTAGAAGGCTAGTCACTCGTAGCAGATGAATATGATCAGCCAAAAAATATGAAGTATCGAGATGTCCACTTCGAGCCCGGCTAAAAGAAGCCATTATCGATCCTATTGGCAAACCCGGAGATTTAAACGAAGACCAAACGAGTCGTCTCACTGTCTCTCTCTTTGTTGATATATCGAACAGGTCGAATTTGACTAGCGTTGTAGGTGCTCACAGACATGGGAACAAATGAGATTGTTTCCAAGGCAGATATACATGAGATCATGGGGGAAAACGGAAGACTCCTTGAAGCAAGTTATAGAATCGTGCTTGGTGGAAAGGTGAAGGCTGTGCTTCTCAAGGGCAAAGTTACACTATTGTACGAACCAGTAAAAATAACTAGTAGTATAACAATAGTGAAAAAATTGAAGCGATTCGCCTTGTTTATATTTGGCAGCATTTTGCTCATACTCATGTCGATATTGCCTGCTCCCATATCAGCAGCAACTGTAGAATCGGAATTTGCTGTTATAGCCACCAAGGCTAATAACTATCTCAATGATGCGGACACTGTTTTTAACACGGCATCATATCTTCTGCTGACCGAGATGCTTGATGATGATCCGTATATTCTCGATACGAGGGCGGCTAATGATTATGCAGTTGGACATATACATGGCGCTGTAAACATGTCTGCCTCTGAATTATTCACCGAGAATAACTTAAATCAGTTGCCCAAAGATAGAAAGATTTATGTTTGTTGCTATACCGGCCATACCGCAAGCCAGGTTACGGCAATGCTCAACATGTGTGGTTACGATGCGACCAATCTTACCTGGGGAATAATGGGCTGGACCAAAGATGAGACCGTTGCCACCAAGCGATTTTCTAATCCTGCAACTGATTTGTCAGCAGAGACAATAGCCAATGTGCCGACCATGACTTATACAACGCCGACACTGGATTATACGTCATCGGGCGATGAGGCCGAGGTTATCCGAGCAGCATGTGACGAATATGCAGGCAGCGGTTATAATAACATCACAGTTGCTGATTTGAACACACTGATTACCGATGGCGATACGACCAATGATCCAGTTATAGTTAGCGTTCGCAGTAGTACGGATTATTCAATAGGTCATATTCCTGGTGCAATCAATATTGCTTTCAAAGATATAGCAAAGGAAGAGAATCTGGAAAAACTCGATCCCGATCAGCAAATAGTGGTTTACTGCAACACCGGACGAACCTCAAGCCAGGCAACGGCTATTCTAAACATACTGGGTTACAACGCAAAAAACCTACTGTGGGGTATAAGTGGATGGACCACTGACACAAATACAGCTCCTTACAGATTTAATCCCGATACCAGTGTAGATTATCCATGTGAAACCGGCGCTGGTGGTTCTTCCAATCACTTGCCCATTACCCCAACCAATACCTCTCCAGCTGATGAATCTATCTCCGTAAGCTTAACGCCAACTCTAGCATCAACGATCTTCCACGATTGTAATACAGAAGATGTACATGCAGCATCACAGTGGCAGATAAGTACTAATTCAGGTGACTACTCAAGTACTACCTATGATAGTGGCACAGACACAATTAACAGAACCAGCATTTCTATTCTATCTGGAACTCTGAGTAAAAATACCACCTACTACTGGCGGGTGCGAAACAAAGATAGCCATGGCAG
>Ga0209536_100012670_pt1 | contig 12230 bp, 6 predicted proteins | sample DeeMarSeWOR28_12_FD_187461 | JGI IMG/M metagenome (GOLD analysis project Ga0209536, IMG submission 187461) | Marine sediment microbial communities from White Oak River estuary, North Carolina - WOR-2-8_12 (SPAdes) (version 2) | ecosystem: Environmental > Aquatic > Marine > Intertidal zone >...
ACCGCTGCCCGCTGTCGAAAAGACCTCCATGTGCTTTGCAGGCTGTCGCTTCTTCTTCGGTGTGCCGAGAAACTGCTGGCGCGACCCCTGCCCTCGTTTCCGGGGGGCCTTTCCGCGGAACGGCGTACTGACCCTCATCGGGTGCGCCTCACGCTGCGCAGGCAGATCCATGGGGCCAAGTTTTGCAGGATAGGGCTGGAGCGTGAAGCGTTTCCCCACAAAATGCTCAATCCTTCGCACATACTGTTCCTCTTCCCGGCTCACGAGCGTAATCGCGTCGCCGGCCGCACCGGCCCGCCCGGTACGTCCGATGCGGTGGATATAGTCCTCTGCGTAAAGAGGAACATCGTAGTTAATGACGTGAGAGATGGCCGTCACGTCGATTCCCCGTGCAGCGATGTCCGTGGCCACCAGGACGCGGTAGTTTCCCCGTTTGAACCCTTCGAGGGCTCGCTCCCTTTGGACCTGCGTTCTGTTTGAATGGATGGCCACAGCAGCGACACCCTGACGCTCCAGCCGCCGACAAATCTTGTCGGCCCCATGTTTGGTTCTCGAGAACACCAAGACGCTCTTCAGATTCTTTTCCTGAAGTGCATGGAGGAGCAGGCTCATCTTGGCCTCGCGCTCCGCCCTGTAGAAGTGCTGCGTAATAGTATCCGCAGGATTACGGCGATGCCCCGCTTCCACCGTGTGCGGTTGTTTGAGGATCCGTGAAGCGAGGTCGGTGATCTCTTCGGAGAGCGTCGCCGAAAAGAGCAGAGTCTGCCGTTTGGCTGGGATCGCACTGATGATCCTGCGAACGTCCTTGATAAAGCCCATATCGAGCATGCGATCCGCCTCGTCCAGCACGAGGACTTCGACGGAGGAGAGCTCGATGGTTCGCTGCTGCATATGGTCCAGCAAGCGACCGGGCGTAGCAACGAGGATATCGACCCCGCCTCGAATGCTCAGCAGCTGGGAGTTCATGCTGACCCCTCCGTAGATCGACATCGCCCTGAGCGCCAGGAAGCGCCCATAAAGGGAGATGGACTCCTCGATCTGGTGCGCCAGTTCCCTCGTCGGAGTCAGGATAAGCGCACGGGGATGGCGATGCCCTCGAGGGAACGTATTGTCCGAGGCAAGCCTCTGAAGGATGGGCAGCACAAATGCGGCCGTCTTCCCCGTACCGGTATTGGCGGTTGCAACGATATCTCTCCCTTCGAGTGCGGGAGCGATGGCAAGCGCCTGGATCGGGGTCGGCGTGGTGTGGCCTGCTGCGCGCACACCGTTCAGAATACGGTCAGAAAGACCGAAGGTGGTAAAACCCATAGAATAAACCTTACAACTGTAGTGAATGAATGTTATTGCGCGGGCACGGTGCTCGCTCGTCGCGAACGGAGGCCGCGGTCTACAAAGCCAACCATGGCGTGGGCGTCTGTGAAGGCAGGGGGGGAAACAGGCTTGAGGAGTCGGTACCCGGCGGGTGTCAGCGGATAGCGGTCAACGAAGTCATTCCCGACAAAACCTTGCGCATTCTCATCGGAGAACGTGTCCCCGATATCTGCTCCCGATCGGTTTCAATCGGGTACGGCATGTCGCTGGTTTGCAGCTAAATAGTGTAGACTCTTTTCCAGTCACTTGCAAGAGGTATCGGAGGTTTATTTTCACCCCAGGGGTGCCTAGCCGACCTGGCGTCCGTGGACCCAGCTGAACTTGACAGGCCCCCCCGGGACGACCCGCTCGGCAAGCGCGCGATAGCGATCGGCGAGATCCGAGAGATAGTCCTGGGCCTTTGCCGCGACGCCTGTTAGCCCTGGGAGCGTGGGAATCTCCCAGTGCCGAACGAGATCATCGATGATCTCCGCATAATCCTGTGCCGTATAAACACCGAGCCGCTGGGCGATGCGGGAGAAGTGGAGAAAGAGGTTTTCGTCGGTCGCGTCACGCATCAGAATGGCGGGCATCACAATCTTCCGACGCATCATCGTCGCGAACGCCCGGACCGCCTCGGCAGGATCAACTTCAAAGATCTTCTTCATGAACAGCTTGTAGGCTTTCTCGTGCCGCGCCTCGTCTCCGGCGATCAGTCCGCAGATCTTCTGGAGGACCTCATCGCCCGCACGCATCGCCAGAGTGCCCACGTTACGGTGAGAGATCTTCGTCGCGCGCTCCTGGAATGATGTATAGATGAACCCGAGGTAGGGGTCATTGTTGGTTCTGGGATCAAACCCGCGGTTGATCAGGTGGTGGATCGTGACCTCGACCGCCCTCATATCCACCCTCCCGGTGAGATACAAGTACCGATTCAGCAGATCCCCGTGCCTGTTTTCCTCTGCAGTCCAGCCCCTTCCCCACCGTGCCCAGGGGGTATCGCTGCTCCCGGTGGGGTCGGCCACTCCCGGCAACCGGTTGAGCCAGCTCTGATAGGTCGGGAGGGCCTCTTCAGTGACCATGTCCCCCACCAGCACCACAAGAACTTCGTCGCTGAGCGATACTGCTCTACGGCGGAACTCCGAGACTTCTTCCACCCAGTCGGGCCGCGACATATTCGGCAGGTAATCCGACGGCTGCCAGCTTTCGTGGACGGGCTTCAGGAGCGTCTCAATATGGTCGCCAACAAATCCCTCAATGCTCTTTATGACCTCGAAGCGGGAATTGGTGGCCCCCTCGGGTGGAGATTGTCCAGGCGAGGATCGTTGGATTGTCATGATTGGCATCGATCGATGTGGCGCATCTGCTTCCTTCCTCATTCTTCCCGGGGCATCCCGCGCTGTGGTCCTGCCTGTCGCAGAACATCGCTGCATCGGCGGCCGTTATGATGCCCTGCTCGCGGACCCGCGGGCTTGACGGTGGTTCAGGATACGAACTTTTCAGACTACCTGCGAATGCTCTGGAGAACGATGGGAGGGAAGGCGGGGGCTCAATGACCGCTCTCGACAAAGCGTTTGGCGAACTCCTCGATGTCGGCCGGTTCTCCGATCACCGTCAGCCGATCGCCGTCCTCGATAACGGTGCTTCCCCGTGGGATGAGCACCTCGGGCCCACGTCGCACCCAAGTAATTAAACACCCCTGGGGAATTGAAAGTTCACGGACGGGTCGACCGATCATCACTCCGGACCGATCACCGGCCTGCACCAGGAGGGTGAGATAGCGCTCTCCACGGAGGAGGACTTCTTTGAGGTCATGCTCGTCTTCCGCGGCACCCCAGTCCGAGGCGAACGTTTCGTCATCAACGCGCCCGGCAATCTCTGCCAGAATGCGGAGGTGCTGTCCTGGATTGTCATGGGGACTGAGGAGGAAGAAGACCGCATGGAGCATTGCTTCCCGCTCTTCCGAGTGATCGCTGATCGGATCCTGGAAGGTGAGGTGGATGCCCGCCTTGGAGCGGACCAAGGCGAGCTGGGGATGCTCCAGCCCTTCGATACGGAGGTGGGGGAGCGCCACTCCATGGGTCACGGGAGTAGCTCCCAGTCGTGTCCCCTCCATGAGTTTCCGCTTGATCTGTGCAGGGGTGTGCTCGACGTGGGTGGCAAGCCAGCCTGCGACTCGCGAGACAACCTCAGCGAACTCGAGCTCTTGTGAAAGATCCAAAACCAGGCCGCGCCTGACGATATCCTCAAAGGGGTCTTCATCCCGGAGCCCCTTTTCCTTCAGAATGCCCCGCAGCTCGGTATCCAGCCCGTGATAGCGGAGCCTACCCAAACGCTCAAAGATGTGATAAATCGCCCCTGTGCGAATGACATTTTCCCTGGCGTAGATCCAGTACCAGAGCGTCCCGAGTACAATCAGCGCGCCGATGAAGACCGCCGGAACCCACCCCATGAAGGCGATGACAAACAGAGGCGACACGATTCCGAAGAGCTGCATCCATGGATACAGCGGCGAGGGGGCCCCCGGATCATAGGCCTCAATTCGACTCTCGCGCATGACGATGACCGCAAGGCACACGATCGCATAGAGCAAGAGTTGGAATGCACTCGCCAGCTTCGCAATGCCTCCGGGTTCCATTGCCAGAAGGATCGCAACGATAGTGCCCCCGGTAAGGAGGATCGCGAAGGGCGGCGTTCCGCGAACCCCCAGGGCCTGGAAGACCCTTGGCAGCAGATGGTCCCGACTCATAGCAAAGGGATAGCGAGAGGCACTCATCGTCGCCGCATTGGCAACAGAGATGAAGGCGAGGAGCGCCGCGACGGAGACCACAACGATGCCGACGGGTCCGAACAGCACTCCTGCGGCATCAGCCACGGGGGTAAGATTACCCATGAGCGTCGTCATCGGAAGAGCACCGACCATCACTGCCGTCCCGAGCCCGTAGACGAACACAGCGGTAGCCAGGGCCAGGAGGATTCCCAGGGGGAGGTTCCGCTCCGGTTTGCGGATCTCTTCCGAGAGGCTCGCGACGTTGGTGACACCGACGTAGCTGATATAGATCATCCCTGCGGTAGCCAGGATCCCAGAGAAGCCTGCATCGAAGAAGCCCCGGAAATTGGCTGGCTGGATCTGGAAAGTCCCGCCAAGCAGGAACCCTCCGAGAATAGCCAGCAGGATTGTAACGAGCAGTCCCTGGACGCGACTGCTCTTTTTCGCCCCGAAATAGTTCAGCAGTGTCAGCGCCGCCGCTATCGCGACCGCGACAGGAGTGATCGGGAGCTCGGGAACGAAGACGGTAAGGTAGGCTCCCATACCCACGAGGGCGAACGCCACCTTCAGCACAAGGGCAAGCCAAGTCCCGATCCCGCCGATCATGCCAAAGAGGGGTCCCAGCGAGCGATCGAGGAAATAGTACACCCCTCCGGCCCGGGGCATAGCCGTTCCGAGTTCGATCACGCTGAACGTCGCCGGAATCAGCGGAATCACCGCGACCAGGTAGGCGAGCACGAGAGCTGGCCCGGCCTTCTCCGCAGCCAGACCCGGGAGAAGGAAGAACCCTGCACTAAGCGTCGATCCTGTGGCGATCGCATAGACGCCGAAGAGCCCGAGCTCCTTTCGCAATCGTTTCTCCCTGGGCAGGTCTGCCATTCTCCAGCCTATGCACTCTCCAAGTTCCGTTGCCCCCTTGTTCTCTCCGAGCAGGATGGTAGCACAGGGCGGAGAGAGAAACAAGGGCAAACAGGTAGCGGTCTCGGCCAGTTGATTTTGCCTGCGGGCCCCAGTACTTTGGATGCACCCACCTTCGGAGGTACACCGATGATTGCCAAGATACTGTGTGCTGCGCTCGTAGTCATGATCACCCCCGAGCGCAGCCTGAGTCAGGGGAGCGACCGCTTCTCCATTCAGGAGTGGACGGTCGCCATCGGCCGCAATTATTCCATTGTCCCGAACATCACCTATGCCGTTGCCGAGAATTTCGAGTGTAAACTCGATGCCTATGTCAACCGTGCATCGGGGGTTCCGACCCCGACCCTCATCCACATCCACGGGGGCGGCTGGGTCACGGGATCCAAGGAGACCGCAATCCTCTCGCTTCTTCCTTACTTCGCCATGGGATTTTCCATTGTCAACGTTGAGTATCGCTTGGCCCGGGTATCGCTCGCGCCGGCGGCGGTGGAAGACTGCCGCCTCGCGTTGCGCTGGGTGTACCGGAATGCCGGGAAATACGGATTCGACACGACCCGCCTCGTCGTAACAGGCGGCTCGGCCGGCGGACATCTTGCACTCATGACGGGGATGGCGGAGCCGGATTCAGGGTTCGACGCCCCGAGAGAGTGGGACCCTGCCATGCCCTCTCTACGAGTCGCGGCGATCATCAACTGGTACGGAATCACTGATGTCCCGGACCTTCTCTCGGGTTCGAACCAGCAAGCCTACGCGGTCTCGTGGCTGGGGGGGCAGCCAAACCGTGAGGCGGTGGCACGCCGCGTCTCGCCGCTCACCTACATACGCAGCGACCTCCCTCCCATTCTCACGATTCACGGTGATCAGGACCAGCTTGTGCCATACACGCACGGGGTTCGCCTCCACAAGGCACTCGATGCCGTAGGCACTCCCAACCAACTCCTGACCATCGCAGGAGGACGCCACGGCGGCTTCTCGGGCGAACAGATGTCGATGATTTATGCGGTGATCCGACAGTTCTTGACCGAGCACGCCCTCATGCCCGGGGGCCAGCCCAAGGAATAGAGCGAATGGGAGGCACCGCGACCCGTTCTCCAGAGTGGTGCTCTGCGAATCGAGACGAGGACGAACCGCCGGCCGGGGCGTGTGATCCCGGCCGAAGCCTTACATCATGGAAAACCACATCCCGCATTATCGAATTCAGGAAGAACTGGTCGACTTCGGACCGGGACGATGGCATCAGGCAGAGGATCAGCGTAGCGGCCAGGTGGTAGCCATCAGCATCCTTGAGCAGCTCGGCCAGGGTCGGGATCTTTCGGGGTCAGCCCCCGATCTGGCGTTTCTTCCAGTCCTTGAGCAGGGGAAGACAGCCGACGGCGGCACCTACGTGGTGACTTCTCTCACCGAAGCAGCCACGCTGGCAGCCCGCGTCCGGCAGAGACCCGTATCACTCAGGGAGTCCCTTGAGACTGCCAGGACAATCGCGCAGACGCTCCAGGCGTTACACCGTAGCGGTCAGATCTACGGGAACCTCGGTCCAACATCGATCCAAATGAGCGTCGCAGGAGGTCTCCGGCTTTTCCCGCCTGGCTTGCCAAGCGAGCGGCCAGATCCGTTCCAGGCACCGGAGGTCGGTCCTTCCAACCCGCCAGGCGCACAGGCAGACATCTGGTCACTGGGAGCCCTGCTCTACTTCATGGTGAGTGGGGGTCCGCCCTTCTGGCACGAAGATCCAGCTGAGCTAGCCTATGCCATGCGGTTTGAGCAGCCGCGACCACTGCGTTCACTTCGCAGGGGGGTCCCGGCAAGTGTCGAGCGCATTGTTCAACTGGCTCTGGCCAAGCGTCCCGAACACCGCTATCAGAGCATGCGTGACTTCCTCGCCGACCTTGAGGCCGTCACAGAGGGCAAGGCACCGAGGGTGGCCACTCCTTACCGGATCGCGCTGGCAGCACAGCGCACGCGCCGAAGCTCCTCGGCCGGCAGACTCCACCCGATGGTGCGTGCCGCCATTATCTTCCTCGGCATCATGTTTGCCGTCACAATCGGTTATTGGCTCCTCCAGGGACGCGCACCCTGGTACCCGCTTGACACTGAAGTTGATCGTGTTGCGATCGTACCGTTTCACGACCTGACCTACCGCCCGGAGGCCATCCGCTGGCCCTTCAGTGTCCAACGAAAGATTGCCGATGACCTCGGAAAGGCGGAGGGCTTCACCGTCGTTGAGCCCGACAGCCTCAACGCATACATGCGTTCACGGGTGGGGACCGCCCAGGCACGACGGGGGCGCTGGCTCTTCGAACTCCTTGAAGATCTTGATGTGGGCTACCTCATCGACGGAGGAATCTTCACTGACGGGGAGTACTATCTGCTTCGCGGGCAGGTTATTCAGCGATGGTCTGCTGAAGTCATTATGATGGACACCGCACGGTTCCGGGGAGCCGGGGACCTCGAAGCGGCGGCGGGCCGGCTCGCCGCAACGCTGGAGTCGTTTCTTCACGGCGACAGTCTCGGGCACCGGTCAGAGTAGAGGGAAGTGCATTTCCGGGAGGCAACCGGCCCCTGCCGCTGTTCCGGCCGCCTCCCCGAGAAGCCCTAGCGGGCGGCCGGAACAACGGGTCGCCTCACTGCAGGAGAACCATCTTCCGGACGAGCGAGAAGGAACCCGCCTCAAGACGATACAAGTAGACCCCGCTGGCAAATCCCCGCGCATCAAAGCGCACTGTGTAGGATCCGGGGTTCTTTGACTCTTCTACCAGGAGGGCCATTTCCCGACCGAGGAGATCAAACACCACCAGGCGCACCCGTGTTGCCGTCGGAATATCATAGCGGATTACGGTTGTGGGGTTGAAAGGGTTGGGGTAGTTCTGGGAGAGTGCAAAAGTCTGCGGCAGCTCACCTTCCTCCTTTGCGTCGCTGACGGTGACCTTGATGGCGAAGGCTTCGTCACTCTCATCCTGGATGGTCGTATCGTCGATGGCCAGGATCCGCACGGTGTAGACGGAGTCTTCCGGGACGTCTGCCGGGATCCTCCAGGAGTACGCTCCTGAGTTTCTGAGTGAATCGATGATCGTCCGCTCAAAGGTCCCTCCGCGCAGAAGATCGAGCCGCACGAACGACTCCAGATTGTGTTCCCATGTCACGAAGTAGGATGTTCCCCGCTCCCACTCTTCGCCGCCGTTGGGTCCGGTGATCGTCACAAACGGCGCACGTGGGAGGAAGCTCCACACCGGGGTCCACTCACTTGCGCCGGTGTCGCTCAGCGCCCTGGCCCGCCAGAAATACGTCTCGATCCCGGGGGCTAGTAGAAACTCATAGGCTGAGGAGCCGAGCGTCGAATCGTCGACGACGATTGAGGTGAGGACCGAGTCCGTGCTCACCTGCAGGTGGAACAGTGAGGCCTGCCCGCGCGGGGCCCACCGAATCTCCACTGGGAGCGTCTCGTTGACGATACCGCCGTCAGCGGGGGCTACGGGGGTAGGGGTGAAGAGCCCAGCGGGGTTATCGTCCACACCGAGGGCAAACTCGCCGAACTGCGTCACAGTCGCCGTCCAGCGCTTTAGCGCCGGGTCGTAGACCGTCGGCTCGGGAAAGAACATGCCGCTACCGGCGAAATCCCGCCGGTAGACCACCGCGTTCTCCGCTTCAAAGACGAGGCCAATGGCGGCGCTGTCGAAGCTCACTTCGGCAATGAAGGAGGTGATTCCCGTCTGTGTGATCGTAAACCGCGAGCTGTAAAGGCGCGGTGCGGGCTCAACGGGGAACTCCGGGAATTCAGGCGCATACGGATCGCGGTGAACGGTGACGGTGTTGTAGCCTGCGGACAGAGAATTGAATCGTATGGTCACGCCGGTCTGGACGGAATCTCCCTCCTTGAACTCGAAATCCGCTCCCGGGGCGAGGTCGGTCAGCCTGACGGTCACCCCGGGCATCGAATCCGCCCGCATAAAGCGGTAGACACCGTAGCTATTCATACCCGCGGGGACAGACATCTCGAAGACGATCTCCTTCTGCGGGGTCACCTCCGTTGCCTGAGGATATCCCCCGTTTGGGGCGGACCCCCAGCCAATCATTGTGTTCCCGTTGGGAAGCCGCTGCACGGTGCCACGCGACGGACCGTAGATGTCGGGATCATGACGGTATTCCCAGACGAGGGTCGCGGTCATCGCCTGCTCGTCGAGCTCGTATTCGACGGCACGGGAGGCCCGGACGGGATGCAGGTTCCCGTTGTCAAACAGGAGGATATTCCCGTTCTGCAGCTTTCGGACCGAGTGCTGGTAAGTGAAATAGGTCGGGTCGTTGGCCGGATTTTCATTGAGGAATACGAACTGGTTCTGCTTTCCCCCCAGCCTCCAGATTATCTCGCCGGTCTGCCGGTCGATCTTCGTGATTTCGCAAAGATGGCGGCTGGAGATCAGGATGTTCCCGTCGTGATCCAACTCGATAGCATTGACGTGAGGATAGTCGAAGACGCTGGCACGCAGGTTGACATAGGAGTCCGTAATGGGGATGTAGTCCCAGCTGCGCCACTGGAACACCACGTTCTTCTCGAGGTCGAGCTCCTGAACGATTGCTCCAGCGACGACCGCGCCGGGATTCCCTCCCTCAACGAGCGCACTCATATCTACCGGCTGCGCGTCGTAGGCAAACAGCAGCGCGTGTCCGTTCGGTATAAGGAGAAAATCATGATTGTCCGCCAGGTATCCGTTCCCGCACTCGAAACTGTCGACGTCGGTCAGCGTCCAGTCCATTACCTTGTGAAGGGTGGCAAACCCGGCGCCGAACCAGTAGTTCTCCTGAATGTCAGCATAGTAGAGAAGCCCGTTGGGCAGGACACGGAAGTTCATATTGTAGTGATGCGGGGTCTCTTTGTAGAGAACCGGGAAGCCGGTGTTGTCGATCATCATCATATAGTTCCCGAGACCAGGCGCATTGGAGGCGTTGGTGAGGAAAACGTACCCCGGAGAGGGCGTCGTCACGGAGTCGATCGTGATCAGGGGCATATCCGGAGGGAGCGTATCGGGGCGGGCCAGGGCCTCAAAGGGCGGCAGGGGGCTGACATGGGGGTTGACGTCCACCTCATCTTCCAATCCAAGCGATCGGGGGTTGATGGGTTCCCTCAGCGGCGTCACCCTAAAGGAGAACGATGTGGGCCTGAGGTCTTCTCCTTTCAGGGTTCTGGCACCACTACCTATCGAGACGGTAACCAGCTCCGAGGGGTCGAACGGCCGTGTGGAGGAAAGCAGAATTGTCTTCCCGTCGTCGGAGAGCTTCACCGTTAGCTCGTGCTCCCCGCTGCTACTCCCTGTGAGGCTGAAAAGACCGGGCGAGATTATGCTGCCTTGATCAATGAGATCACCCTTCCGGATGATGATATTGGATGTGCGCGACACGAGTGAGGATCCGGGCAGGGGCGAGAGGTAGCGGTATCCCGTTGTCGAGACATCGGATTGGGCCATGGCACTAGTCGATGCCATGAGGAAGAGGAGCAGATAGCCAGCTTTCATGATTCTCCTTTCTTGCTTCATCGCAGTAACATGAGCTTGAGCGCTGAGTGAATGCGCGCACCGGTCCGCTCGACGGTTGCGCTCAATCGGCAGACATACACACCACTGGCAAGGTCGCGCGCATCGAATTGCAGTGTGTGGCGTCCGGGCTCCCGCTGTTCGTCAAGAAGCTCCTTTGCCACCTGACCGAGCACGGTAAAGAGCGTTATCTGAATGCGTGCGGGCTCGGGGACGTCGTAGGCAAGCTGCGTAGAGGGGTTGAACGGATTTGGGTAGGCCGCCCTGAGCGCAAACACCGACGGATGCCCAGTCTCCGGGAGGACCACATCGCTTGGTATCACCTCTCTGAGGCTGATGTTGTCGAAAAAGACCTCTGCATTCGACTTGCCGCAGTTGAACACCATGCGGGCGCTCACATCAGTCGGATCCAGCATCGTGAAAGAAAAGGAGTACTGTCTCCAGGTTCGGGCAACATAGGTGGTGCCCGTCCTGCTGTAGTTCTTGCCCGCAAGGGCGCCGTCCTCGATTCTAACCTCAATCGAGCGCGAGGCGGAGGCACGCGCCCTGAACTCGAACAGGTAGTCTCTGCCATTGTGGAGCTCAAAACCCTCCTGCTTCAACTGAACACTCCAGGTCTGGGGCCCTCCATCGCTGATATCCACGCGGCACTCTTCCTGCTCCGTGATCCAGGCCCGTGCGATGGCACCCTCGTTCTGGACGAAGGTCCATTCGTCCAGTCCGTGGGAGAAGTCACCGTTGAGGACCATGTCATCTCCCGGTTCGCTGGAGCGGAGCTGGATCGAAACCTCTTCCGAAAACAAACCCTGGGTCCCAGAGGTATCCACCCCCGCAACTCGAATGTAGTACCGCACCCCGCCATCCAGACCGAGGAGATTGTGAATCGCCGAGGCGCTTGAATCCAACAGCTCCGGAGAACCGGGTGTCGTGCCGCCATAGATCCGGTAGCTGACCACCGATGTATCCCCAAAGGTATTCATGAACAGCCTGGCCGTATCGTTGTGCGCCTCAGCAAGGAGGTAGGGCCGCGAAGCCTTGCCGACCCAGGGGAAGCGAAACGCACGATACGAGTGCGCATAGTGTTCGAATTCAAGCTCGCAGGCGATGCTTCCATCGGGGCGAACCTCGGTGAGCACCGGAAGTGAGGCATCTCCCCAGCCGATCAGCGTGTTCCCGTTCGGCAGTCGCTGCACGCTCCCCAGCCACCAGCTGTAACGAATCGGATTGTGCGAGTACTGCCACACAAGCGTCGCGGTCATGGCCGCGGTATCAATCTGATACTCCACGGCGCGGGATTCTGGTGGGTCATGGTAGTTGCCGTTGTCATACAGCGTGTAGTGTCCCTCGCCGATTGAGCGAATATCATGCTGAAAGACGAACCCGATGGGGTCGTTGACCAGGGAGAACATAGACTTCTTCCCCCCCCAGCGCCAGATGATCTCACCTGTTGTCCGGTCGATCTTCGTAATCTCGCTCATGTTCCTGCTTGAAAGCAGGAGGTTGCCGTCTTCGTCGAGATCGATGGCATTCATGTGGACATAGTCGATCGTCGCGGCTCTCAACGATATATGGTCGCAGTCTGTTATCTCGAAATGGTCCCAGCTTCGCCATTCAAACACGAGCTGATGGTTTCGGTCAAGCTCCTGCACGATATTCCCGATGACGGTGGC
>Ga0209536_100012671_pt1 | contig 12230 bp, 10 predicted proteins | sample DeeMarSeWOR28_12_FD_187461 | JGI IMG/M metagenome (GOLD analysis project Ga0209536, IMG submission 187461) | Marine sediment microbial communities from White Oak River estuary, North Carolina - WOR-2-8_12 (SPAdes) (version 2) | ecosystem: Environmental > Aquatic > Marine > Intertidal zone >...
AGGAGAAAGGGAGATTTTTAAAAGGATCAATAAAGAGATCGATCCTCCCATAATTACCCGACCGGTAAAGCCCATCTCCGTATAATAAATGTGGAGGCTCACCCAGGTAGCATGTCCCTTTTATCCCGAAAATACCGTATCTGGCATCCAGTTGTGAGAGCCAACCCTTTGTCCAGACCGCGTCACCATGCTGTAAACGCACATAGGTGGACACCCAGGCAGTGGAAATATTCAGCTCATCAAGCACCAGCCTTTCAGAAAGGTCCACCCCGATAACCCCAAGAATAGATCCGTCATCCATGAGTGTGTTTGATGGATCCCAGGTCTTACTTCTGGACAGATGATAATAGGTTGTCAGAGCGGCCAGATAAAAAAAACCTGCCCGAATGGTGGCATCAAAACCCGCCAGGAATCCCTCACGCGTTTCAATTGATTTCCGGCCTGTCCAATCAATCCAGGTATGAGCATCCCCCCAGCTCCAGGCATATGAAACCGAAGCTCCCTCCATATTGGGCCTGTAATAGTTGAGGGTATCGGTCAGCACCATTAAAGGATAATCCAGCACATTTTTCCGCGGGAATGAGCCTATGAGAAAATTGACATGCTCCGATTTGTAAGCATAATAGATATCGAGCTGAGGCATTACTCCAAGTAATTCACCTCCGAACTCATACATGTAGTTAATTCCCAGGTTCACCGAATGTACGGAATCAAATCCGAAAGAAATGCCCGGATTGATCCTGGCTCCAAAAATGGTCTGCGGCATCACATATGGAGTAATAGGTTCCCTGTTATCTAATATCCCGTCAAATCCAATGTAGAAGTCAGCTGATTGAGCTGTAGCTCCAAGGGAGAGCAAGAACATCAGGATTATATGAGCCACAAAGTATTTCAAGACTGCGGGTTCAGTTTGAACGACATTACTTTTAAAAGTGTGAGTCAGAAGTGTTAGCCTTAGTCACCTTTTCCATAAAGTTAAAAAAACAAACTTGCCAGGGTCGAGAAGACGGATGAGGGGTTGTTGGTTTCACTGATCTGTTTGACAATTTATGTACCTGACTAGAAAAGAATTAATAATATTCGCATGTCTCATTTAGGTCCAGAATGAAACACAGATTAGTGGCCCTTTTGGTTTCCAATCTGTTGATTACTATGCCAATCTTCTACCGAGGAAGCCCACGATGGTAATTATTGCCACAACCAGTATTCCCAGGGCGGCGGCAATAACAACACTTCTGTAATCTGCCGAGCGTTTAATGATAATGCCGGTAAAAGCCCAAACCACCGAAAGACCGATAAAGGGATTGTCGATCCTTATGACTGCCAGCGAAACAATCAGTGCTCCTATGGCAATCATGATAATGCTCCAGGCCTCTTCCGAAATACCCATCGCTCCCCAACCGGCATTAACCAGTAAGGTCGTGACATTGGCTATGGTGGCAATACAGATCCAGCCCAGGTATATGCCAAATGCTGCTTTTAAAACCCCCATCGGTAAATCCCTGAGCTGAAGATTGATCAGAATAAGCGATACCAGCAAGCCAAGCATTATCAATAAGGATAACGGGAGTTTCTGGTAGTGCCATGCCACGATCCATAAGCCATTGAATGCACAGGAGATAATAAACAGCCAGCTGATCCTTGCAGCCATTTCCTTTGAGGCAGGTAAAAACTGCACCACGCAATAGACAGCAAGCAGCAGATATATGATCCCCCATATGGAGAATGTTATGCCCGCAGGCACAAAAAGGTTGGGATAGGCATCGGAAAGCTGCCCCGTTGTTTTTCCATTAATGGGCAGCGCATTGGCAAGGTAGTTCATATAAACCATTGCCCCGAAGAATAGAAGTGCGATATAGCGAATCATAAACCGTATTTAGTAATATTAAGTGAGATTAATCAATATTATAACAATTACGATGAATTTGGAAGAGCTTCACTCGCTGATCTTCGTGATCGTTTCCAGTTCGATTTTCCTGAATTCCACTTCTGAACCCTCAGCCTGAATTGCGATCTGCCCCTTGGTAGCTGTACAGTTAAAGCCATGGTTAACCACCACCCCGTTTACCCATACTTTTACCTCATCGCCGACAGCTTCTACAACCATGGTATTCCATTCACCCACCGGCACCTCGGAATCGTCTGTCAGGTTCTTGATATTCCTGCCTTTCCCTTCCGTGATGCCCCAGTTTTCTTTCGGGCCCCGCCGGCTTTCCATATCGGGGACTGTTATATCTTCCACAATGCACCAGAAATCCCCTGCATGCTGATGCAGCATCTGTACCTCCAGGGATTTTGGGAACATTCCGTAAAGGGCACGGGGTGTACTTGCATGGATCAATACACCGCAGTTCCCTGGGGTCCCCGCGAAACGGTATTCCACAGTAAGGCGATAGTCCTGAAAGACCTCGTCTGTAATTAAATGCCCTCCGGGAGTGCCCAGGCTTACCAGCATGCCATCCCTGACAATGAAGGGATTCAGAGTATCCGGATTTGAATCCATGGCCGGTACATCGATGTGCCATCCGGATAGATCAGATCCGTTAAAAAGGCTCCGCGGTTTTTGACCCGTATTCACGCAGGAGAAGAACAACACAGCAAGTAAAAGAATAGTAAGTCTTGATTTCATATAATTTGACTTTGATTGATCAGAAAAAAGAAATTCACTGCTACAATTTACAGATTTCTGCAGTTTAACCAGCAGTCCGGTCCCTGCACTTTCAGCCAGCCATGGATCAGTTCAGATATTGGGGACCGGTCCCAGACAACTAAATGAATGATTTTTTTCAGATTATCAATTACTACAACTCTGACCAATAAATAATTACCTAACTTTATTGTATTACCATTATTTTCAAGCAATAAGATGAAACAGATTCAGATACCCGAAAGTTATTCCGCTGTTGTTCTGGATTCTTTTAAAGGAGCAGAAAACCTGCGGATTGAATTGCGCCCGGTTCCAGAACTTAATCCTAACGAAGTTCTGGTAAAAGTAGCCGCCAGCCCCATAAACCCATCTGATTTAGCCTTCCTGGAGGGGCACTACGATTCCAAAAAGCGACCTCCCGTAGTCCCCGGATTTGAAGGTTCGGGTACAGTGCTTGCGACCGGAAAAAGCATGATGGCCCGTAATCTTTTAGGTAAACGTGTGGCATGTCTGAGTCAGGATACAGGGGATGGCGTATGGGCTGAATATATGGTAACAACAGCTAAATTAGCTCTTCCTTTGCATCGTTCGGTGAGCCTGGAACAGGGAGCAATGTCAGTCGTGAATCCACTTACTGCAATCTCCTTTCTTGAAATTGCAAGAAAAGGTGGACACAAGACTGTTGTGCAAACTGCTGCGGCAAGCACCCTGGGACGGATGTTCAGCCGCTTATGCCAGACTGAGGGAATCCGGGTAATTAATATAGTTCGTCATAAATCGCATGTGGAGTTACTGAACAAGCAAGGTGCTGAGATAGTATTGAACAGTAGCGAAAGTGAATTCCAACAGAAACTTAGCGATGTTTGTCATCAATATGGTTCTCGACTTGCGTTTGATGCCGTTGCAGGTCCCCTGTCACATCAATTGATTGAAGCTATGCCTCCCCGCAGCAAAGTAACCGTATATGGGGCACTTTCTCATGAATTGGTTATGGCAAATCCGGGTCAGTTAATATTTCAAAACAAGGCTATTGATGGTTTCTGGCTGACAGAATCCCTTGCTAAAAAGAATCTTTTGCAATTCCTGAAGATTTGGCGTCGAACACAAAAATTGCTATTAAAAGAACTCAAGAGCGATATTCGAATAAAATATCCTTTGAAAGAAGTTAAAACTGCCATTCAGGACTATCAAAAACAAATGACAGGCGGCAAGGTACTCCTGGTAATGCAGAAAAACCAAATGATCTAAGGGCTTCTGGTCCTGCAACCAACCTCTGTTTTCTTACATCGCATAATTTTTCCTTTCATGATTTTTGAGATGCAAATGATAAGAATTAATGAAAGACTTCTTGCTTTTAAGGATGATCTTCACCAGCTTGGGATTGATCAGCTGGCAGGAATCAATCGAATAATGGTATTGTGGTTTTAATTCTATCTCAGAGAAACCGATTATCGATACGTCGATATCATCATCATACAGATCTTTTCCTAATAGATGTGCCCGATAGGGTTGATTGAACTCCATTTGAATGGGAGACTCCAAAACAAGTTTATGGCCTTCCAGAAATGCATTCACCTGGCTATCAAGGTTCTTACTTGTTTGAACCAATAAAGTTAACTGCTTTGTATTCACATTGTATCTCCGATCGACTTTATTAATACCCAGGTTATTAAGTGATTTATTATGATGAGAAGAACTATTATATGACCTGCTATGATGCATCACTTCTTTCCAATACATGATTTCAATCGTTTATATGTTATTACTTGATTATTCTGGTTCTAACTGGACCGGGCCCTTTAAATGCCGGAAGCTTTAAACGATCGGCATAAACCCGGAAAAGAGGTACGGCAGAGGTGGTGGCCTGTCAAGGAACAGAGGATTAAGCTTTGATATCCTGATCTCAACGGTATACATATCCAGGTCATCATGGATCCATGGACTATCTGTTCTAATACCACTGCTGCAAGCATCTTTTCCGTTAAAATCATTTTCATATGATGGAAGCTCCAGGCAATAGGTATTGACTTCCTTCAGTGAGCTCCCGAAAGCCAGTAAGTCTTTGGGGTCAATACGTGGGACACGATCACTTTGCCCGGCAAAATATTGAGAAGATACCAGCAGGAAGATTAAGATCAATATGCCAGTTTTAAGATTCATTCCTCTATTGATATAGTATAAAATTATAGCACCCTGAACCCTGATGTAAAATTCTTTGTGCTAAAGAATGTTAATGCCACTGTTAAAATTTATTAAGCGACTTTAAATAAATGAAAACCCGGATGAGGGAGTATTCGTCTAGAATATAGATACAGGTTTTATATGTTCATGAAAAGACTGGAAAGAAGAAATTTCATTAAGGCCTTTGTTTCCACTTTAGCAACCCTTTTGAGCCCTGGTCTGACCCTGGCTTATCCGGGAAGTGGAACAAAGAATGGTCAGCCTCTGGAACCTTCCTATCTGAAACTGCACAGATCAGGAGAGCTGCATGCAAGAGGTGAGGCTCTGTGGCGGATCATGGAAAACTGTGAGCTCTGTCCCCGTATGTGCGGGGTTAACAAACTAAAGGGGGAAAAGGGATTTTGCGGGGCCAGTTCCCAGCTGATAATATCATCCTTCCGTCAGCATTTCGGAGAGGAAAAGCCGCTTGTGGGAAGTTATGGTTCGGGTACCATTTTCATGACCCACTGCAGCCTGAGATGTGTATTCTGCTGCAACTGGGAAATAAGTCAGGGAGGGAAAGGACAAAAACGGACCCTGGAGGACCTGGCGGATATGATGCTTGTCCTTCAGGACCGGGGATGCCCCAATATTAATTTTGTCACACCCACTCATTATTCCCCGCATATTGTTCTGGCAGCTGATATGGCAGCTGGTAAAGGCCTTCGTATCCCGCTGGTTTACAATACCTGCGGTTGGGAACGTGTTGAAATTCTGGAACAGCTGGATGGAATTGTGGATATCTATCTCCCGGACTTCAAATATGCGGACAGCCAGATGGCCGGGCGATACTCCTCGGGTGCAGAATCCTATCCTGAACTTACGAAAAAGGCCCTGCTGGAAATGCACCGTCAGGTGGGAGTGGCAATTCCTGGAAATGACGGGCTGATGCACCGTGGATTGATGATCCGGCATCTGGTCATGCCCAACCGGGTTAGCGGATCAAAAGAGGTGATATCCTGGATCGCGGCGAATCTTCCAAAGCATACCTATGTGAACATAATGTCCCAGTACCGGCCGCTGTATAAAGCCAGGAAATATCCCGAATTGAACCGCAGGATAAACAGAGATGAATACGCAGAAGTCGTGCAATGGGCAAAGCAAGAAGGATTGACCAACCTGGATATTCAGGGATACCAAAGCCTTCGATAAGTCCTTTTTATCCCGTAACTTACTCCAGTCTTTGATAATTAAATTCAGGTGATAATATGAGACCGTTCTATCCCTTCGTAATATTTTTTCTCCTACTGGGAGCCTGCAACCAGCAGGATCTTTCCCTGGTACCCGGCCCTGTTCCTGGCAATGCTGAAGTAGAGGGCGACCGGATCGTGATCAACAGTCCCAATACCCTTCAGCACCCTGAGGATTTTATCTGGGGGGCCAGTGTCATTGAAGGAGAAGATGGAAAGTATCACATGCTCTACTCCACCTGGGATACAGGTCCGGATAACGAGGTATTCAGCAATGCCTGGGTGCTTTATTCCGAGATAGAATATGCGGTTTCCGATTACCCCGATCATGGATTCACGCCCGTGGCCACAGTTTTAAGAGGTAGAATGCATGAGGGAGATTCGCTTGCATGGGATGCCCAGGCCGTGCATAACCCCCACATCAAGCGCTTTAACGGGATCTACTACCTCTATTACATCGGGAACCGGGACCCCGGGGCCGTGGAGGAGGGAACCCCGGGCTGGGCGCTGAACAAGCGTAACCGCTGTCAGCAGAACCAGTATACCGGGGTCATTGCATTTGAGGGCTTCGAAGACCTGCTTTCGGGCAACTATGACAGGCCTGAACAACCCCTGCTTATTCCCCGCACCAGGGTTCGGGACGACCTGGCGAATACGCTCTTTCCTTCCCCTGAAGGAACAAAAGCCTTACCTGACAACCTGATTATTGTAAATCCATCGGTGGTCTATCGCCCCAGCGATGGAAGATACCTGCTCTATTTCAAAGGAAATATGTACGATAAAGGCTGGAGAGGGGTACACGGAGTGGCCTTTGGAGATACACCTGAAGGCCCCTTTGTTGCACAGGATGAATTTGTCTTTGATATCAGGAACGAGGATGGGACCATAGCCAGCGCCGAAGATCCCTTCGTATGGTATAACAGGAAGCATAAGCGGTTTTACGCCATTATCAAGGATTTCTCTGGAAAAATAACAGGTTCGGAACCCGGTCTCGCCATCCTGAGTTCCATGGATGGCATAAACTGGAAAATACCAGAAGGTGGAACTGTATTCATCCGGAAGGAAATCATCTTCAGCAATGGAGATACTATCCAGGTGAAGAATCTGGAAAGACCCCAGTTGCTGCTGGACCGGAAGGATAATCCTCTGGTCCTATATGCAGCCTGTTCGGTGGAGCCGGTGGGAAGTAAACGGGACGGGACCACCTTTAATGTACATATACCATTGAGATAAACTGTCCTACCTGTAGTTAAATGAAGAAAACTGTATCAATACTTCTGGTGTTCATATCCGCCATAGGATCATGTGATCACGCCGTAAACCAGGGGAAGGAGTCTGCTTCTGACAATGTCCGGGAGGAAGACGTTTTAATGGATACCTGGCCCGAAGAGGGCCCGGAGCTTCTCTGGATTTACGAAGGACTTGGAAGGGGATATGGAGGACCCTGTATTTCCGAAGAAGGGATCTTTGTAAATGCAGAGGAAAACGGCAACAGTTATATCGTTGGACTGGACCATCAGGGTACGTTTCGCTGGAAATCCCCCAACGGGAAGGAGTTCATGGGAATGGATTTTTCGGCCACCTATCCCGGCACCAGGGCCGCCCCAACCGTTTCAGGCGGGTACGTTTATGCAGCCTCCGGTCTGGGAAAGGTATCCTGTTTCGATACAGAGAACGGGAATGTGATCTGGACCGTGGATCTGATGCATGATCTGAAAGGTAAACTGGGGGATTTCGGCTATTCCGAATCCCCGGTGGTGGATAATGAAAAAGTGTATTGCTTTGCCGGCGGTATGGTTGATAACCTGGTGGCTTTTGATCGAAAGACAGGTGCTGTGGAATGGTCGGCCCCGGTAAAAAGGGATTCCTTTGCCTACAGTACCCCCATTCTGTTGGGACTTGCGGACAGGAACGTCCTGGTTGGCACGTCCAGGAATTTTATTCACGTAGTGGACAGGCAGGATGGTACCCTGCTTTCCAGCTACCGGCTTGAAGATATCAAATATGGCTACGAACACTGCAATTCCCTGATCCACCGGGACGGATATATCTACTTTGTCCCCACCGAGGAACATGGCCAGGGAAGCATCAAATTGCGTCTTTCGGAAGACGGGACCGCATTGACCGAAGTATGGCGGAATCCGAATGTGGTAAATGTATTTGAAGGATTTGTCGTAATTAATAATTGGCTATATACGACCATGGAAAATAAAAAATTACTGGCACTGGACACGGAGACAGGCAGGATAAGATATTCTGTCAGGGCTGTTTCCGGCAGCATTGTCCAAGCTGAGGACAAACTGATCATATATGGCCATAACGGAGTAGTGCAGCTCTTTAAACTGGTACAGGGGAAACCGGAACTAAGATCCGAGATGCGCATAAAACAAGGTACCGGTCAGCACTTTTCTTTCCCCGTAATCACGGATGGAGTCATGTATATCAGGCGAGGAAATGCGCTCATGGCATACAGACTCCGTTGATCATGTACAACAGGCCGGAATACCCTTCAGGTCTCGTGGAGGTTCAGGAAACCTTCATCCCAATCAGTCCCCATTTAGTCATATATCGGAGTTGAATATTTGATTTTCGGGGCCTGATAGCATATATTGAAGGTTCAAAAAACCCGAGCAATGCCTGAAAAACCTAAAAGAATCCGCCGCTTTTATCTGGAACTGAAACGAAGACATGTATTCCGGGTGCTGGCCATGTATGCGGGAGCCGCCTTTGTGATTATCGAACTCACCAATAATGTGGTCGATCCGCTGCGGCTCCCTGAATGGATCCCAACCATAATCATTCTCCTGTTAATTGTAGGCTTTCCGATAACAGCGATCCTCTCCTGGATCTTTGATCTCACACCAAAGGGAATACAGCGAACAGAACCTGTGGAAGTGCAGGCTGAACGCCCGGAAACTGAAGGGGCGCCCAGAAGGAGACTCAGGACCAGCGATATCATCATTGCCTTATTGCTTGTTGCCGTGGGGATTCTGGTGTATCCAAAGATTTTCAGTGGCGATGATCTGAGAAAGTCCAGGGACAGTGAAGGGAAAATCTCTCTTGCGGTGCTGCAGTTTGAAAATCTGACCGGTGATACCCTGTTGAATGTATGGCGGTCCGGTTTGCAGGATCTCCTGATTACAGGCCTCTCCAATTCCGAGGAGCTTACGGTCCGCCAGTATCTGCCCACCAACAGTGTCCTCCGCAAAGGAGAAGAGAATTATGCTGCGTTAACCCCAGGATTAATCAGGGATGTGGGCACAAAACTTGATATCCGTACCGTGATTAAAGGGACGATCGTGAAAGCCGGATCTGAAATCCGAATGGATGCTCAGATCATTGATGCCGGGACCAGTGATACCTATAAAACCTTCCGGGTCCAGGGTTCAACCGAGGACGATTTTTTCCTGATGGTGGATTCGCTCTCCGGTCAGATTAAAAATTACGTGGAGATCAGGAATATTCAGGAAAAGAGAAACTCATCCATCATACAGGCGGAAGGATATACCCGGTCCTCTGAAGCATTTAAGTATTATATGTACGGATTGGACGCCAGCATGAACATGGATATGGGACAGTCCGCTGAATGGATGTCCAGAGCAGTTGAGATAGATTCCAACTTTACCAGTGCACTGGTTTTTCTTGCCCATGCCTACCATATGAACAATGAAGATTGGAAAGCACAGCAAGTGGCCACCAAGGCATATGAGAAAAAAGATAATCTGCCGCTGGCGGAAAAATTGATGCTTGAACACCTTCACTCCTATTTTTTTGAAACGCCGCTCGAGGAAGCGAAGTATGCAAGACAACTGGTTGAGCTTGATGAAATGAATCCCTTGTACTGGCATATGCTGGCCGTAGCCCGTTACAAAGTGAATGAATTTGAAGAAGCCGCCAGAGCCTGGGAAACGCTTTTCGAAATGCATGAAAACTGGGGATCCCGGTGGCAGCATCCCTTTGCTTATTTTTTCCTGGCCGATACCTATTTACAACTAAAAGAATATGAAAAGGGGGAGGAAATTCTCCAGGCAGGATATGAGCTATTTCCTCAGAACGGCTACATACAAACATACAGGCTTATTCTGACCCTGATCCAGAAAGAATCAGGCAGGATCGAAGAAGTCATGGAGGAATATCTTTCTTTCCGGCATAACGTTACCCATTGCCCGGAGGCTCTGATCTCCAATGATATGGGATATATATACACTCAGGCCGGTCAACCCGATGTGGCCGAGCAACAATACCGGCTGGCTATCCAGCAGAATCCACAGAACCTTCAGTTTCAGTTCAATCTGGCCAAGTTCCTCATCGATGAAGAAGTTCATCTGGATGAAGGACTTGAAATTGTGGAGCGGCTCCTGGAGAGATCCCCGGGTCAGTGGGCCCTGCTCTGCTATAAGGGATGGGGCCTGTACAAAAAAGGAAATCTTGAAGAGGGACTGGAGCTTCTGAGAACAGGCTGGGAAAACAGGCCAATTTATAACCACCTGTATTATATGCACCTTCAGGAAGTTGAACAGGCAGCCGCTGCCTTACAGATCACAGGCTGAAAAAGTACGGTGCCGGGCAAAAGGGTGCCTGGCAATAAATATCTTATCTCCTATATTGGCGGTAAAATTCCTATATTTGCCAATCGTAATTTTCAATGCCTCCTTAGCTCAGCTGGTAGAGCAGTTCATTCGTAATGAACAGGTCGCGGGTTCGAGTCCCGTGGGAGGCTCCAGCCCTGATCTGCCGATCGGGGTTTTTTCATTTCATAACAACATGCCTTAAGTGGCAGCTCCAGGCCAAAATGTCACGTAGATGTCGTTTTATTTGATTAAAATCTGACCTAACTTTATACAAAAGTCACGTGATGTATGTGGGAATCGTAATCAAAGAAGTAAGAAAGCAGAAAGGATTAACCCAAGTGGACCTGTCCGATCAAAGCGGTATTTCGGTCAGGACCATACAAAGAATTGAAAAAGATGAGGTTGAACCAAGCATTTATTCTCTTAAAGTCATAAGCGAGATCCTGGGGGTTGACTTCCTTAAGATAAGAAGCAAATACTCCATGACCTTTATAAGTAAGCTTTTAGGCATAAATCTAAATGACCCCTCCATGACAACACAAGGCAAGATACAGATTGAGGAAAGGCTCCAGAAAATTGAGTCACACTTATTATCCATTGACAGGACCTACAGAAAAAACCGGAGAATGCTGCGGGGTGTTCTGTACGCTACCGGAGCGATGGCTTTTGGTATCCTGGCCTCCTGGATCATCTGGATGCTGACCAGGAGTTACTGAACCTCTTTCTCCAATTCAAAATCCCTCAGCTTCCGAATCAGGTCCCTGCCCAGCTCGTAGAATCTCTGGCTCCCATGGGAGGAATGATTCTTGCCCAAAAGCACCACACCCAGGTGCTGTTCGGGCCGCAGTGCAATGAAGGCCCTGGGTTTGCCGTTTGAACCGGCATGAAAAACCGCCAGGCTGTCGGTTCCATGGTTGTTAAGGTACCAGCCCAATCCAATATCTGCAATATGATCCCGGGTACAGGGTACCCATTGCAGGTTCATCTTCATGTCCTGGCTTATATAGACGTTCTCCAGTATGCCCCCGGCAAAAAGAGCCATATCGGAGATCGTGGAGCTGACCAGTCCCCCCGGTGCCTCAAACAAGTAGGATGGTGCAGTAAAGGATTCAGCATCTATGGGTTCACCTATGTAGGTTTTAACCAGCTGGTCGTAACCCAGGCCTGCAATCTCACATAGGATATCTCCCAGCACTGCATAAGCTTTTGTAGAGTAAAGAGTTGAAGTGCCCGGTTCAAACTCCAGCACCAGTTTACCATTCTCCCAGATGCGGTCATGATGGGGGATCCCGCTCTGATGAGCCAGCAGTTGTTTAAATGTAACGGGGCTATGTGCGTATTTATCGGGCATGACACCCCTGTATCTATCCGAATACATGGCAATGGAATCGTTTACCGAAGAAATCATCCCGGCTTCAAGCATCTGGAAAAAGATCATGGATGTTACGGGTTTTGAGACGGAAGCATACACATCGGTTTTGCCTATCCGGTCCGAACCATAGGAGCGGATGAACACAGCCCCATCCTGATTTATGAGTCCGACACTGATATAGCTGTAGGCATTAATGTAATTAAAGATCACCTGGTCTATTTCTTTGGATT